>Ga0193707_1000920_pt1 | contig 10599 bp, 8 predicted proteins | sample U3c2metaG_FD_143043 | JGI IMG/M metagenome (GOLD analysis project Ga0193707, IMG submission 143043) | Soil microbial communities from a riparian zone of the East river system, Colorado, United States - U3c2 | ecosystem: Environmental > Terrestrial > Soil > Riparian zone | place: USA: East River...
CAGGAACATGCCGATCGTTCGCAGGTTGCCGTCGTACCAGTCGGCGTCGGTCATCTCGCCACCGTGCGGCGCGATCCAGGACAGGTCCTTGCGACCGCCCGGTACGACGGGTCCGCCGGAGAAATAGTGCCACTGGCGCAACACCGGGTGGGCGGCGCGCAGCGCGATCAGCTTCTTGGTCAACGCAAGGTGTCCGGACCACTCGGCCGGTAGCGACCAGTCGAACCAGGAGATCTCGTCGTCCTGGCAGTAGGCGTTGTTGTTGCCGTGCTGCGTCCGCCCACACTCGTCCCCGGCGGCGATCATCGGTACGCCGGTGGACAGGATCAGTGTGGACATCAGGTTTGCCATCTGGCGTTTGCGCAGTGCGACCACCCGCCGATCGTCGGTCTCGCCCTCGATGCCGCAGTTCCAGGACCGGTTGTCGTCGGTGCCGTCCCGGTTGTCCTCGTGGTTCGCCTCGTTGTGCTTGTGGTCGTAGCTGACCAGGTCCCGCAGGGTGAACCCGTCGTGCGCAGTGACGAAGTTGATCGACGCGTACGGGTACCGCCCGTCGTCGCCGTACAGGTCGCTGGAACCGGACAGCCGGTAGGCGAGGTCCTTCACACCGTCGGACGTGTTCCGCCAGACGTCACGGACGCTGTCGCGGAACTTCCCGTTCCACTCCGACCATGGCGTCCCGAAGTTGCCGACCTGATAGCCGAACGGGCCGATGTCCCACGGCTCGGAGATCAGCTTGACCCGGCCGAGTACCGGATCGGCGGCGACCTCGGCCAGGAACGGATGATCGACCGTGTCGACCTCGTGCCGCTCGTTGCGGATCAGCGTCACCGCCAGGTCGAACCGGAACCCGTCGACGCCCATCTCCTCGACCCAGTACCGCAGCGAGTCGGTTACCAGCCGGCGGACCTGCGGGTGCGAGGTGTCGACCGAGTTGCCGGTGCCGGTGACGTCGTACATGGTGCCGCCCTGGCCGAGCCGGTAGTACGCGCGGTTGTCGATCCCGCGGAAGCTCAGCGTCGGCCCGTCGAACCCGCCCTCGGCGGTGTGGTTGTAGACCACGTCGAGGATCACTTCGATGCCGGCGGCATGGAACGCGGCGACCATCGCCTTGAACTCGCCCACCTGCTCACCGCGCGAACCCGCCGACGAGTACGCCGCGTGGGGCGCGAAGAAGCCGAGGGTGTTGTAACCCCAGTAGTTCGGCAGGCCGCGGGCCGCGATCGCGGGCTCGGTCAGGAAGTGGTGGATCGGCAACAACTCGACCGACGTCACCCCGAGGTCGGTCAGATACTTGATCACGGACGGATGCGCGAGACCGGCGTACGTCCCGCGGTGGTGCTCGGGTACGTCGGGATGGAGTTTGGTGAAGCCCTTGGTGTGCAGCTCGTAGATAACCGTCTCGCCCCAGTGCACCGGCTTGCTGATCGGCGGTGGCGGCTCGGAGTCGGCGACCACGACGCTCACCGGCACGTGTCCGGCGGAGTCGCCGTCGGAGGAGTCGTAGATCAGCGGGTTCGCGAAGTCGAGCTCGCCGTCGACGGCCCGCGCGTACGGGTCGAGCAGGAGCTTGGACGGGTTGAAGCGGAGTCCGTGGGACGGGTCGAGCGGGCCGTGCACGCGGTACCCGTACCGCTGACCGGCGCCGACGTCGTGGACGAAACCGGTCCAGACCTCACCGGTATGAGCCAGATCGAGGTTCCGCTGACTGCCGTCGTCGGCGATCAGCGCCAGCTCGACCCGCTCGGCAGCCGGGGCCCAGAGCGTGAACGTCGTCCCATCGGTCTGGACCACTGCTCCGAGCCCGAGAGTGGTCGGGGCAGTGGTCGCTTCGGTCACCGGCACATTCTGCACAAGACCTCTCGAACCGTCGCGGGTACGGGGTGGGTTGGCGATAACAATGGTGGTTGTGTTCGTGAGACGGTGGTTGCGAACGCCTGTGCGCAATGATACGTAAGAACCGTTACTAATTTACCGGACTCCGGCAGTGTTCGTGACGGGCCGGGCGGTCGCAGTCTCCGGAATCGAGTAGGGGATCACATGTCGGAAGAGTTGGCCGATCTGACCGTCGGTCTGATCGGCGCGGGCAACATCGCCCACGTCCACGTCGCCGCGTGGAAGGCACTCGGCGCCCGGGTTCTGGTGCACTCGCTCGAGGGTGCCGAAGACCTCGCCGAACAGTACGGGCTGGAGGTGGCACCGTCGCTGGACGGACTCCTCACCGACGTCGAGTTCGTCGACATCGTGACACCGTCGCCGACGCACAAGGAGATCACGCTGGCCGCGATCAAGGCGGGCAAGAACGTGATCTGCGAGAAGCCGCTGACGCTCACCGCGGCCGACTCGCAGGAGGTGATCGCGGCCGCCGAGGCCGCCGGGGTGCGGCTCTACCCGGCCCACGTGGTCCGGTTCTTCCCGGCCTACAAAGCGGCGTACGACGCGATCCAGGCGGAGCGGATCGGCGCGGTCGCGGTGGCGCGGTTCTTCCGGCAGGCGTCCTCGCCGGCCGGTGCCGGGTGGTACGGCGACGTCGCCCGGTCCGGCGGCGTGATCATGGACCTGATGGTTCACGACCTCGACCAGGCCCGGTGGCTGTGTGGCGAGGTCACCAGCGTGTACGCCGTCCAGAACCCGCCGACCGTGGACGGCATCAGCCCGGTCAACGTGGCGGCGCATGTGACGCTCACCCATGACACGGGTGCGATTAGCCACTGCCGCGCGACGTGGGGTGCGACGGGTACGACGTTCCAGTCCGGCTTCCAGGTCGCCGGGGCGAGCGGTGTCCTGAAGTACACGTCCAACGGCGACACGGGCTTCAACGAGGAGCTGCAGGACGGTGCGGTCGGTGGTGACCTGTTGATCCCGGCGTCGACGCTGGGAGAGAGCCCGTACCTGACGCAGCTTCGTGAGCTGGCGCTCGGCCTGCGCGGCGGAGCTGACCCACGGGTGCTCGCACCGGATGGCGCGACCGCGGTCTATCTGGCCGAAGCGGCCCGCGCGTCCATGCAGACCGGCCGCGCTGTCGACATGACTACCTTCGACCCGTCTGGAGTAGTGGCATGACCCTGAAGGTCGCGATCGCGTCGTTCGCGCACACCCACGCTGCGGGCTATGCCCATCTCCTGGCCGGCCTGCCCGACGTGGAGGTCCTGTCCGCCGACCCCGATAGCGCGTCCGCGCCGGACGCCGGTCCGCGCGGCGCAGCCTTCGCCGAGAAGCTCGGTGTGCCGTACGTCGACTCGTACGACGAACTGTTCGCGTGGGGTCCGGACGCCGTGGTGGTGACGTCGGAGAATGCCGGTCACCGTGCTCTGGTCGAGCGCGCCGCCGCTGTCGGTGCGCACGTGCTGTGCGAGAAGCCCTTGGCCACGGAGATCGAGGACGGCGAGGCGATGCTGGCTGCCTGCGAGGCCGCCGGGTCGATCCTGATGATCGCGTTTCCGGTCCGCTTCGCGCCGTCGTACCTGCGGCTGCGTGCCATGGTCGAGGCCGGCCAGCTCGGTGACGTGTTCGCCGTACTGGGGACGAACAACGGGAAGATCCCGTACGAGCAGCGTCAGTGGTTCACCGACGCGAAGCTGGCTGGTGGCGGAGCGCTGGTCGACCACACCGTGCACTGTGCCGACCTGATCGACGGCCTGACCGGCGGTGCGTCGGCCACCCGGGTGTACGCCGCGGCCAACCACGTGCTGCACCAGGACAAGGGTGTGTCCGTGGAGACCGGTGGACTGGTGACGGTCAACTACGACAACGGGCTGCTGGCAACCATCGACTGCTCGTGGAGCGTTCCGGACAACGGTCCGACCTGGGGGGGCGTCTCGCTGCAGGTGACCGGGACCAACGGGTCGGTGGAGATCGAGCCGTTCCTCCCGCATGTGGGTGGCACGGATGCGTCCGGTGAGGTCTACCTGGCGATCGGGGGGAACCTCGACGCCTCGCTGCTCGGGACGTTCCTGGGCGCGGTGCGGGAGTCCGGCCCCGCGAAGCCCGGTACGCCGCCGGCCGTCGTACCGCAGCCCGACGGCGCGGTCGGTCTCCGCACGCTCCGCATCGTCGACGCCGCCCGCCGCTCGGCGCTTTCGGGGCAGGCCGTGGACCTCTGACACTCACCAACCCGGCCAGGAAGGCCGTCGCCCAGGCTCGGCGGCGGCCTTCGTGGCCGGTTGCAGGGGGTTTACTGAGTGGCGCGGATCCGGGTCCGGTACGGTTCCGGGGATGTGACCCACGGGTAGCGATCCAGGAGTGTTAGGAGCGAGGCGATGGGCGAGTTCGTCAACCTCACCGTGAGCGACGGTGTCGGCACGATCCGGCTGGACCGGCCGAAGATGAACGCGCTGAACGTCCAGGTCCAGGAGGAGATCCGGGCCGCCGCCCTCGAGGCGACCGCCGACGACGACGTCCGGGCAGTGGTGATCTACGGCGGCGAGAGGGTGTTCGCGGCCGGCGCGGACATCAAGGAGATGGCCGACATGTCGTACGCCGACATGGTCAAGCGCTCCGGTCAGCTGCAGACCTCGCTGTCCGCGGTCGCCGCGATCCCGAAGCCGACGGTCGCCGCGATCACCGGGTACGCCCTCGGTGGTGGCTGTGAGCTGGCCCTGTGCGCCGACTACCGGATCGCCGCCGAGGACGCCAAGCTCGGCCAGCCGGAGATCCTGCTCGGCATCATCCCGGGCGCCGGCGGTACGCAGCGCCTGTCCCGCCTGATCGGCCCGTCCAAGGCCAAGGACCTGATCTACTCCGGCCGTTTCGTCGACGCCGCCGAATCTCTCACGCTCGGCCTGGTCGACAAGGTGGTGCCCGCTGCTGAGGTGTACGACGCGGCGGTCGCGTGGGCCGGGCAGTTCGCGCGCGGTGCCGCGCTGGCGTTGCGGGCCGCCAAGGAGGCGATCGACTCCGGGCTGGGCGTGGATCTGCACACCGGGCTGGAGATCGAGCGGCAGCAGTTCGCCGCGCTGTTCGCCACCGAGGACCGTGCGATCGGGATGAAGTCCTTCGTCGAGAACGGCCCGGGCAAGGCCGAGTTCAAGGGAATCTGATGACCACTTCTGCCGAGAAGCCCGCTGCGACCGCCGAAGAGGTCGAGGCCGCCTGGAACGACAACAAGCTCGCCCAGGTGCTGTACCACGACTGGGAGGCGTCGACGTACGACGAGAAGTGGTCGATCTCGTACGACGAACGCTGCGTCACCTACGCCCGTGACCGCTTCACCGCGATCGCCGGATCGTACGGCTGGCCTTACGGCAGGTCGCTCGAGATCGGCGCCGGCACCGGCTTCTTCACGCTGAACCTCAAGCTGGCCGGGGTGCTCGCCGAGGCGCACGTCACCGACCTGTCCCCGGGCATGGTCGAGGCAGCCATGAAGAACGCCGACACTCTCGGCTTCGCGGTCGAGGGCAAGGTCGCCGACGCCGAGCAGTTGCCGTACGACGACGACACCTTCGACCTCGTCATCGGGCATGCCGTCATCCACCACATCCCCGACGTGGAGCTCGCCTTCCGCGAGATGCTGCGGGTGCTCAAGCCGGGCGGCCGCTTCGTCATCTGCGGCGAACCCACCCGGTACGGCGACTACGTCGCACGACGGCTGTCCCGGTTCACCTGGTGGGCGACCACCAACGTGACCAAGCTGCCCGCGCTCACGCACTGGCGTCGTCCGCAGGAGGAGCTCGAAGAGTCCTCCCGGGCCGCCGCGCTGGAGGCGGTCGTCGATCTGCACACGTTCGACCCGGACACGCTGGCCCGGATGGCCGGCCGCGCCGGTGCCGTCGACGTACGGACTGTGACCGAAGAGCTGTTGGCGGCGTGGGTCGGATGGCCGATCCGGACCTTCGAGGCCGCCGTACCGGAGCAGAAGCTCGGGTTCGGCTGGCGGATGTTCGCCTACAAGTCGTGGCTGCAGTTGTCCAAGGTGGACAAGGTGCTGTCGGCGGTCGTGCCTGACGAGCTGTACTACAACGTCTCGATCACCGGCGTGGCGCCCTGACCGGGGCGGTGGGGCGGGGAAGGCATCAAGCACAGCGCAGTAGGGTGTTCTGATGCGGTTACTCACCGCGGTGAATCTGCGCTGGGTGGTGCGCCATCGGGCCTGGACGCCGTACTACCTGAAGCGCTATTGGCGGTTCGCCTGGTTCAAGCTGCGCCACCCGCAGGTGATCACCGAGGGTTTCGTCTTCCTGGGCAAGAGGCTGGAGGTCGTGGCGCGGCCCGGCCACGGCCGGATCATCCTCGGCAAGTGGGTACACCTGGGCGACGAGACCCGGCTGCGCGCACACGAGGGCACGCTGCGGATCGGCGAGAAGGTGGTGTTCGCCCGCGACGTCACCGTGAACTGCTACCTGGACATCGAGATCGGTGCGTCCACGCTGGTCGCGGACTGGACCTACATCTGCGACTTCGACCACAAGACCGACGACCTCGACCTGCCGATCAAGGACCAGGGCCTGGTGAAGTCGCCGGTCCGGATCGGCCCGGACTGCTGGCTGGCCACGAAGGTGACCGTGACGCGCGGAACCGACATCGGCCGCGGCGTGGTGATCGGCGCGAACAGTGTTGCCCGTGGCAACATTTCTGCGTACGCCGTCGCCGCGGGGGTTCCCGCGGTCGTCGTCGCCGATCGCACCACCCGCTACGCGGCCGACGCTACCCGCCGTGCCTACCTGGCCGGCCTGGCCGAGGCCAACGCCCGCACCGCGGCCCACCTCCACACCGGAGCTCCCGTCCCGACCGTGCCTTCTCCCACTCCACCGGCCACCGCTCCGGACCCGGCAACACCCTCGCCAGACCTCGCGGATCCGGCGTCGATTCCGGCTGCCGGGAGCACATCCGCCGCCGCGCGGAGCGTCGTACCGGAGGAAGCGGGTAGTGATGAGGTAAAAGCAGGTGGTGACAAAGAGAGCGACGAGGGGTTCTCAAGTTACTCACCAGTCGGGCACTATGTCCGGCACACCCGGTTCGACGCCCCCGACCGCATGACCGTCGGAGAGGAGACGCAGCATGGCTGACCAGATCGGTTCCGACCGGTCGCCGCTCGACCAGGCCGCGACCGACGGCTCGATCACGCAGGCCCGGATCCGCGCGGTGGACCCGGTGCCGATCGTGGCGGAACCGCACAGCGCTACGTTGGAACCAGTGCTTGAAACGAATGATCCGGATGTGGGCGTGAATCGACGGTTGGACCCAGAGGTGCAGGCAGTGGACGGCAGGACGGCGGCACCGGCCCCGATCGCGGGAGCCCGGCGCAGGTTGTCGCCGCGCCCGGTCCCGGTCAGCCGGCGGAGGAGACCGCCGGCCGAAACCACAGGATCGGCGACGGACGAGGAACCGACCCCGGCTGAGGAGATGGACGACGTGGGTACGCACGACGAGAAGGCGACGGCTGCCGAAGCCGACAAGGCCGGCTCGGCTCCGGTCACCGGTGCTGACACCGGCACCGGCACCGGCACGCCGGCGGGTGAGACGAACGGGTCGGGGACGACGGCGACCGCGACGAAGACCGCCCGGCCGAAGACCGCGGCGGAGATCGTCGCCGAGCAGCGGGCCCGGGAGAAGGCGGCGGCCGAGGGGCCGGCGGCGGAGACACCGGCCGCGGGCGCCGGGGCCGGGGGTACTGTGGCTGGGGGCGCTGGGGCTACGGGCACCGGGGCGGCGGGCTCGGAGGCTGCCGCAACCAATGCCGGCAAGGGTGCCGCGAGCAACGACCCGGCCCAGACATCGGCGACCAAGCCGGTCGGCAAGGCGGCCGCGAGCGGAACGGGTGCCTCAGGCAACAAACCTGGCGGCGGCGGGAAGAGCCCGGCCGCCTCCGGATCGGGCTCCGGCAAGGGCAAGCAGGCGTTGTCCTCGGTCGGCTCCGGGGTGCGGAGTCTGCGCAACCTGATCGCCTCGCTGATCTGGCTGGTCGCGGTGCTGGCGGCCGCCGTACTGGCGCTCGGCGCACTGTTCACCGCACTCGACCAGACCAACCAGAGCAACGAGATCGTGCGCTGGATCCTGGAGCGCGGGCATGATCTGGTCGGGCCGTTCAAGGACCTGTTCCGGCTCGAGACCGCGAAGAACACCCTGCTGGTGAACTGGGGGATCGCCGCCCTGGTCTACCTGATCGCCGGCAAGATCATCGAACGCTTCGTGCGTCCCTGAGGCGTGCCACGAGGATGAGGTCGAGAGATTCGTCCAGGTCGCCTGGGCGAATCCCGAAGTCCTCGTAGTGCGTACTCTTCACCAGTGTGGTGAGGTCGTCGTCCCAGTCGTCGTACTCGGCGGCCAGTTGGGCGTGCACGCAGGATCCGTACTGCGTCTCCCAGGCTTGGAGCCGGTTGCCGTGGTGGAGGCCTAGTGCGTGGGTGATGCTGAAGTGCGGCGCGAGGAGTTCGGTGAACTCGGCGGCGGTGAGTTCGCGGGTGTGGTACCAGTTGCCGCTCGGGAAGGTCAGGCGGTTCGGCGTACTCAGGACCACTGTGCCGGTCGGCGCGAGGATGCGTGCGCACTCGGCGACGAACCACGGCTGCTCCCACAAGTGCTCGATCGTCTGCAGTGACGTGACGAGATCGAAGCTGCGATCGGCGAACCCGGTCTGGACGAGATTGCCCCGGACCACCTTGAGCTGTGGATAAACCCGGCGGACGTGGCGCAACGTCGTATCTTCATAGTCGAGACCGGTCACGGGGTCCGCCCCGGCCAGGCGGAGCAGCTCCGCGCCGTAGCCCTCGCCGCAGCCGGCGTCGAGGACGCGGCCGGTCGATTCGATCGCCGAATTGGCCGTGATCCAGCGATAGGCGGCCTCGTGGCGCGCGAACCAGTAGTTCTCGTGCCAGATCCCGGGCGCTGTTCTTTCGCCGGTGAGCGGTAACGTCTCGGTCACCCGAGTCAGAGTAGTAGTACGCCGCACTGTGATGGGACTCGCACGCGTCTCATGTTTCTCGCGAGTAACGTTCATGGCAGGCTGGGGAGAGACCGTTAACCAGAAGGGGTCCCACACGCTATGAAGATCGTCGTCTGCGCGAAGTTCGTGCCGGATGCCACCGCGGACCGCCGCTTCCGCGCGGAGGACAACACGGTGGATCGTGCCGGTGTCGACGGGCTGCTGTCCGAGCTGGATGAGTACGCCGTCGAGACCGCTCTGACCGTGAAGGAGGCCGGTGAGGCCGAGGTCACGATTCTGACCGTCGGTCCGGAGCAGGCCGCCGATGCGGTGAAGAAGGGGCTGCAGATGGGCGCCGACGCCGGTGTCCACGTGATCGACGACGCGATCCACGGCTCGGACGCGGTCGCGACCTCGCTGATCTTGTCGAAGGCGCTGGCCAGGCTCGAGGCCGACCTGGTCGTGTTCGGGATGGGTTCGACCGACGGTGGCATGGGTGTGGTTCCGGCGATGGTGTCGGAGCGGCTCGGACTGCCGGCCGTGACGCTGGGCTCGGAGGTGACCGTCGACGGGCAGACCGTGCGGATCCGCCGCGACGGCGACACCGCGAGCGACACGGTCGAGGGCACGCTGCCGCTGGTGCTGTCGGTGTCCGACCAGGCGAACGAGCCGCGGTACCCGTCGTTCAAGGGGATCATGGCGGCGAAGAAGAAGCCGGTCGAGACGTGGTCGCTGGCCGACCTGGAGCTGTCCGCCGACCAGGTGGGTGGCACGAGCGCGTGGACCGAGGTGGTCGAGGTGACCGCCCGTCCGCCGCGGAGCGCCGGCACGATCGTCACTGACGAGGACGGCAGCGGTGCCGCCGGGCTCGTCGAGTTCCTGTCCACCAACAAGTTTCTCTGAGGGGCGATCAGTTCATGTCGAACGTTCTGGTTCTCGTTGACCACACCGGCGGTCAGGTCCGCAAGACCACCGCGGAGCTTCTCACCATCGCGCGCCGGCTCGGCGAGCCGGTCGCGGTCTACATCGGCGAGGGTGTGCAGGACGCACTGCCCGCGCTCGGTCAGTACGGCGCGACCAAGGTGATCGCGTTGTCCGACCCGGAGCTCACCCAGTTCCTGGTCGCTCCGAAGGCGGAGGCACTGCAGCAGGTCGCGGCGAAGATCGAGCCGGCCGCGATCCTGATCTCGTCGAACGCCGAGGGCAAGGAGATCGCGGCCCGGCTGGCGGTCAAGCTCGACTCCGGCCTGATCACCGACGCCGTGGACGTCGTCGCGGGTGATGGTGGCCCCGTCACCACGCAGTCGGTGTTCGCGGGCAACTTCACCGTCCAGGCGAAGGTCACCCACGGCACCCCGGTCATCACGGTCAAGCCGAACGCCGCCAGCCCGGAGGCCGCGGAGACCTCGCCGGAGGTGGAGGAGTTCGACGTGACGATCTCCGACGGCGCGAAGACCGCCCGCATCACCGACTCCAAGCCGCGGGAGGCGACGGGTCGCCCGGAGCTGACCGAGGCGGCGATCATCGTGTCCGGTGGTCGCGGTACCGGTGGTGACTTCAGCCCGGTCGAGGGCTTCGCCGACTCGCTGGGCGCCGCCGTCGGTGCGTCCCGTGCGGCGGTCGACTCGGGGTGGTACCCGCACGCTTACCAGGTCGGCCAGACCGGCAAGACGGTCAGCCCTCAGCTGTACGTCGCCGCCGGCATCTCCGGCGCCATCCAGCACCGGGCCGGTATGCAG
>Ga0193707_1000921_pt1 | contig 10597 bp, 7 predicted proteins | sample U3c2metaG_FD_143043 | JGI IMG/M metagenome (GOLD analysis project Ga0193707, IMG submission 143043) | Soil microbial communities from a riparian zone of the East river system, Colorado, United States - U3c2 | ecosystem: Environmental > Terrestrial > Soil > Riparian zone | place: USA: East River...
ACTTTCTGTCTCGACCAGCCTCGCCAAACCGAAATCGGTGAGGTGCGGTTCGCCCTCTTTATCAAGCAGGATGTTTCCGGGCTTGATGTCTCGATGCAGGATGCCGTGCTCGTGGGCGTAATGCACGGTGCGCGCCAGTTTTGCGATGAGTTCCGCTGCACGACGGATGGATATCGCCTCGCGCCTAACCACTTCGTCCAACTGACCGCCTTCGATCAGATTCATGCTGAAGTAACAGCAGCCGTCGCGCTCGCCGACTTCATGAATTGGAACGATGGAAGGATGGTTTAGGCTGGCGGCTGCCTCGGCCTCCAACCGAAATCGCTTTAAATGCCTGGCCGTGGCCCAATGGCCCAGCGCGATGATCTTAAGCGCGACCGTTCGATTAAGACTTTTCTGTCGCGCACGGTAAACAATGCCCTGACCGCCACGTCCAATTTCTTCCTGTAACTCGTAATCGCCAAAATGCATCGGGATGCGCACGGGTGGGTTTTTGCCATTTTCCTCAACAAACCCGTCGAGGCCGGTCTTGAACAAACAAACGCTGCAAAATCCGCGGGGCGCGTCGGCGAAAATTCTAGCTCCGCATTTTGAGCAGACTCTGGGAGCGCTTATCATTTTTCCCTCTACCGATCTTCCATTTCAGCTTGTACTGTCCGAAAATTGTGCCCAGGTCACGTTTGCAGAACAGAAATGAAATGCCGGAGCTCGTCTTCGATATCGGCTGGCACTGCGACGGTGTGCGCGATCTCCTCGCGTAGTAGCTCCCGGTACCGCTGTCGCAAGCGATAGAATGCTTGCTTCACCGCGTGTTCGGTCATGCCCAATTTCTTCGCGATATCGGCTTGGGAAGGCGCATCAGATTCGCCGGCGAGCAGTTCGTTCAAGGATTGGAACAACAATTCATTGCCCGCCACTCGATATTCCTCTTCCAGGCGGGCGAGCACTTGCTCGAGCAAAGTTAACGCCCAGCGACGCTCATAGACGTTATCTGCGCTCAACGCGCTCGCCGGTTCCAGATCGCCGCGCTCGCGCGCGAGCAACTCATCGAGTGGAACCAGAGATCGGCCCTCGCCGCGTTTCAGCGCCAGCGACCGACGATGTGCCTTTCCAAGGAAGTTTTTAAGCGACACCAGCAGATACGAACGCAGCCGCCCCTTTTCGCGACGAACAGCATCGAAATCTCTTCGCTCCAGGAGCAGTGCGAAAAAACCCTGCGTTAAATCCTGTGCTTCCTCGGGACTATGGCCCTGTCGCCGGACGAATCCATAAAGCGGCCACCAATAAGTGCGGCACAATTTTTCCAGAGCGGCGTCAGCTGCTGGAGATCGCTCCTGCGCCGTGAGCACAACGCTCCAATGGGTTGTAACAAAGGCAGCTGCCGAACCCGCCTCACCATCTGCACACACGCTCCATTACAACCCAAGAACCGCACCCGAATCAAGCCTGTGTCAGGCGCCTACCTGGATAACCTATTTAGCAACCAGGCAAGCTCGGAAGGATTGCGAGGCGCGGACTTGTTCTATAGCGACTGTCTACTCGTCGCGCCGTAGCTTGGCGCAGGCGGATAACCGCCGAAAACTGTCGGTCTGGCGGTCAGGGGCGGCGATTACAGAAACGCCTCAGCAACGGAATCGGCCAGCTCTTTTCCTTTTCGAGTTAGCATGACATTACCACCCGATTCTCGAAGCAATCCCAGCGAAATAAACTCCTCCGTTTCTCGATGTTTCAATTCCGACCCAGCGATCCCTTCGCGCATGCGCAATGAGAGCGCGATTCGCTCGGTGCGTTTCATTTCGTTGGTGAGATTTTCGCTGAAGCCCCTGGGTGGCTGACCACGAAGAACGCGATCGGCGTAACCGCGATAGTCACAAACATTCTGCCAGCGCTGCATGCCGACAGTCGAAAACGCACTTGGACCGATGCCCAGATAATCTTTGCCCAGCCAATAGGCGCGGTTGTGAATTGATGCAAAGCCGGGGCGCGCGTAGTTGGAAATTTCATAATGTTCATAGCCAACCCCCTCGAGGATGGACATAGCCATCTCGAAAAAGGCGGCATCTGCGTCCGAGTCCTGCAGAAGTTCGCCGCGCGCGTGGCGCAGAAAGAATTCTGTGTCCTCCTCATAGGTGAGACAGTAAGCAGAGACGTGCTCAGGCTGAAGACTGGTGGTTTTCTCCAACGCGGATTTCCACTGCTCGATGGTTTGTCCCGGCAAACCGAACATGAGATCGACATTGATGTTCGAGAACCCGGCAGCTCGTAGAATGTGGAAAGATTGCTCCGCTTGCTGTGAGTTGTGTTCTCGCCCCAAGAGTTTCAGTAATTCATCATCCCAAGATTGAATACCAAGACTTACTCGGGTTACTCCGAGTTTGTGAAGCAGCTCAGCCTTGCGCGCCGATACGCTGCCCGGATTTGCTTCGATCGTCCACTCTTTAAGCGATGAGAGATCGAGCCGCTCACGGAAACCTCCAAGCAGAAATTCCAACTGCAAAGTGGTGAGAGCCGTTGGCGTGCCGCCACCGAAATAGATGGTTTCAGGCGTTAGCGCAAAACTCACGCATTGCTGATCGAGCTCGCGCAATATCGCTTCGCAAAATCGCCACGTCTGCGAGCGATCGAGCAAATCTTTGTAAAACGCGCAATACGGGCAGATACGGGCGCAAAAGGGAATGTGAACGTAGATATGGCGAATCGACTTCGCTGTAGTGGCAGGCGTGTCGCCGGCATTTACGCGCGGTCCCGCAGCCGACACGGCTGCCGCTGCAGCGGAATAGTTGTGATTCGCAGCGTTACTCATACAATCGGTTGGTCTTCGCTCGACATGACAGAACTCCGGAACGTAACCCTCATTGTGTTTTGTGCCATTGCCTCCGGGCTGGCGCAAACGCCGCCACAGCCAGCGCCGACTCCGTCGATCGTGTATTCCGTGCACGATCCCGCCGCGATCAAAGACTACAGGACGAACCCGCGGATCGTGCGTGAGATGGTAAATCGCCTTCTTCTGGCAGCGACCGGTCAGTCTGACGTGGGAAAGGCGTGGGCGTCGTTAGTCGCTCCGAATGATAGAGTGGGAATCAAAATCTGTGCAGCTGGCGGTGAACTTTTTACGACGCATCACGACATTGTGAATGCGATTGTCGACGGGCTCGCTGCGGCGGGACATTCACGTGGCAGCGTTATTGTCTGGGACCGCTCTCTTGGCGGAGTTAAGGAGGCCGGGTACCGGCCGTCAACCGATGGCTACCAGCTAAAGCCAATCGCACCGCGCGAGGGATACGATCCAAAAACAGTCCTCTCCGCTCCTTTGCTTGGGAAACTGGTTTGGGGCGATTCTGAATACATTGGTGACTTGGGAAAGATGCCAATGCTATCCGATAGCGAGAACACGAGCAATGTGAGTCATTTCGCCAAGATCCTTTCCAGTGAAGTAGACAAGGTCATTAATGTTCCGGTGATGAGTATCAGTGAAACGAATGGAATCGCAGGTTGCATTTATAACATGACAATTCCCAACATCGATAACTGGCGCCGCTTTGCTCAAGGCTCTCGTTTTGGCGCGGAAAGTCTCGCGGAAATCTACGCCAATCCAATCATCGCAAAGAAGGTGGTCTTCAATTTGATGGATGGACTCATCGCGCAATATGCCGGCGGCCCGCAGCCCCAACCGAACTACGCGATTCATCATGCAACGCTGTATGCGAGCAAAGACCCTGTCGCTTTGGATGCCGTCGCGTTGAAGTATTTCGAACAATGGCGCGCACGCGGGAGTCTCCCTGCAATCGGCCCAATAGCTGCCTATGTCGATTATGCCAGTCAGATAGGCCTGGGTAATTCAGCGCCGAGTCGGATCGAAGTAAAAAATATCGGACGATGAAATTTCGTGCTGTAGCCGGGATCGATGATGCCGGCCCTAGACGATGATCACTTGGCGTCGTCGAACTGTCTCGGCCGGCATCGCCGATGCCGGCTACAACATCTTATGAGCGGCCGATCATACCCTCACGCCCGCGCATTACGAACAACCATCCTGCGTTCGGTCTCTCGTTCGTTTTATCTTTCGATCCGATTCTTGCCGCCGCAGTTGCGCGAACCGATTGCTCTCGCGTATTTGCTTGCGCGCACAACAGACACTGTCGCCGACACAACTCGAATTCCTGGGACCGTGCGAATGGAGGCTTTGAAAATGCTCTCGGACGGTATTCAAGGCAAAGGTTCCCGAGAAATCGTTGTCAATCAGGTGGCCTCGTTCGTGCCATTACAAGAAAATGCCGCCGAGCGAACGCTTCTGGATTCGTTGCCGGATTGTTTGGCATGGCTCGAACAAACCAGGGGAGCAGATCGCGACGACATTCGAGCGCTGCTTGAGAAGATCACGCACGGCCAGATGCTCGATCTTCATCGCTTCGATAACCCGGCACAAATCCGCACGCTCCAGACCACTGCCGATCTGGACGAATACACCTATCTGGTCGCAGGCTGTGTAGGCGAATTTTGGACGCGCCTTTGCTTCCGGCATCTTCGAGACTTCACCAGCTTAGTTCAGGACGAGATGATCGCACTGGGCCGGCGCTATGGCATGGGACTTCAGTTGATCAACATCTTGCGCGACGCCGGCACCGATCTGCGAGCGGGTCGATGTTATTTTCCGGATGACGAGCTCGGCGCGATCGGTCTGGGTGCGGCGCAGATTTTGTCCGAATCGGATCGTTTCCAACCGATTTATCAAAGATGGATGGAAAAAGCGGAGGAAGGTCTGGCGTGCGGGATGCAGTATTCGCAGGCGATCCGGAACCGGCGGGTACGTGCAGCCACGGTCTTGCCGGCATTAATCGGGTCGAGCACCCTTGCGCTTCTGCGTAAGGCTGGCGCCAGCGCGCTGCATCAAACGATTAAAGTTCCACGCCGCGAAGTGCGCGCGATGATTTTGTCGCTCGCCATTCATCTCGCGTCACGCGAAAAGATCGATGCGATTTTCAACCGCGCCAAACTTTAGCGGCTGTCGTGATCGCAGAATCTCGATCGCCTGCGACACTGATAGAGCGCGAATTCTGTTTGGCGCCAAAGGCGCAGATTCATTCTAAGCCTGGGGCGACGTCCCAGGCTCAAATGAGCAAGCGCCCTTGACGCTAAACACACACTGCAGCGTTGCTACAGAATTACAGAAAATAATTCCGCTGTTTTTCGCTGATTGGTTTTTCGAGTCGCTCCAGCACTTGCAGCATGTCTTCCCAGACTTTCCGTTTCTCCGAGGGGGACTGGTTCCGCAACAGGTAAGCTGGATGATAAGTAATCATCAACGGGGTGCCGTTGTATGAGTGCCAGCGCCCGCGCAATTCTCTCATCGTTCCGCGCGCGCCAAGCAGACCTTCCACAGCGACCGCTCCCAGCGCGACCAACACTTTCGGTTGAATGATGTCGATCTGTTCGAGGAGGTAAGGCCGGCACATCTGCATTTCTGCCGGCGTCGGTGCGCGGTTCCCAAACGAGCCTGCCGGCATGTCCGGCCGGCATTTAAGGATGTTCGCGATGTAAACGTCTTCGCGCGCGAAGCCCATCGCTTTAATAATTCTCGTTAACAATTGTCCCGCGCGGCCGACAAAGGGTTCGCCCTGCTGATCCTCGTCCGCGCCGGGCGCTTCGCCGATGAACATGATTTCGGCGTCGGGATTGCCAACGCCAAAAACAGTTTGAGTGCGTGAGCTGGCCAGATGCGCGCATTTTGTGCAGCCACGAACGCGTTCGCGAACGGACGCGAGGATCTGCGCCTTATTCGATGCACTTTGCTGTAGCTGTCGCCCTGTGGGCGACACGCGCGCTTCCCGCAAGGGAGCGGCTACAGAATATGCGGATTGCAATTGCGCCAGCGCGTTTTCCGACGCGCACGGCGCGCGATCACTGGTCTCTCGAATCTTTTCCAGCGTGGCAATGACAAGGTCGAGAGCCGGCTGGATCATTGCGCACGATGATCTGAAATTTTGGTCACTGCTGCAATCTATTTGTGAAAACGCGCACGAAATATGCGCTCTGTGGATGAAAAAAGAGAAATGGTTTACGGACGTGATTCGTTAAAACGCTGAATCGTATCGGGCCTACCTCCCGTGGTAGCCGCGGTCGCTGACCGCGAGGTTCCTGTGCCTGACAGGGTCTGAGGCTGCCGGGGTTAGCGACCCCGGCTTACAGCACCAGATTCGCGTGCTGCGCTACGCCCCGCGCGTGCTGAGCCATTGCAGGGCGAAGCGGGCGACTTCGCGCGAGTTCTTTAGATCGAGTTTGTCTTTGATGTGCGATCGATGGGTCTCTACTGTTTTGGGGCTGAGATGCAGCAGCTTTGCTATCTCACGCACATCCTTGCCTTTGCCGATCAATTCCAAAATCTCGAGTTCACGATCGCTAAGTCTCTCGACGGCATCGGTCTCACCTTCGGACTCGCGATGCGCAAATTTTGTAATTACCTGTGCCGCCATGGCCGGGCTGAGGTAAGGGCGTCCGTTAAATACCTCGTGAATTGCATGGATCACATTGGCCATCGCTTCATGTTTCATGACATAGCCTTCCGCTCCGGCTCGCAACGCTCGCAGTGCGTAGAGCGATTCATCATGCATCGAGAGCACGAGAATTGGCAGCTTCGAGAATTCCGCACGGACATTTTTAATAAGCTCAATCCCGTTCGCGCCTGGCAAACTAAGATCGACAATCGCAAGATCGGGGTTCAGCTTGCGAATTATTTCCATCGCTTCCGCGGCGTTGCCAGCTTCGCCGCAGACCGCAAAACTGCTCTCGGAATTGATCAATTCTTCGAGGCCCTTCCGAAATAGCGGATGATCATCGACGATCACGATCCGTTTCGCCTCCGGTAGGTCGCATTTCGGATTCTGGTTAGTCGATCTGGCGGATTTCATTTCGCTGCTACGTCGTTGTTGCGATTCAAATGAGGATTCCGTAAAGGCGGTCTCCACTTTACCGAGATTTGCTCCGCGACGTGTCATTTAAGTATCCTTTATTAAATGATACGCTGCTCGACAGATTGTCCGATGCAGGGAATTTAGACCGAGGTGGCTAAGACCTTGGTGATTTTCGCGGGGAGCCGTCGTGATGGCGGGTTTTGTTTCTTGCGTGTTCGGCGCGTGCCGTCCGGCAAATAACAAGAAACGCAACTGCCTTGTTTCGAAGAGTCGATTTCCAGGCGGCCGCCGATTAACTGCGTGCGATACTTCATGATATGAAAACCAAGGCCCCGTTTCGGTTTCAGTTGATCGGAAAACCCAACGCCATCATCAATCACGCTTAGGGCCATTTCCTGTCGCGATTTCTCCAGTCTAACCACGATTTCACGAGCTTGCGCGTGTTTGTTGGCGTTGATGACCGCTTCACGCGCGATGCGATAGAGGTGGGCAGCAGCAATGTCATCCTCGATGCGGAATGACGGACTGACTTCCAATCGGCAAGGCGTTCTCCAGATTTCCCGGTCAACCAAATCCTGCAGCGCATCGACGAATCCGGCTGAATCAACGTCGAGCCGGTGCAAGGCGCGGGAAAGATCGCGCGTATCAGTCGCGGCGTCGTTGACCAACTGCGCAATTTTTTCTATGTCACTTACTTCAATGACGCGATGGTTCTTCAAGCGCAGGGCGATGGAGCGCGCCATAAATGCGACCGCCGTGAGATGCTGGCAAAGCCCGTCATGCAGTTCCTGGCCCAACCTCTGTTGTTCCCGGTCACTGATAGAGAGGATTTCTCCTTCCAGTCCCTTTCGACGATCGATCTCGCCTTTCAATTCGGCGTTCGCCACGCTTAACGCTTTCGTGCGTTGATCCACGAGCTGTTCCAGCGCTTCGTTCGATTTTTGCAGGGCTGCTTCGACTTTCTTGCGCGCCGTGATGTCGACGATCACCGCGACGGCTGATTGCGCCTTGTAGTTCGGTCCGCGCACTGCGCTGGCGCTGACGTCCGCCCACAGAACAGAGCCGTCTTTGCGGACGTAACGCGTTTCGATGTCGAACGGTTTGCCGACCTGGATCATGCGCTGAAAGAGACGCATAGCTTCTTTCCCGTCATCGCGGTGCGTCACCTCCGCGACGCTCTTGCCGATCAGCTCCGATTCTGTGTAACCGAGCATCTTACACAGCGCTCGATTGGCAAAGACAATTCCGCCATTCGTGTCGCAGCGTGCCACGCCCGCCGTCGCTTGCTCCACGGTTGCGCGCAAGCGCGCTTCCGATTCGCGCAATGCTTCTTCGTCGCGTTTGTGTTCAATCGCCTGCGCAAGTTGGGTGGCAATCGTGGTCGCCAGCTTCAGCTCGTCGTCGGTAAACACATGTGGCGCGTCATAATAGGTCATGAATTTGCCGATCAATTTCTGGCTGCTGACCAACGGAATGAATGCAGCGGCGCGAATGCCTTCGCTTCGAATGGTTGATTTCAGGGGCTTCGGAATATCGGCAATATCGACATCGTTAATGCAAACGGGCTTGGGATTTTTTGCATCCGGTTTCCATGGCGAATGACCTTCTACCGCCTTGCGATATCTCTCTGACAAACCGCGCCAGGCGACAAAGCGCATCACCTTCTCTTTATCGAAAAGCAAAATCGACGCGCGTTGGCAGTCCATAGCAGAAAGAATCGCGTCCAGCGACGCGTCATGAATTTCGCCAACGTTGGTGGCGATGTGTTGGAGTTGAGCAAATTGATGGAGTGCCCGCTGTTGTTGCTCTGCGCGTTTGCGCGCGGTGACATCAGTGTTGGTTTCGAGAATTGACGTTGGTCGTCCGCGCACGTCTCGGTCCAGCGTCCACCGCGAAAAGACGGTAATAGTTTTGCCGTCCTTTCGGGTATGAACCAATTCTCCCGACCAACGATTATTGCGCTCCAATTTTTTTCGAATCTTTTCCAAATTCTCCGAAAGCACCGTCTGTAGCAGCTCGTGCGTAATTTTTCCGAGCGCTTCTTTGGCCGAGAAGCCGTACATTTCCTCCGCGCCGTGGTTCCAATAAACGATCCGGTCTTGATGATCGCGGACGATGATTGAGTCGTTGGTCAAATTGAGGAGCCGCGCCTGTTCAACCAGGCGTCGTTCCGTTTGTTTTTGGTTGGTGATATCGCGAGCAATTTTTGAAACGCCGACAATTTCGCCTTTCGGGCCCTTGATCGGTGAAATCGTCAACGAAACATCGATCAACTGTCCATCCTTCCGGCGACGAACCGATTCGTAGTGATCCAATGATTCACCGCGGCGAATTCTTCTCAGAATCTCCTGTTCTTCACTTTGCCGGTCTTTGGGAATCAGAGTCAGGACCGATTTGCCGATGATCTCTTTTGGTTTGTATCCAAAGATGCGCTCGGCGCTTTGGTTCCAGTCGGTGATGATTCCATTCAAAGTTTTTGCCGCGACCGCGTCGTGGGAGGATTGAACTACTGCGGCCAGGCGCATGGCTGCCGCCTCTGCGCGTCTGCGCTCGGTGATGTCAAAAAGGGAATTGATTGCGCCGGTGATTTTGCCGTGAACGTTTGTAAGAATTCGCGGAGCCGGAATCACGTGTCTCCGCTCCCCATCCGGACGTTCGACGATAATGTCTAAGTCTTCCGCTTTCAGTTTTTCGCCGCGTAAAGCCCGCGCCATAGGGCATTCTTCGTGCGGCATGTAACGGCCGTCGGGATAATAGATTTTGTAGGAGCCGCAGAATCTCGGTCCCTCGCCGTTGCCGCCGGGCTCACGCCCCCATAATTCAGCGGCCCGCCGATTATATTCCTGAATGATTCCGTCAGCATCGCAAACGTAGATCGCCACCGGAACCAGATCGAAGAGTGTCCGGTAGCGTTCTTCGGATCGCTGGATCTTTTCTTCAAAGCGTGTGCGCTCGGTTAGATCGACAATCGCCGTCTGATAAAGGAGTGCCCCGTTCTTCATCGACGAAGTCATCGGCGAACTGGCAAGGTGTGCGAGAATGATCTCGCCGTTTCGTTTCCTTAGGTGCAGTCCGGTTTCGACGCGACTGTATGAAGAGCGACAGCGAAGCAGATGATTCAAAAAGACTCCGCCGTCTTCTTTCGTCACGTGGAGCGCAAACGGACGGCCGATCAACGAACCGCGCGAGCCACCGAGAAGTTGAGCTGCGGCGAGGTTGATCTCTTGGATTCGACCGACGCGGTCAAAACTGACATACGCGATCGGCGCGAACTCGAAAAGATCGACATAACGCTGAATGGCCGCTTCCAGTTCTGTCTTAGGATGCCTGAAGACTGGCGCGCTCGCCGACCGTTTCGTTTTCTTTACCTCCCCGTTAGCCCGAAATTTCCGGGGCGCACGAGACGTGGCTTGCTTGCTTTTCATGTTCACACGGACTAATTCGCGCGCGGCACTCCTGACCGATGCCGTGATTTTACGATCGCCACTGGGGCGTCGTTTTTTATCTTCGCGGCGAGCCTTGCTCCGCGCAGTGTGGCGTTTTACCTGCACAGCCGTCTTTCTTTCCCTCAAGATCGACCAGTGTGATCATCGCGCCACCGATTTGTTATTGGTGGTACGATAGGGGCGCAGGCGCAGCGAGTACTCGTGGCGTTCCGTACTTCTGGTTGATGTCACGTTGTTGCAGCC
>Ga0193707_1000922_pt1 | contig 10590 bp, 9 predicted proteins | sample U3c2metaG_FD_143043 | JGI IMG/M metagenome (GOLD analysis project Ga0193707, IMG submission 143043) | Soil microbial communities from a riparian zone of the East river system, Colorado, United States - U3c2 | ecosystem: Environmental > Terrestrial > Soil > Riparian zone | place: USA: East River...
TGCGCGCGCGGCGGGTGATTTGTTGCGACGAACGCGATTCGGTGACATCACCGAGCTAAACTGGCAACACAGAAAGACTATCAAGACGGCCGCCGGCGAGATCGAGATCATTGCATTGCAGCTGAAACACTGGGGTGCGCGCACACGGCGCGACACCTATCGCGGTTATAACGGTTATCTAATCCAGAGAAATGGATGCCGAATCATTTTCGCCGGCGACACGGCAATGACGGACAGCTTCGCGGAACTCCGGCGACACGGACCGATCGACATCGCGATTATGCCGATTGGCGCCTACAATCCATGGATTCGTTCGCATTGCTCGCCAGAGCAGGCGGTCGAAATGGCAACTGCTGCAGGCGCGCGTTTCATTGTGCCTGTTCACCATCAGACGTTCCGGCTCAGCTTTGAGCCATTCCGTGAGCCGATCGAGCGCTTTGAAGCGGCGCTAACTCAGACACCCGAGCGAATTGCACTGCGCGAAATCGGCGAAACGTTTGTTTTACCACTATAGCCGTGTCCATAGAGCCTTCGCGCGGCGAAGCGGCTGAACCAGTGCGCTTGTGTCTAGCGCCCGTGGATGCAATGTTCGCCCGTTCGCGCCGACGTAGCTCAGTTGGTAGAGCAGCGGTTTCGTAAACCGCAGGTCGCCGGTTCAATCCCGGCCGTCGGCTCTCTGATTTTCGGTTGCGAATTGCCGATTCCGGATCGGGCATTGTAGATATTCGATAATTTCACAGATGACTAATTCGCCAGCGCATTCCCCTTGCGTTTCGATAATCGTTCCAACCTTGAACGAGGAGGAAAATATCGAGCCGCTCGTTTCACAGATCATCGCGTGCGGCGTTCCTTTTCGTGAGATCTTATTCGTTGACGATCGTTCCACCGACGGAACACGCGAAAAGATTTGTGCAGTCGCTGGAGATCACCCAATCCGCCTCATCGAGCAAAATGCGGCGGACCTCGGGCTAGCGGGTGCGATTATGTCCGGTGCGCGCGCGGCAAAGGGGGAAATTCTTTTGGTGATGGACGCAGACCTGAGCCATCCACCCGAACGCATCAACGATCTGCTCGCGCCTTTGCTTGATGGGGCCGCAGACATGGTGGTGGGAAGCCGATACGTGAGAGGCGGATCCACGGCGGGCTGGCATATCTGGCGCCGGATCATATCGCGAGCCGGTACCACGCTTGCGTATCCACTCACTGGCTTGCACGACTCAATGTGCGGCTTCTTTGCAATCCGGCGTTCACAACTGCTGAAGTTGGCGCCGCACACCAGCGGTTTCAAAATTGTGTTCGAGACAATAGTGCGCGCCGGAGGCACGTTGCGAGTACGTGAAATTCCAATCGCGTTTCGTGAACGTGTACGCGGGACATCCAAAATGTCGTTCGGAATTGCGCTGCGATTCTTTGTTCGATGGCTGCGCGCAATGCTGCACCATCTGGCGGGCGGCACTTCCCCGAGTGAAAAAGCTGGAGACCTCGCTCGCGGAGCAGAAGTTTTACATCACCAGACCCCAGTTAAGTAACGCGGATGCATCGCGCCAGACGCGGCTCGAGCTGTCGCCCAGCACAACAACAATCACGTCCTTGCCTGGACGCGTTCCACTCGCTATCAAACATTTGCCTGCGGCATCGGTGTAACCGGTCTTCATGCCATTGCAGTAGGGAAGCCGTCTGAGAAGTTTATTCGTGTTCTCGAGTTCGCGCGTGCGACCATTGGCGTAGCGAAACACCAGCTGCGGAAGACAAACTATGGAGCGAACGGTCGCGTTTGCATAGGCTGCGCGCGCGATTAGGGAGAGGTCCCGCGCGCTCGAATATTGTCCCGGCACGGGCAAACCATTCGGATTGACGAAGTGAGAATGCACAGCACCGAGCTGCTGTGCGCGTCTGTTCATGATTTCAGCGAATGCTTCGACGCTGCCTGCGTTATCCCGCGCCAAACATCGCGCGACGTCATTGGGACTTTTCACCAGCAAGGCCCGTAAGAGATCGATCCGCTGATACGTATCTCCGGGCTTGATATTCAATTTCACGGGATCACACATTGGATCCACTGACTGCACTGTAACCGGCCGATCCAGGAAACCGCTCTCCGCCACTATCAAAGCCGTCAGCAATTTTTGTGTGCTCGCCGCCGGTCGTATTTGGTCGGGATTCTTTTCGTATAAGATTTTTCCACTGTTCGCGTCCACTACCATCACTGACGCCGCGCTGGTCTTCGGTATTCCTTCGGGGGTGAACTCGGTTGGCGCGGGAATTGTGTCTTCACTGTCTTCTTTGGCCTTTGCGCGTTTCCGGTGCGACGGAGCATGACTTGATTTTGAGCTTTTAGTCTTACGAGCGGAGGTAGCCTCCTCATCATCATCATCCCTGTCCCTGGCCGTGACCGCCTTTGCTTTGCGAGCGGGGGTAGCCTCAACATCGGCAGTCTCTCTGTCCTTTGCCGTGACTGCCTTCGCTTTTCGAACCGGGCCGGAGACTCCGCTCGGTCGCACTGCGTCGGAGTCGGTCGCATCCTGACTCCAAGCGCTAAGCGCGAAGGCTGACAGGAATGCGCAAAGAAGGAGAGTTCGTTTGCGCCACATCATGGCCGGGAAATTAGAGACAAAACTTTCGCGCGCGCAAGCGTCGCCCACGCGGTTGCGCCCGAACGGCTGCGATTTCCATTTGCGCTCAATCCCGATGTCATCCTGAGCGAAGCGAACGATCTCTCAACCCCATTGCGTATGCGGTCGCGGTACTGCGTGATCATAGGCTCCGACTGTAAGGTTCCTCGCTTCACTCGGAATGACCCCTTTAAGATTTGGATCGGCGCTCAATTAGCTCAATTTCATAGCCTTCCGGAGCATCAACGAACGCGATTCTGCCGCCAGCACTTGGATGCGGCCCGTCTGACAACGGGTGACCTTTGGCGGCTGCGTGTTTGGCAAACTTGTCCAAATCGTCCACTTCGAATGCGAGATGCGTCAGGTCGGGTCCAACCTGGACCGGACCGCTCTGATCAAATTTGCAAAGCTCGATTTCCTCATCGCTGCCTGGCGCTTTCAAGAAAACTAGCTGCGAGCCTCGCCCGGAGGTGTGGCGTCGAATCTCCTGCAGTCCGAGAACATCCTTGTAGAACGAAACCGTTTTCTCCAAGTCATGCACGCGATAGCGCGTGTGCAGTAGTTTCTTGACCATGGCCCAGTTTACCCCGAAGCATCTCGTTGTCATTCCGAGCGGAGGTTCGCAAAGCGAAACGCAGTCGAGGAATCTCTGACAGAACTCTGACGAAACGACGTGATACAACGTTCGGCTTAAATCATCGAGAGATTTCTCGACTTCGCCTTCGGCTTCGCTCGAAATGACAGCAAGACAGCCATGAAAAAAATCGGAATTCTTTTCGGACAGGAACACAGTTTCCCGCCGGCATTTGTCGAGCGGGTGAACCAGAAAACCGGTGGCAAGGACATCGTCGCGGAATTTGTCAGGATTGACAAGGTGATTCAGGGCGAGCCATGCGGTTACGACGTGGTGATCGATCGCATTTCTCAGGACGTTCCGTTTTATCGCGCCTGGCTCAAGAACGCCGCGCTCACCGGGACGGCTGTTGTAAACAATCCGTTTTGGTGGAGCGCCGATGAAAAATTTTTCAACAATGCGCTGGCGACAAAAATCGGCGTCGCAGTCCCGCGCACCGTGTTGCTTCCATCGAATGAGCCGCCGGCAGACACGAACGACAAATCATTTCGCAATCTTGGTTATCCGCTCGATTGGGAAGGGATTTTCGGTTATGTCGGCTGGCCGGCATTTTTTAAACCGTTCGCGGGCGGCGGTTGGAAGAATGTCTATCGCTTGCATAACCCGGAGGAATTTTATCGCGCCTACAGCGAGACTGGCCAACTGGTGATGATGTTGCAGGAGGAAGTAAAATTCGATATGTACTTCCGCTGCTATTCGATTGATCAGCGCCACGTCCGGATCATGCCCTATGAACCGCGACATCCGTTTCATTTGCGTTACCAAACCGAATGGGATGCGCCACGTGAGATTCTCCAGAAAGTGGAAGAAGGTGTGCTGAGGTTAAATGAGTATCTCGGTTATGATTTGAACACAGTCGAATTTGCCATTCGGGACGGCGTGCCGGTGGCGATCGACTTTTGCAATCCTGCGCCCGATTGCGAAGCGGCATGGATCGGTCAGGGAAATTTCGAGTGGGTAGTGGAAGCAATTTCGGAAATGGCGATCCGCAAAGCGCGCGAACACGTTCCCGGCTGCGACAATCTGAGCTGGGGCAAATACCTGCAAGCGGCGGTCACCCGACGCGACTTGGGTGAACTCGTCTAAGGTTCTTCCACAGATTACGCAGATCTTCGCAGATTAGGGGGGGCTGCATTTGTTTCGAAATAATCTGTGTAAATCTGCGAAATCTGCGGATGTTTTCCCTGGTTAAGTGAAAAAAGACCACGTTTTCACCCTTGGCATCGAAGAAGAGTTCGCGATTGTCGATCCGCAGACGCGCGAATTGCGTTCCCACATCCAGGAGATCCTCGAGGGCGGCAAGGTGGTGCTCAAAGAGCAGATCAAGCCCGAGATGCATCAATCGGTCGTCGAGCTGGGCACGGAGATTTGCGATTCCATCGAGCACGCGCGCACACACGTTATTGATCTCCGCAGCAAGCTGGCCGAGTTGGCGGCCAAAGCTGGACTGAAAATCGCGTCGGTAGGCACACATCCTTTCTCGCACTGGCGCGATCAGCACATCACACAGGGAGATCGTTACCAGGAAATCGTGCGCGACATGCAGTTGCTCGCACGTGCGAACCTGATCTTTGGCCTGCACGTGCACGTCGGCATAGCGAATCGCGAAGCGGCCATCCACGTGATGAACCAGGCGCGTTATTTCCTGCCGCACATTTATGCGCTCTCGGTCAACTCGCCTTTTTGGGTCGGACATGAGACCGGCTTGAAAGGCTATCGGCTAAAAGTCTTCGAGCGGTTTCCTCGGACTGGCATTCCTGACGCGTTCGAATCGCTTTCCGAGTATGAGGATTATTGCAAGCTGTTGGTAAGGACCGGTTGCATCGATAATCCAAAGAAAATCTGGTGGGACATCCGGCTGCATCCGTTCTTCGACACCCTCGAGGTGCGTGTGTGTGATGCGCAATCCCGCGTAGACGATACGCTCGCCATTGCCGCCTTGATCCAGGCCGTTATCTGCAAGCTGCATAAGCTGCTTCACCAAAATATTACGTTCCGCGTTTATCGCCGGCGTCTTCTTGATGAAAACCGCTGGCGCGCGAGCCGCTACGGCATCGATGGCAGGTTGATTGATTTCGGTAAGGAAACCGAAGTCGAAACGCGGAGTTTGTTAAACGAGCTCCTCGAGTTTGTTGCGCCTGAGGCAGACGAACTGGGCACTCAAAGAGAAATGGCGCACATCGAGCGCATCATGCGCGAAGGCGCTGGTGCCGATCGGCAACTGGCAGTTTGGCAGCAGACGCACGACATGAAGGCCGTCGTCGATCACATCGTCGCCGAAACATATGAGGGTTTGAAGATTGAAGCTGCGCACCCGAGCTGATCTCAATGTTCCGTGTCTTCGCGGCCAAAAAGCAATGTAACCACAAGACCCAGAGCATTGACCATCGCCATCGTTCCCAGCACGGCTGGAACTCCGAATCTACTTTTCAAAATCGGCAGAACGAAAACACCGACCGTCGCTCCGATCTTCGCTACACTCGCGGCAAAGCCACTGGCGGTGGCTCGTAGTTGTGTTGGAAACAGCATCGGTGGGATCACTTCCAACCTTTGCCAGAATGTCAGCGGTGGTCGAAGTAGACGATCCACTGACCTCAGGCGAGACCGGCGTGCCTAGAGCGCTTTGTAATCAACAGTAATCGTGCGGTAAACCAGGCTGTCGTGTTGCGCCGAAAAATAGAATAGCTCAAGCATCGTTCCGCCGACCAGCCACTGATAACCTACCAGCGTCTGGATCACCTCGGTGTCGTTGTCGCGAGCGCGCGAGACCAGTTTTCCTGTTCCATATTTTTCGTCGAAGTATTTTCGAATTTCCCCCATCCGCTGGTTATAACGTTCGATGGACCAGTCCGGGTATTCGTACTGAAGTTCCACTGCCACAAGCGACCTCTGCTTGAACGTAAACACGGTGCGCTTCAAACCGGGATGAATAAGCCCTTCCACAGTCCAGACGTCGCGGTTCTGCTTTTTCTCTCGCGAAGCGATTTTAGCCTTGGCGCCGTGCAGCACCGCTTCCACACGCGCCATCGAGTCGTTCCAACGAAAGCCGAACGGCGGTATCAGTTCGTCGGCCGCGCGCGCACTATGTACAAAGAGAAAAAAGAGAAGTGCAACGGCCGCCAGGCCGATCCGGAGCATCGCTGGCCCCGTGGAACTGGCGACACCCCGAGCGTGGCGCCTGGTGAATTGCTGGGGCATTGGCTGCATCTTCGTTCTCGCAGCGAGCGTGTGACGCTGTGCGGGCGGAAAAACTGCGCGTTCACGCCCTTCCGGTCAACTCGTCAGTGGTGCGTAGAATGCGTCGTACGACCAATCAGTTCGCGACGCGACGCGGTAAAAGTTGATGGCAATCATCGCGCCGAAATTGCTCCGACTCGACATTTTTGTTCATCTTTCGGCGACGCGCGTTTCACTTTTGTAGTCAAGAAAATTTTTGTTCGCGATGAAAAATAAAGTTCAATTTTTTTTCTTGTCGATTTTGGCGCGAATTTCTACTCTCAAGCCCGCTGGCGAGGACGAGAATAGAGCGCATGTGAATAAGTTGTGAAAATGTCTGAGAAACTTTTACCAGCGAGAATGAACAGCAACGAAGTCCCCCCGAAACGGCAGTTGGCCGCGGACACGTGTCGCGGTGCGCTGAGAACGACGTCCAGGCGCGTATTGGCGAGTTTTCCCTCGTATTTACGCATTTTTGAAAAATTTTTTTGCAAGTTTCACCGGCAATCACGTTGGAGAATAGCCCGATCCCGCGTCGGTTTTCCTCGGCGATTTCCGGCGGCGCCAGCACGTGTGGCAATCGTGTAACACTGTTAACAAGTCTGTTATGGACAAGAAATGTGCGCAGCTATGGCAACGTTTGTCGGCTGCGCTTCGACCGCAGATCAGCGCCGATAGTTTCAAACGCTGGTTTTCAGCTGTCGAGTTGATCGAGGCGAAGGACAAATCGCTGACGTTCGGTGTTCCCAACAACATTTATCAATTTTGGATCGAGAGTAATTATATGCCGGCGCTACAGACTGCCATCGTCACCACATTTGGCAGCCCGCGCTCGGTCAAGTTCCGCTCGCCAGCCGGGTCCGACGCACAAACCGCGCTGGATGATCCAACACCGCTGAAAGATGTTTTGCAGGAATCAGCGGCCGACATAAGACCAGGCACAACCGTGCCCGGCCTCAACCCACGGAACACATTCGAATCTTTCGTGGTGGGGCCGAACAATGAAATTGCGCACGCGGCGAGCCTCGCGGTTGCGCAGGCGCCCTCGCGCACGTACAACCCGCTCTTCATCTACGGCGGTGTCGGCCTGGGAAAGACTCATTTGATGCAGGCCATCGGTCAGTACGTCTGGGCAAAAAAGAAAAATATGAAGGTGATCTACGTCTCGAGTGAACTTTTCATTAACGAGTTCATCGACGCGATCCAGCACAGCAACCTCGTGAAGTTTCGCAAACGTTATCGCCAGCCCGATCTGCTTTTGATTGATGACATTCAGTTTCTGGGCGGCAAAGAACGTTCGCAGGAGGAATTTTTTCACACGTTCAACACGCTCTTCGATGGACATAAGCAAATCGTTCTGTCCAGCGACCGACCCCCATCGGAAATAGCGAATCTGGAGCATCGCCTCGTTTCGCGATTCGAGTGGGGCCTGACGGCCGAGCTTCAGCCACCAGACATCGAGACGCGCCTGGCGATCCTGCGCAAAAAGGCGAACAGCATGCAGATCAGATTGCGGGATGAAACTTTCCAATTCCTCGCCAGCCGTATTCGCACCAATGTGCGCCGATTGGAGGGCGCACTCATGCGTGTGGCCTCTTTTGCGTCGCTCAGCGGCAAGGAGCTCACGCAGGAAGCAACCGAACATTTACTCAAGGACATTTTGCAGGAGGAAGGGCGGCACTCGATCACGATCGAACAGATTCAGCGGCGCGTGGCGGAACATTTTGACGTGCGTGTCGCCGACATGACAAGTAAGCGGCGTCCGGCCAGTATCGCCTTTCCGCGACAGGTCGCGATGTATTTGGCGCGCGAGCTTACCAAGGCGTCCTTGAATGAAATTGGCGACGCCTTTGGCGGGCGCGATCACGGCACAGTGTTGCACGCCTGCAAACTGGTTAAGAGACGCATGTCCGAGCAGGACAATATTCGCCAGACCATATCATTCATCGACAGCTCGTTGCAGCGTTGAACAACTCGATCCTCATCCCCTTCCCGTCTCCTTCGCGCAAGTGAGAGGCGACCACAGTGATTGCAACCGTGGAGTATCTCTTGGATCCGAACAGGTAATTCCGGTGGTAGAAATCTGCCCCGCATTAGTGAGAGATTCCGGTTGCCGAATAAAATCGCAGGACTTACAACTTAAGCGCTCCTGTCCATCATGAAATTTAGTGTTACGAAAGACAAACTGCTCGAAGGTCTGCAACAAGTTCAAAACGTAGTCAGCACTCGCACCACGCTTCCGATTCTTTCCAATGTTTTGCTCGAAGCGGGAGAGGACCAGATCCACCTCACGACGACCGACCTTGATGTCGGCGTACGCGGCAGTTGTGAAGCGCACGTGGACAAGGGAGGAGCGACTACGCTGCCGGCGCGGCGGCTGTTCAACATTGTTCGCGAATTGCCCTCGAACGAAATTCAGGTGGATGTCGATGGAAAAAATGCCGCCTCAATCCGCTGCGGGCAGAGTTTCTTTAAAATTCTTGGACTGCCTCAGGATGAATTTCCGCCGCTGCCGAAATTCGAAGACGCGAAAGTCGTGACGATGCGGCAGAAGGATTTGCGCGATGGCCTGAGAAAGACTTCGTACGCGATATCAACCGACGAGACCCGTTACGTGCTCAACGGCGTTCTTTTCAGTTTCAAGGACAATAAACTAACGCTGGTGGCAACCGATGGGCGCCGGCTCGCCACGATGGAGATTGAATTGGAGTTTCCGCGCAGCCACGAAGCCGATCTGATTATTCCCACCAAAGCGGTGACAGAATTGCAGCGGCTCCTTACGGATGACGGCGACGTTAAAGTGAGCATGGGCAGCGGTCAGATCGCGTTCGATCTGAACAAGACGCTGCTCGTGTCGAAATTGATTGAAGGCAATTATCCTAACTACCGGCAGGTGATTCCAAGCGAGGCGAAGGAGCGGATAAAACTCGAGCGCGAAATGTTTCTGAATTCGCTCCGGCGTGTTTCGCTTCTGGCCAGCGACAAATCGCACTCGATCAAATTGAATTTCAGTAAGAACAACATCGACATCACAGCGAACACACCGGAAGTCGGAGAGGCAAAAGAATCGCTCGCAGTGGCGTACAAGGGACGCGACTTTTCGATAGCGTTTAACCCCGAGTTTCTCATGGCTCCGCTGCGCGCATTGGCTGAGGACGAAGTCTTTCTTGATCTTATCGACGAGATGAGCCCGGGCGTTCTAAAAATTCAGACGCCGTTTCTCTATGTGCTGATGCCGATGCGCATCAGCTCGTAGGCGAAGTCACGACTGCGCGCCGTCGCGGCATCGCCGATTGAACCATCATCAATTCGGTGACGTTCTCGGGTGTGAGCAACCCGACCAGGCGTTTCATACTATCGAGCACCGGCACAGCCGGGCAATTGCACTCCTGCATGATTCGGAACGCGTCTTCGAAGCGCGTTCCCGTGGTCACAGTAGGAATGTCGCGTCGCATCACGTCACCGACGGTTAACGTCGGATCGTTCTTCCGTAACGCCGCAATGAGATCGTTCCGCGTGAGGACGCCGGTCACCGTGCCGTCGTCATTTACCACTGGAAAATCGTGTTGCGAAGTCGCAAGCAATGCATCGACGGCCTCGTGCAGGCTTGCATCTTCTGCCAGCGTGCGGAACTCGCGCACCATCGCACTGGAGACCGGGAAGCGGCGCGAGACATCTTTCATCTGCGCCAGGGCCGCTTCCTGTGACGCGCCGATGTAAACGAACAGCGCGATGAAGATCAGGAATGGATTCCACAGCAACCCGAGAAAGCCAAAAATAAACGCAAATCCCTGGCCCACCGTCGCAGCGACCTGCGTGGCGCGCGCGTAGCTCATCCGCGTGGCGAGCAACGCGCGCAAAACCCGACCGCCATCCATCGGGAACGCCGGCAGCAAATTGAAAAGCACCAGCATGATGTTGATCGTCAGCAATTGTCCGACAAGGCCGCCTGCCTCGACTGCCGTCGGATTAAGGAGAGCTTGCGCTCCGCCGGCTACGAATAAACCGAGCGCGATCACCACATTCACCAGCGGCCCGGCCACCGCGATAATTAATTCCTGCACCGGCTCCTCCGGCATGCGTTCGAGTCGCGCCACTCCGCCGATAGGCAGCAACGTGATATCAGGT
>Ga0193707_1000923_pt1 | contig 10584 bp, 6 predicted proteins | sample U3c2metaG_FD_143043 | JGI IMG/M metagenome (GOLD analysis project Ga0193707, IMG submission 143043) | Soil microbial communities from a riparian zone of the East river system, Colorado, United States - U3c2 | ecosystem: Environmental > Terrestrial > Soil > Riparian zone | place: USA: East River...
GCTCGGGTGACTTTTTATGGTGAGCAAGACGGCGAGTGTTTCTATGCCATGGAACTGGTCGAGGGCGAGACGCTCGAAGCGCGTGTGCGCCGTGATGGACCAATGCCGCTCGCTCTTGCCTTGCAAATAATTGAACAAGCCACGCGCGCGTTGGCTGTCGCAGAAGTCTGCGGCGTAGTGCATCGCGACATCAAGCCATCCAATCTCATGCTCGAATCGGATCCTAGCGAGACGCTCGTGGTAAAGGTGATTGATTATGGAGTGGCGAAAGTAATGCAGGCCCAAACCGAGCCCGGCGCCGAGCAAACCCAGGCGGGCTTCATTGGCACGCCGGCTTTTGCGAGTCCTGAGCAGTTCTCTGGCGCCGGGCAATCGCCGATTGATACGCGTTCCGACATCTACTCACTGGGTGTGACGCTTTGGTATCTGCTCACTGGTCGGACGCCTTTTGTCGGGCGTACGATGGAAGAAATCCGCTCGAAGCAAACTAGGGAGTTACCGTTGGAACAGCTCAGGAGTCTGCGCCTTCCAGGGCAGGTTATTGCGCTGCTGAAATCGATGCTGGCCCCGGACCGAAAGGACCGACCGCAAACGGCACGTGAGTTGTTTTCTGCTGTTCACAGTTGCTACGAGCGATTTAACCCTGAAGCGCGCTCGCGACGTAGACAATTGGCGATGACAGGCGCCGCATTGACGTTTGCAATCGTAGCGATTGCGCTCGGGACCTGGTTGTACCAACGCACGCGGTCCTTCACCCCGATAGAGCGATCGATTGCAGTGCTACCCTTCGAAAACTTAAGTAACGATAAGGACAACGCGTATTTTGCCGAGGGAATACAGGACGAAATCCTGACACGCTTATCCAAGATCGCCGATCTGACGGTGATCTCACGCACTTCGACGCAACATTACAAAAGCGCGCCGGAGAACTTGCGCGAGATCGCAAAGCAACTCGGCGTTGCCCACATCGTGGAAGGAAGTGTGCAGAAGAGCGCCGATGCCGTACGGGTGAACGTGCAGCTCATCAAGGCGGCCAACGATTCCCACCTCTGGTCGGATACATTTGATCGCAAGCTGACCGACGTCTTTTCGGTCGAAAGTGAAGTAGCCAAAGCAATCGCCGATCAGTTACAAGCTAAACTCACCGGACAGGAGCAGGAAGTCATCGCTGCCAAACCGACCAATAATCCTCAGGCCTACGATGCCTACCTGCGTGGCCTTGCTTACACGCTAAAGACTGGGTTCGCACCGGCGAACTCGCTTGGCGCGCAGAAATACTTGAAAGAAGCAGTTCACTTGGACCCGAAGTTCGCGCTTGGCTGGGCGCTCCTGTCTTACGTCGATGCGAGTGGCTATCTCACGCAGAGTCTTCAACCAACTGGCGCACTGCGCGAGGAAGCACGCAACGCCGCTGAGACGGCTCTGGCTCTGCAGCCCAATTTCGGCGAGGCTGTATTCGCCAAGGGTTTTTATTATTACGCCTGCTTGAAAGAGTACGACACTGCCGTGATGTACCTTGAGCAGGCACAGCGCTTTCTACCGAACAACAGCCGGGTGCCTCAGGCCCTCGCCTATATCGAACGGAGGCGGGGCAACTGGGAAAAAAGTGACGCGCATTTCAAGGAAGCCGAAAGGCTCGACCCGAGGGATGTCAACCTGCTCTCGCAGCACGCGCGTTCCTATATCTGCCTTCGCCGTTTTCCCGAAGCGCTAACCAAGCTTGAGCAGATTCTCAATATCACACCCGACGACATAGATACGCTTGTGTTAAAGGCGCGAATTGCACAAGCGGAGGGAGACCTCCCGCGTGCTTCAGCGCTTCTGGCTCCTCTCCGGCTCGGGGCCGACTACGCCAACGCGTTGGAAACACAAGTTTACCAGGCAATCCTGGAGTCTCGTCCCGCATCGGTCATTGCTCAGCTAAAGGAAATATTGGCCAAGCCTGATCAGGCATTGGGTTATTACAATGGCGAACTGCGCTTTTGGTTAGGCTGGGCACAGGAAGTTGTCGGCGACCATGCCGGAGCCCGCGAAAGTTGGACTCAGGCGCGCAGCGAACTGGAACCTTTCCTCAAGGAACAACCTGAAAATTTTGTTTTGCTGGGAGATCTCGCCCTTACAAACATGGGTCTTGGTGACGACGCTGCTGCACTGACTCTGGCCGAGCGCGCGATCGCAATGTTTCCGACCGACAAGGACGCGCTTACTGGTCCCAGGCCGCTCGAGATCCTCGCTAGGGTAGCGGCGCGCATTGGGCAAAGCGACCGCTCCATCTCCATGCTGGAAAAGCTGCTTTCGATGCCGTACGAAGGGCCTTTGGCCGCGAATCCGCCGCTGACTCCTGCCTTGCTCCGGCTCGACCCGATGTTCGCGCCACTTCGCAAGGATCCGCGCTTCCAAAAACTGGTTGCCGCCCCCGCGCCGAAATAGGGTTTGCCATGTGGGCCTGCAACGAGCTCGGCGTCTGACACAGACGCCCTACAGTTCGCGCACTCAAATAAACTGCTCAAGTTCGATCATTCGAATTGCGTAATTCGAACAGACCACTGGTGACCCGATCGCGCTGCGTGCGAAAGGCGAAACTGGTCTGTGCCAAAAACACCAAGTGGCTCTTGTTCAACCCAAACCATCTTCAGAGATTGACTCAGTAAAACATTGGAGGCGTTATGATGAAGAAAATAATTGTCACTGTTGCCTGCACGCTGATTGCGCTGCTGGCATTTGCACAGCCGAGTTCGAATGGTACAAAGACTACAGAACCAATAACGGTAACGGGAACGGTGATCCCATCGGCGATTGAGGAAGGCGCGGCCGCCAGTTATCAGCCCGCCAAAACGCTCGTCGTTCGTGCGGATGGCTCAAATACTCCCGGTCGTTATGTTCTCAACGGCCCCGGTCACGTTGTGAACAAGCTGGGCGAAATCATCCAAACCGGGATCAAACCTGGCGCTCGAGTGCGTGTTTACTACGCAAACATGGGTGATTTGCGTATGATTGATCACGTAGTCGTTTTAGACTGAATCTAAGCGGCACGGGATATCACAAATAAAAGCTGCACGGTCTCCGAAGAGATCGTGCAGCTTTTTCTTGTACAGATACAGCTTGTAAATCTTCCTTTTACTTCAATGACGATGCGAGTTTGAGAAGGCTCTCTCCAATTTGTGCCCGGGTCCAGGCCGCGAAGCCGAAAAGAAACGCCGGTTTTAGCTTCGCCTTGATGCAAAAGGTTGATAGCGGCACCGGCATGACTCCGATCTCGAGGCTGACACGCCTGATCCTTGGGAAGTCCTCCTCGCGCTTCAGCCAGGCGACAAAGTTCAATCCGGCTTCGTGAGTTTGCAGAGTGAAATGATCACCCAGCAATTTATGGAACTGTTCGATGAAATAATCTCTTCGTTCTGAATATAATTTCCGCATTCGCTTGATGTGGCTTAGAAAAAATCCCTCCGTGATGAATCGAGCAAGGGTTGCCTGGTCAATCGGGGGCGAATGTTGATCTATCACGCTTCGGATCTTAATCATCGAATCCACCAACCGCTCTGGCGCGACGATGTAGCCGAGGCGCAAAGAGGGATAGAGAATCTTACTCATCGTTCCTGCGTAGATCACACGGCCACCGTCGTCGAGCCCCTGAAGGGAAGGCAGTGGAGGTCCGGTAAAACGGAACTCTGAGTCGTAGTCGTCCTCGAAAATAAATGTGTTGTGAGCACGCGCCAGATCGAGCAAGGCAGTCCTGCGCTGGAAACTCATTGTCATCCCAAGGGGAAATTGATGTGAAGGCGTTACGTAGATGATTCGCGGCGGCGGCTCTTTTCGCAATCGCGCGATCACCATTCCTTCCTGGTCGATCGGCTTTGGCACTACTTTGGCGCCGACAAAAGTGAAGACCCTTAGGGCCTGGTGAAAACCGGGATCTTCAATCCACGCAGCGTCGTTGCGATTCAGCAACGCCATTGCGCTGATCAGCATCGCCTGCTGCATTCCGCCGACGATCACGATCTGATCCGAATGGCAGCGCGCTCCTCTAAAATCGCACAAATAGGCTGCGATTGCTTTGCGGAGGTCGGCGTCGCCGCGGTTGGATGCATAGCGCAATAAGTGGACTCCTTTTTTCGCGAGAACCTGCGCCCTGAGCCGTTCCCATACATCGATGGGAAATTCATCGACAGCGGGAATGCTCGGGGTTAGCGAGACGCCCGGCCCGGCATTGGTCGCTCCGAGATCAAACTCCTTTCCAACGCGCCGATCCGGAAGTCTTCGTACTCGATCAGCAACGTGAACCGGACCTTCCGTCCGAAGACGGCCCTCCGATCTGCGTGCGCTCAGGAAAAATTCGGGAGGAGAGTCCGCGACGAACGTCCCGGATCCGGCCTTCGATTGAAGATAGCCTTCAGCATGAAGTTTCGAGAATGCAAGATTCACGGTCAACCTTGCGATCCCCAAGTCAGCCGCCAGCGCGCGAGAGGAGGGGAGTCGAGCAGCACTATCGCTGAAGTTCCCCGACCTGAGCTCGTCGCGAATTTGACGATAAAGTTGCTGGTGAAGCGGTTCAGCTGACGTCCGATCAAGCCGAATCATTTCGAATGCTATTATCGAACGCCGGCGCCGCCCCTTTGGACGTAATTTGTTATTAGACACAGCCATCTTCTACCGTTGCTCTTGGAACTCATATTCTCAAGAAACAACGCAACTCGGCACTCGATCCCCCGGTGTCGGAGGCAACAGGGAACGCCGGAACTGCTATGCTTGGAGTACATGCACTCGACCTGACCCAATGAAATGAGACCGCATCTAACGACGTCGTTGGACCGAAGCGAAAGCTCATCATGACTCATTCGGTACTCGACCGACTTTTTGAATAAAATATTAAGTCTTGACGCTTAAACCGTGCAGGTGGCATTCTCTCTACGGCGCCAAGTTGGTTAGGCGCCCCCCAGGCTGCGGCACCTAGCTGACTTTCCGTCGGGAATCGTGAACAAGGGCCAGTTCGCATTATCGGAGGTGCTGACGGTGAGAATCGCGCGAAAGTTCTGGAACTCGATTCTGAGCAGCGTGACAGTCACTCGCACGAGCAAAGCATCGGTCAACGGCCCCGATCAACATATCGAGAGACCCCGGGGACTGGCGGGCTACCTGCTTGAAAGCCTGGACAAATCTCTCGCGAGTACCACGGCTCTGCGCCCGCTCGAAGAGTCGGTGTTTATCCGACGGGGTGATTACTGGACGATTCGTTATCAAGGGCAGACTGCGATCCTAAAAGCCACGCGCGGTCTGGACTACCTCTGCTGTCTGTTGCGTCATCCGGGGCGAGATGTCCACGTCACCCAATTGCTCGGTCCACCTGTCGACTTTCCACTGCCGGCGTTCCTCGGCAGCTTGGACGCGGTTGGCGATGCAGTAACGGCCGGACGGCAGGACGCGGGCCCAATTCTCGATTCACAGGCCAAGGCAGAATACAAGCAGCGGATTGACGAGTTGCGGAAGGATAGGGAACAGGCGGAGCGGTTTAACGATTTCTACAGTGCTGCCAGAGCCCGCAGCGAGCTCGACGCCATAGCCGAACAATTGGCGACTGCCGTTGGACTCGGAGCCAGGGATCGTCGGTCCTCGTCTGATTCAGAGCGGGCGCGTTCGGCCGTCACCAAGCGGATCAAAGAGGGTATCCACAGAATCGGAAAAGTCATTCCCTCGTTAGGCCGTCACTTGGCCGCCAGAATCAAGACCGGTTACTTCTGCTCCTACAATCCACATCCGGATCGTCTTGTCGCCTGGAAGTTCTGATTTTTCGGCCTTTCCCGCCGTTGTGACGCGAAAAGTCACACTGTGACACGCTATGTCACGCCTTTATCCCTAGAACCGAGAGTCGCCCAGTAAGCGGCTCCGCGACAAAAACGACAATAACGAAGGAACATTATGGCAGAAAAACTACGAATCATAGCTTTTGATACTGTTCAGATAGAGGACGGTGATTGGGATGGTCCTCACCAAAATGAGGATGTGATGACCTACAAGTCCAAAGTTGCCACCGCTTCTATTAAGATAACGCGCGGAGCGGCTACCGTCTTGGACGGGGATTTCACCAAAGCGGGGGCACAGATAAGAATTGTAGGTAACGTTATCCACTTGCCCGAGGGATTAGGCCCCGAAGTATAGCAGGAACCCCCCGCAGACATGTTCCGTGTTTTGAAAGGGCGAGAGCTTTCCCGCTCTCGCCCTTCCTTAAACAAGAAACCTCGGCGTCACCTACGGCGAACGACTGCCTTACCCGGGCTTGGAAGAAGTGTTGCTCTTCGCTGGTCCGGTTCCGTTGAAGATTAAGGTTTGCATGAATGCTACTCTTGTAAGACCTGACCGCGCTGCTTTATTAAAAGAGGCTGGCCGGACGGTGAAGATTGGCTTACGGAGGGAGTCAACAGTAGCTATTTCTGCTCCTACAATCCGCACCCAGATCGTCCCGTCAGTTGGAAGTTCTGATTTTGCGACTTTCCCCGCCGTTGCGACACGAAACGTCACACTCCTTAGTTAAAACAAGTCATAAATGAACCAAAAATCAGCGGCATTCAGAAACGGGGGTGAAATCGGCAGCGTAGGCGCAGCCTCATCTGCGCGTCGGACATGCGAAAACAAATTAAACGTGTCGTGAACAGGGTGACCATTTACCTAACGATTCTCCCTAAACGGTGCGGCGTAAAAAAGCAATTTCTTAACCGGAACCGGGAACCTATTTTCTCCCTCTCAAAAGTGCGTCCAAAGCAGATCTCTGACTTATGAATCCTACAACCAAATCGCCCGCCGAGGCGTCTCGTATTGTCGCCGAGCGCCAAAACTTCAAATTCCTCCTCGCCACAAATCCGAACTATTTCGGAAACCTCAAAGGCAGCCCCTACAAGCCGGTGAAGAAAATTGTCGGCGACGTCACCTACGAGGAAATTCAGTGTTTGAGTTTCGATCACGAGCGCAACTTGCTGGAAGCGACCGTTCACATCAAACGGCCCACGGGTTATAAGGGCGATCTTTGCCACGACGGTTCGACCGAGTACGTACGGTTCTATCTCGATTACGGCAGCGGTTGGGAAGACCAAGGCCTTAGTTCGTTCAATGCCCACGACATCCCGAACTCGAATGACTGCGCTAAGCACAGCACGAAGCCGCTAGTCTACGTCGTGACGCTGCCGATTTATCCAAAGAAACGATGCTGCGATCACCCGGTCACGCCCAAGGTCCGCGCAATTCTCTCCTGGGAAACAGCACCACCGGCCGGGACACCAGGCTTCCCGCCCGTTTGGGGGAACGTCTTGGAGCGCAATATCCAGATCAAACCACACTCCTGGAACATTTTCTGCCTGCTGGAAAGCATCGGAGGAAGCATTGGCCAGAAATTGAAAGTTCCAATCCTTTTCGAGGAAGTTCAGTTCGATCCCATCCCGCTGCCCGATCCGCCGCCGGAAACTCTTGCCACGCTCGCCAAATCGTATGGTTACGGTAGCACCGGCAAGAAAGCCGCGGCGTCGGACGCCAAGAAGACTGTCGAGGCACATCGATTCGGCCTCGCTCACATTGAGACTGCGCTTCAGGGGGGGATAGATCAATTTGCGATCGAAACACAGATTCAATCGTGGGAGAAGCTGGGCCTCAACTGGCAGGCCGCCCTTGCGGCTCTTGCTAAAACAAAAGCCAACGTTACCTACGAAGAAGTCGAGTGCTTGGGGTTGGATTACAATCGTGAGTGGCTCGTCGCGACTATCAACGTCAAAAAACCATCAGGTTATTCCGGCAATCTTTGCAGTGCCGGCAGTAATGAGTACGTCGCGTTTTGGGCGGATTGGGATGACACTTGCACTTGGACATACCTCGGCACAGTGCAGGTCAATGTCCACGATATTCAAAAGTTCCCCGCAGGCGGTATCCGCTACGCTGCAATTCTGCCTGTCAATCTAAGCCAGGTGCGCCAGCACTGTGCCAAGCCGAAGATTGGCCGAGTGCGGGCCGTCCTCTCTTGGCAATCACCGCCTTCGACGACTGATCCGGACGCCTTGAACTATTGGGGCAACCGCATCGACACTCACGTGCAGATTCGGCCAGGTTCACCGATTACGGAACCCAGCGCGACCATTCGGTCGCTCGGCGGCATTCCGATCGAGAACATCGATGTTTTTGGCGATGGCATGACGCAGATGTTCGGAGCCATTCCTGCCAAGTTCTGGTACAACGACGCACCTGCCGACGCCTGGGGGCTAAACCGCGATTGTCCATTCGGTGGCACGGTGCTCGTCCACGGCATGTGGTTTCTGGGTTACAAATATCGCATTCGCGCGCGGAAGGTTCTCAATCCGGGTTTCATCGTGACACTCACTACTAGCTTCAACCTCACTAAGTGGACTCCAGGGTTCACGACGCAAAATCCCGATTCCACTAATCCGGCCGACCCGGGATACGGTTTCTTCAACTACCTGGATCCTTCCCTTTACTTTGAAAATAACATGCTTGGCGTATGGCCGACATCCGGTGACGAACAATGGGAGGTGAGCCTCGACATCGCCAATGGCGTTTACACCGTGCTCGGCTCGACACCGTGGTATCGGCTGCAATTGGATAATAGTGCGCCGACGGTCGATCTCCATATTGACAGCGGTGGCGACTGCAAAGGATTTGCCAAAAATGACGTTCTCCATGGGCATTTCGTGGCACGTGATCTTCACTTCGGCGGATTCGGCTTGTCCACGCATCCGAATACGGCAGCCATTCCGTCGAACCAACCGACTACGCTTACTCCCAACACAACTCAAACGGCCGTTGCGCCCGGGGACCCGTGGTCATTGGATCTCGGCAATCCCGTGAAGATGAAGTCGTGTGGCTACGTCGTGCGCGTCGACGTGTGGGACCGCACGATTGTTGGCAGCCAGTCGAACAGCCACAATTATGACTATACCGAAACTGGATTCTACATCCTCCCGTGACGCGCACTGGGCTTAGTAGTTGACGAGGATGATGATGGCCAGAAGCTTCATCATGACGTTCTACTTTGACAACACTCCGAATCGTCACGCTCTTTAAACCAAAATAATTATCATATGCCATACTCAAATGTTCTTGCTGAGAACCTTTACCGGGCACCTTTGATATTTGATTTCTCCTTCCAAAATATTTTTTACAGCAACCTCGTGCTTGGTTTTAATATGGAAGCACAGACCCAGAGTAACTGGTGCTGGGCGGCCACTTCCAAGAGTGTATCCCACTTCTATTCCTTTTTAAGCCCGTGGACACAATGCAAGGTCGCCAGCAAGGAGCTAAACAATACCTGCTGCAACACTCCTGTGCCCAGTGCGTGTAACGTACCCTGGTATCTCGACAAGGCCCTAACAAGAACCCAGAACTTCGTAAGCATCCAAGGAGGAACCGTCTCCTGGAATACAATCAAGAGTGAGTTGGAAAATGGACTAGTTGTGGGCGCGAGAATTGGCTGGAACGGGGGAGGCGGCCACTTTATGGTGATTCACGGTGTTACCAGGATCGGCGCTACCCAGTATCTGCATATTGATGATCCTATTTATGGGAAGAGTTTCTTAACTTACAATCAGTTTGCTACCAATTACCGGGGAAGCGGCTCATGGACACATACCTATTTTACCAAGAAGAAACTGTACATCATGTGGCTGAAAGACCTTTTTATCAATCCTGTCCTGCTGAAGCCCATTCCGGAAATACGTCCGGTATTGCAAGTGCGACGGCCAGAGTTGGATATGCTCAAAACTCCCTCTGAGGCTAAACTATCAATGCCGCATCATACCTATGTTATGGGCCTGGACCAAATCAAAAGGGAAGCCAAACTTCCTTCCCGCCCATCGAGCTTGCGTGTGGTGGAACTGGATGAAGGAGAACCGTTGGCGATCTACGAAGTGGGACTCGATGAGAACAGTCCCGAACTCATCCAGCTCAATTCAGATCAAACGTATTTCAGAGAATTTGATAATGCAGTGCAAAAGCTTAGCACCCAGGTGAAGGACCAAAGTGTTGCGGAAATAAGAGTGCTTCGCATTCCCGCCCTTAATATCGAAGCAGCATGGTTGCATTATGAAGGAAAGGAACAAGATCGCTTTGCTATTCTACGACACTTCAGTAGGGAGACCGAACAGGTTTACACCGAAAAAGATTTTCTTCAGCTCCTGAATAAACTCAAATCTGACATGGGCAAGATGGACGACCTCATGGGTGCATGACACCTCGATCCGAGGTTCGCGACTTTCATTCAGGAGTTTACGAAATTCGATTGCCCAAGGATCCGCGCTTCCAGAAATTGATTGCCGCGTCTGCGCCAAAATAGTTGGCGTCTGACACAGACGCCCTACAGTCTTGAGGGCCGTTCCCTTGCGGCGATATGACGCGGCACGAAAAACAGTGGCCAGATCTACACGAAAGAGTTCCGAAGACAAAAAAAACCATCCACTTGTCCTTAGACGTGGCGAGGCAAAATGCATCTGATACTTCGTGGTGAGATTCGGACGGGGGTGGGCAACTTCTCTTATTGGCTCGACAAATTGGAACCATATTACACTCGGAAGACCGGCATGCGTCTGTTTCCGGGCA
>Ga0193707_1000925_pt1 | contig 10574 bp, 9 predicted proteins | sample U3c2metaG_FD_143043 | JGI IMG/M metagenome (GOLD analysis project Ga0193707, IMG submission 143043) | Soil microbial communities from a riparian zone of the East river system, Colorado, United States - U3c2 | ecosystem: Environmental > Terrestrial > Soil > Riparian zone | place: USA: East River...
TTGCGCGCTGCTACCGGGCCAAACATCGCCGCTTTCCATGTGGGGAATTCATCGAAGCACTGCGCGTCGAGTAAAGTGTAGCGGTTCTGAAACGGTTTGGCCTGGGTCATGGCGTAAATGGGCAGTCCTTCTTCTCGTATTACTTTGGCCGTTGATTCCAGCATACCCTTCCAGTGGTCCGGCCGGCTCCAGCTATGATTGATGCTCTGCCATAACACGGGTCGTCCCGTGCGCCGCGCCATCGCGGCGGCGTAAACGATGCGACCGCGCGCATCGGCGCCGCCTCCGCTCAACTGGACGACGCCAGCGTTCATTTCGCCCAAGACGTCCAACAGCGATCCGAGCTCGTCGTCCGACGCGAGCCGGCTGGCCACCGGTTTTTTGTCTTCCCTGATATGTCGCGGATTCTGATTGGTGGAAAATCCCACGGCGCCAGCTTCCATGCCTAGGCGCACGAGCTGCTTCATCTCGGCAACCTCTTCAGCAGTCGCCTGGCGCTCGACTGCGTCTTCGCCCATCACATAGTGGCGCACGGCGATATGGCCGACCAGAGCCGCAGCATTGATCGCAATACGGCTGTTGAGGGCGTTTAGATACTCTGCGGTCGAAATCCATTTCCATTTAATGCCCTCTTCGAGCACGCGCCGGCTGATCGCTTCGACACGCACGAAGCTTTTGATCACTGCGTCACGATCTTCGGGCTTTGCCGGCGCCAGGCTCAAGCCGCAGTTGCCGACAATCACGGAGGTCACGCCGTGAAAACAAGAAGAAGTCCCGAGCGGATCCCAAAATAACTGCGCGTCGAGGTGCGTGTGCGGGTCGATGAAGCCGGGCGCAACGGCCAAGCCGTCGACGTTGAGCGTCCGTTTCGCGCCGCCGTTCACCCTGCCAAGTTCAACGATCTTCCCGTCTTGAATGGCCACGTCGCCGTTGTAACCCGGCATGCCCGAGCCGTCGTAAATTCTCCCGCCCTTCAATAAAAGGTCGAACATAGCGTGCTCCCTTAGTCGACAAACATTCCGTGACTGCCCTGCAAAATAACGAACCGAATGAACGTTATTCGATGTCGATCACAGCCGTCAAGTGATTCAGAAATGGAATAGCGAGACGCGAGTTAGCCGCGCTGAATGTTCACACTGTCAAGTTGACTCCGAGTCCCGGTCCGGCTGGCAGTCGAATCGCGTCTTCGATAACTTCCAGTCCCTCGACCAAATCGCCGTCGAGCTCCTCGAATTCGGCAATCTCGGACGGCACGATGACGGTCGGCGTGGCACTGATGAAGTGAGCGTGACATAAAACAATTGCAGCGAATCGGCGCTGTAGCTCGCGGTCTGCCAGCGCACTTTGCGCTTGAGACGGTGCGGAATAAATTCGATTCGGGTGACCTTCATGAACTTTTTTGAAAGATCTGTGAATCAAACTTAAACTTTATTTGATCGTCTGTGTGCTCAACTGTGGTTCGTAGAGCATTTGAATCACGATACCGTCGGGATCAGAGCAGTAGAACGACGCGCTGCCATCGCGATGAATCTTGAACGGGTGAACCATCCGCACGCCCTTGGCCGTGAATTCCTGCTCCAGCTCTTTCACGCGCTCGATGCTTTCAACCACGAAGCCCAAGTGATCCAGTTGCTTTTCTTGGGCGTCGTTCGCGAAATTCGCGGAAACGCGGTGGATCGCGATGTTGTCGCAGCCCGAAGAGAGATAAACGTTCTCAGCGTCGGGCTCCCAGACCACGTCCATGCCGAGAATTTCTTGATAGAAATTTTTTGACTGCACCACATCTTTAACCTTGAGCGCAATATGGCGCATACCCTTGAGTCCGGCAATTCGGCTCATGATTGGACTATAGCACACACTGAGAAAATACGGACCCAGTTGCCAATTTCATACCCTTGCCACGGCGCCTTAAAAGCGGGATATTTTCCTTATGAAAGAAGCCCTCTGGTGGCATACGGAGCCCGATGGGAAGATACTCTGCACCCTTTGCCCGCGCTTCTGTCGTATCGGCGACGGCCAGGCTGGTTTCTGTTATATTCGGAAAAACGTCGGCGGAATTCTCTATTCTCTCGGCTATGGCACATCCACCGGTTTCGCCATCGATCCCATCGAAAAAAAGCCTCTCAATCATTTCCTGCCAGGAAGCCAGATCTTAAGCTTCGGCACAGCTGGCTGTAACTTGGGGTGCCGTTTCTGCCAGAACTGGAGCATAAGCAAGGCGAAGCTCGATGAAGCGCATAGTCTTCAGGCCTCTCCCGAGAAGGTCGTTGAGCTCGCCCTGAAGCACAAAGTGCCGAGTATCGCTTTTACCTATAATGATCCCGTGATCTGGGGTGAATTTGTCATCGACATTTCGCGGCTGGCACAAAGCCAAGGTCTGAAAAGCGTCATGGTCACCGCGGGTTACATCACGCCCGAAGCCCGCCCGGAAGTGTTTCGTTATATCGACGCCGCCAACGTCGATCTCAAAGCATTCACCGAGCGCTTCTATCACAAGCTTACGTTTTCTCATCTCGATCCCGTCCTCGATACGCTCAAATGGCTTAAGGAGGAAACGGATATTTGGTTTGAGATCACCAATCTCATAATCCCGGATGAGAATGACAACCCGGATGAAACCAAAAAGCTATGTGATTGGGTGGTAGAAAACCTGGGCGACAGAGTTCCACTTCACTTCACCGCGTTTCACCCGGACTTCAAACTGACAGATAAGCCTGCAACGCCGGCCGCGACACTTAAGCAAGCGTGGCAAATTGCCCGATCGTCCGGAATCAAATATTGCTACGTCGGCAACGTTCGGGATGACGAAGGGCAAACGACTTACTGTCCCAACTGCCACCGCGCGCTCATCCGCCGCTCATGGCATGACATTCTCGAAAACAATCTCGATGGTGATCGGTGTCCGTGCGGCGAACTCATCCCCGGCCACTTCTCTCTCGATCGCCCAAGATTCACAACACAGCGCAATCGACGACGATCGGTCACGCACTGACGTGATCTCACGACCTCCTAGCGGAAAATTATAAATTGTGTTTTATAGAGACTTGGTCTCGTTCCCAACTATGGCTAAAGGAAAAAAATACGGCAGCAAGCTTCCTCCTCATCTTGATATTCTTGAGGATATCAGCACTTTAATCAGTCACTCGCACGACCTGCAGGAAACCCTTGATCGCGTCGTCGCTACGGTGGCGGAACGCATGCAGACCGAGGTTTGCTCCATATATATTCTCGACCGCGACAGAAACCGGCTGACTCTCCGCGCCACTATGGGGCTGGACGAGGAATCCGTCGGCAAGGTCTCCATGGGAACAGGCGAAGGTTTGACGGGATTAGTCATTGAAAGAATGAAGCCGGTGATGGTCGCAGATACTCTCGCCCATCCGCGCTACAAATATTTTCCAGAAACTCACGAAGAGCATTTTCATTCCTTCCTCGGCGTACCGCTTATCGATAATAAACTACCCCTCGGCGTCTTAGTCGTTCAGACGTCACGCCGACGGGAATTTTCCCGTGACGAAATTCGCCTGCTCACGACAATTTCGGCGCAAGCGACAAGCATCATCGTTCAGGCGCGTTTGGCTGAATCCCTTAAGAGCAAAGAGCAGGAACGCAAAGATTTCGAAAAGCGCATGAACGATGCGATGCGCAAGCTGCGTTCTTACGAGGGGAGCCGTCGCGAGAATGCAGCCAAATCCAAACAACATTGGCGGGGGCGTTTAAATGGTCTAACGGCATCCCCGGGCTTCGGTCGCGGTCCGGCATTCGTGTTGGAGCCGCGTATGGATCTGAGCGCCATCAAAAAGAAGAAAGCGCGAAATCCCGAGCGCGAGATGGAACGTTTTCGCGGCGCCGTGGAACGCGGCATTGATCAGGTCAACGTAGTCAAAAATCGCATGAATCTACTAATTTCAAGAGAAGAAACCGCGATCTTCGACGTCTACCGTCTGATCCTGGAAGATCCGGCAATCATTCAGCAGATCGAAAATCAGATTCTCAAAGAGGGCTACACGGCCGAGTACGCAGTCAGAGTTGTTTTTGAGGGCTATTTGCAGTCGATCGCAAACATCGATGACAACTATCTGCGCGAACGAACCACCGATGTCAGGGACGCCGCGCAAAGACTGCTCGAAAATCTGTCGGGCGCGTCGGGCCAACAATATGATATTCCCGACGACGCGGTTTTGGTCGCGGAAGACCTTTCACCGGCAGATTTAAGTATGCTTGAAGGAGACAAATTCAAGGGAATTGCGCTCGCCACAGGGGGTGTAACTTCTCATGCTTCGATCCTCGCGAAGTCTTTTGAGATTCCGAGCGTTGTTGCCATAGAAGGACTCATGGAGTCGGTTCATCAAGGCGATATGCTGATCATCGACGGTAATGCGGGCAACGTCCACGTCAATCCTAATCCAGAGGTTATTCGCGAGTATAATCGCTTGGAACGAGATTACGCGAAGTTGAATCGCGAACTTGGCGAGCTAAAGAATTTACCGGCTGAAACCAGTGATGGTCGCCGCGTTTCTCTCTACGCAAATATCGGCTTGTTGAGCGATGTGGCGTTTGCGCAGATGCACGGAGCGCAAGGAATCGGACTTTACCGTACCGAGATTCCATTCTTATCCCATCGAGATTTTCCCAGCGAAGAAGAACAATATTTGCTTTACAGCCGGGTGGTCGAAGGCATGGCCGGTAAACCAGTGACGATCAGGACATTGGATATCGGCGCCGACAAATATCCAACCTACATGCGCAGCGTGACCACCGAGCCAAATCCGTTCTTGGGTTGGCGCTCTATTCGAATTTCACTCGAAGTGGAGGAGATTTTTAAGACCCAGCTTCGAGCGATTCTCCGTGCCGGTGATCTTGGTCGGGTTCGTTTGCTAATTCCCATGATTACGAGTCTCGAAGAGATCCTAAAGGTCAAAGAAATTCTCGCGGAAGCGAAGGACGAACTTGACCGGGAAAGCACGCCTTACGATCGGCAGATGGAGCTCGGAATAATGGTGGAAGTCCCTGCCGCAGTTCAACTCGCTGACCGGTTTCTCCGCGAAGTTGATTTTCTTAGCATTGGAACAAATGATTTGATTCAGTACATCCTGGCAGTAGATCGTAGCAATCGAAAGGTAGCGAGCCTTTACGAACCTCTGCATCCGGCCGTGCTCTCTGCCCTAAGCGCCACCATCAAGGCGGGCAAAAGACAAGGGAAACGGGTCGGTATGTGTGGCGAAATGGCGGGCGATCCGCTCAGTGCGATTTTACTCCTAGGGATGGGGCTGGAGGAGTTCAGCACGGGCTCGCTGTATATTCCGGTCATAAAGAAAGCGATTCGATCAATTAGCTATCAAGCCGCCAAAGCGGTGGCCGAAATCGTTCTAGAGATGGATTCGGTTGGTGAAATCAAACGATTCCTATTCGAGCAAGTTCGTGAACTCGGCATGGTCGAGCTACTGGAAATGTATCATTAGCCCGACTTCCGGGGGTTGATTTTTTGATTTGTAAGGGTTATGGTTTAGTTCGAACGATCGTTCGAATTTAGTGAGAGGAACCGTTATGACCAAGATTTCAACTTTTGACGACTGGATAGAGTACTTCCGGCAATGGCAACAGGATATCGGCTACGACCCAGCGCTGCTTGGCAATTACCAGTTTGAAACCAAGCTGGGCGAATTACATTCTCCCGACATCGAGTTCGGTGACTTTAAAGGACAGGCAAAATGGCACCGGCTCACTCAGATTCCTAATCAGTCCATTCGCGACGCCTTGATGAATCTGATCGTCTATCAAGGCGACACCGAATTCGCGTCCGTCGAGCAACAAAGAAATTTGCTCGATACCGCACCGACTGAATACGACAAGCAAGCACTCATCCGCGTCAACAGCGAAGAAATGCGTCACGGCTGGCAGATGTGTTATTTGCTCGTCAATTATTTCGGCGATTCAGGAAAGTTGGAGGCGAGAAAGCTCCTCGAGAGGCGCGCCTTCCGCGGTGATCGTCTACTCGGCTCGTTCAATGCTCCGGTGAATAACTGGCTCGACTTCTTTACCTACACCGAGTTCGTCGATCGCGACGGCAAGTATCAATTAACGATGCTTTCCCACTCGTCTTTTGCGCCGCTTGCGGAAAGTGTCACGGCGATGTTGAAGGAAGAATTCTTTCATATGTTCACCGGCCACACAGGTCTAACACGCATTTTAAGAGCCGGAAAAATTCCGCTCCCGATCGTGCAAAAGTACTTTAACAAGTGGCTATCCACCGCCTACGATCTGTTTGGTACCGATCGTTCATCTTCAGCGCACTGGACTTACACCTGGGGATTGAAAGGTCGTTTCGATGAGCACGAAGCCGCCGGACCTGCGGAAAAAAATAAGTTGAACGATTTAGCGCGGGCTCACTACATGACCGAAAGTGGCAAACTCATTGACCAGCTCAATCAGTTAGTACCTGAAGGACAACCCAAGCTTTACGCCCCCGATCTCAGATTCAACCGCTCAATCGGCGAGTCTGTCGGCAAGACTTACAGCGTCACAGGGGAATTGTTGAGTCCGGAAGCGTATCAGCAACACGTCCAGGATGTTCTGCCGACAACGGAGGATGAACAGATCTTGGCCGCCATTATCAAGGGCAAAGATTGGGTAGCTCAGATGCAAGTGAACTGAGTCGGCCGTCGTGTTGCATCTCAGCGTCGCCGCTAGTAAGTAGGACACAAGGAGAATGCCGTGAGCCAAGCGTGTCTTGTTTGTCAAAATATCGATTGTAAATCGCGCGGATCAGAAAAGTTGATGGCGGAACTTCAACAGCGAATTAACGCCAAAGGGCTGACGGATGTCGAGGTAAAATCCTATATGTGCTTTGGCGCCTGCCAGGACGGACCCAATGTGGTGCTTTATCCGGAAAAAAATTGGTACGCGAAAGTGAAAGAGGCGGATCTCGATGAGATCGTGGAACATCTCGCCGGCGGACCACATGTGCAACGGCTGGACACGATCGATTCTTCGTTGAAAGAACTTATCTATCAGCTTCTCGATACGGGGGTATTCTAATCCATGGACGGGGTCCTTTTCCCGCACGGAGTTCCCGAGGGAAGAGAGGGATTGAGAGAATATTGCACTCGCGGCGGCTATCAAGCGTTGAGCAAAGCGCTCAAGAGTTCTCCTGAAGAGCTCATCAAGGTCGTTTCAGACGCTGGTCTGCGCGGGCGCGGCGGCGCGGGTTTTCCAACCGGCAAGAAGTGGCAGTTTACTCGGGAAGCGCCCGAGCAGCCGCGCTATCTCGTGCTAAATGGCGGCGAAGATGAGCCCGGCAGCAAAAAAGATCGCGTCCTTCTTGAGAATCTTCCCCATCTAGTGCTTGAAGGTACTATCCTTGGTGCTTACGCGATCGGCGCCAGCAAGGCTTATCTTTACATCAACGCTCGGTACGATGCTGCGATAAAGATCATAGGCGATGCTCTGAGCGAAGCGAAAAACGCCGGTTATTTTGGGAAAAACATTCTCGATAGCGGTTTTGACCTCGATATCGAAGTCGTTCCCGCGCCGCATAATTATGTCGCCGGAGAGGACACCGCCGTGCTCGAGGTCCTCGAAGGGAAAAAAGCCTGGCCGCGACAAAAGCCGCCATTCCCCGTGACCGTCGGACTCTACGGCAAGCCCACGTCGATCAACAATGTCGAGACATTGGCCAACATCGCGCCGATCGTCTTGAAAGGCGCCGACTGGTACCGCAAGTTCGGCACCACCGAGAGCACGGGAACAATGATCTTTTCGCTCGATGATGATGTCAACCGTCCCGGCGTCTACGAGCTGCCCTTCGGCACGCCGCTCCGGCATTTAATCGAACAATGCGGCGGCGGCATGAAAAACAACAAAAAAATTAAGGCGATCATGCCGGCGGCGCCGTCCTCTGCATTTTTGCCGCTGGAGAAAATCGACACACCGCTCGATCCGCCTTAGGCTGCGGCGTGGTGAAGCTGATTAGTGAAGGTACCTGTATCGTCGAAGAAGTTCTGCGCATCGCAGACTTTTTTACCGCCGAATCCTGCGGCCAGTGCCCCGCCTGCCGCATGGAGACCAATACCTTGTCGATGATGTTGAAAAAAGTTCAGGCAGGACAAGGCGGCCGGCCTATCCTTGAACAATTCGGCAAAATTCTTGCGTTCAATAAAGGCAAGGGATTTTGCAATCTGATTGCCATGCCCGGTCCGCCGATTGAAAGCGCGCTCAAACTTTTCCCGAGCGACTTCGAAGCGCACCTCGCCACCGGGAAGTGCCCGGTGCAGTAGACGCTAAACTTGCCTCTTGGCAAAAGGAATATGGCCACTGCGGCCGTATCTCTTTTTTATTCTCGCCATAACGGTAATACCTGCGCGCGAAAGACGCGCACTCCCTTCCGTCATCAGTTGACGCTTTCAATGGCCGCTTGATAGTATCCGCATTGATTGCCAATCGAGGTGCTAGCCCATGACCGATTTCAAAAGTTTGTTCTTTATCGCCGCGACTGTCTGCGCGCTGCCGATAACTTTCGTCTATGCCAACAACCACGAGAACTTTATCGACGGAGCCAAGCGAGAGGGCAAAGTGGTGGTTTACACCTCCATGACCGCCGAGCAGGCGCAGAAACTCAACGACGCGTTTAAAGCCAAGTATCCGTTCATCCAACCCTCTATGTTTCGCGCCGTCGGGGAACGTTTGCTGACGAAAATCATGGCCGAGGCGCAGGCCGGCAAGTATGATTTCGATGTCGTTCAGTCCGCCGAGACCCAAGCCTATTTTCTCAAAAGAAAGAACTTGCTTGCCAAGTATGTTTCGCCCGAAGTGAAAAATATCCAAAAACCGTTCTTCGATCCCGACGGGTATTGGGCGGCGGTTTACATGATGCCGAACGTGATCGGCTACAACACGCGCCTGGTCAAGCGCAACGAGGTACCCAAGTCCGACGACGATCTGTTGAATCCGAAGTGGAAAGGCAGGATCGGCATGGATCACTCCAAGCCCGAGTGGTTTTCTTGGAAACTCAAGCGCATGGGAGAAGAAAAAGGCTTGGCTTACATGAAAAAACTCGGCGGGCAGGAATTCAAGCTTTACGCCGGCCTGACCATTCTGACCAGCCTTTTGGCCGCGGGCGAGTTTCCGCTCGTGCTCAATACCTATTTGCACAATGTCGAAGATGCCAAGCGTAAGAGCGCGCCGGTGGATTGGGTTGTGCAGGATCCGGTTTTTACCAAGTTTCAACCGATCGGCGTCGGGTCCAAGACCGCTCATCCCAACGCGGCAAGGTTATTTGTTGATTTCATGCTCGGCGAAGAAGGTCAAAAGATCATCGCTTCCTTCGGCCGCGTGCCGACGCGACGCGGCGTGCCGACGACGGCTCAAGGCATCGATAAGCTAAACTACGTCATCGACGATATCGGCGCTGGCGAAGACTTCAATAAATATAGCGAGCTCTTCCGCAATATTTTCGGCGCACCCAAATCCTAGAAAGGACAAAGCTATGAGACTCAACCCTATCAAATGGCCCAACGACGCGAAAATCGCCGTCAGCTTTTTTGTCGCCTTCGAGGCCTTCGAAAAATCCTCCCAATATCGCCGCAGCGAAGACGGCAAACCCGACTACGCGTCGCTTGCCTACGGCGAATACGGCGGCAAAGCCGGCATCTGGCGCATCATGGATGCGCTAAACCGCAACGGCGTCAAGGGCACCATCGACACCAACGGCCGTATTGCCGAAGATTTTCCCGATGCGTTGAAGGAACTTCATGCCGGCGGCCATGAGATCGTCGGCCACGGCTGGGTCAATGACACTGCGCTATCTTCATTGGATGCCGAGGCGGAGAAAAAACTCATCCGGCGAACTCTCGACGCCCTCGGGTCCGTGACCGGTAAGCGCCCGGTGGGTTGGGTCAGTCCCGGCCATCGAATCAATGAGTATAGTTTGGGTCACTATGTGGATGAAGGCATTTTCTGGACCGGTGACCTGCCGGGACCCGATATCCCACAGCATCGGATTGTCAATGGCAAACCGATCATCATCATGCCCCGGCTGGATTACGCCAACGATTTGAGCCTCCTGTTCACTCACAAAAATCCCGCACGAGTTTATTTCGACAGTTTCAAGGCAGCCTTCGATTGTCTTTACGCCGAAGGCCAAGCCGGCGCGCCCAAGCTCATCGATTGTCTCGTGCACGCGCACATCGGCGGGCGGCCGAACATCATCGGCGTTTTTGAAGAATGCATCCGTTACGCCAAGGGTTTCCCCGATGTTTGGTTTGCGACCAAAGGGGAAATCGCCAAGTATTACCTCGATCACTACGTAGCCAAAGCTTAGGGGAGCGTGCATATCGATGAATAGCGCCACCGAAAAATTTCTTACCGGATTAAAATCGAACGACTTGCTGTTGAAGCTGACCTGGGATGAATGGCTGGCGATGGAAGCGCCCTACAACGCCACTCAACTAACAACCGCCGACGCTTGGACTCGGTATCATCGCAACGGCTATGACTGGGACATGCACGGCACGCTTTACACACCGGAAAAAGAAACCGATCCACGGCGGGCTTTCGTCTTTTTTCACGGCGGTGCT
>Ga0193707_1000926_pt1 | contig 10574 bp, 9 predicted proteins | sample U3c2metaG_FD_143043 | JGI IMG/M metagenome (GOLD analysis project Ga0193707, IMG submission 143043) | Soil microbial communities from a riparian zone of the East river system, Colorado, United States - U3c2 | ecosystem: Environmental > Terrestrial > Soil > Riparian zone | place: USA: East River...
CTCGATCAGTACCTCCGGGACATCAGCGTCTTTCCCCTCATTACTCGCGAGAAAGAAGTGGAGCTCGCGAAGCGCATCCGGCAGAACGACCAGGAAGCTCTCGACACCCTAGTCAGATCGAATCTCAGATTCGTCGTCTCCGTCGCCAAGAAATATCAGAATCAGGGAGTCTCGCTCTCTGATCTGATCAACGAGGGCAACCTCGGCCTCATTCGCGCCGCCCACAAGTTCGACGAGACGAAGGGCATCAAGTTCATCTCGTACGCGGTGTGGTGGATTCGGCAGTCCATCCTGCAGGCGCTGGCCGAGCAGTCGCGCATCGTGCGCGTGCCATTGAATCGCGCGGGAACACTGCATCGGATCGGGAAGCGGGCGAGCAGCCTGCTCCAGGAGCTGGGTCGCCAGCCGACCAACCTCGAGATCTCCGAAGGCATGGACATCAGCGAGGACGAAGTCGCCAAGACGATGATGATCTCGCAGGTGCACCTTTCGCTCGATGCGCCGATGACGCCGGGCGAGGACAACCGCCTGCTCGATTATTTGCCCGACAACATGAATCCCACTCCGGACGAGATCACGTTCGAGAAGGCGTTGTCGGAGGCGATCGAGGAGTCGCTGTCATCATTGAAGGAGCGCGAGTCCAAGATTCTGCGACTCTACTTCGGGCTCGACGGCGCCGATCCGATGACGCTCGAAGACATCGGGACCCTGCTCCAGATCACGCGCGAGCGCGTCCGGCAGATCAAGGAAAAGGCGCTGCTCAAGCTGCGCCACAATTCCCGCCGGCGCTCGCTGGAATCGTTTCTCGGGTAGTAGATGGTCCGAGCTCCCCGCTTCGCTACAATTGCTACTGCTCTTCTCGGTGCTCTGGTCCTCGGCGCGCCTTTCGCACCCGCGCATGCGCAAATCAATTATGCCCGATACAAGCCGGGCACGATTGCGGGCGTCATGGAGCTGCACGATTCCACGATCCGGGCGGACCACGTCCCGAACCATCCGGGCCGGATCATAAGCGGAGACGATTTTCCGACTGTGACCCGCGTCGTTTATCGAGGCGATTCGCGACCGCTGAGTCCGTTGCGTGTCGACATCGTGAAGCACTGGGGGCTGGCGTTTCGCAAAGACTCCACGATCGTGAAGAGCTTTCACCGCGAATACTTGTTCCAGGAGGGGAAGAATCTTCTGTGGTTGCCAGTGCAGGACACCGTGGCGAGCTTCTTTCCGCGCGAGCTGCACCCGGGACAAGCTGTGACGTTGTATGTCGTGTGGTTCGGCGCGTACTATGCAGGCGAAGACATCACCTGGGCGTTCATCGTCAACGAATTCACAGCCGAACAGGAAGAAAAAAAATGACTTCGTACTCGCCGATTGTTTTGGCGGCCATAGCCGTGGCTTCTCTGGGCGGATGCGCGAGCGCAAATCAAGCTCCCGCTAGTGGGGACAGAGTCGTCGCTACGTCGACCGGCGGCGCCATTCGTACGTACGATGGCCCAACGTCGGATCAGTCGATAGTTGAGGCCGCGCCTGCAGCAACACTCGCCGCGCTCAACTCGGCCTACGCCGATCTCGGAATCGAAGTCAAGCTATGGAATCCGCAAACCGGCGAAGTGGGCAACAAGAATTTCACGAAGATGTATCGCCTCGCGGGGAAGCCCCTTAGCGATTACGTGGGATGCGGCACGATAACAACTGGTCAGGCAGCGGATAGCTATCGAGTGACCATGTCGCTCGTCTCGCACGTGACGCCCGCCCCCGGCGGCTCCAGAGTAGATACGCAACTCACTGCGTTTGCCGAGGACATTGGCTCGAGCAAGGGAACGCTCGCATGCCTGACACTCGGAACTCTCGAGGCCCGGCTTCACGACCTCGCGGTCAGACATTTGAGCGGCTGATCTGCCGCTCGCACCATCGTGGACATCTGATCGGAGAGCAGGGCAGTGTCAATCAAAATCACATCGACGGCGTTTCAAGCTGGCGGATCGATTCCGTCCAAATACACGTGTGAAGATCGGGATCTTTCGCCGCCGCTTGCGTGGTCAGGCGCGCCGCCTGGGACCAAGACCTTCGCGCTCATCGTCGACGACCCAGACGCGCCGGATCCGGCGAAACCGCAGCGCGTGTACGTGCACTGGGTCCTCTACAATATTCCGGCGACGACGATCGCGCTTCCTGAGAACGCTTCGAAGAAAGGACTGCCAAAGGGAGCGGTGCAGGGGAAGAACGATTGGGGCAAAGCCGAATACGGCGGACCCTGCCCGCCGATCGGTCGCCATCGGTACTTCTTCAAGCTGTATGCTCTCGACACTGAGCTGACGGGATTGTCATCGCCAACCAAGGGCGATCTCGAACGCGCGATGAATGGGCACGTGCTCGAGTCCGGAGAGTTGATTGGGACATATCAGAAGGCGAGCCCCAAAAAATAGGGTCGGCGTTCCAAGAATCAAATCGCGATTCAAAAAAAAAGGGCCGGATTCCCCTTCGGAAATCCGGCCCTTTCGCGTGAAGAAGTGCGCGACTTAGAGACCGAGCGCGTTCTTTACGTTGATACGTCCCTTGCCGTAGGCAGGATCGATCGGATCAGCCGATGCCTCCATCAAGTGCTTGATCTGCTGCGGCTGTCCCTTTCCAACTTCGGCGACGAGCAGCGCTGCCAATCCAGCGACGTGCGGCGAGGCCTGGCTCGTTCCGATAAAGCCGTTGAGGAAACCACCGCTTTGGCATCCCGCCAATACCGGGATCTGCGCTGCGGTAAAACCTGCGAGCTGGTTCTTGGGGCAGAATCCCCACACCCAGGACGCGAAGTCATTTCCCCATGGACGCGGGGACTTGGGGAACGGATGCGCTACGCTTCCGTCGCCACTGCTCACGTCCGCGCTACCGCCAGGCGCAGCCACGCTGATCGAATTGCGACCGAAATTCGAGTAGAACGCCGGCTGATCCTGGTTCAGCAATGCCGTGACCGGGCCGACCGAAGACACGCACACGACGTGCGACGCATCACAGAAACTCGCGTACGTGTTGCCGTTGTGCTGGAGATCAGCTCCATCGTTGCCGGCAGCGACCACAATCAGCATTCCCTGCTGCTTGGCGTAGTTGAAAACCTTGTTGATCGCGCCAACCAGCCTGCCGTTACCAGCCTTCGAGAAGCCGCCACCAAGACTCATGTTGGCGACGTCAGCACCGTGATCGGCTGCCCACAGGATACCGCTTAGAATCTGGCCGAATGATCCCACGCCGTTCGAGCCGAGGACCTTTACGCCGATCAGCGTTGTCTTCGAGGTGACGCCTGCGAGCGCGAACGCTTTGCTGCTCACCTGCTGGGCGACGTTGGTGCCGTGACCATTGAAGTCGGTGATCTTGTTCCGTGACGGGAAAAACTTCTTCGCAACGGTGTCGTCAGCCGGGTGGACCGGCGAAGTGTCGGTCGCCGGGATGTAGGTGCTCATGAACGAAGTAGAGCGAGTCAGGTCGACCAGGCCGCTCTCATCGAAGGAGTCGTAGTCGATTCCCGTGTCGAGAATCGCCACCGTGACGTTCGGACTGCCGAGTTTTCCAGCGGCCCATGCTTTGTCCGCCTGAATCAAGCGCATGTTCCACTGAAAGAAGTAGCGAACGCCACCGGCAGGATTTGCCTGGCTCTCGATTGCGGGATTCGTCAGGTCAGTGACGTCGGCCCGAGCGGCGGCCACCGGGCTGTCGAGAGAAACGACATCGTCGGCCTGCACATCACTTACGCCGCCGATTGCCCCGAGCTGCACAGCGGACGCATTACTCAGTCCGGCAACGGAAGCAAAACCAGCCTTTCCATTCGCGTACGCGACGGACCCGCCGAGCGCGGCGACACGATTAGCAAAATCTCCCGGGATTCCCTTTCCGTTGAACAAAACGATGTAGCTACCCGAAGTCGCACTTGCTCCGACTGCAAAGGAGGGTGCGAGGGGCGCTTTGATTGGTGCAACTGCATCGGTGGAACAACCCGCGAGCGCGAGCGCGGTGACCAACGCAAAAACGGAGCTCTGACGGTGCATGGGACCAGTCCTTAGAAAAGGGAACGACGGGTGTGGGAGAGGGATACGAAGCTCTGCAATAGCCGCATTTCCGCAAGGGGAGGGCAGAAAACGCGCGCAAACATGTGTAGCCGATGCTCAGGCTGTCAAGAGAAATTTTCGGAAGATCGGCCGGTGACAGATTATCGCGGGCAAACGACTAGTTGCGGAGACCTGCCAGTCGCCCACGATTACATTTCCCGCATGCCGCAACAAGCTTCTTTCGACGTAACCACCGGCGTCGACCTCCAGGAGGTCGACAACGCCGTCAATCAGGCGCAGAAGGAAATTTCCCAGCGCTACGACTTCAAGGGCTCTCCTGCCACCATCGAGCTAAAGCGTACCGAAGGCTTGATCGCCCTCACGGCCGAGAACGACTACAAGATGGAGGCGCTGTGGGATGTCCTCCAGACGAAGCTCATCAAACGAAGCGTCCCGGTGAAGAACCTCGATGCCGGTGAGATCAAACCTGCCGGCGGAGATACGGTCAAGCGCGATATAGCGCTGAAGATGGCGCTCGATGGCGATACCGCGAAAAAGGTCGCGGCCGCAATCAAGGAGGCGAAGCTCAAGAAAGTTCAGGCCGCCATCCAGGGCGATCAGGTACGCGTCACGTCACCTTCGCGTGACGACCTCCAGGAAGCCATGGCGCTCCTCCGCAAGCAGGACTTCGGAGTCGAGCTCAAGTTCGGGAATTACCGTTGACGCGGCGTTTCGGCCGCGCCCCTTCCGCGTTTTAGAATGAAGGTCGGAATCATCACACTCGGCTGCGACAAGAACACCGTCGACAGCGAGCGCTACCTGGCGCAGTTGTCGGACTATTCCGCCGAATACACCGCGGACCTCGCCAAGGCCGACGTGATCATCGTCAACACCTGTGGCTTCATCGACGCCGCCAAGAAGGAATCGATCGACGCCATGGTTGGAGCCGCGCGCTTCAAGACCGATGGTCGATGTCAGGCTGTCGTAGCGGTCGGCTGCATGATCGAGCGCCACAAAGACGAGCTCCTCGATCTTGTCCCCGAGGTCGATCTCTTCCTCGGCTCCTCCGAGATGCAGCGTCTGGTGCCGGAGCTCTCAGAGCGCGGATTTCTGGGCGAGCCGAGTGAGGAGCTGCATCCAGGAGTCCGGTTGTACACCGGGGACTTGCCCCACGTCCGCTACATAAAGATCAGCGAGGGCTGCGACCACGGATGCGCGTTCTGCGCGATTCCGCTGATGCGCGGAAAGCACCGGTCCTTTGCGCTGGACGAAGTCGTGCGCGAAGCGCAGCTCATCGAGCTACAGGGCGCGCGGGAAATCAACCTCGTTGCTCAGGATCTCGCGCACTACGGCCGTGACCGTCGCGACGGAATCAATTTGCCGGAGCTGCTCGAGGCGCTCATCGCCGAGACGTCCATCCCGTGGATCCGCATGCTGTACCTCTACTCGGCCGGTATCACCGACCGTCTCCTCGAAGTCGTTGCGAGTGAGAAGCGAGTGCTGCCGTATCTCGACATGCCGATTCAGCACGGGTCAGACATTGTACTCGCGCGCATGCGACGGCCTGAGAGGAAGCGCACTATCCGCGAGCGCGTGCAGAAATTCCGTGATGCCGTTCCAGATGTCGCGATACGTACGACCTGCATTGTCGGATTTCCCGGAGAGACCGACGAGCAGTTCGACGAGCTTCTGGAATTCCTGGAGGAGATGCAGTTCGAGAGGGTCGGCGCGTTCACGTATTCTCCGCAGGAAGGAACGCGTGCGGCGCAGTACCCCGACGATGTGCACGAGACCGTGAAGCGGGAGCGTCTCGAACGGCTGACCGAGCTTCAGCGCGCGATCACATCCGAGAAATACGAGTCGCGGACAGGCCGCACCGCGCTCGCGCTCGTCGATCGAAGCGACGCCAAACGTGGGGCATCGCAAGCGCGGCTCCCGTGGCAAGCCGATGACATTGACGGTGTGACGCAGCTCGACGAAGCGCTGCCGCCGGGCACGATCGCCGAGGTAACAGTCGAAGAAGTTGTGGACGATTACGACTTTCAGGCATCGGTGATTCGCGTCGCGATGCCAGCCGGAGCGCCGCGGGTTGATCGTGTTTCCCGCCAGCTTCCCATCAAGCAGGTGACGATCGGCAGCTACGGCCGCTAGCGTGCGATCCGCCGAAATCATGGCGCGTGCGCGAGAGCTCTTTCCAGGTGGCGTAAACTCTCCCGTACGTGCATTTCGGGGTGTGGGAGGAGAGCCTGTCGTCGCAGCGCGTGGCGAAGGCGCGCGGATCTGGGACGCGGATGGGAAGGAGTACATCGACTTCGTTCTTTCGTGGGGACCACTCGTGCTCGGCCACGCGCCCCCGATCGTTTTAGACGCGCTCGCTAGCGCGATGCAGAGTGGAACCAGCTTCGGAATGCCCACCGAGCTCGAGGTGCAGCTCGGCGAACTGATTCGTCAGCGGATGCCGCACATCGAGATGATGCGTTTCGTCTCGAGTGGCACCGAGGCGACTATGAGCGCAGTGCGGCTCGCCCGCGCGTTCACTGGTCGCGACGCGATCCTCAAGTTCGAAGGCTGCTATCACGGCCACGCCGATTCGTTTCTGGTGCATGCCGGCTCGGGCGTGGCGACGTTGGGTTTACCCGATTCACCGGGGGTTCCGGCCGAGCTTGCACTGACCGCGCCATTCAACGATCTCGACGCGGCCGCTAAGCTCGTGCGCGACAATCCGCGGGGCGTGGCGGCTATCATCGTAGAGCCCGTCGTCGGCAACTCGGGATTCATTCCGCCGGATCCCGGCTTCCTGCAGGGATTACGGGCGCTTGCCGATACCTCCGGCGCGCTTCTCATCTTTGACGAAGTGATGACGGGCTTCCGGATCGCTCCCGGCGGCGCAAAGGAGCGGTTTGGAGTGACGGCCGATCTCACGACGCTTGGCAAGGTCATCGGTGGCGGATTGCCAGTCGCGGTTTACGGCGGACGCCAGGACATCATGGAACGAGTCGCGCCGTCTGGTCCCGTGTATCAGGCCGGCACGCTCTCGGGGAATCCATTGGCAATGGCTGCGGGAATCGCGACTCTCACTGCTCTTACGCCAGCGCTGCACGCGAAAATCGCGAAACGGACTACCGCGCTGGTCGAAGGCTTGCAAAAGATCGCTGCCGGCCTTGGGATTCCGTTCTCGGCCTCGTCCGCGGGATCGATGTGGGGATTCTTTTTCTCCGCTGGTCCCGTTCGTAATTTCACTGATGCCAAGGCGTCGGACGTGAATCTGTTTCGGCGTTTTTTTCACGCCGCTCTCGATCGAGGAGTCTACCTGGCGCCATCAGCATTCGAAGCGTGCTTCATGTCGGCGGCGCACGGCGACGCCGAGGTTGCGAGCGCAGTCGAGAAAATGGGATCGGCGATGGAGGAAGCCATTGCGTAAGGATCATTGGAGAGTGCACCGCCGGAAATGGATCGCCATGGCAGGGATTCTCGGAATCGCCGCGTGCGTCTCACTGTCGCCTCCACGAGGCGGCGGAACCGGCAGCGTTCCCATTGTGCGTGGCCCGCTCAAAAACGGCGCCGAGCAGCAGGTCAGGATCGCGCTCGAGACTGCCGCACAAACGGGGACGATCTCGGCGACAGGGGCATGGGGCGTCCTGAATCAGGGACGCGGACGGGTCACATACTCCTTGGCCAACGAGGAGTTGTCCGTGACGACTTTTCGGGGTTGCAATGACGCCGGATCCTGTGAGTGGACGGTTGCGTTCACGCCTCGCGTGAACGCGGGCAAAGGCGCGGTGGTCATTCACCCCATGAACACGAGTTCCGTGCTGACGTGGAATGGGAAGCGATATCGTGGGGAGCTTGTCATCAGCGCGACTGACTCAGGACTGCTGGTCGTCAACGAGCTGCCGATGGATCACTATCTGCGAGGCGTCGTCCCCCTTGAGATCGGCAGTCGGACGTCGGCGGAATTCGCAGCAGTTCAGGCCCAGGCGGTCGCCGCGCGAACTTACGCTTACAAACACCTCACGAGCTCCCGCGCCTTCGACATGTACGCGACGGTCCAGGACCAGGTCTACGGCGGAGTCGATGCCGAGAAGCCCCAATCCGACTCGGCAATAACGACAACGGCCGACGTTGTCGTTCTCTACAACGGCCAGCCGATCACCACTCCGTATCACTCTACGTGCGGCGGCAGCACGGCGGGGGTGAGTGAGGTCTGGTACGACCAACCCGACCAACCCTATCTTCGTCCCGTGAGCGACCGCATTCCCGGAACGAACAATTTCTACTGCGATCCTTCGCCTCGATTCAGCTGGACTCAGAGTTATGATGCCGCCGGCCTTCGTGCGGTGATGGAGAAATACCTCGCGTCGTATACCAAGGCGCCCAAAAACGGCGTGGGCAAGATCACCGACATCCGTGAGCAGGGACGGACACCGTCCGGCAGGATCGCCGCCCTCACGGTACAAACGGAGACCGGCAGCTATACTCTCCGTGGCAACGACATCCGATTCGTGCTAAGAGATCCGAAGGGCGCCATCCTCAACAGCACCTATTTTACTTTCGTCGAGTCCACAAACGGTGGCGAGATCTCGAATCTGACAGTGAACGGACGTGGATACGGTCACGGAATCGGGATGTGCCAGTGGGGCGCCATCGGACGCGCGCGCGCGGGGCAGAATTATCGTACGATACTAGAGACCTATTATCCGGGGACGACGATTGGCCGAATCGCCGGTTAGCAGCAAGGAACTAAAAGCGAAGGACACAGTCCGCCTCGGCCTCGTCGGCGCTGGCGCGATCTCCCAGCTCGCGCACCTTCCAGTTCTGTCGAAGCTCAAAGGCGCCGAGCTCGTGGCGCTTTGCGACAACGACGGACCCAAGGCGAGCGCGATCGCCGAGCGTCTCAAGATTCCCGATGTGTTCACGGATATCGAGGATCTGCTCGAGCTCGATCAGGTTGACGCCGTCGTAATTGCGACACCCAACCACCTGCACGAGCCGCACGTGCTGCGCGCGCTCAAATCCAAAGTTGATGTCCTTTGCGAGCGGCCACTCTCGCTGACGTCGCGCGGGGTCGAGCGCATTCTCGCTGCCGCGAAACAGGCCGGAAAGAAAGTCGTCGTCGGCAATAACCATCGCTTCCGGAGCGACGTGCAGCAGCTCTATCGCTTCCTTCAGGGTGGCGAGCTGGGACGGCTTTTCGGTGTACGCGCAGGTCAGTATCAGTTTGCGACCAGTCGCACGGGCTGGAGATTCCGGCGACCGGAGGCGGGCGGAGGCGCGTTCTTCGAGCACGGTTATCCGCTGGTCGATCTCGCGCTATGGGTCGCCGATTTCCCGGAGCCCATTCGAGTGACTGCGCACATGGATCGGACGCGCGGCGCGAGCACCGTCGAAGATTCCATGATAGTGCACGTGGAATGCGCGGGCGGGATGAGCTTCAGCTTCGACGTCTCATGGTCATACGTCGGGCAGGAGGAGCGCTGGTGGTTCGAAGCGCTCACGAGTCGCGGCAGCGCGCGACTCGCCCCGCTGCGCGTAGTGAAGATGCTGAACGGAAAGCCGACTGACGTCTCGCCGAGCGGTGCTGCTGCGCGAGAGAGTGTATTTCTACAGTCGTATCGAGCGGAGCTGGCTCACTTCATCGCCGTCGTCAACGAGACGACTCCCTACGACCCGCCCGAGGATCAGCTGATCGTCATCAAACTGATGGAGGCGATCTACAAAGCGGCGGAAGAGGGCAAGGAAGTCCGTCTGTAGGCGGTGAGACGAAAGACCGTCCACCACACCGCGAGATTGATCGGCAGCGCGAGCCCGATGATCTCCCCGCTCTTCTGATTGAGGAACGGAATGCCCTGGGCCACGAATCCGAACAGGCTGAGCATTGCGATGAAGCCTCCGAGCTTGATCGCCCTCGAGACTCCGCGTCGCCCGTAAATCGAGAGCGGTATGAGGACGACCATTGCGATCGACAGCGGATCGAGATGCATCACGTTCGTATTCCGCGACATGAAGTAGTGCTTCGTGAAAAGCCAGGCGAACACGAGTGCGAGGCCGGCCACGCCACCGATGAGACTCCATAAAGTGGCCAGCGTTGTTGCGACGAACATCGCGACCCTGGATCCGCTTTCGGCGCTTCGCACCAGCACAATCAGTGCTGCCGCGACGACGATTCCGATGCCGATGAACAGCGGGAAATAAAACGGAGCATCCGCTGGCTCAGGAGGACGTCCTGCCGTGAACAGCGCCATCTCCGATCTCACGAGCGGAATCTGGGCGCCGAGACTGTCAGCGATCTTCACCGATCTGATGTCGTTGGCCATGCGCACCGGGAGAAACATTTCCTGCCAGATGGAGATCGGTTTGTCCGCGGGGTGACCCAGGGCGACCGTGACGCCGGTGTATAGCGGGAGGTCACCGGACATCAGGCGCTGCGTGTGCCAGCGATAAGTAGTCGAAGTCATTCGAGTAGTGGTCGCTGTCTGCAGCTGTCCGCCCAAGGCGTGGTCGATCGCGTCGCGAAGGCGCGTCGAGCAATTGTCGCGGTAGTAGTCG
>Ga0193707_1000927_pt1 | contig 10571 bp, 9 predicted proteins | sample U3c2metaG_FD_143043 | JGI IMG/M metagenome (GOLD analysis project Ga0193707, IMG submission 143043) | Soil microbial communities from a riparian zone of the East river system, Colorado, United States - U3c2 | ecosystem: Environmental > Terrestrial > Soil > Riparian zone | place: USA: East River...
GACGCGGACGTTTTGGGCGCCGAGAATTACGCCGATGACGTCGAAACGAAAGGTGTCACCCGGACGTTGAAAGCGCGACATCCAGACCTTGGCGGAGCGGCTGAGCTCGCGCTGTTTCCGCCAGCTCACGGCCGAGACAGGACCGCCGAAAGAGTCGGTAGCGCGGGTCTTCACTTCGACGAACGCGACCGTTCGCTCAACTCCGTCTCGAGCTTGGCGCGTCGCGACGAGGTCGATGTCGCGGTGGCCATTCTTGAATCGCCTCTCCGCTATCTCCCAACCGTGTACGCGAAGCCACTTTTCCGCGACTCGCTCGCCTTTCAGTCCAAATGCCTGCCGAGCTGCTGACATGCGCGGATGGTAGGGGCAAGGCCCCCCCTCTGCGGCATCATTTGCTCGCATGCGGAAGGAATATCTCGCGCCCTCGCGTTGCGACGGCAGACTGCTCATACGTCAATCGACGTATGGAACCAATCGACACAATGCGGCAACGTGTGCTCGCGTTTCGGTTGGTACGCCCACGATGACTGGAGGTACTCATGAGGCGAGTTCGAAAGTCAGTTCCGCGCCGGATCCGCTCGATCGGCGGCATTCTACTATTGCTGATCTTTTCAGCGGCGGGCTGCGGCATTACGGGCCCTGACAAGGTTACGCTTCATCTCGCGGGGACTGTCACAGCGCAGGCCACCGGGCAACCGATTGCGGGAGCACTGATTGAACTCTTCAAGCCGTGCCTCATTTTTGGGTGCAACAGCGACCAGGACCTGGCCCGCACGACTACCGATGCGCAGGGGCACTATTCACTCGCCCAATCCGTCGATAAACCCTGCCTGGGAAGTGGGTTCGGGATAGACCTCAGCGCGTCGAGCACGGGCTTCGCCCCGACGGCCGAGCAGGTCGAATGCAAGGGATCGCTGCAAACGATCGACTTCAGCCTTTCGCCGCCGTCTGGGCCCTGACTTTCCGCGACCGTCACGGCATTCTGGTGGACGTGGGGTTGGCGCGCTGGAGCCGCAGAGCGGCGGCGCTTACGCCAACCGCTGCGTCTCGAGCACGGCGGTAATTGCCTCGCCATCCCACCTGAAGATGAGACTCTTCACGGGTCGTGCTGGCCCAACGCATCTCGGTCGGAAGACCGCCACGCACTCCCCTCCTTCGCGGCGAACGCTGTCGTAGGCGATTCCATCGGCGCCTTTCTCACGGAGATCGGCGCCGAGCCTCTGCGAGCTGGAGTAGTCGGTGGGAGAGTACGCGGCTTTGAACTCGCGATGCCGGTCCCGCAGGTCGTAGAAGTGCGCACCGCGGACTGGAGCGTTCAGCACGTCGAAGTCGAGGTCCTGCGCGGGAGCGTGCGTCGCTTCCAGAAACACAGTGCGATGATGCTTCACCTCCGCGATCGCCGTCGCTTCGTCTCTCGCCGCGTAGTACACGCCGAACGATGGAGCACGGATCGCCGGTGGTCCGAAGCGCGTTCCGTCCGGAGACGGATACGCGAATGGCGCCATGACGTAGCCGGCGCCGGGACCGTAGACGCGCTCCTCGGGCGGAATCTGGAGGGCGGGTCCGATCCTGTCGCTCACCAGCGGATCCGTCCGCGCGCGCAGCGCCAGGAGTGCGTCGAGATCCTTCGCATCCGCGACGTCCTCGAACAGATCTATCGGTGGGAAAACTGTCGCTACGAGCTTTACAGTTTTCTTCCACGCCAGCCGCTTTGGTGCGAGCTGAGTCCCTTTTTCCGGCGCGGGTGCCAGACGGTCACCAGCCTCGCGCGGCGGCGAGGTGCGCGAAAGTCTGGTATAGCCCGATCATGCTCGAGCGCATCATCTCGATCGGAGAGCGACCGCCAAACATTGGTGCAGTATTGGGGCGCGACACCCAGCCGTCGCGCGTCTCCTCACTGTGCGGAAAGAGAACCCTGATGGTTTCGTAGATTCCGAGGATATAGGAAAGCCGGTCAAGCTGGTCCTTGCTCAACCCCTTGAGCTCTTTGCTCCCGCGGGCGCGCTTCAGCAGCTCGTAGTAGGTCGAGCGGGATTCCACACCGAGGAGCGCCATCGCGTCAGTGGCCGGCAGTTTCCACCGGCCGGCGATGCGCGCGAAGGTGCGCAGGCCCGCGCCCGCCTGCGCGCCTTCGCTGACGGGAGAGGCAGTGGGTGGCTTTCTTACGGCGCTAGCCGGCATGGCTGACTCCAGAAATGGACACTACTCAATTTACGTCCGGATCTGGACAGGCGCAATACCTGGGTGACGGGCAGAAAAAAGGTGGGCCTTGAGAGGAGGACCCACCTTTTTTGGCATTGGCTACCGCGCCGAAGCGTGGCTTCTTGTTGAGCGGGCATCCGCCGCGTGGCTACCCCATTGGCATTCCCCGGGCCGACGAGGCCGGAAGTGCAAGTCGTTGCCAGTCAATCACTTGGCAAATGGACCCCGCTCCTGGGCGCATGAACCTGTTGCATTCCCGCCAGCGATTCGATGCGCCGGCGCGCCGCCCACCACACAGGAATTCTCCAATGTACGCCATTGAAAGGCACCCCCGGCGGTCGGGCCGCCAACCGGTCAGCTGCCCGCTTCGGTGTTCTCATGGTGAAGGAGCGCTCGAATACCGGACGACGACACCGGTGGCCCTGAGACAGGCTGAAATCCCGTTCCCTGCGAAGTCGTGCGCTGAATGGTGCCTCCACGCGGGGCTTCCTCGCCCCACACCGGAAGCGCGAACGAAAAGATGCTCCCGTGCCCTACCTCGCTGCGGACGTCGATGGTCCCGCCGTGCGCCTCGACGATGCCGCGAGCGATCGCGAGACCAAGGCCGACTCCGCGGCCATCGCCACGCTTTGCCTGCCAGAACTTCCCAAACAACCGCGGAATCTGGGCGGCCGGTATTCCCGGTCCCGTGTCGGCCACCGAGCACTGCACCGGGCCGTTGGTCCGAGCGGCGGAAAGTGTGATCGTGCCACCTGCCGGCGTGAACTTCACCGCGTTTCCAATGAGGTTGGAAAGTACCTGGAGCACGCGAGCGGGGTCGGCTCGCACCGCCGGAAGATCGTCCGCCGCCATGACCGCCAGGGTGAGCGATTTTTCGCGGGCAAGCGGCTCGAGCATCTCCGCCGCTTCGCGAAAGAGGTCATGCACCGTCACCTTTCGCGGCACAATCGACAGCCGGCCGGCCTCGATCGTAGTGACGCTGAGCAGATCGCGAATCAGGTGATTCATGCGCTCCCCCGACCGCTTGATGATCTTCAGCTGACTGATCCGCGCCGTCTCCGGCCCCGGTTCCTCGATGAGCAGCGATGTCGCCATCGCGATGGTGTTGAGCGGATTGCGCAGATCGTGGGCAACGATCCCGAGAATTTCCTCGCGCGCGTCGATGATTTTCTGCGCATCGTCATAGAGGCGATCGAGCGTGACGCGCCCGACTTCGTTCATCACGACTCGGCGAACCATGTCGGTGACGCCGAGCGCAAGCACTCCTGACAGCGCCACTGCCACGAGTGAGCCGGCGCCCGCAAGCACCGGTACCCAACCGAACACTGCCGCGACCACGAGCGCGAGTGCCGCGAGGCCGGCGGTGAGCTCGACGGCGGAGCGAGTAAGGCGGAAGGCGCCCGTGAACGCAAGCACAACGCAGAGACCCGCGAACGTGGTAGCGAGACCAGGTGGCGGGAAAAATGGATTCACTCCGATGCGGCTCAGTCCCAACCCGGCGACGAGGAGCGTCGCGTCGGCAATCGGGAAGGCTCTCCGAAACCAGGACCGGTACCAGTCCCGGCGCAGCAGCACGAGAACGGCCGCCGCAAATGTCATCCAGACCAAAGACGCAGCCAGGCTGCCGATCGTGGGCGCCGATATCGCAGTCACTTTGTTGAGCAAGAGCCGGCCAATCACGAACACCGAGAATGCGCCCGCGGCTGCAACTCGCAAATACGCGAGCTTCAGCTCAGCGCGACGAGCCTCCTCGAGCAGATTTTTTTCGATCGTAGCGCTGAGTTGGTCCGCGGACTGTTTCGCACGCAACTGGCCACGAAGCGCATCAACGATTTCTGAGGCAAGTGCCGCTCGAGAATCAAGAACATTGTCCCGCAATAGTCCTCCGGCGACTCGCGCCTCCAAGGAATGTCCATCGCCCATGCCGCCCAGGGCCGACCCATTATTGACTCATAGTGGCTCATCCGCAAGCTCGGGTTGAGAACCACCGGGCCGCCGTCCCTTATTCTCGGAGAATTCTGGCGGGCGAAGCCCGCCGATACCGGTCCTTAGCCTCTGGGCCCCGCAATGCGGTCGAGGTCGTCCAGGCCAGCGAGAACATCGCGCGGCTTGGAGCCGTCGGGCGGGCCAAGGATACCGGCAGCATGGAGCTGGTCGATGATGCGCGCGGCGCGGCCGTAGCCGACCTTTAAACGCCGCTGGAGAAGCGACGTGCTGCCGTGCTGGTTCTGGATCACAACTTCGGCGGCCTCGCGGAACAACTTGTCGCGATCCGCGTCGTCGAGATTGTCGGGGTCGCTGCCGCTCGCCTCCTCGGCTTCCCTGCGACGAATCTTCTCGATGATGTCGTCCTCGTTCGGCGTTTCGTCGCCGAAGAGTCCCTGCGCTTCGAACTCAGCCCTCCGCTCCTCGCGGCGCAGCTCGTACCAGCCCATCAGCCGCTCGGTGTCCTCGCTGGAGATGAACGCGCCCTGGAGTCTCGCCGGCTCCGACTTGCCCGGCGGAATGAAGAGCATGTCGCCGTTGCCGAGCAGCGCCTCGGCACCGATGCCATCGAGGATCGTGCGGCTGTCGACCTGTGACGCGACGCGGAATCCGATGCGGCTCGGGAAGTTCGCCTTGATCAATCCGGTGATGACGTTCACGCTCGGGCGCTGCGTCGCCAGTATGAGGTGGATTCCGATCGCGCGGGCCTTCTGCGCCAGCATCGCCAGCGGGGTCTCGATCTCGGCCTGCACAGTCATCATGAGGTCGGCGAGCTCGTCGATGATGACGACGACGTAGGGAACGATTCCTCCCTTGTACTCCATCTCCTCGAACGCGACGTCGTTTCTCTTCGCGTTCTTCAGCTTCTGCCCCTCGTGGACCTTGCGGTTGAAATCCTGGATGTTGCGGGCGCCGTTGGCGGCGAGCAGCTCATACCGGTCCTGCATCTCCAGCACCGCCCACTTGAGCACAGCGGCGGCGTCGCGATTGTCGGTGACGACCTTGTGCCGAAGGTGAGGCAGAACGTTGTAAACCGAGAGCTCGACCATTTTCGGATCGATCATCAGGAAGCGGAGCGTCGTCGGGGTGTGACGATAGACGAGGCTCGTGATCAGCGTATTGATGCACACCGACTTTCCCGATCCCGTCGCTCCGGCGATCAGCAGGTGGGGCATTTTCGCCAGATCGGCGATGACTGGCCGGCCCTCCAGATCCTTGCCGAGCGCGATCGGCAGCGCCGCGCGAATGGTCTGGAATTCGCGCGACTCGATCAGCTCACGGAACGCCACCATCTCGGCGGTCGGATTTGGGACTTCGACGCCGACGGCGCCCCGCCCGGGAATCGGAGCGACGATGCGGATGCTCTGCGCGCGCATCGCGAGCGCGAGATCATTGGAGAGATTCGCGATCTGACGGACCTTGACTCCGGAGGCCGGAGCAACCTCGAACTGCGTCACGACCGGCCCGGTCGTGCGTCCCACCAGATCGCCCTCGACACGGAATGTTCTCAGCGCGTCCATCAGCTTGATTCCCATCGCGTCCAGCTCGCGCTTGCCTTGGTCGGCGTTGCGCGGTGGGGGCGGCGTCAGGAGCTCCGGTGACGGAAGATCTTCATCGGTGAAGGAGAGCGTGTCGCCCTCGAAGGCGTCGATTGCGGCGCCGATCTTTTCGGCGTGGAGTGCGGCCTGGGCCGCCACAGCCGACTTCGATTTGCGCTCCTTCTTCTTCTCGATCGGAATCAGCGGCTGCTCGGCGATGGTGCTCATGAGCGAGTGATCGACCTGCGGCATCTCCTCCGGCTCGGGCTGGAGCAGCGACGTTGACACCACGGAGGCCGACATTTCCGGCCCGGGCACCACGATTTCCTTTTTGGGATCGAGCCCGGCCCGCTCCGCGGGCGTGGGCGCCACGAAATCATCGAGAGTCGTCACGCGCTTAGCTACGACGACGCGGATCGGATTCCACGACAGCGTCGCGGCCATGAGCACGCTGAGGCTGATCGCCATGAGGATCCAGGCGCCGGCGGCACCCGCGAACTGCAGCACATAGAACGCGGCAAAGGCGCCCCAGATTCCAGCCAGCGCGGTCGCCTCACGCACTCCTCCCTGGGCCAGTCCGAACACGATCGGCAGCAGGAAGACCATGCCGAGGAGGAAAACCATCCACGATCTGTCTTTGCGCTCGCCGAGGCGCCCGAAGAGTCGCAGCGCGTGCGCGGCGGGCGCAACTGGAAGGAGCGCGGCGGCGGGCCAGCCAAGGAACAGAGCGATCGGGCTCGCGAGCAGGGCTCCGATCCAGCCGAAGTTCCCCCTTACGTTGCCGTTGCCGTGGAGCTGTGTGTAGCCCTCGGCGGCGAGTGCGCCGGCGAGGAAGATCCCGAACAGGAGGAGGACGATGCCGCGGATCTCGCGCGCGAGCGCGGATTCGGACGGCCTATCGTGCCCGTTCCGGCCCGAGTTTCGTGATTTGCCGGTCTTGGTAGATCGGGACCACAGGATAGGAGTCCACTTCCGCGGCGGCGGCGAGGTCGTCACCAAATCCTGCCGAGGCGAGCGCTTGTCCGTGGGACGATTCTTTGAAGACTTTCGCGATGTTGTCGCCATATTTTTTTTCAATAACCACCGAGGCGGCCGCCGCGTCGTTGGTCTGAATGCCTGCGCGTTTTGGAATCGCCCGGACGTAGCGACCCGCGCAGGCGGAGTCTTCGAGCGTGAAGCTGCCCTCTTCTCCCGCGCAGATGATCGCGATGTCCGTGTTAGAGCTGGCCGCCACTCTCATCATGGCCAGCACTGCCGTGAAGTTGACGTATGAAGCTATAACTATGTCACGGGCGTTCTGCACCCCCATCAGCGTCTTGGTGCCGTTGGTCGTGGTTATGAGGATCGTTTTGCCCTCCACCACCGCCGGCGTGAACGCCTGCGGAGAGTTCCCGATGTCGAAACCAGCGATGGGATACATCTTCTGCTCGCCCGCGAGCAGGATCTGGGACCGGGTAAATTCCCGCGAGCGGTTGATCACCTCATCCGCGCCTTCGACGGGTATAACCGTCCTGGCGCCGTTGCCGAGCGCGGTGGCGACGGTGGTGGAAGCCCGGAGGACGTCGACGATCACGACGAGACGTCCGGCGGTCTCGATCGGCTTTACCTGATTGGGCGTGAAGAAAACGTCAAGCCGCACTGAGTGGCTCCTTCATCAATTCGCTTTCGCGCTCGAGGAACTTGGTATCGACGGCGCCCTCCTGGAAATGCTTGTTGGCCATGACGCGCGCGAGAAACGGGATAGTTGTGGTGATGCCTTCGATGATGAAGCTCTCGAGCGCGACCTGCATGCGCCGGAGCGCTTCCGGCCGGTCGCGACCCTGGCAAATGAGCTTGGCGATGAGCGAATCGTAGAACGGCGGAACCGTGTAGCCGGCGTAAACGTGGGTGTCGAGGCGAACTCCGGGGCCGCCCGGCGGATGGAACACATCGATTCTACCCGGCGACGGTTGAAAGTTTCGCGCCGGGTCTTCCGCGTTGACGCGGCATTCGATGACGTGGCCCCGGCGCTCGATCGGCGGCTTCACGGAGAGCTTGTCACCGCTCGCCACGCGGATCTGCTCCTTCACCAGATCGACACCAGTTAGCATCTCGGTCACCGGGTGCTCGACCTGGATGCGGGTGTTCATTTCCATGAAGTAGAACGATTTGTCCTCGTTGAGCAGCATCTCGATCGTGCCGGCCCCCACGTAGTCGATCGCCTTGGCGCCCTTCACCGCCGCGTCACCCATCTTCTGGCGCAACGAGTCGGTGATCGCGGGGCTGGGCGCTTCCTCGATCAGCTTCTGGTGGCGGCGCTGCACTGAGCAGTCGCGCTCGCCCAGGTGGATGACGTTGCCGTGCCGATCGCCCATGATCTGGAACTCGATATGGCGCGGTCGCGCGAGATACTTCTCGATGTAGACTTCACCGTTGCCGAACGCGGAGAGCGCTTCGGATCGCGCCAGCTGGAACGATCGCGCGAAATCCTCCGGGTCGGTGGCGACGCGCATTCCCTTCCCGCCGCCGCCGGCGGCCGCCTTGATGATTACCGGAAAGCCTATTTCACGCGCGAACTTGAGCGCATCGTCTGAGTCCTCCACCGGACCGGGAGACCCCGGGATGATCGGAACTCCGACTTCCTGCATCGTCTTGCGGGCGGCGGCCTTGTCGCCCATGACGCGGATCTGCTGCGGCGTCGGCCCGATGAAGTTGATGTTGGAGGCGATGCACGTCTCCGCGAATTCCGCGTTCTCGGCGAGGAAACCGTAGCCGGGATGGATGGCGTCGGCGCCGGCGATCTCGGCGGCCGCGATGATGCGCGGGATGTTGAGATAGGATTCGCGCGCCGGGGCGGGGCCGATGCAGACGTCGTCGTCGGCGAAGCGCACGTGGAGCGATTCGCGATCGGCTTCGGAGTACACCGCGACGGTTTGGATGCTCAGCTCGCGGCAGGCGCGGATGACCCGCAAGGCGATCTCGCCGCGGTTCGCAATCAGAACTTTCTTAAACACCGGCCTTCATTCCGAATCGATACTCTCTTATTGAGGATTGCGAACCAACTGCCATTGAGGATTGGGAACCAACTGCCATTGCGGATTGCGGACTAATTACGGATTGCGGACCTACTGCGGATCGAGGACTAACTACGAGACCCGCTGCACACTGCCTATAGTTCGCAGTTCGCAATAGGTCCGCAGTCCTCAATTAGTCCGCAGTTCGGAGTAGCCGTTAGTTCGCAGTCCTCAGCCGTTAGTTATGTCACTTCCTGCTTGACTGAATCCCAGGAAGTATCGCTCGACGCATTGATGCCCTGCGCGCGCAACGCGAATTCCGCCGGGTTGGTCGAGGCGAATAGCGCATCGTCGTACGAGATCACGCCCTTGTGGTACCAGTTCATGAGCGACTGATCGAAGCTCTGCATCCCGTAGGCGACTCCGCCCTCCTTGATCAAATCCGGAATGTTGAGCGCCTTGGACAGATCGCGAATCTGGTCACGCACCGCCTCGGTGTTAATCAGTATTTCGGCGGCAGGAACTCTTCCCTTCTTGTCGGCGCGACGAACGAGGCGCAGCGAGATGATCGCGCGCAGTGCCGTCGACAGCATGTACCGCACTTCGGTCTGCTGGTGCGGCGGGTAGAAGGACAGGACGCGGTTGATGGTCTGCGTCGCATCCGTCGTGTGCAGAGTCGAGAATACGAGGTGACCCGTCTCGGCTGCCTTGAGCGCGGTGTCGAGGGTGTCGAGGTCTCGGATCTCACCGACGAGCAGAATGTCGGGATCCTGCCTCAACACGCGGCGCAGCGCCTGGCCGAAGCTGTTGGTGTCGGTTCCAACTTCGCGCTGGTTGATGCTGCTCTTGATGTCGCGGTGCAGGAACTCGATCGGGTCTTCGATCGTGATGATGTTGGCGTGCCGGTTCTGATTGATGTAGTGGAGCATCGACGCGAGGGCCGTCGATTTTCCCGAGCCGGTGATTCCCGTGACGAGAATCAAGCCGCGGGGCATCAGCGAGATTCTCTCGCACACCTCGGGGAGGTTGAGCTCCGCGATCGTCTTGGCCTGGAAGGGCACGGTTCTGAGCGCATAGGCGATCGTTCCGCGCTGCTGATACGCGTTGACTCGGAAGCGTCCGATGCCCGGCACCGCGAGCGCGAAGTCCGACTCCTTCTGCTCGGAGAACTCCTTGATGTTCTTGGGCGCCATGATCTGCTCGGCGAGGCTCCGCAGGTCTTCCTGCTTCAGCGCCGGCAGCTCCATGGAGACCATGTGGCCATCGATGCGCAGCGTCGGAGGCCGTCCGACTTTCAGATGAAGATCCGATGCGTTCGACTGGATCATGTGCTGGAGCACGGCTTTGTAGTCGAAGGCAGGCCCTGCTGCTGCCGACTTCGGAGCGGAAGGAGTCAGCTTGGGAGGTTGCGGAACCATTTTTTCAGCCATTGGGATCTACGCGGAGGAGGACCTGGCCATACTCGACGGGATGCGCGTTCTGCGCGAGAATCTCCTTCACCACTCCGTCGAATTCAGACTCGATCTCGTTCATGATTTTCATTGCTTCGATGATGCAAACTATCTGGCCCTTGCTGATTCTGTCACCGACAGCGAGGTACGGCTTCGACCCCGGCTCGGGAGCGCTGTAATACGTGCCGACCATCGGCGACTTCACTTCCAGGTATTTCGACTTGGCGGCCTCGAGCCTTGGCACTTCGACCGTGCCGGAACTCGCGTCCGCCGGCGCCGCGGGAACAGCGGCCGGCAGCAGCGCCGGCATCGCCATCGGCGCCGCCATCTGCACCGCGCCACGCTGCTGCGGCGTCTTCGAGATCCTGATCTTCATCCCCTTGTCGGACGAAATCTCGATC
>Ga0193707_1000928_pt1 | contig 10555 bp, 6 predicted proteins | sample U3c2metaG_FD_143043 | JGI IMG/M metagenome (GOLD analysis project Ga0193707, IMG submission 143043) | Soil microbial communities from a riparian zone of the East river system, Colorado, United States - U3c2 | ecosystem: Environmental > Terrestrial > Soil > Riparian zone | place: USA: East River...
CCAAGAAGAGCGCTGTGGAAACGTCGCAGGCGACAGTTCAACAAAGTCGCGCGGCGGTTGAGAACGCACGGCTGAACTTGGAGTACTGCACCATTTGGTCACCGATCAACGGCCGCGCCGGCCAGCGCACGGTCGATGCGGGCAACGTCGTGTCGGCTAACAGCGGTTCGCTCTTGGTGATTCAGCGGCTTGATCCTATCTATGCCGATTTCACGGTGACCGAGAGCGAGCTTGGCGCCGTGCAGCGCAATATGGAGAAACGGCCCTTGAGAGCGGAGGTGTGGCTTCCCGATGACGGCACTGAGGCGCGCGAGGGCAAGCTCACGTTTCTTGACAACTCCGTTCAGGAGGGGACCGGTACCGTGAAGCTTCGAGCCACTCTACCTAACGGTGACCGCCGTTTCTGGCCGGGCCGCTTCGCTAAGGTTCGTCTCATCTTGCAAACTCAGCGCGACGCCGTGTTGGTTCCGGCCGGCGCGCCGCAACTATCCGCCAAGGGTTCATTTGTTTATGTCATTAAGCCGGACTCGAGTGCCGAACTGCGACCGGTCAAACTGGGGCAACGGCAGGGCGAGTTCGTCGTTATCGAAAACGGGCTTAAAGCCGATGAACGGGTCGTCGTGACCGGCCAACTCGGCGTGACGCCGGGCGGCAAAGTGCGGATCGTACAGTCCACGGAGTCCGAAAAAACGCCGTCGTCCGCAAATCCGGCGGCAAAGTCGTGAATTTCTCCGAACCGTTTGTGCGCCGACCGGTCATGACTTCGGTCTTGACCCTGTCGGTGATTCTGTTCGGAATACTGAGTTACTTTCGCTTGCCGGTAAACGATTTGCCGGCGGTGGACTATCCTGTCATTCAGGTCCAAGCCGATTATCCGGGCGCAAGTCCCGAGACTGTGGCCAACAATATAGCAACGCCGCTGGAGCGCCAGTTCATGCAGATCAACGGCCTCGAGTTGGTGACGTCTAAGAGCACGCAAGGACACACCAGTCTCACGCTCCAGTTCGTGCTCAACAAAAGCATCGACGCCGCGGCTACCGACGTGCAGACGGCGATATCGCAGGCCACCGGCAGCCTGCCCGTGGATTTGCCTTCGCCGCCGACTTTTTCCAAGACCAATCCCAACGATCAGCCGATCATGTACATCGCGCTGACCAGCGACTCGGTCACGCGCGGTCAGCTCTACGATTACGGCAGCACGCAGATCGGCCAGCGCATCAGCATATTACCGGGCGTATCGAGGGTATCGGTCTTCGGCACCAAGTCGGCGATTCGGATCAAGGCCGATCCTTCCGCGACATGGGCGCGCGGGATCTCAATCGACGACCTGTCGACGGCGATAAAAAACGGCACGAGCTATACCGGTGCCGGGCAATTCGACTCCGCGAGCGGCACAATGTTGCTGCGGCCCCAAGGGCAGCTCGATAGTGCGCAAGGATACAGCAATTTGATCGTCGGCTCGGCAAACGGCGCGCCGATTTATCTGCGCGACGTCGCCAAGGTGCGCGAATCGGTGCAGGACGAACGGCTGAACATGCGCTTTTGGGCACGCGGCTATCCTGTGCCCGGGGCCACCGTCGTCTTAGCGATCTTTCGCCAGGCTGGCGCCAATGCGGTGGAGGTTGCCAATAGCATCCGCGCGTTGTTGCCGGCAGTCAGCGCCGAGTTGCCGGGATCGGTGCGCATCACACCGCTTTACGACCGTTCGCGCGGCATCGTCAATTCGGTCAACGACGTTCAAGTGACGCTTGGCATCGCGTTTGTCCTGGTGGTGCTCGTCATATTTCTTTTTCTCGGCCGAGCGACCGACACGCTCATACCCGCGATGGCGCTGCCGATTTCGTTGTTGCTGACGATTATCGCGATGCAGCTCTTGGGATACAGCCTGGATAACCTTTCACTGATGGCGCTGACTCTGGCGATCGGCTTTCTGGTGGACGACGCAATCGTTTTCTTGGAAAACACGGTGCGCCGCATGGAGCGCGGTGAACGCGCTCTGGACGCGACGCTACAGAGCGCCAAAGAGATTAGCTTCACGATTCTGTCGATGACGATCTCGCTGGCAGCAGTTTTTATTCCGTTGGTTTTCATGTCCGGATTGGTGGGCCGCATCTTCCGCGAGTTCGCAATTACGATCGTGGTCGCGATCCTCGCTTCCGGTTTGGTGTCACTGACCCTCACGCCACTAATGTGTGCGCGGTTGCTACAGGAGCGCGGCGAAGGCTCGAAGCGCACGTGGATGGAGCGGGTTGTCGGCGGGATGGAAAAACGCGTTCTGGCAGGGTACGGAAGTTATTTGTCATGGTTTCTGGTCAACCGCTGGATCTCCGCGCTCATTTGGGTGGTTTGCCTTGCCGGCACAGTTTGGTTTTTTATCGTTGTGCCCAAGGCCTTCTTGCCGCCGGGGGATAGCAGTGTGGTTACCGGCGTATTCATCGCTCGCGAGGGATCTTCACCGGAACAGATGTACGCGATTCAGGAACGGGTTGATGACGTGCTCCTGAAAAACCCTAACGTCTTGGCCTCCATCGAAGTCACGGGGCTAAGTCAATTCATCGCGTCGAATCAGGGCATCATGTTTACGTTTCTCAAGCAGCCCGGGGAGCGCCCGCCGATCCAAGAAGAAGTGGCGAAGTTGATGGGCAACTTGGCCTCAATTCCCGGCGTGATGGCGTTCTTGCGGCCGTTTCCCGTGCTCGAGATCAGCACCGGCGCGACCAATCAGAATCAGGGGCAATATGCTTTCTCGATTTCCGGCGTGAACCCGGAGCAAGTCTATGGCGCCGCCGGCAAACTTCTGACGAAACTCCAAGAGTACCCAGGATTCCTCACGGTGTCCTCGGATTATTATAACAACACGCCGAATCTCGATATCGAAATTCGCCGCGAGCAGGCGAAAATCAAAGGTGTTTCCGAAGCGCGAATCTTAACGCTGATGCGCAACGCCTATTCGCAAAACTATCTTTACTTAATCAAGAAACCCACCGACCAGTATCAAGTAATTCTCGAGGCGGAGGACAGCGCGCGCGAAAATTCCGACGATCTATCGTTGCTGTATATTAGGTCGGACGACGGCAAGCGCCTGGTGCCGCTTAACTCCGTGGTAACTTGGAAATCGACAATCGGGCCGCAGGCGGTAAATCATCTTAATCAATTCACCAGCGTGACTCTGAACTTCAACCTCAAACCCGGCGTCGCCATCGGCGATGCCACCGACTTTATCGCGAAGGCGGCCAATGAAATTGTGCCGTCCACATTGCGCGCCAGCCTGCAGGGCGAAGCGCTGACGTTTCGCGACACGGTGCGGGATTTGACCGTCCTCATGGCATTAGCGGTGTTCGTCATGTACGTGATCCTGGCTATTCTCTATGAAAGCTATCTGCATCCATTGACGGTGCTGTCGACACTCCCGACGGCTCTGGTCGGCGGCCTGGCGACGCTTTATTTATTCGGTGAGCAAGCTTCACTCTACGCCTTCGTCGGCATGTTCATGCTGATGGGCATCGTCAAAAAGAACGGCATCATGATCGTTGACTTTGCACTACAGCGGGTCGACGTCGGCGAGCCGGCGGAGAAAGCCATTCACGACGCGAGTATGGACCGGTTCCGGCCGATTCTCATGACTACGCTCGCCGCGGTGTTCGGCGCGCTGCCGATAGCCCTCGGTTTTGGCGCGGATGGCGCATCGCGCCGACCGCTCGGTTTGGTCATCGTCGGCGGGTTGATCGTGTCGCAATTCATCACCCTATTTATCACCCCGGCAATCTATCTTTATCTCGAAGAGTTCCAAGAAAAAGTTTTAAACCGTACATCGTTCTTCCGCTCGGAACATGGCCGCTCCGAGGCGAAGATCGGTTGAGCGAGCGGATCAATTTGTCCCGGCATTAAGCGTGAGTGTTGCTCGCTTACAGAATTATTTCCTCAGGTCAAAATCCACGTCATCCAAAGGATTTTCGCAGGAGGCAGATCAGAAACAATAGTTCAAATTGCATCCTGGCGCCCCGGTACGACCAGCGAGTGCGAGGACTGTCCCGATCTGGCCGCGATACTCGAACCGAGCATCGTTGGAGATATCAGTGGCGGAGTTGCCCGCGCATCGCTGCCGCACTTACGTCTTGCCTGAATGCCGAAAGACTTTGCATCGTATCGACGGTCACTTGTTAATGCAGCGCAGTTTGCTGTTGCTGTCTGCCTGTTGACCAACCCTAAGACCTAACGTTGAGCAGCAAACTGCAAAGCACCCTAAATCAGCGGAATTAAAGGAATAATTTGGCAGATCTTGGCATTTCCTTGACTCATCTGGTCATTTGTGCACAACTCTACACTCAGAGGATCTTCGCTCGTGGAGTTGCTATTTTCTCTCATCGAGCTGGCACGGTCTCTTTTTCTCATCGCCTTGGGCATCGCGGTTTATTTTCTGCCCGCGATTGTGGCCAATCGGCGCAAGGCTAAGCACGAAATTAGTATTTTCTGGGTGAACCTCTTTTTGGGCTGGACCGTACTCGGTTGGTTCGCGGTGTTGGTTTGGACCGTAGCTGAGACAGACCCCGACCTTATCCCAGAGAAATGCTTAAAGTCGTTCTTGGGCCGGTTCGTAATCGATGTGATAGACCGCGTTAATAAGTTTGTACCAGACGACAAGAGTAAGGGGCGGGTACAGTTTCGAGCTGGTTCCGACAAGGATTTCTCCGACTAGTCGAGAAGCGAATTTCGTTGCTCCGCACAGCGCTTGCGCGAAATTTCTATTCGGGAACTCAAAGCCGTGACGGTCGTGACGCGACCGCGTAGGCATGTGACCGACCTGCTCTTGGGATATTGACCGACATTCGTGTAATCGAATGGCTCACGCTAAATCGCTAAGGGTAATTGGGCAGTCGTTGGAAGTCGCGAAGCTTCTGGCTTTCGAGCTGGAGACGGATGGCCCCAATTATGTCTTGAGGAGCGATTCCCTGACTAATACAGGCGAATGGATTTTGCGCCACGCCCTTAGTCCTCACAATTTTTCTGACGAGAACAGTCGCCAATCACCAGTCAGTCGGTCGGTGCGCTTCAGCCCAACCGATATTTCACGACTTGATCACCAGGCGCGGAAGCAAAGGCGACTTGATTCTTCTCCACCGAAGCAGACGTATGGTAGGCCATCTCAACTTTTACGCGCCCTGGGCGATCATCTCGACCAAACTCAAGTAATCGACTTTCATATTTCCTGGACCTCTACTTCAGTTTCTGTCGATTTTCAGTCACTGAATGGCCAAAGTGATTCCCGAACGTTTACTACTGATAAACTCCAGGAACTCGGTTCGCATTCGCGATTCCGACGATCCACCACATTCCGTTACGGTATTCCAGTCCCCAAAAAATACACTGATCACTGACAGACCAGACGTATCGACCCTTACTAAACTAATTGGTTCCCGATGAATCTGCAGCGCGAAACGTTCCACCTTCAATGGCGGTGGGTCGGTTGGGGTCCTGTATTGTGAAGAACTTTGTAAAGTTATTGGATGGCAGAATTGAAGTCCACAGTGAACTTGGCACAGGGGTCGACGTTTGTAGAAGGAGAGCACCGACGTAAAAAGGATGGGTGCGAACAGTTACAGTCGTTTCATAGTTACATTCGGGCTTGCGTTCATGTCAGCACTTCGCCTAGATTAGCCCCTTCCGACCCTCCCGATATGACAGGTGCAGACGCAGCTAAAGCGATATGTAAAGACCAGAGAACTGCCGGCATACCGATTGTCGGTTGCAGCGCCTTTCTTGGGTTGGAATGGAGCGAAGTAGCATTGCGCGCAGGAGTGGTTGATGACCTGGAAAAAGCAGTTCACGCCGCCGCAATCCGAACGAAAATACAAAAGTTTGTCCTGTCTGAAAAATGAAACCTATGTATAGACTGACAAGAACGCTCCCGTTACACTAAAGACCTGATCGTTTCGAACCTTGACCAAACGGACGCGTTGGCAAGCTGCTCATCGAGAAGGGCATCATCACGCAACGCTCTACTCGATTAATTGTTGAAAGGTAATGCGTGCAAAACAACATAAGTCTTACTCTTGCGGGGTTTTTTATAGCGGGCCTGGTGATAGCTGGCTGCGCTTCACAGGTGCAAAAATCGGAAGTGATCCAATCCAATGTGCAACGCGAACAACTTCAGAATATCCAGATTGCCATCAATCCCAGCCGTCGGTTTTCTGCCAGTCCCAATTATAGCGAAAGCATGGATGAACTTCGCCGTATTCTTCAGGAAAAGATTGCGTCTTCAATCCCAGATGCCAAAGTCACAATAGGGAACACTCCTGCAGCTATTGGACCAGGGCTTCGGATTAGCCTGACAGTGCTAGACTTTCAATACGTCTCGGGTGCATCGAGATTTGTCAGGGGTATGATGTCAGGAAACGCTTTGCTACGGGTAAAAGTTGAGCTTTCAGATTTGCAAACGAATACGAAGAAGGGCGAATCAATTTTAGGGACGACATCTAATGCCAGAGAAGGCATATTTGGCGGAATAACCTCTCGGCAAATCGACGCCGTCTCAGACAGTATTGTAGCGATGATAGTTTCAACGCCGAATCCCGTGCTCCAAGAGACGCCTGCAAGTGCACGGCCCTAGCTACTACGACAGCGAATTAGGCGGCCATAGGGAATCGAATTCTCCTACGACTCAATCCTGCAAGATTTGATCGTTGCGTCGTTCAATTCAATCTCAGGCTAAAAATCCGGTCTTCCCGCTGGGTGGGCTCAGGTCCGACGCGGCTAACTCTGAAATGTGGCGGCGCGCTGCCGCCTACGTGGATAAGATCCTGAAAGGCGCCAAGCCTGCTGGTCTCCCTGTAGAGCAGCCGACTAAGTTTGAGTTTGTGATCAACTTAAAAACCGCCAAGTAAATCGGTCTGACGATTCCGCCAAATGTGCTGGCGAGAGTAGACAAAGTAATCAAATGACCGTGTGCTGACGACTGAGTTGGAGATCAGAAAAGACTCAATACATATTGTTCAGCAATCAGCACTTCAGTAGGAGTAACAATGAAAAAACTTTTTTGATTCTGTGGGCGGCATCGGTTGATCTTGGTAATCGCGCACGGCCAACACGTTGCGCACTAGAACTATGTCGCCGTTACAAAAAATCGATTGCCCCGAGGGATGAACTGAGTGCCAAGTGCGGAAGACAACCTTTTGAGATTATCCATGAATGCGGCGGATTCCGATTGGTCGGGGCCTAACAAGGCCGGCTGTTCTTTTTCGTTGATAACACTTGGAACCATCAAGACTTCCGCCACCTCACGGTTTTTCACCTCCGCGATCGCGAGTAATCCGTTTCGGTATCCTCGTGCCGGCTTAAAATCCGAGCCGAAAAGAAAATTACCGAGACTGTAGAAGATCGGTTTTCCTTTGTAGATTTCGACCGCTTGAACAACGTGCGGATGACTGCCAACGACCAGATCCGCCCCCGCGTTGATGGCTGACCTTCCCAGGGTCGTCTGATATTGGCAAACCTCGTGCTGGCCCGACACTCCCCAGTGGAAATACACGACTAAAATATCCACTTTTTTCCGCAGTTCAATAATGTCGTTCTTGATGTCCTCACATTCCTTTTCGTCAGGATGCGTGAGGGTTGTCGCAGGTGCGCCCGGCATCTCAAAAAGTCGTCGATGGGGCTCATACGCGGTATAAACTTTCACAGTCGCAACGCCCGCGGTTTTTTCACCGGCCGCCTGCCCAATAGGCCAGTACACGGACGTATAGGAAAGCAGTCCAAATCTCGTGCCCTTGCTTTCGAATATCGCCGGGCGCCGAGCCTCGTTCCGGTTCATTCCCGCGCCGGCATGAGCGATGTTGTGTTTATCGAGGAGGGACAGCGAATGCTTGATGGCAGCCTCGCCATAATGGACATTGTTGGCGCAGGCTGCGGCATTGAGTTCCAGTTCGGCGAGCACCTGAACATGGGCTTGATCGCAATGGCGCCAGCCGGGTTTATGCTCGAGTAATACGTTGGGATCGAACAGGCAGCCTTCAAGATTGCAAAATTTTACATCGAAAACGCTGAAATCCATCTTGATCAAATCCAGCACGTTGCGCGGGTTGATCGGGGTGCCGAGATTCAAGTCTCCGACCAACGCGACGGACAAACCATCTCGTGTACTGCTTGCCATTACCTCTTCCTCGTTTTCTCGAGTGGCCACGGTTGCCAAACGTTTAGCTTACTTTTCAATAAATGTCCATTTTGACAGCAGCCGCTTGTGTCCGATCGGCGCCGTCAGAGTAGTTATTTATCAATTGATATCAGGTGAGATTCGTTCGTTGTGCGGATTCGGGAAATGGGCTATAGAAAATTTTATCCACGATACGCCTCCGCGCCTAAAACATTAAAAAACTAAGGAGACCAACTCATGAACGAGACACGAGACTTAGCCCAATGGATGGTCGGATTGAAATGGGTAGACATCCCGCGCGATGTGATCGATTACGCGAAAATTCTCGTTCTGGATACTCTCGGCTGCATGTTAGGCGGGTCGGTTCAGGACAGCAACAAAGCTGCGCTTCGCTTCACCCGAGCCATGGGAGGCTCGCCGGATTCGACAGTGGTCAATTATGGAGACAAAACGAGTCCTTTTAATGCGGCCTTTTTAAATGCGTCATTCGGCCACGGTTGGGAATTTGACGATATGATCAATGCCGGCGCGGGTCACGCCGTGAGCGCCTGTACTGCGGCGACGTTGGCGTTGGCGGAAAAAGAGCTGACTAACGGGAGGGACTTTCTCGAGGCGTGGATTACGGGTTACGAAGTCTCCAACCGAATAGGAGCTGCCACCAAGCCGGGCCACTTGAAACGCGGCTTCCACGAGGTAGGAACCATAGGCCCCTTCGCCGGTAGTGGGGCTGCAAGTAAACTCTTGCGGCTCGATGAATGGCAGACAGAAAACGCGATTGCCATAACCGTGAGTCAGGCGGCGGGAACATTCCAGCATAGCCAGACCACCGGCGGTGCGATCAAGAGATGTCATGCCGGTTTTGCCGCATCGAGCGGAGTTCGCTCGGCGTTATTGGCGAAGGAAGGAATGACTGCGCCGAGGGAGGCTTTAGAAGGCAAGAAAGGCTTTGTGCTGTGTCACTCCGGAGAGGAGAACGACATGGACGCCATCACCAGGGGTTTAGGATCGGATTGGTATACGACCAAAGCGGCTATGAAGCCGTACTCATGTTGCGCGGGCCAGTTTGGCATGCTGGACGTGATCTATAAGATGAAGACGAAATACAATCTCAAGGCGGAAGATATTGAGAGCATCAAGCTGTGGGGCAGTATTCGAAATTTGTGGATGGTGGGAACGATCAGGGGTGAAGAGGTCAAGGACATTTTCGGCGCCCAATTCAGCGCCAGATACGGCGTAGGTTTGGCTTTCGTGGTCGGCGAAAATAGGATCAAAGCGTATCACCAACATATCCCACCCTTTGGCCAATGGGCGGAAGTCGTGGAGATGGCCAAGAAGGTGGAAGTGTACCACGACGAGAAAATTCCCGAGCGCGGTCCGATCTTCGGTTACGCAAGATGCGAAATCCAAACGAAAGACGGCAGCACGTTAAAAGACGAATCGGGATCTCCCAAGGGTTTTCCCGCCAACCCGATGACGCGGGAAGAACGGCAGGAAAAATTTTACAGTCAGGCACTGTTAGTCCAGACAAAGGAAAAGGCCGACAAGATCGTAGAGTTGGTCGAAAATCTCGAGCAGCTGGAGGATATCCGACCCATCGTCAGAAATCTGATTTGCTAATGCTATTTTTTCCCGCCACCAGATCATTCGCTACGCTACGGTGAGAGGGTGAGCGAAGTGAACAAAACTTCCGAGCATGACGTCGCCGTCATCGGCGCCGGAGTCGCAGGGTTGACCGCCGCGCTGTTTGCGGCACGATTAGGCCGCTCGACGCTGGTGATAGAACGCTTCGCTCCCGGCGGACATCTGGTGAACGTCGAGAGCATCGAAGACTTTCCGGGTTTTCCCAATGGGATAGCGGGTTACGAGCTTGGTCCGCTAATGCAAGAGCAGGCTGCCAATCAAGGCGCAGAGTTCCAAATGGCTGAGGTCGAAAGCCTGGAGGCGACCGATTCAGGTTGGCAGGTGAACACCGGCGAAGGCGCCCATCGCGCCAAAACCGTGATCGTCGCAAGCGGCTCAGAGCCAAGAGATCTCGGCGTGGCCGGCGAAAGCCGATTGCGCGGGCAAGGGGTTTCCAACTGCGCCAGTTGTGACGGCCCGCTTTATGCGGACCGAGTGGTGGGAGTTGTCGGAGCGACAAATTACATGCTACAGGAGGCGCTAACCTTGGTAAAACACGCTGATCGAGTCATCGTTTTTCACAGCGAAGGACTAAGCTCAGCTCAGCAGACGTTTTGGCGCAGAGTTCTGGACGACGGCAAAATCGATGTGCGATACAACACAACGGTGGATGAAATCCTCGGAGACGACGCAGTTACGGGAGTCCTGGTACGCGATGGGGCAACCGGGGAAAAGTCGCAAGTTCAGCTCGCCGGTATTTTCATTTACGCGGGCTTGGAGCCGAATACC
>Ga0193707_1000929_pt1 | contig 10553 bp, 9 predicted proteins | sample U3c2metaG_FD_143043 | JGI IMG/M metagenome (GOLD analysis project Ga0193707, IMG submission 143043) | Soil microbial communities from a riparian zone of the East river system, Colorado, United States - U3c2 | ecosystem: Environmental > Terrestrial > Soil > Riparian zone | place: USA: East River...
TGCGCCCGCCGCCAATATGAAAATCGTGAAGAGAGCGAGAGTAACCCGCACGGACAACTGTCTGCAATACACAAGTCCTCCCTGGACCGTGAAATGGATCGGAATGCGCGGCACCAGGAAGCCAAACCCGTTTGGGTGGCGATCAGCAGCGGCCGCGAAGTGCGAACACTATCGAGCCGCGTTCGCGACTCGACGTCTAGCTACGTCGGATTTTGTGAGCTAGACCGCGGTGGGAGGACCGTTGGCAAACGGCTGGGAGTGCGCTCGCCGAGCGCGGGCGGTTACGGCTTCGGCGTAGCGTTGGAGCAATGCGTTCGCGCGAGGGTTGGCGCCGAGGGCGACGCCTCTGGTAGCGATCGCGAGCGGGGTACCACAGCAACACTGCTCGAGACATGCGAAGCCGGTACGGGTGATCCAGGCGGCGCCGAGCCCATCTCCATGACGTGCGCGTGCCCCGCGCCATGACCATCGGCGCCATGGGACATATGGACGCCGGCCATGCCGGACATCGACGTGGTGAGCCAAATACCCCACACGCCAGCAAGAACGCGAGACCAGAGTGAGCGAGCCACGCCCGAATAATACGGCCCGTTCAATCTGCCGCCAGTCAGCGCGAGCGTAAGATTTCGCTCCAGCCTGGTAAATGATCGGGCCTAGCGTAGCCCACAAATCGGAGCGACACTACTCCCACCCACCCTTCTGTCGAACGCTTTTCAACTGAGGAGGGAGCCGTGAAGTCCAACAGACTGTTCCTTGCCGCAACGGCCGCTTTCATGGTGGCTTGCGCGTCAAAGCCGACGCCGATCACCGTCACCGGCGACTCGGCCGCTCGCGCATCGCTGGCAGGGAAGTGGGTGGGCGAGTACAGCAGCCCGGCGACGGGCAGAAGCGGAAGTATCGTCTTCAATTTGTCGCCGACCGGCGACGCCGCGAGTGGAGATGTGGTGATGGTTCCGCGCGAGTATGGCAAGGCATTGACGCCGTATGCCACGACGACAACGGGCGGGGTACCGATCCAGAATCCGGGCTCCGCGTCGCAAGTGTTGACCATCAAGCTGGTGCGGGTCGCGGGCGACACGGTGAGCGGCGTGCTCGACGCCTATCGGGATCCCACGTGCGACTGCGCTGTCGTGACCGCGTTCACGGGCAATGTGAACGGCGACACCATTGACGGAACGTTTACCACGCGCGGCTCACCAACCAACACACCACAGACCGGAACCTGGCGAGTAAAGCGCACGGCCAGATAGTTCGCTGGGCGATCGCGATCGCGGCACTCGTGGTGCCGGCCTGTGCCGGCGCTCCGGTGCAGAAGGCGATCGCCATCACTCACGTCTCCGTCATCGACGTCGCGAGCGGCGAGATCCGTCCCGACTATACGGTGCTGGTTTCGGGCAACCGAATCGGCTACGTAGGCCCCGCGGCGTCGGCGACGATTCCCGCCGACGCCAGGATCATCGATGGCCGAGGGAAGTTCCTCATGCCCGGGCTCTGGGACATGCACGTGCATGGCTTCGTTTGGGTGTTCTCCGAGTTCGCCGGACCACTCATGATCGCGAATGGCATCACCGGCGCGCGCGACATGGGCTGGTACATCGATACGACGCTCCGGTGGAAGTCTGATATAGCGGCCGGTCGTGAGGTCGGCCCGCGTCTCGTCGCAGGCGCGCGAATAGATGGCACGATCAACAAGGCCAGGTTCGTAGCACACGTCGTCACCGAGCAGGATGGCGTCAGGGCTGTCGACACTCTGTCGCGCAAGAAGGACGGATCACGTCGAGCCGATTTCCTCAAGGTGTATTCGTGGATTCCACGCGGCGCGTACTTCGGTATCGTGCGGGAGGCGAAGAAGGTGGGAGTCCCGTTCGCCGGCCACGTTCCGTACTCGGTGAGCATGGTGGAGGCGTCGGACGCCGGTCAGCGGAGCATGGAGCACGAAGACGATCTGATGCGCGCGTGCACGTCGAAGGACAGCTTGCTGCGCACGCGATTCGCGGACACGGCGGTTGCCGAATCAGATCAGCTCGCCATGATCAAAGCGCAGGCGCATGTGATCAATGCGTCGTACGATCCAGCGATTTGCAAGTCAGTGATTGCGACTCTGGCCCGCAATCACACGTGGGTCACTCCGACACTTGTCGTCTACCAACCGTACGCTCACGCGTTCGACAGCGCGAGCACGCATCCCGAGTGGGCGAAGTACGTCCCGGGAATCGTGCAGGGTGGGTGGGTGCACCGGGCTGGTCGGATCAAGCCGGCCGATTCGATGGTCGTGCGCAGCTATTTCAGTTTCGACCGCACGCGTGATCTGAAAGAAGCGGGCGTGAAACTGCTGGCGGGAACGGACATGCCCCAGGCCTTCGTCTATCCCGGATTCAGCCTTCACCAGGAACTTGAGCTGCTGGTGAGGTCAGGTCTCACGCCGCTCGAGGCGCTTCGCACCGCTACATACAATCCAGCGGAATTTCTCGGCGCGCTCGATTCGCTCGGCACCGTGGCTCAGGGAAAGGTCGAATCCACTGACTGACATCCGAAATACACGTCGCATAGCAGTTGTGATTGCCAACGGCCGTGTATTCGACCAGGCGGCGCGTGCTCAACTACTGAAGGACGTCGAGAGCGCACTCAAGCACTGAGCCGCGCCGCTGCGTTCAGGGGCCTGAAGGATTCTTGACGCTTCCGCTGCCCGGCGGCGCATCACGACGGACATACTCGTAGAGCCCGGCGCTCAAAGCGGCAACCAGGAGCCCGACCGCCCAGCCACCGACGACGTCGGTAGTCCAGTGGACATCGAGATACAGGCGACTGAGTCCAACGACGAGAGGGACGGTGCCGCCAATTATGATCGCGACCCGCCACGAGATCATCCGCTCGCGAGCCAGGACGTAGCACAACGTCACCATCACCGCTGCTGAAGTAGCGGCGTGCCCGCTCGGAAAGGAAAAGTTCTTCTCGTTCAGGAGTGCCGCGCCCGCCGGCCTTACCCGGCCAAAGACGACCTTTATAACTCCGGAGATAAGCCCTCCCACGGCGGGGGCGGCAACCATAATTCCCGCTTTGCTCCTGCCCCGCTGGCCATAGAACCACACACCGGCCGCGATCGCGACGAACACCATTACGATCGGGGATCCGACCCACGTTATCACGTAGGCAAGCTTGTACACTGCGGGGTTCTGATGCGACATGATCCACGCTCGCACCGAATTGTCGAGCTGCGTCGTCGAACGCTCAGCCACGTCCTCGCCAAGATCCGCGAACACACCGATTGCGATCGCCGACACGAGGACGATGAGTGTCCAGAACGTGATCAGCTTGCCGAGCCAATCGCGGAGGCGACTGGCCGGGACGGGACGGGGCGCAGATGTCATTGTTCGGGTTACTCCGCTATGCGGCTACGTCGATCGCCGGCCTGAGTTTCCTTTCTGTTCGCTTCTTCAGCCGGGCTCGCGATTTGTTCGCGTTGCGGCGGGCGCGACGCAGGGAGAGAAAACAGAGACCCCAGCTCCATGCCGCCCACGAAAAGCGATCTGACATGTTCATCGTCCGCATCATCACTAGTGCAACCACGATGCCGCCGGCCGCCATCTCGAGTCGGTTCCGGGGTGCAGGGGCAGTTCTTCGCGCGATCACTTTGACGGCGCGCGTGCCCTGGCTGATGATCGTGCGGCGGATCGCGATGTCGAGCGCGGCCGGGGTCATATCACGCCATCCGGGAATCCGCAAAACGCTCCATGCAGGAGCCGTTCGTCCCCAGCCATGATTGTCAGACGCCGATATCATCGCGAGATGCCGTGCTTCGGCGAGCGCGATGATGGCATCCTGATCTCGCGCGGATTGCGCCATGCCTCGTGGAGATCCATCAATTGCTTCGACGCCGGCAATGCGCACAGGGCCATCCGTTTCGCTTGCTGGAATTCGGACGATGTTGCCCGGCAGAGAGAGCAGAAGTATCGGCGGTGTTGGACCGCCGTCGGCCTCCACGGCCGCGCCTTGCCAGTCCGGCGATGTGATTCGCATGCGCTTCGGGTCAACGCCGAGGAGAATCGGATGCTGGTCGCCATCGCGAAGCTCGACGCCGGGAAGAAGCACCGTTCGCTCGCCAGCGCTTTCGGGATTTCGCGCCAGTCCGTCGAGGGCGCCATCGAACGTACGGTGGTCCGTCACATACACCGCGTTGAACCCGGAGCTCGAGTGCCATTCCCGGTTTCTCTCGGGATCGAACCCGGGGCGTCCATCGTGCGACGCGTCGGTGTGACTGTGAAAGTCGACCGCGATAAGATCCGGATCAGCGAGGACGAGAGATGCCATCGGTCTCACGGCAATCAGCATAATGCCCGCGATCGCCACAGCTCCGGCGCAGAAGCAGAGCGCGGTCCTTGGCAATCCGCACGGAACGACACCCGCACGCCTGCACCCACGAGTTCGCATCCACAAGCCGAATGCGACGACCGCGCAAAGTGCGAACGTCGCCACGTCTTGCGCGGGGGTGAGAAGCGTGAGCGCGTCGAGGACGTTCGAGAATGGCGCGACGACGTCATACGCCAGCGAGGTCCGAAGACTCTCCGTCGCTGCCGCCCCGTGATCATTGACATCGACCAGTGGCGACAACGAAAAAACCGCCGTCATTACGAGTGATGCGGTAATCACGAGCGGCCATCGATACCGGGAAATTCGCCGAAGTCTGAGTGTGTGCACGACCCTCGTTGCAGAACGGTTCAGCGTTACAATCTTCGTAGACTAGACGATTCACCTGTCCCTACGATGACACCGTCGCCGCGGGTGGAAAAGTGAGGATTACGTTCGTTCCCTTGCCGGGCTCCGAGCTCAAAGTGATGTCGGCTCCGTGCTCGCGCGCGATCCAGCTCGCGATGGAAAGCCCGAGTCCCGCGCCGTCCGTTCTGCTCCGCGCGGTTTCGCCGCGAAAGAATCGCTGAAAGACCCGTGACAGCTCCTCCTGCTTGATTCCGATTCCGGTATCCTCGACGGCGAACGTTGGCGCGCCCTGGAGCATCGACACGCGAACATGGACTTGCCCCCCGGCATCCGTGAATTTCACGGCATTGTCCAGAACAATCATGATGAGCTGACGAATGAGAATCGGATCGCCGTCGACCGGCGCTTCCTCGAAGAGGTCGACTGTGACGTCCACGTTCTTCTGCCGCGCGACGACCTGCGCCGCTCCGGCAGCGTCGATGGCGATGTCGTCGAGGAATATGCGCGTCTTCTCGATCTGCCGTTCGCCCGCGTCTGCCCTCGCCAGCACCAGCAGGCTGTCGACAATCCCTCCCAGTCGCCGTGCCTCCGCTTCGATGCCCTGGAGCGCGGATACGTAGTCTGCCGCCTCTCGCGGCTGCTGCAGCGCGACCTCGGCGCGGGTCCGGAGAATGGTGATCGGCGTTCGCAGCTCGTGAGCTGCATCTGCCATGAACCGCCGCATGAACTCGATGGAACGCTCGATCGGCGCCGTCGATTTGCGAACGAGTATGAATCCGCCGGCGGCAAGAAGGAAAAGCGCAGCGAACGCGATCACCACGAATGCTGTGATGAGATCCGCGTATTTGTCTTCCAGCTCTATCTGGTCCGCAACCGCGACCGCGACCAGTTCCCGGCCGGACGCCAGCTTGAATCGCATTGCATGGAGCCGGAGTGTCTTGTCCTCGGGAACCTGGTTTTGGAGGATGATCTGCCCCGACGCGCCCGCTTTTCTCGCGGCCTGGCGGATCCAGTTGTCGGCCTTGGCGGGCTTTATGGGATTGCCGTTGACGTCGAGCAGATAGAGAATGCGATCGGGGATGTTCAGCTCGTCCACCGCATCGACGACGCGGCCACGCGCCCCGGCCTCCATCTCTCTAATGCGTGCCGCGCGGACCAGCTCCAGCGTGGCGCTCCTCAGCGAATTATCGAGCTGCTGCGACAGCTGGTAGCTGATCACCGCGAACAACCCCGTGCCGAGCAGAAATATTATCAGCCCGAATGTTGCGACATACCAGATTGTGAGACGATGCCGCAGGCGAACGAGGCGTTGAAGCCCCACGCGCGACGAGGTCGCTTCAATCGCCAAATCGGTATCCGGCGCCGCGCACTGTCTGGATCAACTTGAATTGGTAGTCGTCGTCGATCTTGCGGCGCAGGCGCCTAACCAGCACCTCGAGCACGTTTGTGAACGGGTCATGATTCTCGTCCCAGACATGCGCGGTGATCGCTGCCCGATCTACCACCTGCCCCTTATGGAGAACGAAGAACTCGAGGAGGGAAAACTCCTTGGCCGTTAGCTCGATCGACTTTCCCGCGCGTCGCACGCGCTGCGCCTCGAGATCGACCTCGAGGTCCGAGACCTTTAGCGTCTCCGGCAGGGGAGCGCCGCGACGTCTCCCTAAAGCCCGCACCCGTGCCAGAAGCTCCCGAAACGCGAACGGCTTGGTCAGATAGTCGTCGGCACCGACCTCCAACCCGGCGACGCGGTCGTCGACGGTATCGCGCGCCGTGAGCATCAAGATGGGGGTGGCGACCCCACGCACTCTCAGCTCGCGGCAGAGATCGAAGCCGTTTCCGCCCGGAAGCATGACGTCCAGAATGATGACGTCGAAGGTTCCGAGCACCGCCTTCATGCTCCCATCGCCATAGTTCGCCACGGTGACGATCTGCACGCCGTGCTCGGCAAACCCGGTCTTGATTATCGCGGCCAGGCCGGGGTCGTCCTCGACAAGAAGTACTCGCATTGGCGGCAATCTACATTGCCGGGCGCGTACCGCATACTTCTGTAATCGGGACGACAGCTACGCCCGGCTCGGCTGTAATCAGCACGACAGCTAGTCCGCGTATGATTCATGGCATAACCGCTGGCTCGTTCCCGCGATTCACGTGGGCTGAAGTTTCAAACATTTGGAGGAGTAAGCATGTTCAAGGCAATCGCAGTAGCAGTAGCTCTTGCCGCAACCACCGCAGTCGCTGGTGCGCAGGGCACATCGACGTACAAGACCGCCGTCAAGCCCGCGACGCAGAGCACCACCAAGCGTCACGCGACGGTGAAGAAGGCCGATACGCAGGCCTCGCTCCGGAAGGAAGCGAAGGTCTCCGAGGCGACAGCGCGCGCGACCGCCCTGAAGGAAGTTCCGAATGGCGTCGTGAAGTCCAGCGAGCTCGAGCGCGAAGGTGGCAAGCTGATCTACTCCTATGACATCACCGTCCCGGGCAAGACCGGAATCGACGAAGTGAATGTCAACGCGGTGGACGGATCGGTCGTCGCCAAGCAGCACGAGACCCCGAAGGCAGAAAAGGCCGAAGCGGTCAAGGAAGCCAAGGAAAAGAAGGCGACAAAGAAGTAGTTTGCCCGGAGGCCTCGCCTCCGTTGAGATTACTGAAGCGACAATCGGGTGGGCGCGAGGCGTGCATAGGCCTTGTCCCACCCGACTCGTCTCAACTCGGCACCGTAAATTTCCTGATGCAATTTCTCGTAAGAGCAACTGCCGCCCTCGGGTTCTTCGCAGCGGTTGCAGGCACTCAGGAACCATTGACCAGGCAGCAAGCGGTAGAATCCGCTGTCACCCGAGGAGCGCGAGCGGCCCTCGCTCGAGCCGACACGCTCGTCGGCACTGCGCAGCTTCGGACTGCGCGGCAGTGGGACAACCCGAGCCTGGCTGCGACCTACACGAAATCCACACCCAACTACCACGAGGTCGTGGATCTGCCATTCGACATCACGGGCGCTCGTTCAGCGCGGATTCGGTCTGCGCAGGCAGCGAGGCTCGCGAGTCAATATCGATTCCATTTCGAGCGGGCCGCCGCGGCTCTTGATGCCGACACGACCTATACTCGGGCACTTGCCGCGGCCGAGCACCTTCGTCTCGCGCGCCGAAACTCGAAGGATGCGGACAGCCTCCGTCGAATGTCGATCGTGAGGCGGGACGCAGGAGATGCGAGCGAGCTTGATGTGCTCTTGGCAACCGTGAACTCCGGTCAGGCGGCGAACATGGCGGCTGCAGACTCGCTCACCTACATCTCCACCCTGTACGATCTGCAAACGGCGATGGGGCTGGATACGAGCAGAGTTACGGTTACTCCAGTCGATTCGCTCACGCATCCTCCAGCCGGCAGCCCGGACGGAATCCCGGCTCGACCACTTCCGATCGCGGCGGCCGAACAGGCGCTTAGTGCCGCGGATTTCTCGGTCCGCGCTCAGCGACGAAGCATTTTCGCACCCTTCAGCATTCAAGCCGGGATCGAGCACGGCGATCCATCGGAGCCGGGAATTCTGCCCACGTTTGGTCTCTCGATTCCGCTACCGCTTCTCAATCGCAACCGCGGCCCAATCGCGCTGGCCGAAGCGGAGCGTGAACGCGCCCGTGCCGAGCTCGCATTGGCGCAACTTGAGACAAAAGCTGCGATCGGGCGCGCGATTCGATCGCGCAACCTCGCGTTGGACAAAATCGGGCGCGATCGACTGCTGGTGGAGAGCGCGACGCGCATTGCCGCGATGTCCCTCACCGCTTACCGTGAAGGGGCGCAGGGGCTTCCTGCCGTGCTCGAGGCGCAGCGTAACGCGCGAGAGATTCTGTCGCAGTACATCGACGATCTGGCCGAGGCCTGGATCGCGAGCGCAATTCTCGGACTTTACAACGTGTCTCCGCCCCAGCCCATACGATGAAGCGCATCACAACCATCTTCCTGATTGCCATCGTTCTCGGCTGCCGAAACTCCGGGAGCGATGCCGGCGACCCGAGTGCGCTCGTCCAGGTTAAGTCGGCGGTCGCGACAATCGAGGCGTTCGCGGAGCTTATCAGCTCGATCGGAACCGTCAGCGCCCGGAGTGGCCACATTGCCTCTCTCAGCCCTCCCGCTCCCGCTCGCATTGCCACCGTGTACGTATCGCTCGGCGAGAAGGTCCGAGCAGGAACCGCGCTCGTCGCGTTCGAGCAGGCGCCATTCATAGCCGCCGCACAAAGTGCTAATGCGGCGCTCACTGCGGCGGAGCGTAACTACGAAAGGGCCCAGCGGCTGGCGGAAGCGGGGATCGTTCCACGTAAGGATGCTGATCAGGCGGCAACCGAGCTCGCACAGGCTCGAGCGGCAGCGGCTCTCGCGCGCAGGTCGGAGCAGCTGGCCACGGTCCGGTCGCCGATCTCCGGTGTCGTCACCAAGCTCAACGCGCCCCTTGGAGCATCGGTCGACATCACTCAGCCGATAGTGGAAGTTGCTGACCTGAACGCGCTCGACATCATCTTCAACGTTTCGCCAACCGACGCGGCGCGAATTGCTCCTGGCGCATCGGTGACGCTAAGCGCCGGAGAGAGCGCCAAGGGCGAGCCGCTCGGCGTCGGACACATCACGGACGTCGGTGGAACCGTCGACTCGGCCACGCGAAGCGTCTCCGTGCGCGCGCTCGCTCCGCCGACTGCGCGCTCACTCCGGATTGGAGAGACGATTTTCGGGCAGATCGCGACAGCCGTGCATCCGCGCGCGATAGTGATTCCGGTGACTGCGCTCGTTCCGGACGGCGATGGGTTCAAGGTGTTCGTCGTGATGCCCGGCAACATTGCGCGTGCGCGACCCGTGACCGTCGGACGGAGAACCGAAGCGACCGCGGAGATTGTGAGTGGGCTGGCGGCCGGCGAGCGGGTCGTCACGGAGGGAGCGTACGGGCTGGAGGATAGCGTCAAGGTAGCGCAGGCCAAATAGTGAGATCGCTATTCGATTTGCTTGCCGCGCAGCGTCGGTTCGTCTACCTGCTCGTGGCGCTGCTGAGCGCGGGCGGTATCTACGCCGCGCTGAATCTTCCATCCGCGATCTATCCCGAGCTCGCCTTCCCCCGAGTCATCGTCGTGGCCCAGGGCTCGTCACTCGGCGCGCGTCAGATGCTCTTTACCGTCACCAGGCCCATCGAAGAGGCCGTTAGCATTGTGCCGGGTTTGACGCGCGTGCGCTCACGCACGATTCGCGGCGGGAGCGAGATCAGCATCACGTTCTCGGACAACACCGATATGACCTACGCCCTTCAGCAGGTTCAGGCGCGCGTCAATCAGGTGCGTACCTCGCTTCCGGGCGCGATCGACATTGAAGTCGAACGAATGACGCCGTCGCTGTTCCCGATTCTGTCCTACAATCTCGAGGGTGGGGATCCGGCGACGCTTTATGACATCGCTCGCTATCAGCTCAAGCCACTGATCTCCCGCGTACCTGGGGTGGGACGGGTGGACGTGCAGGGCAGCGATGTTCGTGAAATCGAGGTAATCGCTGATCCCGCGCGCCTGGCGGCGCAGCGACTCACGTATGACGACCTCGCCAACGCGATCAAGGACGCCACCGGAGTAAATGCAGTTGGTCGGATGCCGCAAGACTATAAGCAGTACCTGATCGTCGCCGCCCAGGAAGCGAGCAGCCCGGAAGACATCGCGGCCATTGTAGTCGCCCACGGTCTAAGGGTTCGCGATGTGGCAACGGTGACTCTGGGAACGGAAGATCATGTCCGCATCATTGCCGGCGACGGAAAACCCGCGGCGTTGCTCAACATTACCCGTCAGCCGGGCGGAAATACTCTCGCCATTGTGGACAGTGTG
>Ga0193707_1000930_pt1 | contig 10550 bp, 11 predicted proteins | sample U3c2metaG_FD_143043 | JGI IMG/M metagenome (GOLD analysis project Ga0193707, IMG submission 143043) | Soil microbial communities from a riparian zone of the East river system, Colorado, United States - U3c2 | ecosystem: Environmental > Terrestrial > Soil > Riparian zone | place: USA: East River...
CATTTTCGCCAAAGCTTACCGCGCAATCCGCGGGTTCCGTGGCAAGTCGTCGTTTTACACATGGATTCATTCCATTGCCGTGAACATGACGCTTAATTTTCTCAAGAAACGCGGCCGGCGCTTTCAACTGAGCCTGGATGACGTCGATGCCAGTATTCAAAACGATAAGGAATTCCTGGAAAGCACGGCCACGAGCAGCCCGGTGCGCGAAGCGGACTTGGCCGAGCTGCAGAGAAGATTGAACGAGGCCATGATGAAATTGTCTGAAGAACACAGAGCCGTGGTTACTATGTTCCATATCCAGGGGATGCCCCACGCAGAGATTAGTAAGATCTTGCGCGTCTCAGAAGGAACGGTACGTTCGAGGCTCTTCTACGCGAATCGACAACTACAGAATTATCTGGACGAATTTCGGAAAAATCCTGTTTCCTAATCCGCGCTGAAAAAATGAATGAGTTTGACGATAACGAAATCGCGAGGCTGCTTCGATTGAAGCGGTACGAACAACCGCCGCCCGGCTATTTCGAGAATTTCCTGCACGAATTTCACCGCCGACAGCGCGATGAAATGCTCCGCCAGCCGTTGTGGCGCATCTGCCTTGAGCGTGCTCACGGTTTCATGCTCCGCCTGGATGCTCGAGCTCTTGCCTCATATCCAGCTGCTGTCGCGGCCGTCCTGGTATGCGCCGCAGTGATTTCATTGAAGATTTATCAGCAACCGGAGACGGCTCGAGTTGCCCTCCAGAGTCCGCCAGCTTTGTCGGCGCCGGCGCACCCGGAAGGAGAATGGAGCCTGACATCTCCGGTGGCCACGCAGATTTTCAGAACCCAGCCGGTTCGCAGTTTTAATGGAAGCGCCCTGACTCACCGAGCCGCAGCCGCCCCGCCGCGGTACGTGCTCGATAGCGTCCCTGTGAGTTATGAGCCGACTTTCAGATTTTAGACACGGTATAGTGCGACGCGCCCCACGTGGCTTGCGCGTCCCGGTATCGCAAGTTAAGAATCTGCGCCTCGTTATGTCCCATAAAGCCGCACTCGCGCTGATTTTTTGCTTAAACGCCGGTTCGCTCTTCGCAGAGGATCAATCCGCTAAAACGACTGGTGAAAAGACCAAGGAGATGTTTGAGCGCGCCGTGAGCCGGGCGGAGTCGGCAACAGCGGCTAGCCAGCAGATCAAAGACATCTTCGCGCGCGCCGCCAAAGCGGTGGTCAAAATTCATGGCGTCGATGAACACAGCGAGATCTGCGGCACTGGATTTTACAGCGAGATCTGCGGCACTGGATTTTTTATCGATCCCACCGGAACCCTTTACACCGCATACACGGTGGGGGGTGAAGCAGGAAACTTCACAATCGAATTCGGCGGCAAAAAATACCCGGCGCGTCAGCTTCTGGCAGACATCCGCAGCGGTACGGCGATGTTAAAAATCGACGAGGCAACTCCAGCCCTGCCGATTGGCAAATCCGAACAAATGGAAGTGGCAACACCTGTTGTATCGATCGGTTTCCCTTTGGATCTGCCGGAGACGCCCAATTTTGGCATGGTGGCGGGCTTTGATCGGAAATATCTGGGCCGTTATTTTTCAACGACTCACATGCGTCTTAATCTGCCGTCGCAGCGCGGGGAAGCCGGCGCGCCTCTCTTGAACATGAAAGGGGAGGTCGTTGGCATCGTTGTTAGCAGTCTTGAGAACAACTCTGCGTGTTACGCGGTGCCAATTGAAGCAGCCGAGAAAATTCGGGGCGATTTCATGCGTTTCGGCGAGGCCAGGCATGGCTGGGTTGGAATCAATGTATCCCTGGCGCGTCAGCCGGTAGAAGGTTCGCTCGCGGAAATGACGCAGATCATGGAGGATACTCCGGCGGCCCGTTCTGGAATTAAAGCCGGCGACATTCTGTTACAAGTAGGCCGGAAAAAAGTAACTCAGCCAGAAGACGTGTTGGATGCGTCGTTCTTCGTCACTGCCGGCGACGTGGTGCCAATCACTGTGATGCGTGGGAATCAAAAACTGACTTTCGACGTGCAGGCAACCATGCACCCTGCCAGCCGGACAGGGCTGTTACTCGCTGCGCCCGGAACGCCGGCAATGAATCAGCAGGCGGTCCCGCTCTCGCTTGGTTCCGACGTGCCGCCCACTCCATAGGCTGGCTATTGCAGAATTTTTTCACCGGCGCACTCGAATAATGGGCCGGCAGCCGAGTCACAGCATCTTTCGAAACTCGGGTTCGCCGATGATGCGGACACCAAGTTCTTTTGCCTTGTCGAATTTGCTTCCTGGCTCTGCACCAGCGAGGACGTAGTCGGTGTTCTTGCTCACGCTGCCGGTGACGTGGCCTCCAAGAGTCTCAATCTTTTCTGTCGCTTCTTCTCGCGTCATCGAGGGCAAGGCTCCGGTAAGCACAAACGTTTTTCCGGCCAGCGGCAATTCTGCCGCTTTTTTTGCCGAGACTTTTTCGGTGTTGGGGCGGAGGCCGAGCTCTTTTATCCGGCGCAGGGTTTTTTTCCCGGCTGATGAAGCGAAGAAATCCAGGACGCTTTGTGCAACTACAGGTCCCACTTCCGTAGTAATTCCGCGATCTTTTTCGCCTTTGCTTTTGGATGGCTTTGCGAAACCGGATTGGATGAGCCGATCGGCAATTTCTTTTGCGTCCTTCTTTTCTTCGCGCTTTTCGTGGTACAGCAAAACATCCTTGAGTAGTGGCGAATTGGCGACCTCTTCAATCGTCTCGTGGAAATGGGCAAGTTGTGTTGCTGTCGTTCTTCCCACGTCCGGAATAGCGAGAGCAAAGAGCCATCGTGAAAGCGGCAGAGTCCGGGACCGCTCGATCGCGCGGATCGCTTTCGTCGCATTTTTCTCACCGAAAACACGCGGCTCTTCCTCTGTCCCGAGATTTAATTTGGCCAGCTGTTCGGTCTTTAACTCAAACAGATCAAGCGGCTCGCGTACGAGTCCACGTTCGACCAGCTTGTCCGCCACAATACCGCCGACGCTTTCGATATCGAGAGCGCTGCGCACCGCAAAAAATTCGACGCGCCGCGTGGTTTGCGCCGGGCACTGAAGATTTTCGCACCGCCAGGCTACAAAATGCGGGTCTCGGCGAATCGGGCCGCCACACACAGGGCACTTGCCATGAATGTGTTTGGCAAAATCGAACGGCTTCGCGCCACGCGGTCGTTTCGATTTAACAACTTCGACAACAGCGGGGATGACTTCGCCAGCTTTTTCAATAACCACTGTATCGCCGATGCGAATGTCTTTGCGTTTGATTTCATCCTCGTTATGCAACGTCGCGCGCCCAACCGTGCTTCCGCTGACCAACACCGGCTCACCGGCTCCAGCATCGCTACCGGCGTGAGAATTCCGGTGCGCCCGACCTGAATCACGATGTCGTTGAGCCGCGTCTCCACACGTTCGGCCTCGTATTTGTATGCGATGGCCCACCTTGGTGATTTTGCGGTGAACCCGAGGCGCTCGCGTTGGGCAAATGAATTCACTTTCACTACTGCCCCGTCGGTTTGATAAGCGAAATTGTGACGGATCCCGTCCAACTCGTGAATAGCATCCAGAATTTCTTCGACTGATTTGGCTACCCACCAGCGTTCGGTGGCTGCCAGGCCCAGTTTCTTTAGGAGTGGAAAAACCTCCGAATGAACATCTAGGTCCACTCCCTCAGTCGCCCCAGTTCCGTACAACACAACACCGAGGGGACGCTTCGCCACGATCGTCGGATCGAGTTGCTTGAGTGAACCGGCCGCGGCGTTGCGTGGGTTGGCAAACAGGGGCAGGCCGGCTTTCCGCCGTTCGTCGTTTAGTTTTTCAAAGCCATGTTTATCCATGTAGACTTCGCCGCGCGCTTCCAAAAGTTTCGGTGCAGCGCCGCGCAGTCGCTCGGGCACCGAACGGATCGTTCGGATATTTTGAGTGATATCGTCGCCTACCGTTCCATCCCCGCGCGTCGCTGCCTGACGCAGCCGGCCGTTTTCATAAATGAGCGAAACTGCAACGCCGTCCACCTTTGGCTCGATCACCACCGGAATTTTTTCGTCCGGCAACAAGCGCTGAATGCGAGCGTAAAAATTTTTTACCTCCTCTTCGGAATACGTGTTGTCGAGGCTGAGCATCGGGACGAGATGCGGCACCTGTTCGAACGCTTTGAGGGGTTTCCCGCCGACACGCTGAGTGGGCGAATCGGGCGTAACCAGATCGGGAAACTGCGTCTCCAGATTGACGAGTTCTTTGTAGAGGCGGTCGTATTCGCGGTCGCTGATGACTGGCGTAGCTTCTTCGTAGTAGAGGCGGTCGTGCCTGCGGATTTCTTCTCGCAGCTGCTCCATTCGCTTTGCTCCTTGCGCTTCGTCCTTGGCCATGAAACACGATACAAACGGGCAAATCCTCGGCAACGCCACCACCATCATTCCGAGCAAAGTCGAGCGATCCCATGGCGGAAGCCGGCGGAAGTCCGCGGAATCCTTCGACTCCGCGGACTTTGCCCTCAGCGCAGCGAGGTGACTCGAACGGGCTCCGCTCAGGACGACCGCGTTAAAGAGGTACAAGGCTTTCAAATTCGCCGAAACACGGCTAAGCATAAACAATCGTGGAACCAGTCGAGCGCATCCTCGGCGTCGAAGGAGGTGGAACAAAAACTTCGACTCCGCGGACTTTGCCCTCAGCGCAGCGAGGTGACTCGAATGGGCTCCGCTCAGGACGACCGCGTTTAAAGAGGGACAAGGCTTTCAAATTCGCCGAAACACGGCTAAGCATAAACAATCGTGGAACCAGTCGAGCGCATCCTCGGCGTCGAAGGAGGTGGAACAAAAACCGCCTGGGTGTTGGTGGGGGCAGTGACGTCTGGTAGTGACGCTGGCACAGAATTCCGAATTCTGGATCAGGGCAAGTTGCCGCCGTCTAATTTGCGCCTGACAACTCCGGAACGTTTACGCGAAATTTTTGCCGAGTTGCCAAAACAAGTCGACCGCGCAGGAGTTTTCCTTGCTGGTTGCAGCACTGAGGAAGATCGCCGCTCGCTCGCTCTCATTTGCCGTGACATTTGGCCAAAGGCAAAAATCGTGACTGGCAGCGATCGTGATTCCGGTTTGGCTGCAGCCCTCGATCATGGAGACGGTATTGTCGTCAATGCCGGAAGTGGCTCTTCGGTGACTGGACGGCGAAGTGATCGGATTGAGCGAGCGGGTGGCTGGGGACACATTTTGGGCGACACCGGCGGCGGGTATTTTCTCTCCATTGAGGCGCTGCGCCTGATCTTGCGCGAATACGATCTCCACCGCGGTGAGATGCAGTTCACGGCAAAAATCCTGCATGCTCTTTCGTTGAACAATCTTGATGAACTTGTTCGCTGGGCGCAAACGGCGGACAAAATGGAGATTGCAATGCTAGCTCCGGTGGTGTTTGAAGCCGCAGCCGGTGGCGACGCGTGTGTAAATGAGATCGTGGAGGAAGGTGCGCGTGTCCTTTGTGGATACACCGAGGCTGTCGCTTCTCGGCTGCATTTGCTTGCTCCGAAAGTCGCGCTGATGGGCGGCCTCTTTTACCGTGACTCGATCTACACGCACGCGTTTCGACGCAGACTCAAAAAGAATCTGCCCGACGCCCGAGTGACCGTTGCAGAGCGACCTCCCGAATTCGGCGCCGCATGGCTTGCGGCAGAGAAAGTTGATCACGTTGCTTTTCAATCAAAACTCTCTGAGAAGGAAATCGAAGATCTGGCTGCTGCGCTTACCGAACAACGCAATCCTCGCTCGGAGAATCTGGAAAAGATGAGCGCGCGGCAACTGGCCGAACTTTTTGTCGAGGAAGAAAAATTTGTGGAGGATGCGTTGCGTGGAGCAACTGGGGACCTTGCCAGAGCGATTGAAATCGTGACTGAATCGCTGCGGAATCATGGCCGGCTGTTTTATGTCGGGGCTGGCAGTAGCGGGCGCATTGGCGTTCTCGATGCGAGCGAAATTCCGCCGACTTTCAGCGCGTCGCCCGACCTTGTGCAGGGAATAATTGCCGGCGGCACGAATGCGCTTTATCGCAGTGTGGAAGGCGCGGAGGACGAGGAAAGCGCTGGCACATTGGCAGTGCGGGAAAGGGGAATAAAAAATGGCGATGTTGTCATGACGAGGAAAGCGCTGGCACATTGGCACTGCGGGAAAGGGGAATAAAAAATGGCGATGTTGTCATTGGGATCACCGCCAGCGGCCGGACACCTTTTGTCCTCGGCGCGCTGTCTCACGCAAAGTCGCTAGGTACGAAGACGATTCTGCTGACGTGCAATCCGGCTGTAGCCGGGGTCGTTGACCGCGGTGCGCCGCAGCCGGCGGCAGCGGCTACAAATATCGATCTTGTGATCGCACTCGCCGTGGGCCCCGAGATCTTGACTGGATCGACCAGATTGAAAGCTGGAACGGCGACGAAGGCTGCGCTCAACATCATCAGCACCGGCGCGATGGTTGCGCTGGGGAAGGTACGCGGCAATCTGATGATTGATCTGCATACCAACAGTGCCAAGCTGCGCGACCGCGCCGTGCGGGTCGTCGTCGATTTAGCAAAATGCGATTACGAGTCTGCGCGGCGCAAACTCGAGGCAGCGGACTGGAACCTGCGTACCGTAGTGGAAAAACTGTAGTGCTGGCCATTCTTCGAGCGGACCACAAATAGCGATCTGGCCATTCTTCGAGCGGACCACAAATAGCGATCCGTTGCAGAAATTTTGTTTTCCATAAGCGCAACGGAACCCCATCCCACGAAGGAACAGGTGACCCAACCGAAAGGAACATTATGCTGTGGACAATATTCGTGATCTTGCTGGTGCTCTGGCTCCTTGGACTGGTCAGCTCCTACACGATGGGTGGATTCATTCACATCCTGCTCGTCATTGCGATTGTGGTGCTGATTATCAATTTGATCCAAGGCCGCCGCTCATTGTAAGCTCACATCAATGAAACCCGCCGCCATCGTCGGCATCATCCTTATTATCGTCGGCATCATCGGATTCGCCTGGGGCGGCTTGGGGTGGACGACGCAAAAGAAGGACGCGCAACTCGGCCCGCTCGAGATCACCCACAAGGAAAGCCATGGGATCGCTTTTCCGCCGATTGCTAGCGGGATTTGTCTGATTGGCGGGATTGCGCTGTTAGTGATCGGCAACCGGAAGAGCTAATCGCCGGCTTTTAAGACTGCGAAGGTCTTGCTGCCCTTACGATCGAGATAGAGAAGGACACCCCGTTTCGGGTCGGCTTTCTTCAGCGCTTCGCGGAACGACTGCACGTTGGTGACCGGCTTGCCGTCTACCTCGGTAATGACGTCTTCGCGCTGAATGTCCTGACTTGCAGCGATGCTGTTGTCTTCGACATCGGTTACGACAACACCTTGCTGGATCGGGAGATGAAGACGCTCTGCAACATCTTTCGTCAATTCCTGAACCTGCAGGCCGAATTTGCCGACGTTTTCCTGCGTCGGCTTCGGCGGCTGAATCGGCAACGCATTTGATGCTCGCGCAATCTCGTTGGGCAGTTCGCCAGTTTTAACGGGGACCTTGATGGTCTGGCCCTTGCGCCAAACACTCAGCTGAACACTTTGGCCGATTTTCTTTTTCAAAACCTCATGCTGTAGTTGTGAGTCCGTTTCGATCGGTGTTCCATCCACATGCGTGATTACGTCGAACGGGCGCAAATCGCTCTTGGAAGCAGGCGCATCGGCTTCAATCGTGCGTACCACGACGCCTTTGTCGGCGCCTTTAAACAAATCACGAAGGTCCGCGTCGTCGCCGAGCGTCTCGATCCGGATGCCGAGCCAAGGCCGCATGATTTTGTGACCGGCGATCAATTCGGTGCCAATTTCTTTCGCCATGTTACTGGGGATCGCGAAGCCGAGGCCGCGATTCATCCCGTTAATCAGCGTGTTCATGCCGATCACCTTGCCGTCGATATCACACAGTGGGCCGCCGCTGTTACCCGCCGCTGTTACCCGGATTAATCGAGGCGTCAGTCTGCAAATAATCGGAGATGGAGTAGGCGCCCGTCTGAAGCAATTTGCTCCGGCCTTTGCCGCTGACCACACCGTAAGTGAACGTGTAATCAAGTTTGAATGGTGCCCCGATCGCGAACGCAAACTGGCCTACCCGCACCCCATCGCTGTCACCCAGCTGGACAACCGGCAAATCTTTGGCATCGATCTTGATGACCGAAATATCGGTCTTTTCGTCTGTGCCCACGATTTTTGCCGAAAAATTCCGGCCGTCCCTCAATTTTACGTCTATCTTGTCTGCGCCTTCAACCACGTGAAAATTCGTGAAAATGTAACCATCTGGTCGAACGATAAAACCGGAGCCTTCGCTTTGGATCGGTCGTGGCGCGCCGGGGTTTCGCCGTGGATTATTCTCATCCGGCGAACCCTGGAAGAACAAGTCATCGAGGGGCGAGCTTTCGGCGATATCGTTTTTCTTAGAAACTTCAATAATGACGACGCTTGGCGCGACAGTCTCGAAGACTTTAGCAAAAGCATTGTTCAGTTGATGAACGACATCTTTGCCGGCTTCAGCCGCAGCGGCAGGAACAGTTTGCGTCGGGACAGCCTCAGGTTGCGCGGCAAACGATGTATTGAGTGCAACGCACAGGGTCAAAATGGATAAGCGCATCGGTTGGAATTTGGACAGCGCAGAACATGCAACGTTCAACTGGATACGTCCAATCCCGGCTTGCTCGAAGGTAGGCTCGCAGTTCAATCCGGCCCCTATTACAGTGCTGGACACAGCCAGTATAATACCTGGCCCAACCCTGCATATGCGCGTGTTCAAGAGGCGATTCGTCTTTCGGATAGGCGTCGTACTTTTGGTATTGTTCTGGGCGACAGCGCTTGGACCAGAACCTCCCAGGCGCATTTCCATTTCGCCGAGTGAACTTGTTCGCGCCGTCACGATTCAGCGCGATTCGCTTATCGAATTGTGCCTGATCGACCACGTCGATCCAAACGGCCATGATGCTGAGGGCCGGACACCGTTGTTGATTGCAACGTTGCAGCAGAATTGGAAAACAGCGCAGCGCCTCACAGACGCGGGTGCCCTTGTCGATCTCGCTGACAAGAATGGTTTTACGCCGCTGATGGCCGCCGCCATGCATGGCAATCTCCAAGTGTTTCAGGAGTTGCTCGCCCGCTCGACGAATCTTCAGGTGGACGCCCAGTGCAAGGATGACAGCGATTTGCTGGGCATGGCGCTGGATGGTGGCAATCCGCAAATCGTCAGGTCTGTTGTGGAACGTTTGCCCACAACGCCGAAGTGGCGAAGCAGCACCCGGCGCGCTCTTCAAGGAGCCCTAACGACGGCAGATAAGGGGGAGCCCTAACGACGGCAGATAAGGGCCAGATCCAATTGCTGCTCAGCAAGCATTCTGCGCCTCCAACACCTGAAGGAAAAAATGTGCCGCTGCTCGCATATGCCGTCGCTGGAAATGACTCTTCGCTTTTTGGCACGCTTTTATCTTGTGGCGCCGATCCGAACACGGTTCTGCCATCGCGCTGTGATAAGGATTTTCTGACGCTGCTCCCCTCGAAATCGTTCAGCAGTTATGTTGAAGGAGACAAGGGGCTGACCGTGCTCATGCTGGCAGCGGGTCTCGGCAAGGAAGATTACGTCCGCACGTTGATTGCGGCAGGCGCCAGCCGGAACCAACTGACCAAGCGCGATAAAATGTCTGCGCTGGACATCGCCGCGGAGACTGGTCACTGGCGTTCCTCGCAAATTCTTCTTGGTAGTGGGCCTTCGCCAGACCAATTGCGCGTCGAAATTTCTCTCGCTTTGCAACGGGTTGCTCTCTTTAAGAACGGCGTGCCGGTATATCGCGCGCAGTGCTCTACTGGCCGCCAGGGTTACTCCACACGCAGAGGGGATTTCGTAATTACCAATAAGGAGCGAAACCATCGTTCCAGCATCTATCATGTGGAGATGCCTTACTTCATGCGCCTGAGTTGTCTCGACTTCGGAATGCACGCCGGGATCGTGCCGAATTATCCAGCGTCACACGGATGCATTCGGTTGCCCGAGGAAGCTGCCCGCAAATTCTTCTCCGAGATCCCAATCGGCACGCTGGTGACGGTGCAATAGTTATTCGCTGCTGTAGCGGCGATCTACGATCGCCGATGGTCTGCATGAAACGGTTAATCTTATTCGCTCCCGGAGCAGGCGCTCCTTCATCTCATCCCTGGATGCAGAATTGGAAGCGTCGCTTGTCCGAAATCGGCGACGTCGAAACTCTCGATTACGCCTATATGCGCGACGGCCGGAAACGGCCCGATCCATTGCCAAAGCTTATCGCGGCGCATCGAGAAGCGCTGAATGACGCGCGAAAACAACATCCGGCCGAATCGACAATCCTAATTGGCAAGAGCATGGGTGGCCGCGTTGGATGTCATCTTTCGCTCGAAGAAAAAGTGGATGGCCTTGTTTGCATCGGGTACCCGCTTTGCGCGATGGGAGATCGCACAAAACTACGCGATGAAGTTTTGCTGGCCCTGAGTACACCAATTCTCTTTGTGCAAGGCACGCGGG
>Ga0193707_1000931_pt1 | contig 10548 bp, 8 predicted proteins | sample U3c2metaG_FD_143043 | JGI IMG/M metagenome (GOLD analysis project Ga0193707, IMG submission 143043) | Soil microbial communities from a riparian zone of the East river system, Colorado, United States - U3c2 | ecosystem: Environmental > Terrestrial > Soil > Riparian zone | place: USA: East River...
GTCTACGGTTGTAAGGCTCACCGAAGAACGGCGCATGCCGTCGTTAACGAGAATGCCGACGAGATCAGCAAGGGCTACCGGGCGGTCCGATGAGCTGCCGATGGCCGAGGCATAACTCGGCACCATGGTTTTGAAGGGAAACCCGAGTTTTTGCCAATAGGGGGTCATGCGGTTGAAAGCGTCTCGCTCCATCCGGATGCGTAAACGAAGATCTTGAGCGCGGCGGTTGCGGCTGCTGAGCAGCCATGCCGAGCCTATCTGGCGCGCTTCGACGCTCGACGCGTAGAGTTTTTCCCAGGAGAGACCGGGAGCCTTTCGAAACTCTCCGGCGCACCACAGATCGAGCGGGTGCAAAGCGAGAAGATAAGCGTAGTCGACCAGAGTCAAGCGCGGATTGCTATAGGCGCGAAAGAGTTTGTCCAAATCCACGCCTTGGGTCGAAACTTTGTTTCTTTCGAACCACTCCTTGAGGTCGTTCTCGCTCGCGCCGATGCGCCAGTTAAAAAACAAAATGGTCAAACGGCGCTCGATGTTTCCCTTTGTTCTGAGAAGGCGGGCGGCGATTTCTTCCGGCGACTGCTTGGCATAAATCTGATAAGCGCGGCGCAGCACCTGGCGCGATTCTTCCTCGGCGATTTCCTGGAGCATTTTCTGGCGCTCCGGGTTCGCGGGATTCTCCAGCACGTCGGCTGAATCGTAAGTCAACCGAGCGCGGTGATAGCTCACCAGATCGCGCATCAGCCGGATGAACACTAAATTAACCGAATTGCGAAAAGCATCGCGCAGCGGCAAGATCCGTTCATTGTCTTCCTTCTCAAAGTTCTCGAAACGAAGAACCCCGCCGCCGGTAAAGAAATCTTCATAGGGACTGGCCGAATAACGTCGTTCCATGGCGAGATCGAGGAAGGGCTGTAGGGCGAGATTTTTCTCGCTCCGCAGCGTTTCGCTGGCCCACTTGGTCAACGGATCATGCGCGTTCTGTGCCGTTTGGACCACCTGTTTTTCGTCCAATCCCGCCAACTCTCCATAGAGGCCGGCCATCACCTCCAGATAATGCGTTATCGTGCGCAACTTGGCGGTGCTGCCCAACTCCAACTTTACGCTCTTATTGAAATCGAAAGGCGCGGCAAAGTTGTCAGCCTGAACCCGGATAAAATTACCGGCCGGGGTCGCTTCAACCAACAGCAACGAGTAAATCACCTTGGCGGGGTCGGCATTTTCCAAGAGCCGCTCACCTTTGAGCCCGTGAGCGCGGACGAAATCCGGGTCAGCGAGCCGGCCGAGAAACTCGGTCACTTTCTTTTGCAGCGAGACATCGAAAGTGCTGTCGACTTGCAAGTGAAGCCGGTTGAGATCGTAGAGATTGGTGACGCCAAGCGCCTCCATCATGCTGTTGCGAATTGCGTTGGCAGCCTTGTTCTTACTCGACGAGGGTTGTGGCGGCAATGGTGCGGCCGGAAGAAAGCGGATCGGAGTGTCCTCGAGTTCGGCTGCGAGCTCTCCGTCGATGATGCCGGCGCGCGCCATCAGGCGCGTGAACTGGCCGACTTTTTCTTCCAACGACGCTCGTTCCTCGATCAGAAACACCGACGGCGCGCGCACCGAAATGAGCAGCGTCAAAACATGCTTGAAGGCCCGCACTTTCGCCGGCGTCCGACCAGGAGAATTCAACGTCGCCACGACGTCATCGAGGCGCATGCCGAACCAGGCGTGCAGGGCTTCGCCGAGACCGTGGATCTCACCGTAGCCCGGCGCCGCGGCCAACGGCACGGTGTTGAGATAATCGACAATGATCCGCTCGCGCCAGGCGCGGGTATTGGCGCCTTCGCGATAGGCTTTCAGGCTTGCGCCGATGATCTGGCGAAGCTTCTCCATCGGTGTGTCCGTGCGGCCGTTGGGTGAATGGCGAAATTTTTCCAGCTGTACCGCGAGCGTGCTGCCGCCCTGCACGGACACCTGCAGATGCAGCTTGGCGCCGATATACATCACCGCTGCTTTGAGAGTTCGATCCCATTCAATAACCGGATTTTGCCAGGATGTAGCGGGACGATCGAGGTCCCGGTTCTCGAGAAAAAGCAGCGTTTTGACCAGAAGCGGCGGAATTTTATCGAGTTTGTCAAACAGAAATTCCGATTGGCCGTAGCGAAACAGCGACGCGCCATCAAGGCCGCGGATTTCGAGGCCGGCATCCGGGCGTTCCGGATAAGGCGGCGAGATACCGTGCTCGAAAAGCGACAGCATGGTCTCCGATTGGCGAACCTGGTGCGTAAGCCGATATCCTTGGGATGCCAAGCGGGATTGGAATAACGGCACCTTCGAATAACCGCGGCGCTCATCGATTGGTCCAGCGCGCGGAAACGCGATTTCCTCACTTGGTCCATCCCCCAGCTCGAAATACAGGCGCTCGTTGGTGCTCGTGAAAAGCCATGACTGCAGGACAGACGTCTCAACTTCGATAAAGCCGCAGAATAGCAGGATAAAAAACAATCCAAGCCCCCAGAGGCAAACTTTGACACGGCGGCTGAAAACAAAAGCGCGGAGCCGAGATGCGAAAGTCGTTGTTCGCGGGAACTCAGACGGGACCGATTTTCCGTTCATGATGGTAATTGCTAAGATTACCATAAATAAGCAGTAAAACTAAGAAAAAGTTGAGCTCGGCGCGCTGCTTTGGACCGGGAGTTATTTTGTTGGTAAATAAACTCAGCGGGGAATTATAATCGGCGCCGACGTCGCGACAGCGAATCGTCCTGAATTGACAGCTTTTTTCCGAAAAGAGGCAATTGGTTGGTGCGCGTTAATTGTGCTGGATCGGCATTAAGATGATGAACATTGAAGAACTTCGCGCTTTGGTTGAAGGACGGCGCAGCACTCGGCGCTACGACGAAAGCCGGCATGTTTCCGACGAAATCGTCAGAACCATTCTCGACTGCGCGCGCTGGGCTCCTTCAGGCGGCAACGGACAGCCATGGGAGTTCATTGTCGTGCGTGAGCAAGCGGTCCGACATCATATCGCCGATTATTACATGAAACAGATGGAGCAAAAGCGCGAAATGGATCTCGCCGTGCGCGGCAGTGCGAAAATGACCGGCGACGGCTTTCGCCATGCGCCGGTCCATATCGTTGTGCTTGGCGATCCGCGAGTCAAAGAGGCTTATCCGATTCGCACCAAGCTCGAAAAAGCCGAGTCGCATTTCATCACCGGTTTGGCCAATGCGACCTTGCTGATTCATTTGGCGGCGACGTCTAGGCTTGGCGTCGCAGTATGTCAGTGACGCCAATTCACCTTATATGGAAACGATGCTCAAAGTTTTGCTGAAAATTCCCGAGCCGTTGCGCATCTATCACTTAGTGCCGATCGGTTACGGCAAGGGAAACGTCGTCGCTCCGTCGCGCCGGAGCTTGGAGGAGATTATCCATTGCGAAACCTATGATATGAAGAAGTTTCGCAACGACGATCAGCTGGCGGGTTTCGTCAAGACGCGCACATTACAGGGAGCCTATGGTCGAAAGGGCGGTGCGCAAGGCGAGCCATGAGACTGACAGCGCGGCAGATCCTAACGCGGCTCGTGCGAGCGACTCAGCGAAAGTTCTGGAGAGCGACAAACAGAGCCGGCTTGATGGCAGCATGAGTCTCTATCGTTCAGGTGAGCTAATCCCTGGAAAACCATAGTCGATTGAGGAGGAGCGATCTATGTTGGCAACGCGAGTGCTGCAAAAGGAAGGGGCTTTTTACTTTATCGCCTATAAGGCGACGGAGCTGCTCGACCGGGTGAGTTTTTCGAGCCGCTACTATTTCGAAGGCGAGCAGATTGACGCCGATGAACCCGGCGACGATGAGGTTGCCAAGTTCATCGCCGGAATCGAGAAAAGCGAAAAATCCTTTCAACGTCTGCTTAACCGGCGAAAGATCGGCCAGATCGTTAATTTCTACGAGACGGCGGTCAGCCAGCCGCTGATTCCGGGCACGATCCTGCTCTTCACCGATGAGACATTGCGCTTCCGGCGCTCGGACTCTTCGGAAAGCGTAGGTTTCCTGAGCGAGCCCAACGGCAAGTATCTTATTATCGACGGTCAGCATCGCCTTGCGGCGCTGCATTTCTTCCGCCAAAGACATCCCGAGCAGATCGATCGGATCGAAGTTCCCTGTGTGCTGTTCGACGGTAAGAGCGCCGACTTCGCCACCGAGATGTTCGTGATCATCAATTCGACCCACACCAGGATCAATAAATCCCACTTGGTGGATCTCTACGAACGGGTCTCCTGGGAAACACCGGAAAAGAAGTTCGCGGCCAAGCTGGTCAACCTGCTTTACGGAGAATCCGACTCGCCCCTGCGCTACCGCATCAATCGTCTGGGCGGGCGAAGCCGGCAGGAGAAATGGATTTTACAGTCGGAAGTGTTCAATGAGGTCTTCAAAGTCGTGCAGCGAAACCGGCGTTTTTTCGACGACCACTTTGGTATGCGCGCGGACCGCGCCTACGCTCTCCTGCGAGATTATCTCAAGGCGGTGCGCGACGTCATGGACGCCGTTTGGGGCGACAATGAAAAATTCATGTTCACGCGCGACGTAACTCTCAAGGCGCTATTTCGCGTGTTCGGTGATCTCATTCGCGACCGCAAGATCGTTCAGGCCTGGGATGACGAACGTTCGCCCAAGGTTTTCACAAACGTCGTCAAACCCTGGGCCGATTTAACCCGAGAGTTTCGCGCCGAAGGGTTCTACGAACGTTTCCCGGCCAAGGGACAAGTGGAGCGCGTCCGGCGCATTCATACCCGGCTCGCTCAAAACCTGAACCAATGATGAAACGGCTTCGACCCGCAATTGTCATCGCCAGAGTCGGCGTGGCAGTGATTTACGAGGATTGGAATACCTGATGGTGCCTGTGAACGCGCGTTTTCCTTTCAACGCTGCGACGGCGTCGTGACATGCGATGACGGTGACCGTTCGGTCTGTTGCCGGAATCGTAAAAAAGCGAAAGCCCGGCTGGGTAAACCCCAGGCCGGGCTTTATGAATTGGTCAAAAAATCTGTTGTGATCGTCTAGTCCGCCAGCACTCCCATATCCTGGCCGCCGCCGTGTTGAAAAATGACGCGCTTGCCGGTCTTGTCATCAATCTCGTTGCGCTGACCGCCGGCTTTGGCGACGTCTTCCGGCGTCGCTTTGTGGCTGTTGCCCAAAAGAACCATCGGCTCATCGTGCGGATTGGATCCTTCATAAAATTCATGCGCCGGGATGCTGATAATCTTCCCTGGAGATAGCTCGTGCGATTCGTTTAGACCTTTCATGATGCCCCGGCCGGTGAGCACGTAGTAGGTCCGGTCCGACGGATGGTTGTGCATTCTCTGCACGTCCCCCGGAGGAAAAATCAACACCCAGGTTTCCAGGTTTTCCCGCCGGTAAAGATCGATGCGGCGCTGGCCTTTCTTTCTCTCCTTGGCGATTTCAGAAATATCCTTGACTTCCATGCTGACCTCCTTTTTGGTTTAGTCGACGGCTGGGTTTAACCATCTCCTCATTGCATTGAATCTATTCCCGTTGTTGAGGTCTTGTCAACGATAGGTTTGTTTGCCTTGGCAAGGCGTACTATAGAAAAGAGATCGTAGTTCAATGAGAGGAGACTCGCGATGAGCCTGGTTAATCTTAACGTCATGTACGGTCATCTCGAAGGCGCGGGGGGTGATTTCGCTCGCGATCCGACGGGACATTTATCGATTGAAGCGGGAATATTCGAAAAGCATGGGCTGAATGTTTCGTGGAATCACGTTCAAGGCACAGAAGAGCGCTATCGCAGGCTTGAAAACGGCAGCGCGCAGATCTCCCTGGTCGTCGGCCGGGCTTCGCTGCAACATTTTCTCACTTCGCGAACCACGAGGATTCTTGGTTGCGCGATGAATAGTTGTCCTTACTATCTGGTTACGGCGCCAACGATCACGAAGCTGGCAGATCTCAAAAATAAGGCCGTGGCTTGCCGCGAAGGGCCGTCGCGCAATACACCCATCGCAGAGACATTTCGAAACCTTGCTCAACTCGATGTCGGCAAGAATCTCACGTTACAAATGCCCAAAGGCGACCAAGACGCCTTCAATATGTTGATCGATGGCAAAGTCGACGGCGCATTCTTACCGCGTCCTTTCGGTTTTATCGCGGAAGAGCGAGGCTACAAACGGATCATCGATTGGCCGGAGATCGTCGATGATCCGCTGCCGATAACCATCGAGACCACCGCGAAACTGTGGCAGGAGAGGGAAAAGGATTTCGCAACGTTTGTGACTGCGCAGCGGGAAGGTATCAGTTACTTCAAGGCGCATCGCGCCGAGGCGCTTCGCGTTTTAGAAAAACGATTCGGGCATGCGCTGACACTGGCGGAAAAGACTTTCAACGACTACATCGTCTGCATGGACGAGAGCCTGAAAGTAGATTTCAAACAGTTTGCGAAGTTGCTATCCCAAGTCGCGCCCGAAACTCCTGAGGGTGCTCGCCAAGTAGCGGTTGAATGGATTATTCCAGGAGCCGTGAACGCGTGACGGGGTCGTCAAAATGCGCCTTCGCAACGCTACTGAATTATGGGCAATCCTTTTAGCATGAGCGATTGAAAGCCTTAGGTTGAGATTCGCCCCGCGGTTATATTATGAATAGTCGAATCGGATAAGGAGGATTTATATGGCAGGGATAATCGATGCGGATACTCATATTGCGGAAGGCGAAGCGATGTGGGCGATGATCGACAAGGAAATGTATCATCGCCGGCCGGTATTGCTCAAATGTCCTGACGATACGCTTTACGGCCCGCGCAACGCGTTTTGGCTGATCGATGGGAATATATTTCCTAAGCCCAACGGCAAGGGCAGTTTTCGTTTGATCACACCTTCGGCAACAAAGTTCGAAACAGCGCGCGGCGATATTCATCTCCCATATCGCGAGATGACGGATATTCCCGGCCGGCTGAAAGACATGGACAAGCTCGGCGTCGATAAGCAAGTCGTGTTTCCGACGCTGTTTCTGATTTACATCACGGACGACGTAGCTTTGGACATAGCGATGGCGCGCGCTTACAATCGATTTCTCGCACAGGCGTGCGCGAAATCGGGCGGACGCATAAGTTGGGTGGTCGTGCCGCCGCTACATTCGGTCGAAGAGTCGGTGAAAGAAATCAAATGGGGCAAAGACAACGGCGCGGTGGGCGTTTTCTTTCGTGGCATCGAAGGGCAACGGACGTTGGACAACCCTTACTTCAACCCGATCTACCAGGCAGCGAGCGATACGGATCTTCCGATCCTAATCCACACCGGTGCGGGCTGCCCGCTGTTCTTAAATCTCTTCGACGTGGAGCGGAATCACACGTTTGGCCACAGCCGTGTGCAGCCGCTGTTCGCGTTTCGCGACTTGATTCACAATAAGATCCCCGAGCAATTTCCCAAGCTCAAATTCGGCTTTATCGAAGCGTCCGCGGGCTGGGTGCCGTTCATGATGCATATCATAAAACGGTTGTTCCGAGAAAAATGGAAATTTTCTTCCGATCAAGACATGTTCCGCGAGTATAGAATTTTCGTCGCCTGCGAAGCGGACGAGGACGTTAGCTACATCGCACGGTACACCGGCGAGGATCATCTGTTGATCGGCTCCGACTACGGCCACCAGGATCCATCCGAAGAACGGCAACTGGTTGCCGCCATGCGTGCTCGAGAAGATATTCCGCCTGCGCTGACAGACAAAATCTTCTTTGAAAATCCGAAGCTTCTGTATCCGCTGAACTGACGAAATCGCTAGCTCGCGTTCTTTTTTATCTCATCTCTCTCCCGCGTCGCGGGAGAGAGCGAGGGCAAGGGTGCTCGTTACGCAGGAGAGCTCAAATGAAAAACACTCAATGCATATCGGCACGACGATGCATCGCCCGCCGTTTAATTTTGGCAGCAGTTCCCTGTCTAGCGCTCGCCATTCCCAGGCTGACCGCCGCGCAGTCGCTGCAAACCGTCAACATGGCGGTCCCGGCGAAAAGCTTTCAGATGGTGATCTACCCGGTTGCGCAACAGAAGGGTTACATGAAGGAAGAAGGCCTGGATCAACGGGTGATCTTCGTCGCGCCGACGACGAGCATCCAGGCTATGCTCGGTGGCGACGTTCAGTTCACCGGAGCGGGCTCGAGCGCGCTCGTCAGCATGGCGCGCGGGAATACGCCGCTAAAAGTCGTTGTCGCGACCAACGATAGGGTTCTTCAATGGCTCGTCACCCGACCTGAGATCACCAGCCCCAAAGAACTTAAAGGCAAGAAGATCGCCACGACCGGCGTGGCCGCCATAGCCACATTTATGGTCAAACAGGTGCTCACGAAGCACGGTCTCGACGGCAATAAAGATGCCACGTATCTCGACGTCGGGCAGGGGAATCAACTCGCGGCGCTGCTTGGCGGGGGATTCGACGCGGCAGTGCTCAGCGTCGAGCAGCGCTACGTGGCATTGGATAAAGGCATGCGCGAAATGTTTTTCATGGGCAACGAGGTGAAAAACTCATGGGGTACTCTCGCGACGACGGATAAACTCATAAAAGAAAACCCGAAGATGGTCGCAGGGTTCGTGCGTGCGACGCTCAAGGCCTTGCGCTACATTCGCCAGGACAAGGAAGGAACGGTGACGGCGTTACTAAAATTCTCTGGTGTCTCCCGCCAACAAGCGACGCGTCTGTACGATGATCTCATCGGCACTTTCACTCGCAACGGTGCGGTGGACGATGAAACACAAAGAAACGATCTCAACATTATCAGGCAAGTTACTAGCACCAACGAAGCGTTGCCGAACGCAAGGGCTTACGACTTCAGCTTCGCGCTGGAGGCCGACCAGCAACTGAACAAGATTGGCTGGAAGCCGTAGTTTGGCGCATCGAAGTACGGTCAGACTCCAACCGCCCTATAGGAGAGACGAGCATGGAGCAGGAGAATAATCAGAAAAAGCTAGCCGTGCTGATCGACGCGGAAAATACGCAAGCCTCGATCATTGATGCCCTGTTGGCAGAGATCGCAAAATACGGCGTTGCTAGCGTCAGGCGCATCTACGGCGACTGGACGACGACTTTGTTAAGAGGGTGGAAGGATGTTCTGTTGGAACATGCCATCCAGCCGATTCAACAATTTCGCTATACCGTCGGAAAGAACGCTAGCGATAGTGCGTTGATCATTGATGCAATGGACTTGCTTTACACGGAGAAAATGGATGGCTTCTGTATCGTTTCGAGCGATAGTGACTTTACGCGTTTGGCATCGCGGATTCGAGAGGCGGGTCTGGCCGTGTATGGTTTTGGTGAAAAAAAGACTCCCAAAGCATTTGTCGGAGCTTGCGATAAGTTTGTCTATACCGAGATACTTCGGGAGGATGAGCCGGCCGGCTCCCCAACAAAGAAAACCACTACGGACCTGAACCAGGATACGACGCTAGTTAATCTTTTGAGAAACGCCGTTGAACACTCCGCGAGTGAAGATGGCTGGGCGTATTTAGGGCAGATTGGACAACACATCGCAAAGCAGGCACCGGAGTTTGATCCCCGCAACTATGGATACAAGAAACTTGGCGACTTGGTTAGAGTCACTCAGCTTTTCGAAATAGATGAACGGCGTTCTCCCGACTCTCCGGGGATATCCATATACGTGCGGGATAAACGCAAGAAATTGGCAACTGGAGTTTAAAGGGTTACGCTTGCCGGCCATTTTTCTGAACGAAGTGAACTGACGCGCATGATTCAGACGCGGTAGAGCTATTTAGTTTGCGTCAGCTCGGTCTTTGCTAACTCCTCGACGAACTTCACCAGACCGGAATGATTGAGATCGCCGTTGCCCATGCTTTCCATGGCCTCTTTAGGGTCGCCAGCCGGATTGTGTCAATTGGCGGTCGGCTTCGCGGGCGAAGCGGAAGTCGTAGGCCCTCTGAACCGGGATGGTATCGGGTGCCTTCAAGATCTGCCGGATAACTTCAATGTCGTTGCGCTGAGTTTCTTCGTCGACCATGCCAGTTTGATTAAAGGTGCCGACGAGGTCATCGTACATGCGCGTGGCGACATTTTTGTCCAGGCCGGCGAACTTCATGGCGACCGCGATGGTTGCGTCGCGCTCCCTACGAATCAAGCGCAGCGCTTTCAGCGAAGCCTTCACCATGCCCGCCACGAGCTTGGGCTTCTCTTGAATCAATTGATCCGTCGTCGCCATCGTGCCCCAGGAATTTTTCACTTCGTTGCCGATGAACGACAATTCTCTGAAACCGGCAGGAACTCCGATGTAGCGTTCCGCCGTGGATGCGACGACGCCGTCGACCGCGCCCGCCATCAAAGCGCGCACGCCGTTACTGCCGCCGCCCGTATTGATGAAATTTATATCCCGATCGGGATCGATGCCGTGTTTTTGCATGACTTGCTTGGCCATGATCAGAGTCACATTGGCCACGCCGCTGGTGGCGACGCGCTTCCCCTTGAGCTCTTTCAGGCTCGTGATTTCCGGTTTGCTCAAAATCCAGGATAGGACTTTGTCGTTGGTGGCGAGAATCACTTTGAATGGCGCGCCGCCTTTC
>Ga0193707_1000933_pt1 | contig 10539 bp, 10 predicted proteins | sample U3c2metaG_FD_143043 | JGI IMG/M metagenome (GOLD analysis project Ga0193707, IMG submission 143043) | Soil microbial communities from a riparian zone of the East river system, Colorado, United States - U3c2 | ecosystem: Environmental > Terrestrial > Soil > Riparian zone | place: USA: East River...
CCGAGGAATTTTTGCAATTCCTGGCTTTCCCAAATCCAGCCCTGGCCGCGCTGCTCGAACATCACGGCGAAATTTTTAGGGCCGATTTCTGGCGCGCCATTCAGCGCCAAATCCGAGCAGGCGACATTCCAGAAGTGTTCCCTTACAGAGCGGAGCGGCGGTTGACGAATGACCAAGCTTTTTCCCTCGGACCAGCAAAAGCGTAACCAAACGGCGTTTTGTAAATTCCCGGACCTGGAAAATCCGGTTTCATATTGAATGCGCCCGGCGCGGCTCAAACGCGCAACCTACGGCTCCGAATGCCGATGACGGGCGCGCCGAGCTTCACGGTGGCTGGCTTCGCCGTCGTTGTGGACTGCGCTCCTTCCGGCGAACGCGCAAGTGAACGTCACCCAGAAAAACAATAATCTTTCGCGGGACGGCCTCTACATCGACGCCGCGTTTACTCCGGGCAACGCGGTTAACCTGACCCGCGACATGAACTTTAACGGGACAATCTCAGGCAACATGTACGCCCAACCGCTTCACATCGAGGGCGGTTCAAACGGCCCGAGGGTCATTGCAGTAACGGAATCCAATAATGTGCTCGACCCCAACGACGGTAGCCTCATTTGGCAGCGCAACCTCGGCCCGGCGGTGACATCAGGTTTGCCATGCGGCAACATCAACCCGCTCGGCATCACCGGCACGCCCGCGGTTGATCTTGCCTCCCGTTCTCTTTTCGTGGATGCGATGATCGATGGCGCGACCAAGAAGCATTTCGTTTATTTGCCGAATGTGGACCCCGGCGTGACGAATCCCAATTGGTCGGTAGATCTGAATTCGTCAGTTCCGGTATTTACTTCTAATGTGCAAAACGAGCGCGCCCGTCTCGCTAATGTGAATGGAATCATTTATGTGCCATTTTCGGGACACGCGGGCGACTGCGGCACTTATCGCGGTTGGTTTGTGGGCATTCCGATCAACAATCCTTCCGCCGTTATGGCTTGGGCAACGAGTGCCATCCTTGGGGGTATGGGGGCGTCGCCAGCAACGGGACTAACATGTTTGTGGTCACGGGCAACACATTCAACACCGGAGGCAACCGGATGGGTGGGGAAGCAATCATTCGTTTACAAGAAGGCCCGGTTTTTAGCGGCAACCCTACCGACTACTGGGCGCCAGTCGATTAGCTCGATCTCGACGACTTCGATATAGATCTCGGTGGTGTCAGCGCTACGCTCGTGGATGTGCCGGGGGCCACGCCTTCGCAGCTGGTCCTTGCGCTGGGAAAGGATAGCAAAGCTTACTTGCTTAACCGCAACAATCTTGGTGGCATCGCTCAGGCATTGGCCTTCGCGAGCCTTCCAACCGCTGTGAGGGGTCAATCAGCTGCCACTTATCACACAGGCTTAGGAACATATTTTGCTTTTCATACCGAAGATAACGCCATTGCGGCTTACACAGTTACTGCCACAAATGCGGCGACGATTACACCTACTTGGAACATGAGCTAGACTGGGCTGTGTTCGGTGTTTGTTACGCCAACACAGGTGGCATGAATAACGTGATGTGTGGGCCGCTGGTGGTGGAGGCGACCAGCGATTACACGCCTATGACGGCGATACCGCCACGGTGATCTACAGTGGTGGCGTCCCTAACGAGATGATGATAGGAACGCGTAAGTGAAATACGGGCATTGTCGCTCGGGGTCGCATTTATTATCCCGCCGACAACCAAATCAATGCTTTTGTCACTCCAGGTGGAGTACCCACTCCCACGCCAACACCAACGGCCACACTGCCAGCAACACCTACGCCGATTCCTACTGCGACTCCAACGTCAACGCCATCTGTTACTGCAACACCAATAAATACGCTATCTGCGTCCACCGCAAAGACTACTTGTTGTGGCGGGTGTCCGCCAGGTTAGCATGGGCAACAGCTGCCGAGGGCGACTCGAGACCCCCCTTTACGCAGATGCGGCGTGGAAGTGCCAGGAGGTGACGGCTACAACACTTCTGAGGTTGGTACTAGTGATTAGTGACTCGAGAAGTAACGCGGGTATGACTTGTTACAACTCAAGAAATACCGGCATCTGATTAGTTAGCTTCCTCTAACTCCAGCGAAACCATCTAGAACTCAAGCGCGTGAACCATAACGTGATCCACGGATGTTACTCAGCGAATGTTTCGACGAATGCTGTACGTTGTGTAAAACAAGCACTGTCGGGAAACTTAACACGGCTTAATTTTTTCATAGTATAACTCGTTGACAAGCGTGCGGCACGCTGCTCTAGAAGGGAGGCGCGGCATTTAGCGCCGATTCTATGAAAGCCTTAACTTCCTGTTTATCACACATCGTTATTCTTCACCTATGCGCAAAGGGTATCACTGTCGGAAATCTTGACGATCTCTGTAAGAGGCCGACTCACCGAGAGTTGTGGCGCAACCTCTTTTGCAACGGCATGCGATTATGCATTCAACGCGTTGTGGGAACAGGGTCGCGGAATTCCAACTGTGGGTTAATGAAACTTTCAACGCGCATCTTCTCACTTTTCCTTGCTGGTTTGTGCGGTGTGGTCTGCTCCGCCAACGCGCAGGTCAACGTTACTCAGAAGCAGAACAATCTTTCCCGTGATGGCCTTTACATCGATTCGGCCTTTACGCCTTCTGCCGCTGGCGGCATTACGCGCGACCTCAACTTCAACGGCAGCATTTCAGGGAACGTTTACGCTCAACCCCTCTACATCGAGAACGGCCCCGGCGGCGCCGCGATGGTTATCGTCGTGACTGAATCGAATAACATTTATGCGCTCAATGCCATTACTGGCACAGTGATTTGGCAGCGCAACGTTGGCCCGCCCGTCAGCTCAGGTCTGCCGTGCGGCAATATTAATCCGCTCGGCATTACCGGCACCCCGGTTGTCGATCTCGCCTCGCGGTCACTTTTCTTCGATGCCATGATCGATGGCGCGACGAAGAAGCATTTCATTTATTCCTTGAACGTGGACACAGGCGCCATCAATCCCGGCTGGCCGGTGGATGTGAACGTCGCTGCCATCTACAATGGCACCACTTTTACCTCATTGGTGCAGAACGAGCGCGCTGCACTCGCGCTTGTCAATGGTGTCCTCTATGTGCCGTATTCCGGCCACGCAGGCGATTGCGGCATTTATCGCGGTTGGGTTGTCGGCGTGCGAATCAATAATCCAGGCAGTGTGACCGCTTGGGCAACAGCGGCTATCGGTGGCGGAATTTGGGGCCATGGCGGTGTTGCCAGTGACGGCACTAACATATTCGTGGTGACGGGAAACACCTTTAGCACTGGGGGTATCTGGAGCGGTGGCGAAGCGATTATTCGTTTGCAAGCTGGTCCAATCTTCAGTGGCAATCCGACTGACTACTGGGCACCCACCAATTGGCTCTCACTTGATAATACCGATATCGACCTCGGGGGGTGCGGCGCAGTGCTCATCGATGTACCCGGCGCGACGCCTTCGCAGCTGGCGCTCGCGTTGGGCAAAGATGGCAATGCTTATTTATTAAATCGTAATAATCTTGGCGGCATTACCGCACCGGTAGCCTCCGCGAACGTGGGTGTAGCAATCAGAGGTCAATCTGCTGCCAGTTATCGCACCGCCAACGGGAAATACTTTGTTTTTCGTGATGGGAGCAGCGCGATCTCGGCTTATAAAATTACTCCGACAAATCCGCCAACCATAGTTCCTGCTTGGAGCCTTAGCCAGAACGGCCAGGGGTCGCCGTGGGTTACGACTACTGATGGGACCAATAATGCGATTGTGTGGGTGGTCGGCTCCGAAAGCGGCGATCAGCGCCTGCACGGCTACAATGGCGATACTGGCGCGGTGGTGTACGCCGGCGGTGGGACAAACGAGCTGATGGCTAATACACGCAAGTGGAACACCGGTATCGTCGCGCGCGGTCGAATCTATTTTGCCGCCAGCAACAAAGTTTATGCTTTTAAGCTGCCGGCAGGGACGCCTACTCCAACGCCAACGGCGACCCCGACCCCCATTCCTACTGCTACACCGACGCCAACACCAACTCCGACTCGACCACCACCCACGCCTACGCCTACAGCGACAGCAACACCAAGGACTACCCCTACACCAACTCCGAGTGCAACGCCTTCGCCTACCTCGACACCGGGCGGTTCGTGCAGTGACACACTTAACCCAGCACTGGCCAATACTGATGACAATCAGGAGGACGCCGCCTTTGTCCATGTAGTGGACGTAAACTTGTCTGCCATGACAGTACAGAAGCTACGCGTTTACATAGGAACGGTTGTCGGAAACGGACAACCCTTCAAGGTAGCGTTGTATAATGCGAGTAACAATCTTTTGACTAATACGAGTGGAACGTTGAACGCCGTAGATGGCGGAACATGGAAAGAACTCGCTGTTCCCAACGTAACTATTCCGGCGGGAACCTATCGCATCGCGTGGACCGCCTTGTCTGGAGCAACCAGTGTCCGGTATCGCTACCAGAACGGGAACGGACAGACCAGAGTTAGCGACCAAACTTTGCGTGGCGGTTACTTTGGTTTTCCACAAAATCCGCTAAACAATAGCAGTAGCTTTTACAGAAACGGGATTGATGCTGCCGGTGCTTGTGGCGCATCGACACCTTAACCTACGCCATTTGGCGCATTTTATTTCGATGGGAATGTAGATGAACTTCTAATCTCCAGCACGAATTGCTCCGCAATTGGATTTTAACCGAATACAACAACCAAACCTCGCCGGGAACATTTGTTACGATGAGGAGCGAAAGTTGCGCGTTTTAATGGGATCATTGATGACGTGCGCATCCACGACCGGGCACATAGTCAAGCGGAATCCAGGCCGATATGAATACGCCCGTTGAGAATCCACACCTACACCAACTGCCATTTCCCTACCGCAACACCAAATGCGCCCGGCGCGGCTCGAACGCGCAACCTACGGCTCCGGAGGCCGTCGTTCTATCCAGTTGAACTACGGGCGCGATTGAACCCACGAACATAACGCAAATTAACCGGTTAGCGATTCAAGGATTTAGTGGTTATCCGGTCGCCGAATCTCAAACTCGTTAGATCCCTAAATGATCCCGTGGGCGGTTGCAATTTCACCTATCCTGCTGGAAACTGTTCGCCCGCCCGAGCGGGCGGGGAGGAGGATTTTCATGAATCAGATCATCGATGCCATTGAGAAAGAACAGCACAGAAGCGACGCCACACCGTTTTCTGTCGGGGATAGCGTGCGCGTTCACACCCGAGTGGTGGAAGGGGACAAAGAACGAGTCCAGATATTTGCTGGCATAGTCATTGGCCGTAAGGGCCGGGGACTCAATGAAACATTCACCGTGCGCCGAATCTCCTACGGAGCCGCGCATTGCAAAGGTAGAAGTGGAGCAAAAAGGCCGCGCACGTCGCGCCAGACTAAATTATCTTCGCACTCGCAAGGGCAAGGAAGCGACAGCGGTTCGCGAGTGAAGATGTGAGATGTAAGAGTGATTCGTGAGAGATTTTGCCACGAGTCACATCTCACTTCTCACCATTAGAATTTCTGCATAATATGCCGCATGCACCGGCGATGCGGATTTCGTTACGAGAAAAAACTGCGCGCCGCCGGCGTCGCGCGGATTGCCGGGATTGACGAAGCTGGTCGGGGAGCGTTGGCGGGTCCGGTTGTGGCTGCTGCAGTAGTTCTTCCTGAAAAATTCCGTCATCGCCGCCTGAACGATTCCAAGCAGCTCGCGCCGGACCTGCGGGAGGAAATTTATTCGGAGCTGGTGTCCAACCCCGAAGTCAGATCGACCGTTGGCATTATCGATTCCATCGAGATCGATCGCATCAACATTCTGCGCGCGAGCCATCTAGCGATGCGCCTGGCGATCACGGCTCTGATCGATCCGCCGGAGCACGTCTTGATCGATGGGCTGCCGGTCATTCCTTTTCCGCTTCCGCAGACTGCGATTGTTGATGGTGACTGCATCAGTCTGAGCATCGCTGCTGCCAGCGTGATCGCCAAGGTAACGCGCGACCGGATGATGCGTGACTTTTGCGCTCAGTTCCCGCAGTATTGCTTCGGCCAGCACAAAGGTTACGGAACCGAGTTGCACCTGCTGAGACTCCATGAATTCGGCCCTTGCCCGATCCATCGCCGATCTTTCGAGCCGGTGGCGCAGCCGCTTCTCGCGTTGGAGGACATCGTCCAAATCCGGTCATCTCCGGCGAGGCGCCCGCGGCGAGACGTTGGCGTGTCGCTATCTCAGGCGTAACGGTTACAAGGTCCTCTTCCGCAATTTTCGCGGCCGCAGCGGCGGTGAGATCGATGTTGTCTGTCGTGACAATGACACACTGGTTTTTGTCGAAGTAAAAACCCGCGGGCGCGAAGATTTCGGCCGGCCCGTTGAAGCGGTCGATCGCGAAAAACGAAAGCGCATTTCCCGTGGTGCCCTTGCGTGGCTGCGAATGCTGGATAATCCCGATATCCTTTTCCGATTTGACGTTGTTGAAGTCATCATCGCGGACGGCGCGAAACCCCGCGTCGAACTAATCAAAAACGCGTTTCCGCTGTCCAAACCGTACCTTTACTGATTGATCATCAATTGAGCGATGCAATAGGATTAGCTCTCCCTTCGCAGGGGATAGGGAGGGTGAGGGTTTGATGACAGCCGCTCCGCGCTGGACAATCGCGCCGTCGTTAGCACAATCTTAATGTCCAACCATGGCCGATCCCATCCTCGTTGCTGAATCGAAGGAACAAATCTTTTTGCTCCCCAAAATGGCAAACCGCCACGGTTTGATCGCCGGCGCCACCGGCACGGGGAAAACGGTCACGCTTCAAACGCTCGCAGAGAATTTCAGCGCGCGGGGTGTGCCGGTTTTTCTGGCGGACGTAAAAGGCGATCTCGCGGGATTGAGTCAACCTGGCGGAAATAATCCAAAAGTCCTGGAGCGCGCCAAAGAACTTAAGATCGATGATTTCAAAGGCGAAGCCTGCCCTGTGGTGTTTTGGGATGTGTTCGGCGAACAGGGTCATCCCGTGCGCGCCACCGTTTCCGAAATGGGTCCGCTACTGCTCGCACGGTTACTGGAGCTGAACGACACGCAGGAAGGCGTACTCAACATGGTTTTCAAGATTGCCGATGATAACGGACTGCTGCTTCTCGATCTGAAGGATCTGCGCGCGATGTTGCAGTACGTCGCGGACAATGCCGATCAATTCAAAACTCAATATGGAAATATCTCCACTGCCAGCGCCGGAGCGATCCAACGCAACCTCCTGGCGCTCGAATCGCAAGGCGCCGACAAGTTTTTCGGCGAACCCGCACTCAATCTCGAGGATTTGATTCAAACGCAGCGCGGCAAAGGAACGGTCAACATCCTTGCTGCAGATAAATTGATGCAAAAATCACCGAAGGTTTACGCGACATTTCTCCTTTGGATGCTCTCTGGTTTGTTCGAGAATCTTCCGGAGATTGGAGACCCGGAAAAACCGAAGCTGGTTTTCTTTTTTGATGAAGCGCACCTGCTCTTCGCTGACATCGCGCCGGCAGTCGGCCAAAAGATCGAGCAAATGGTACGACTCATTCGTTCCAAAGGCGTTGGCGTTTATTTCGTCAGCCAAAATCCGCTCGATATCCCCGACGTTGTGCTTGGGCAGCTTGGAAATCGCGTGCAGCACGCGTTGCGCGCATTTAGCCCGCGCGACCAAAAAGCCGTGAAAGCCGCCGCGGAAACTTTCCGGCAAAATCCAAAGCTGAAAGTGGAGACGGTGCTTACCCAGCTCGCGGTTGGCGAAGCGCTCGTCTCGATGCTGGACGAAAGCGGCAGTCCACAGATTGTCGAGCGCGCGAAGATTGTTCCACCGCGCAGCCAGGTAGGTGCCATCACGGCCGATCAGCGGAAAGAGATTATCGCTTCATCTGTCATCGCCGGTCATTACGAGAAAGCTATCGATCGGGAATCGGCCTACGAAAAACTCCAGGCGAGAGCAGGGGAGAAAGCGCAAACATCCGGCGCACGGCCTGTGGCTCCCAGGCCCCCAACGCCCGAGGGAGAGAAGCCTTCGTTATTGGCTGAAGCTCTCGGCACCGCCACGGCCGCATTCCAACCCACAATCGGACCGCGCGGCGGCCGCTATGATTCACTCGCAACTTCTATGGTAAAGAGTGCAATGCGCGCTGCCAGCAGCTCAATAGGCCGGCAAATCGCTCGCGGAATCCTCGGAGGAATTCTCGGAGGCAGCGGCCGGCGAAGATAACTGTAGCCACGGCCGTGCGGGCCGTTCCGCAAGTCGCACAAGCGGCCCTTCAACGACAAATCGCCGGATACGTTTTGTGTACCCGGCGATTTGAACTGCGCTCTGTTATTTTTTCTTAAGCGCGCCTGCGGGACTGGCGCCTCCCTTTGCACCCTTTCCGGGTTTCACTTCCACCTCTGTCGCAGCCATCGTGTATGTGATTGTCACCTTTTCGCCAACCTTGAGGTCGCCCGTGACCTTGGTATTGGCGTCACGACTGATTTCCCAGCGATCCTTTCCCTTTTGGACCGCTATCATGGTGTCTGTTACCTCTAGGACTGGTCCGGTCACTTGGTAAGTCTTATCTCCCGCGGCAAAGGCTGCGCTGCCGAGCGCGAGACCCGCTGCTGCCAATAAACTAAATACTGCTTTCATATTCATAGTGACCGATTAGACCGCTTCCCATCACTTCTATTCAAGCTTTTGAGTGGAAGCTGCACTTTTAATCGGCTGACTGGAGACCGTCACTTCCTAGTTTACGCCCAACCCGCAAAGTTAGAGGCCAGATAACGTTTCGCGTCTGCTCCGGAGCTCCCCACGCAGCGCCAAGCTCGTCCATTATTTGTTGCAACGGATCGCTGCCTTTCGCAGCGATGAACCGCTGGGTCGACGACCACGTTCGAAGGTAGCCCACCAGATGATCGAGATTCCACCACGCTCTCATTTCGAATTTTGGCGGGTCGATCTTGTGAAACGTGAAGGGGAGATCGGCGAACCGTTCAACGAGCTTGCGCTCCGGCGGCCAAAACGATCCGACCACCTCGTAATAGTATCGATTCACAACCTCATCGATCACCGGTTCGATCTGTAACAAGTTGTAAGCCGAAGCAGCGAGGACGCCGTCAGGCTTCAATACTCGCTGCGCTTCCGCGTAAAAGCGGCCCAAATCGAACCAATGCAGGGCCTGCGCGACCATGATTAGATCGACCGTCCCAGAGTCTATGCCGCTGTCTTCTGCCGGCGCGACACGATACTCGACGTGTTCGTGTTGCTGGGCATTCGCGATCTGCTTCTCGCTTGCATCGGTCGCGATCACACGATCGAACACTAAGGCCAATCCGACTGCTGCTTGTCCGCTTCCAGTGCCGCAATCCCAAGCGAGCTGACGACTCGGCGCGATGCTCCCTAGATAATCGAAGAGCTCATGCGGGTAGCCTGGTCGAAAGATCGCGTAATCAGCGGCCTGTTTGGAAAAATGATCTTTGAAGTTCATATCAGCCTCCGCTTTGTAGCGGCGGCTGTCTCAGCCGCAAACTGGATGCAACTGCCTGCCCTGAGCAGCAATCGAATGGGTCACGTTGCTATTGCTTCGGCGGCTCAGGCATCGTTCTTAGTCCGACACGCGCGAGATATTCATCCGCTTGAAGGAGATCGGTGCCCGCGCGCTCGACGATCTTCAGCAGATTATCCATCGAAGAGACTTCTTCGAGTTGCTCAGTCAGGAACCACTGCAGGAAATTAATCGTGATGTAGTCGTTCTGCTTTCGCGCCAACCCGACCAGTCCGTTGATTTGTTGGGTGACATGAATTTCCTGATCGAGCGAAAGCTTCACCGCATCCCGCGGCGTCTTAAATTTTGATTTCGGCGCGTCAATCGCCGGAATCGCCACGCGTCCGCCGGCGTCCACGACATATTTGATGAACCGCAGCGCATGTCCCTTTTCCTCTTCGGCCTGTTTGAAAAAATGCTGGGATAATTGCGGCAACGCCTCAGCGGCAAAATGCGCAGCGATTGCGTAATATTGCAACTCCGCACTGAACTCGTATCCGATCTGTTCGTTAATCGCGTCGATAACTTTCTGACTGGTCAGCATAGGAACCTTTCGATTGATGTAATCCTTGTCTTAGCGCATGTACTCGCGACGATCAATGATCTGAATGACAACGTGTCGGCTTCGGTTCTTCCGCAATCGACGCAGTCGGATATGATGAAAAGAGGCGGACATTGGATGTCGAGTTTCGGAGGGCTTTCGTGTCGTTCCGACTTCTCCTATCTGAACCACCGTCTATTTCTCACTACGAAACGTTCCGGTAATTTCGCGTAGCGATTGATTCTGTACTTCCCAGCGCGACTTGGGCGTCCAGGCAAGAATTTGTTGAAAATAGTCGCCGTCGTCCAAAGTGGATGAAGAAAAACGACATTGGTGTTGTTTTCCGTCCCGCTTAATTCGTCTTGCAAGGTGGGATGACCATCGATCGTTAGCGCAACAGGTTTAGTGGCGAAGGCGATTTTCATTTTGTGCAGCA
>Ga0193707_1000934_pt1 | contig 10535 bp, 8 predicted proteins | sample U3c2metaG_FD_143043 | JGI IMG/M metagenome (GOLD analysis project Ga0193707, IMG submission 143043) | Soil microbial communities from a riparian zone of the East river system, Colorado, United States - U3c2 | ecosystem: Environmental > Terrestrial > Soil > Riparian zone | place: USA: East River...
GCGCACGATCGACGCAATCAGATATCCGGCCACGACGAACGGCTTTCTGCTCGAGACTTTGTCCGACCACCATCCACTCAGCAGCTTGAGCAGCGACGCCGTTGTCTCCGCGGCCCCCTCGATCGCACCGATGAAGCTGGCGTTGGCGCCCAGCACTCCGGCCAGAAACACCGGCAGCAGCGGATAAATCATCTCCGTCGAGACGTCGGTGAAGAGGCTCACCGCGCTCAGACCGATCACGTTGCGGCCGAGTTTCGGACGCGGCTTCTGCACTGCCGCCGGGTTTACGATCCCCGCACCTCCGAGTAATCTCCCACGGTCACCTCGCCTTTCACGCCTTCGATTACTGTGTCGTCGCCGACCAGCGAGTTCTTCAACACCGACTTCCTGATTTTCGCGTTCGATCCAACAATCGAGTGGCTGATGTCAGTACTATCGAGAACTGAGCCCGTGCCAATCGAGACGTTGGGCCCGATCTTCGATTTCTTCAGTGTGACGTTGTCTTCGATGTAAACCGGGTCGATGATCGTCGAATCACCGGCGTCCTTCGGCCGGCGCGCGCGGCCGCGCTTGAGCATCGCCTCGTTGGTCTCCAGCATCGTGTCGATCTTTCCGGCGTCGTACCACCCTTCGACGTCGATGACTCTGATCTTCGCGCCCTTGTCGATCATGTACTGGAACGCGTCGGTGAGGAAATACTCGCCCAGGTTCTTCGGCTGCTCGAGGACCCACTCGATTCCCTCGAACAACAGCTTCCAGTTCCTGATGTAGTACAGTCCGATGTTGGCTCTCTTGGAGATCGGTGTCTTCGGCTTCTCGATGATCTTCGTCATGTTGCCGTCCTTGTCCGTCACGACGACACCGAAGCGCTGATAATCCTCGACCTCCTTCACCCAGATTATGCCGTCGGCGTCCACGGTCTTCACCTTGGAAAGATCAGCGTCGAAGATCGTATCGACGAAGATGATCAGCACGGGCTGATCGACATAGGGGCGGGCGAGCGCGATGGCGCCCGCCGTTCCATCCTGCACCTTCTGCTCGATGAACACCGAAGGCACGTCCATCTCGGCGCGCGCGTACGCCTCCACCTTTTCCTTGAGGTGCCCCGTGATGTAAACGATCTCTTCGACGTTGCCCAGTTTCTTGAGCTCGTCGAGGACGTACGACATCACCGGCTTGCCCGCGACCTTCATCATCGGCTTGGGCGTCAAGTGAGTGTGCGGGCGAAGACGGGTTCCCTTCCCCGCCAGCGGGATGATCACTTTCATGGCTCGGTTGTCCCCTCTCTGCCGTATCTGTCGCTCAGACGGACGACGTCGTCTATCTCCGGCGTCGACACTTCCAGCACATCGCAGTCGGTCACGGCGATCATCTGATGGATCGTCCCGGGCGTGATTCTGAATGACTCACCGACCCTGAGCTTCATGTCGTCGAGGATGTCGTCGCCCTCCCTCTGAACGCGATAGACGATCTCGCCCGACAGCAGATAGACCGTTTCATCCTTCCTGTTGTGATATTGCACCGACAGCTCGTGGCCGGCGTTGATATGGAGAATCTTCCCCACGTATCGCTCGGACCGCGCCCAGATGGTCTCGTGTCCCCACGGCTTCGGCACCCGGGTGACTGGTATCCGGCCGGACCTGGGTCGCACCGCGCGTCGCTTGGCCGCTGCTTTGGAGGCCGAAGCCTTCCCGGCTGTTTTCTTTTTCGGCATGCGTAAATATCTATGGTCAGGTCACGCGCGGCCACTTCGATGCGGTGTCACTGAAGCCGCGCAGAGCACGTTGGCCCCGGCGACGCTGTAGGCCCGCAGAACACGTTGGTATCGGGCATAGTTTCTGCCTTTCTGCGCATCGCATGATTCTCTCGCCGAAGCATCTTCCGCGCCTCGTCGCGACGATACGCCTCTTTACCAACTACGGCTTGCGCGATTTCGCCAGCCGCCAGGGGCTCCTGAGCATCGAGGGCGCGGCCATCGATGATGTGGGCACATTCGAGGGGGATCTCGCCGCAAAAGCCGCCGCGTTCCGCGAACGACTGGTGGAGCTGGGGCCTGCGTACATCAAGCTGGGTCAGGTACTCTCCACCCGCCCGGATCTGCTGCCGCCGCCGTACATCGAGGAGCTCGAGCACCTCCAGGACAACGTTCCGCCGATGGACTTCGAGCAGGTCGAGATGACGATCGAGGCGGAGCTCAAGGCGCGCATCAGCAAGCTCTTCGCCTCATTCGAACAGGAGCCACTGGGCAGCGCAAGCCTCGGGCAGGTGCACGCCGCCGAGCTGCGTGACGGCCGCAGTGTGGTGGTCAAGGTCCAACGCCCAAATCTCCGCGAGCAGCTCGCCGATGATATCACCTACTTCCGCGATCTGGCGACGTTTCTGACGGATCACACCTCGGCCGGCTCACGGGTAGATCTCGTCGGGGTGGTACAGCAGGTGGAGCGCGCGCTGGCCGACGAGCTCGATTACCGGACCGAAGCGCGCAACGCGGCGGCGTTCCGGAAAGCGCTGGCGACCTTCCCGCACATCCTGATCCCGCGCGTCATCGATGCATACACCACCCACAAGGTGCTCACGACGGAGCGCATCAGGGGAGTGAAGATCGACTCGATCCCCCCGATCGTGCGGATCGAATACGACTTCTCCGAGCTGGCCGAGGAGTTCGCGCGAGCCTACCTGCACCAGATCACGGATAGCGGGCACTTCCACGCCGACCCGCATCCTGGAAACCTGTTCATTGTGCTCCCCGGCCGTGAGAATCCCAAAACGCCAGCGGAAGCGGTCGCCGACGACCGCCGTCAGGTGGTGAGGCCCGGCGCAACCGCGCTGACACAGTCCGAGAACGAAGCCAAAGCCGCGGCCGTTGCCCCTGCACCGCGCGATGATCCGAAGCTCGCCCTCATCGATTTCGGAATGACCGCGCACCTGACCGGTACAATGCGCGATCACGTCGTGCGGCTCCTACTCGCCATGGCGGAGAATGACGGCAACGCCGCGGCGGAAACGCTGATGGAAATGGGCGCGGTGCCGGATGAATTCGACCGCAACGCGTACGTTCGCGATGTCGCGGCGCTGATCGCAAAGCAAGCGGATCAGACGGTCGAGGAGACACCGACAGGAGTGATGCTCTACGAGATCATCACGATTGCGTATCGCGAGGGATTAAAGCTTCCGGCGGAGCTGACGCTGTTGGCGAAAGCGCTCTTCAGCCTCGACGACGTGACGAGATCTCTCGATCCCAATTTCAGTCCGACGAGCTCGATCCGGGAGTACACCGCCGAAATCGCCAACCAGCGGGCGCGACGCGACATATCGCCGCGGCGCCTCTTTCAGATGGCAGCCGAAACATCGGACCTCGTGCGCGCGCTTCCGCACCGGCTCGACGTCTTCACACAGAAGCTGGTCGCCGACGATTTCGCTGTCCGCGTGGACACGCCGCAACTCGGATCGCTGCTCCTCGGGCTGGAAAAAGTCGCGAACCGCATTTTCACCGGACTCGTCCTCGGCGGCTTGCTCGTGGCCAGTGGGCTCCTCATGGGATATCGGCAGAGCCTGGCGACAGTGGGCTTTCTTATCGCAGCGATAATTGGGCTGTGGATGGTTGCGACGATTCTGATACAGGATCGGCGGAGTCGGAAACGGAAGGGAAAGAGCTGAGCCGCGTCACCACGCTCGCGACGTAGAGATCGATGCGCTGGCGAATGAGCGCGGCGTCAATCTCCGGAACTCCGTGGGCTCGCCATCCCTCATACATCGATGGTGGTCCCGGCAGCAGCTCCACCACCGACATCAGATCCCAATACGGGTGATACGCGAACGCGGGTCCCGCGGCCGCGATGTACTGCGAGAGGAATTCGTCCGCGGCCAGCAGACCATGCAGGCTCGCCAGGTTGTGCCGGCACCAGGCGACGTCGATTCCCGCCGGCCCTCTGCAGCCATTCACCCAATCGACGACCCCGTTGACGCGACCATTCCACCAGATGACATTGCTCGGGTGAAAGTCCCGGTGCACGAAACACTCATTGTAAGAAGGCGCGGGGCCCTGAACTGCCTCGATGGCCGTCGCCCACGCCTCCGGTTGCTCTGACCACTTGGGCACGGCAAGCTTGGCACGCTCGTTATACCGGCGATACTTCCAGCGGAATCCCTCGGCTTCAACGCGATGAATCCGCGCCGCGACATGGGCGAGACCCTGAAGCCACTCGGTCCAGCTTTCGGGCTGGAGCACTACTTCGCCGGGAACCATAGTCACGAGGGTTGCCGGCGCCCCGCATTTTGATCCGTCGGCATCACACCCCACGAGCTGCGGAACTGGAAGTTCCGCCTCCGTCGCGTGCACCACGCTGTTGGCTTCCCGAGTTGCGATATCGGGCTCCCGCTTTACCCAGTCCTTGTTCGTGAAGAGACGAAAAACGAGGCCCGTGGTCTCACCGTCCGCGGTTTCGACTTCGACCGCGTGCACCTCTGAAGAGGTTGCGCCAGGCAGCGCCGCGACGGAAATCACGCGGCCACCGGCCACCTTTTCTATCCAGGTACGCGCCTTGTCAGGAATCACGACTGCCACGCCAGCACAATTTTCCCGAACGTCTTGTTCGACTCCATCAGCTCGTGTGCGGCTTTGATTCTCTCGAATGGAAAAACCCGATCGACGACCGGCTTGAGACGGCCCGCGTCGAAGAGCGGGAGAATGTGTTCCGAGAGATCGCGCGCCACCGTGATTTTTTCTTCCAGGGGCCTTCCTCTCAATGTCGTTCCGACAATGGTAAGCCGCTTGACGAGAAGCACGCCCATGCTCAGCGGCGTGGACGCACCACCGGTTAGACCGACGACGACGATCCGGCCGCGCAACGCGAGCACGCGCATGTTCCCCTCGAGGTAGTTCCCGCCCACGAGATCCACCACGGCATGCACGCGTCGCGCGCCGATCGCGGCCTCGACCTGCGCGGCCCACTCACCGCGAGAAGCATCGATTCCGACATCGAGACCGAGCTTCTTCGCCCGCTCGAGCTTGTCGGCGGTGCGCGCGGTTCCGACCACCCTCGCCCCCGCCGCGCGGGCGATCTGCAATGCGGCGGTTCCGACTCCGCTCCCCACAGCGTGAATGAGCAGCGTTTCACCAGTTCGAAGCGCCAGCCTGTTGAAGAGCGCGTCGTACGCAGTAAGAAAAGCCTCGGGAATCGCGCCTGCGTCCTCCCACGACATGCCCTTGGGGACCGGCATCGCTTCTCTCTCGTGCACGCACAAAAACTCGGCGTGGCCCGCGCCGCCGATGATCCCCATCACCCGGTCTCCGGTCTTCCAAAGCGTCGCCAACGGGCCGAGGGAATCGACCTCGCCCGCGTATTCCATCCCGCTGATGTCAGCTGACACGCCGGGCGGAACGGGATAATTCCCCTCGCGCTGCATTAGGTCCGCGCGATTGAGCGCGGACGCCCTCACCCGGACGCGGATCTGCCCGACGCCAGGCTCCGGCTTCGGCCGCTCCTGAATCTCGAGCACGTCCGCCCCGCCCGGCCGCGTGATGATGACCGCTCTCATTGCCAAAAGTTATTCAGACTCACTCGGAAAAATGAAGGCCGACTCTTTTCGAGCCGGCCTTCGGGGTCCACCAGCGTCCACCCTAGCGAACCTTATTGCCATTCGGATCCCACACCTCGACCGTCCCCAGATTCCGCGCACGAATCGGCGCCTCGATCTTGGATAAATCGCCCGCCACGACCACGACGAGATTGTCCGGGGTGAGCTTGCCCGCCGCGACGCGATGGACGTCGTCCGGCGTCACCGCCGCGAGCCGCTCGCGATACGTCGCGTAGAAATCCATCGGCAGACCCCAGACGATCAGATTCTGAAGCCGGCCCGTAAGACCCTGGACGCTCTGCACCGCGTTCGGAAATCCCGACACGAGGTTGTTCACCGCGCCTCCCAGCTCCGTCGCTGAAACTGGCTCGGTCACAATGCGGCGGTACTCGCCGATCGCTTCCACCAGCGAGGAATCGGTCGCCGCTGTCCGGACGTCAGATTGCATCTGGAACGAGCCCGCGCCCGGCCTCAAATCGAGGCCGCTGAAGATTCCATAAGTGTAGCCGTGCTTCTCGCGCAGGTTCGTATTGAGACGCGAGCTCACCGCTCCGCCCAGCACGTGGTTCAACGCCAGCATCGAGATGTAATCCGGATCGGTCGCGCGGAATCCCGCCTGGCCGACGACGATCGACGACTGCACCGAGCCCGGGCGATCGACGAGAATAACTCTCGTCGCACTGCTCGGGCGAATTGGATTCACCACTGGCGCCATTGCCGCCCGCGTCGCGGTCCAGCCACCAAACGCCTGCTGTGCCACCGAGCGCGCTTCGAGGGGAGTGATGTCGCCGACCAAAAGCAATGTCGCGCCCGCTGGCGCGAACATCGTGCGATGCCAGGCCACGACGTCGTCGCGGGTCAATCCGCCGATCGTCGTGAGGGTGCCGGCAGCGGGACGCGAGAACGGCGCTGTGCTGTCGAACGCCGCCCGAATGAAAGCATCCGCCGCCAGGCCAGAGGCGCGCGCGTGACCCTGCTGATACGCCGCCAACGCCTGGTTCTTCACGCGAATGAATTCGGTGGCCGGAAAACTCGGTGAGATCACCGTCTTTGCCGCGAGTTGCATCGCCTGCGGGAACACGTTCTTGAGCGCGACGACATCGGCGAACGAAGTGGAGAACCCACCGCCCGTCGAATACTGCGCGCCCAGCGCATCCATCTGCCGCGCGATCTCGGCGCCCGACAAATCGTTGGTGCCCTCGGAGAGCAATCTTCCCGTCAGCGAAGCGAGTCCATTCTTCGCCGCCGGCTCCCGCATCGCGCCGGCATCGAGAATCAGGCGACCCTCGATCACGGGCAACGCGTGCTTCTCGACCAGAATTACCTTCAGGCCGTTGTTCAGCTGGAACTGCTCTACGGTCGGAAAAACGTAGGGACGCAATGGTCCTGGCGCCGGTGGCGCGACCGTCTGTGCCCCCGCGGTGCCGAGAGCGCCCATCGCCAGCGATAGCGCGGCGATTCTCACGTTGAAAGTAGCGGTACGCATTACGGCACCCTCGTCGTTGGCGGTGAAGCGGGCTTCTTCGGCGGAACGTAAATCAGAACGACGCGGTTCTCGGGAACAAGTCGTTCGTGCGCCAACGCATTGAGATCTGCGAGCGTCACGCGGTCGTAATCGCGCAGCACCGTGTTGACGTAATTCGGATCGTGGAAGTACGTCCAACCCTCCGCCAGACGATCGGCGCGTCCGCCGAACCCACCTGTGGTCTGCAGTCCGTTCACGAACGCAAACCTCTCAGACGCGCGCGCTCGGTCGAGCTCTCCCTGAGTGAAGCTGCTTGCCCCCGCGAGCTCCGCGAGAATGGAGACCTCCAGCGAGTCGGGATTGCTGCCCGGCTTTCCGGTGGCGGTGAAGACGAGCATGTCCGCGCCATCGGCGAGTCCGAAGTTGAACCCGCCGACATTCGTCGCGAGCTGCTGGCGCCTCACCAGCGCGTCGTACAAACGCGACGAGCGCCCACCGCCCATCACGTCGCCCAGCAGGGAGACGATAGGGGCGCGACTGTCCTTGACCGACGGCGCTCTGTAACCGATGTAGATCGCCGGCGCCGGAATCTGCGAGTCGACCACCACGTACCGCTGCTGGTGCCCCACGATCGCCGGCAGTCTCATGCTTGCCAGCGCCGGAACCTGGGGACCGCGCGGAATCGAGCCAAAATGCTTCCGCACCAGTAGCTTCGCCTGTGGAACGTCGATGTCGCCCGCGACCACCAGCACCGCGTTGTTGGGCGCGTAGTACGTCTTGAAGAAATTCTCGACGTCGGTGAGGCTCGCTGCCGATAGATCCGCCATTGAGCCGATCACATCGTGATGGTAGGGGTGCCCTTCGGGGAAGAGCGCCTCTTCCATCTTCTCCGGCCAGGTGCCGTAAGGCTGGTTGTCCACGCTCTGCCGGCGCTCGTTCTTCACGACTTCGCGCTGATTGTCGAGCTTGGCCTGATCCATCGCCTCGAGCAGCGTCCCCATGCGGTCGGCCTCCAGCCAGAGCGCGAGCTCGAGCTGATTCGATGGAAGCTGCTCGAAGTAATTCGTGCGGTCCCAGTTGGTGGTGCCGTTGATGTCGGCGCCGCCGCGCCCGCCCGCTGCCTCGAGGAGAGCGAAATGCTGGCCCTTGGCGACGTTCTTCGATCCCTGGAACATCATGTGCTCGAAGAGATGCGCGAAGCCGGTGCGACCCGGCTGCTCCATCTTCGATCCGACGTTATACCAGAGAAGAACGGCGGCGACGGGCGTCGAGTGATCCACGTGATAGATCACGTTGAGCCCGTTGGGCAGCGTCTCCTTGGTAAAGTCGACGCGCAGCTCGGGACTCCTGCCCGCCTGTGCACTATTGCCTGCCTGAGCACCCGCGTTAGCGGCGACAAGGGACAACAGAGAGACCGCAAAGTAGCGGAGTCTCATTCGACCTCCATGAGATTTGGATTGCCGGCAGCTGGACGGGAGCGGCCGGAATGGATGCACATAATAGGAACAATCACGCTCGCCGTCGAGCCGAAGTTGCGGAGTCCACAGGCCAGACTCAAAGCTGCACGTTTTTTGAGCGCAAGTATGAGAGCTCAGAGCGATCAGCTTGAAAGCTTACGGTTCCCTGCTTCAGTTTTGTGGATGCCAGCCCAATCCGCCCCGATCCCAGCCCAAGCCGTTATTCGTAGCGCAGCGATTGTATAGGATCGAGACCGGCCGCCCTTCTCGCGGGCCAAACCCCGAACAGTATTCCCACGAATCCCGAGAAGAAAAACGCCAGCAGAATCGACGACGGTGCCACCGAAGTATTGAAGTTCCCGAACTTGGCCAGCGCGACTGCGCCTAGCCAGCCGAAAGCGATCCCTCCCGCCCCGCCGAGCAGGCACAGCACCACCGCTTCGATCAGGAACTGGAGCAGAATGTTCTTGGGCGTCGCGCCCAGCGCTTTCCTCACGCCGATCTCGCGCGTTCGCTCCGTAACCGACACGAGCATGATGTTCATGATGCCGATTCCCCCGACGAGCAGACTCACAGCGGCAATTCCCGAGAGGAGAAACGTGAAGATCTGCGTCGTCTCGCCGAGCGTATTCAGGAAGTCGGCCTGATTGCGGATCTGGAAGTCGTCGGGAACCCCGACGCGCAGTCTGTGCAAACGGCGAAGCGTTTTTTGGATTTGCGCCATCGCCTGCGGAATTTCCGCTTCCGATGCGGCGAGCACTCCGATCTGGCGCAGCCTGTCGCTGCCGAAAACGCGAAATTGCGCGGTCGTGATTGGTATCAAGACCTGATCGTCCGGATTTCCGAATCCGCCGCCGCTTCCCTTGCTGGCCAGAACGCCAATAACCTGAAAGAGGAAGCCGCCGATGCGGACGTTTTGTCCGACGAGACTCGCCGCCGGCACCCCGAGATTGTCGGGAATCGCCGCGCCAAGCACGGCGACACTCCGGCTGGCGCGATCGTCACCCGCTGTGAACATTTTCCCCACGGCCATCGTGTACTTGCGCACGTCGAGATAATTGGCGGTCGTGCCGAGCACGGTTGTATTGGTATTCGTGGCCAGGTACTGAACCTGTAGCTGCTTCTGCATCTCCGGTTCGACCGCGGAAACCGCGTCGCCCGCCGAATCGAGTGCCGTCGCGTCAGCGACCACCATCGGTGCCCGGTCGCTTCCAGATGAAACTCCGCCGGGCGCGTAGATCTGTCCCGGTTGCACCGTCAGGAGGGTCGTGCCCAGCGCGGAGATTCTCGCGTTGACCGATTCCTGGGCGCCCCGTCCTAGCGCGACTACGGCGATCACAGCTCCCACGCCGATCACGACGCCGAGCATCGTCAGAAACGAGCGAAGCTTGTTCGCTCTGAGCGCCCCGAGCGCTACGCCAATGGTTTCTCCGAGCAGCATTGTCCTACCTCCTCAATTGCCAGGTGGCCGTCCACCACCGCCACCACCGCCTCCACCGCCGCGAGCTCCGCCCGCTGCAGCTCCACCCGCTCCGCCCGCGGCGCCCGCCGCCGGGGTCGTCTGTTGCTGGAGTCCTCCACCGGCGCCGGCTCTAACGCGAGCCTGAAGCTGGTCGCGCTGCGCCTGCAGCACCGCAGGTCCGAGCAGTGCGACCTGCTGGCCTTGCTGAACGCCGCTCAGGATCTCGGAGTAATCGAAATCGCTGACTCCGAGGCGCACCACGCGCGCAGAATATTTGTCACCCTGTTTCACGAATACGAACATGGCGCCGCCGGTCCGGCTAGTTCCTGCCGCCCCCGCCCCCCCGCCTGCCGCGCCGCCACCGCCGGCGAAACCACCACCCGCAGCGCCACCGCCACCACCGCCGCGCCGGCCAGTCGACGACGCCGTTCCGGGCGCCCCACCCTGCGCCCCGAGCGCGCCAGGCGTCGAGCTCGCCGCACCGAACCTGCGACGACGTGTAGTATCGCCCGAGGATGCGGTCGACGACGCCGTTCCGCCCGCTCCACCCCCGCGCGCCGCGCGCGCCGCCGTC
>Ga0193707_1000935_pt1 | contig 10532 bp, 12 predicted proteins | sample U3c2metaG_FD_143043 | JGI IMG/M metagenome (GOLD analysis project Ga0193707, IMG submission 143043) | Soil microbial communities from a riparian zone of the East river system, Colorado, United States - U3c2 | ecosystem: Environmental > Terrestrial > Soil > Riparian zone | place: USA: East River...
GGCGTCGAGACCCGGGATTTGCACCAGAATACGATCATTGCCTTGTGGCGTGATAATTGGCTCGCTTACCCCAAAGCGGTCGACACGCTTGCGGATGGCCTCAATGGCCTGATCTACCATCGCTTTTGTAATTGGTCGCTTTCCACCATCGGCGCTTGCTGGCGGCTCCAGCCGAATCAGAAACGAAGTGCCGCCTTGAAGGTCGAGGCCGAGATGGATCTTCCCGTGGCGAATCACTGTCCCATCCGGTCGCTTCTCGTCGAAAGGCGGATAGGTCGACCAAAGGCAAAACGCCGTGACCACGATTGTCAGCACAGTCCCTAAAATGCGGCGCAACCGATCGCCTTCGCTCGCGAAATACCAGCCGAACAGCACCAGTATGGTGAGGCCGATAAAAAAAGTGAGCACCGGCGTCATGGAATCTTCGATCCTCGATCTTCGATTTTCGATTTACTCATCGGCGTTGCTAGTTCGGTCCGGCTTAGTAACGGCAGCGTTTTACCTTACGCCTCTTTCAGGACGTTGGTAATCGCCGATTTGTCGATCTCGATTTTTACGTTGTCAGCCACTTTCACGAGCACGGTGGTCTCTTTCACGTTCGAAATTAGACCGTGAATGCCGGCGTTAGTCACCACGCGGTCACCGGTTTTCAAGTTTCCAATTAATTTCTGTTGCTGTTCCTGCCGCTTCTTTTGCGGCCGAATCATCACAAAATACATGATGATAAAAATGAAAATAAGCGGCACGAAAAACGAGCCAATGCCGCCGCCGGGCATAGGTCCAGGCGATCCCGTTTGAGCCTGAGCGAAAATCATGCAAAGCATATCGAGAATTGGAGAGCGCACCTTAAGCACGAACGCGCCCGCTGCAATCGTTCTTTCGCGCGATCCGTGCTTTAACGAGTGGATTCACACTTGGGATGAAATTGTGAATTCGCGTGCTAATCTCTAGCGCCGAAAAGAGCTTCGGGGGTATAGCTCAGTTGGTAGAGCGTCTCGTTCGCAATGAGAAGGCCAGGGGTTCGAATCCCCTTACCTCCAGTTTCGCTCGCGTCTGGGAAAAGAACGATTACTGACGAAGCCGACCAGGTGATGCACCTGCCGGTTGAAGATTAGCAGAACCGAAAGTCGGCCCTTGCGTTGTGATTTGCGGCGCAGCGCGAGACTGTTTTGCCGTCCAGATCTCAATGAGACGAACAAAACAGTACGCAAATACGACAGGCCAAAGCACCAGCAGAGTGATGTCTCGACCGAGATTGAATGTAAGACCGGCCCCCAGCATGAACAACATGAGGCGCAAAAGCGAATTTCGTTGTTGCCACCAGCGGATGAGCAGACCAGTCCAAAGCGCCATGATAATGCCCGCTGCCACTGGGCCAAACAATGGACCGAAGTTCAAAATACCACCGCCAATCATTCCAGTGGAAATGGTAGCAGAAACCCCCAGGTCACTGTTCGGGTCCTCCAAGCCTCGCCATTTCGCGTAGTCAATTCCAACAAAGGGCTTGGAGGGCCAAATCACGCGCGGAATCACGTTCAGCAGCTCATTCAAATATCTTCCACCATACGAGGGAGACGCTGCGCCGGAGCCGAGGTAAGCATTCGCGAAGCAAAGCTCCTGAATCATGTTGAGGCCGCTTTGGCGCAAATCTTCATCGACAAGCTCGTACGGATGCTCCGCAGCCAGCAGATCTCTAAAGCCGGTGCCGCGAAATGCAGTCACAAGCTTGAAACCATGATCAAGGCAGAAGAAGGCAACTGCCAGCACCGCGACTTTCATGAGGAGCGGGTGACGGCCATAGAACAGATACGTGACGATAAAAGGCAGAATCGCTGCAAGGAAGTGGCTGCGCGCTCCTTCGAAAAGGAAATATGGGAGCGAAATAACAAATATTGCTCCAGCAAGACAACGCCAGAAAGCGCTGCGCTGAAAGAATACCAAAACGCCAAGAAACGCTGTAACTGCATTGAACATGTAGCCAGCGGTCGCGATCAAAAATCCAGTTGCCGAAGTTGCTACTGCACTACGTCCCCACATCGTGGCGCCCGCGCGTGAATCGATCGGAAACAACGCGCCGACCACGTCACCATCCATCCGAGCAATGCCAATCAACAGGAGCAGAAGCCAGATCGCCCCGGTGACGATTAAGACTTGTTCGGGAGTGAACCTCTGCACGTGGAACACGTCGGTACTTCGGCGGCGGACAATCCAACGCTGTGCAACCGGCATGAAAAACCGAAAGCCGATCAAAAAGAGCAGTACCTGCCCATAACTTTGACTGATTAAGAACGAAGGTATGTAGGTGTACTGCTCCGGGTTCAGAAAAGGATCGACGAAATACCATCCGAACACTGTCACATAGACGGCGAGCGTGATGGAAAAGCTATCTCCGTTCAGCAGCTTCAAGCAGCTTTCCACGGTCAGTACGAGCAACGCTGCGGCAGCAAGATAGAATGTTAGTTCACTCGTGACCATGAACGAAGGCGCCGCCCACAGTATAAAACACAAATTTCAAACTCAAAAGCATCGTTGGCTATAGCGCCGAGCCAAGCTCTTGCAGCCGCTGACCAAGGGCATCGATTGTGAATTCATCCGGCAGACGAGACGCAGGAGCAAACTGTTGTAGCCGGTTTGGATTGGCGATGCAGTCGCGGATCGCATTTGCAATGCGTACGCTTGCGCTTCGAACTGGGTGATTGCGAACCCATCCGAGAGCGGCGGAAGAAGATGGAAATAAAACCGGAAACGATTGCCACGGAGCGTCCCTTACATGTTGCGGGAAAATCAACTCATCATGATTGCGCAGGAGTTCGATGTAACATTGCGCGACTGCTCTGCGATGGGCGAGGACTTCGTCGAAATGTTTGAGCACCGCAAGGCCAATTGCAGCGGAAACTTCTGGAAGTTTACCGTCGATCCCACAACCTTTTTGTGGAACCCCATGTTCGAGCCTCGAAATTGAGGGCTAATCGCAGAGCTTTAGCCCATCTCAGCCGGGATCGAATGGCCCCGCCTTCGCCAATCGCAAACGGCTTTGTTGCGTGCAGTGAGAAAACTTCGAAAGAGTTTTCATCGAGCACGGAGAGGATCGAAGCGACCCTCTCGCAAGCGCCGAACTCTACGATCCGACGACCGGCACCTAGTCAGACACCGGCAGCTTCAACACCCCGCGAGACTCCCACACAGCAACTCTTCTGCCCAACGGCATCGTGCTAGTCGCGGGCGGAAGGGAAACCATACCCGGCATCGGTTTAGCAAGCGCCGAACTGATCCGGACACAGGTATCTAGTCTTCACCGACAGCCTGTGCCTGTGGTGGGACCAGGATTATAGAATTCCGCACTTGCGAGAAAGCCGCCGCCGGCGCTATTTCCACCTGCGACGAGCACGAAGCCACCAGAGAGCAACGTCGCGCTGTGGAGGGCCCGAGCATTATTGAGGCTGCCTGTGACCGTCCAATTTCCCGTAGCCGGATCGTAAATTTCCACGCTCGGGACAGAGCTTTCGCGGTTAACGCCACCTGCGACCAGCACCTTGCCATTGCAAAGCAATGTTGCGGTATGCTCCCAGCGGGCAACATTGAGGCTGCCGGTCGGTGTCCAATTTCCGGTGGCCGGGTCGTAGAGTTCTGCGCTTGCCAATATTCCATTATCGAAATTCGTCCCTCCAGCCACCAGCACCTTACCGTTGGCCAGCAAAGTCGCCGTGTGGTCCTGGCGTGCAGTGGCGAGGCTACCGATCGCCGTCCAAGTTCCCGTGGCCGGATCGTAAATTTCCGCGTTGGCACAAATGTGGTTAGTCCCATCGTATCCCGCTGCCACCAACACCTTCCCGCTAGCCAGCAAGGTCGCCGTGTGGAAACCGAAACGGGGAGTGTTGGTGCTGCCAAACTCCAATGCGCCATGGCTGGATCGTAGAGCTCCGCGCTATTGGGGTCGCCTCGTAGTGAGCCGACGACCAGTACCCTCCCATCGAAGAGCAATGTTGCAGTATGGCCGACGCGGCCTTCATGCATGCCGATGGTCCGTGTCCAATTTCCCGTGGCCGGGTTTGTACAGTTCCGCGCCCGACAGTGGTCCCTGGTCGGTATGGTCGGGCCAACCTCCCGCGACCAGCACCCTGCCATCGCGGAGCAACGTCGCCGTGTGGAGCAACCGACCATCATTGAGGCTGCCTGTGACCGTCCAATTCCCCGTGGCCGGATTGTAAAGTTCCGTGCTTGCGAGTCCTGGGTATGGAAAAGTCTGCGGACGTGGTCCCGCACCTCCTGCGACCAGCACCCTGCCATCAGAGAGCAACGTTGCCGTGTGCGTCGCCGTGTGATAAGCCCTGGGTTGATTGAGGCTGCCGGTAAACGCCCATTGAAAGGGAGTGCCGGCACACGGTTGCACCAGCACCGCCGCACATAAGAACAACAAGAGCAACGCCAGGCGTGCGCCGAGCATTGTCGCCAGCGGGCAAAGAGCATACTCAAAACGGCCTCGGCCGAGCGAACGTGTGATCGTTTGAATCCTGCTTGTTACTGGAGTGAACGTTTCCATGGGGGGTCCAAAAGTGGAACGCCCCTTTTACCTGAATTGGCAAGAGTGTGTCAATATTATTTTGAATTCCTGCACCGCCGATCCGCCTTCGCGATGCTCCCACCCGACGGTTTCCGGCGAACACCAAGGATCAGCGATTCGCGGCTACAACACACGATCAGCTACCGACTACCGGCTATTAGCTGTCAGCTGTGCCCCTTACGGGCGGGGTGCCGCCGTTGGACGGGCCGCGGTTACGGAGTGGCTCGGCCACCAGGCGCCGCCGTTGGCATCCCGGTCACTGTGGGAGTGGGCGTGCCAGTTGGCGTTGCTGCTGCGGTTGCGCTTGGTGTCGGCGTTGGCGGTCTCACTACATCTTAATACCGGCTTGACGTCAACACATCTTGCGAATCAACCCAACGCACTGCAACCCACATAAAAAAGCGAAAGACGATGAGAAAAATCAGTACTTGCCCGTAGGTTTGGCTGATCAAGAACGGAGGAATGTAATCGTACTGCTCCGGGTTGAGAAAAGGATCGACGAAATACCATGCGAACACCGTCACGTAGACGGCAAGCGTCATGGAGAAGCTATCTCGATTCAGCAGCTTTACGCAGCTTTCGACCGTCAGTACGACCAACGCCGCGGCAGCGAGATAGAACGTTAGTTCATTTGTGACCATGAGCGAAGGCGACCCGCACCATTTTAAAACATAAATTTGAAACCCAAAGGCGTCGTTGACGCGCGCCGATGGCTACAGCGCCGAACCAAGCTCTTGCAGCCGCTGGGCAAGCGCATCGATTGTGAACTCATTCGCGACGCGTGATGCGGCAGCAAAATTTTGCAGCCGAGTCGGATCGGCGATGCAGTCGCGAATTGCAGCTGCAATGCACGCGGCACTGGGTTCCTTGAGAATAAGGCCGTTGCGACCGCCCTGCACGACGCGGCCACAGAATTTCGACGAAATTACAGGCAAACCGTACGCCTGCGCCTCGAGCTGCGTAATCGCGAACCCATCCGAGAGCGTCGGAAGAATGAATATGTCAGCAGCTCTGTACCTCTCTGCAGCCTGCTTCCGCGTCACAGGCCCCTACCCTTTCGCCCGCGCGTCTCTTGTTAGCGTTTCTGCATTTGCGATCTGCACAGGTCCCACCATCCAAAATTCAACCGGCTCATCGCGCAACATCCGAGCGGCCTCCAGTAGTCTGGCGACGCCTTTGCGTAAATTCACCTGACCGAGGAAAAGCAATCGCATCGGCCGCTCATTTGTAAAACCATCCGGATACAACCGCGCAGCTCCGACCTCTGACTTCTGACCTCCGACGTCTGGCGTTTCGTATGCGAGCGGAATAATCGATACCTTTTCACGCGGAACTCCGCTGCAAATCAAACCGTCTCGCGACCATTCGGAATTGACCACAATTCGATCGGCAAGCTCGCACTCCTTCCGCCATGATGCCCAGTATTCCGCCGGTGCGGGCTGCCAGTCGCCGGCCAACTCAGGCACTCGCGCGACCTCTTCTGCCACAATGCTCTCTTCTTCAGGGCCAGGATCGATCTGCACAAGCACCGTTTTCCAGCCCTGTGATTTTGCATGCCGAAATGGTTCAAGTGCTGTGTAACTGTAGCTCAGAAGAACCGGTTGAGAGTTTAGAGTTGAGAGTTGAGAGCAACGAAGATACGAAACGACTTTGCGTTGAAACCAACGGTTGCGCGCAATTATTGCTTCCCATTCCTGAAGCCCACGCATGCGCGAAAGCATCTCAAATAGGATTAATGATGAGTTAAACGCCGCAACGCGCGCGTCGCGCAGTTTGTTGTGGAACCGGTCTCCGAGCCTGCGTCCGCCGAGTTTCGCCGGCAACGATAAAGGCGGAATCCACGCATCGGTCACCAGACAGCCGAGCATATCTCGACGAAGCAGGGCTCGTGGAATGGCATAATTTTCGCGCGCACCGATCTGACAACAAACCCACCTCATTTTGTCAGGGCAACGCAAGCCACCGTCGGTAACCTGCCCATGAAACAGGCCGGCGCCTTCGAAGGCAAAGGGGAATTCCAGCTAACGCCTGGAACCACCATAAGGGCTCGCGAACCACCCACGACCACCCCCGTTTGCACGCATATCGAAACTGCGAGAAAACACGCCACGCAATCATGCCGGGTGCAAAGGGCAAAGGGCACCGCATTAAGGTGCTCCAGAACTCGTTGCGGGCGTGACGGTGATGAATGCGGATTTCATCACGCGCACGGCTGACATAATGGTGGCGGATAGTGATCGTCGGCGAGAAAAGCACGTGATAACCCGCAGCCACGCATTGCAGAGCGTAGTCCGGCTCTTCGTACATGTGATAAAACCGCGGTTCAAAGCCAGGTAACTGCAGATACGTAGACCGGCGCAGCACGGCTCCAGAGTTAGCAAACGAACGCGTTGCCCCTTCGCGCCCGAAGTTGGTTCGCGCAAGTGTGTATGGGTATTCATCGGTGCGCTGAGGAAAATGGAGCACCGCTAGTTTGGGTTCATGTTTAAAGAAAGGAATGATGCGGCCGATGCTATCTGCCTCCTCGGGATAACTGTCGTCATCTAAAGCAAGCACCAAATCACCTTGCGCCTCGCGTATCATGCGATCGCGCGAAGCGACGGAACCCGTTGCCGGCTGATTCACAATGAATTTCACGTTTGGCATCGCTGAGACGAACTCAGCCGTGCCATCTGTGCAACCGTCAGCCGTAATTAGAACTTCGTCGGGTGCCGGATCGAGTTTTCCCAACATCTGTAAGGTTCGCTGGAGCTCCTCCAGGCGATTATTGGTCGTGATCATGATGCTGACGCGCATGGTTCCGTAATTTTCAAGCACCTACGTCATCTCAAACTCATCGATCAAGCGGGAGAAAATTTATGAAAGCATGAACTCTTTCCTCAACCTCGGTGTGACTAGCCGTGTCCGTCGGAGGCGGCCTAACAACATGCGCGCGGTTTCCGTCCCAAAAGGTTGACCGGCGTTGTTTCCGTGACCGATGCGGCAAACGGCAGCGTTGAACGGGACTGTCGCCAACCAATGTCCCACATAATCAAATTGGGCCGTATAACGCTGGTGGCTATCGTTCAAAAGCAGCGTTCCTATTCCCGAACCAGGCACGAGTGAGTAATGATCATCGGCAGCAAAGCGGTGTTCCTCCGGACTTAGGTTTGTGCCTTCCACATGCGTCAGAAATGGGCCGGTCTGGTCCGCCATATCACTCCGGATAATCAGGCAGGATCCGCAGACGCGGTCGAAATACTCGGTGCGTTGGACAAGGAAAGGGATTTGTGAACGCCAGATCCAGCCATACTTGAGAAGATAGCCGGCTTCATCCTTCACCGAAACGAGCCACTCCACGAGCCGAGAACTAATGAGGTCATCCCAATCAAGTTTCATCACGTGCTGCGGATTCCATGCCGATTTCGCGTAATCCCAAGCCGCAGCCAACTTAATCATCTTATCCTTAACCGCGGCAGGGTAACTCCCCTCTTCTTGAGACGGCAAAGGATGGTCAAGTGATAGGAACTTGAAGCAGCGATCTTGCGGCAGCTCAAAATCCGGGGCCTCGTGACCAGCCACTACCACGCAATAGTCCTGAACAGTTGAATTGAATATCGATGACAGTGTTTGCCGAAATAATGCACAGCCTACCCGCCAGTCTTTAGTCCTCCGAGCAGAAGGCATTGGAATCAAAAAAGTGATTCGCGGTTGAGTTCTCATCCGTCGAAGTCCAATGCGAATTCCTTTCTCAGATTGTTCGTCATTAATCTGATTCTCCGGATTGTTCCCAGAATCATTCGCAGAGTTGGCCGCCCTGTTTCAAGACCAGCTGAGTTACTCTCGGGATTGCCTGTTCGGTAAACAACCGCTTTGAATGGTATGTCGGAAAGTTTCTGTCCTAGATAAGCGAATTGGGCTGAATAACGTTGATGGCTGTCGTTCAGCAGAAGAGTGCTGGTTCCAGACCCGGGAACGAGCGAATAATGATCAGTCGCCGCGAACCTTAAGCTTCGCTGATCGAACGGCGTGCCTTCCACACCGGTACGAAAGGGCCCTTCCTGATCCGCAATATCACTTCTCACAACTAAACATGAGGCGCATACTCGATCCAAGTACTCCGTAGAGTGAAGAACATAGCGTGATCCTGAGCGCCAAACCCAGCCGTGTTTTATAAGATAACCAGGTTGATCACCAAAATTTTCCAGCCACTGAACAAGCCTGGCGCTGATCAGGTCGTCTGCGTCAAGTTTCATCACATAACGTGGATTCCACCTTGATTTCGCGTACTTCCAGGCGGCGGCAATTTTGGCCAATTTGTCCAACCTCCCACTAACTATAACGTCTTCGTGAAGTGGAATGGCATGATTAACTGATAACCAAGAGGTCGAATCAGATTCGAAATTGAAATCAGGAGTCTCATGGCCGGCCACGACTACACAGTAGCTCTTGCTTGTTGAGTTTCGCACAGACTTGAGTGTCTGCCGAAGGTGGGCGCAGGCTATATCCCACTTGGATTTAGTCCGTCGAGATGCGAATGGGATTACAAACGCCACGCTGGGCCTGCGACCGAAATTCATCGCGTGACCAGATTCTGAACCCGCTGTTTTACTCTCCTGAAAAGCCTTCGGCAGTCCTCTTGTAGCACGCTGAACCAGGCCCCCAACTCCCCGTTGTGAGCACGATGGTGTTCCAGCCGCGCAATCGTAAACGGCCGAGAATATGCTTTGTAGTCAAACAAAAATGGCTTGCGCCCGCAAAAGTGCGCGATTCGCGGACGTTTGATCGTTTTAGGGAAATGCCAGCCGGCGCCACGGCAGTCTTGCACGAGTTCTTCTTTTCCGTGATGCCCCCAGATGTGCTGCAAGTTCGAGATGGCAGTTTTGATTTCTCCGCGCTGTGTCATGGAGTGGATATGATAGTTGAGCATCCCCATTTCTCCCCATGCAAAGAGCCTGGAAACCTGGCTGTTCCACGATTCAACTTTTGTCCAGTTGTGAAACGGTATCACATCCCGCCTGCACGCCAACGCGCCGGCAGAAAAGTAAGGATGCCCGCGCCAATCAAATTCAGGGTCGAATGGTTTTAGCTTTTGTGGGTCAAAATAAAAATGCGGTAGCCACGGTGGGATCTCTGTGGCGTCCGTTGGAATTGAAATCTCGCTCCAGAAAATTTGGAAGTCTAGGTCGGTGCGAACTTGTGAAGTAAAATCGCCCCAAACAATCGCGTCTGAATCGAGCCAGATGTAGCGCTCAAACGGCCCTTCCCACATTGCGGCCAATTTTGCACGGTAATCTCCGCACATGAGTTTGCGCATCTCTTCGGATGGCAATTCCCCAACCCGCAGGACAATCAGATCGTATTCCTTCTCCAAATCTGAAACGTCAAAGCTACCATCGACGGTTAGGCATATCGGCACGTCCGGGCAGTAATGTTTCATGCTGGCCAGCGTGGCCTGGACGAGAAATTTGTCGCCCGCGTGGCAACCGGTCACAAAACCAAATGGTGCCTGCACTTTCACGGCACTAAGGCTGATTGCTCAATGAGCCGTGCTTGCCCGGGGTAGAGGCACGCCTCATACACGTGAGCAAACGCTGCAGCAAATCGACTCTTCGCATTTCGAGCCGCAACGAGCTTGCGCGCTGAGTTCCCAAGCTCGTTTCGAAGCGCTTCGCTATGGCGCAGTTTCTGAATCGCGGCTTTGAATGCAGCTGCGTCGAGGAGCGCACATAGAATTCCCCCTTCATCCGGAACGGCTTCGGGAACTCCGCCGGTGCGAAACGCCACCACTGGAATCCCGCAACTCATCGCCTCAATCAGCGTCAACCCGTAGGTTTCCATCAATGAGGCACTGACAAAAACATCGGCGGCATTGAAAAGCATGGCCCGCTTGACGCGATCACCAACGGAACCCGTTAGGCGGACATTAAGACCGATTGGAATCTCGAGAGTCCCTTCGCCGAGTAGCACGACCAGCACATCTTCGAGTTCA
>Ga0193707_1000936_pt1 | contig 10528 bp, 11 predicted proteins | sample U3c2metaG_FD_143043 | JGI IMG/M metagenome (GOLD analysis project Ga0193707, IMG submission 143043) | Soil microbial communities from a riparian zone of the East river system, Colorado, United States - U3c2 | ecosystem: Environmental > Terrestrial > Soil > Riparian zone | place: USA: East River...
CGGCGCCGGACCGGCAGACGATCGGTGAGTGAGCCGCCGTTCTACTTCGCCAGATCGACCGGCATCGCCGTGATCACCAGGTTGTCCTCGTAGCCACCCCGGGAAGCGTCGTACGCACCGGTGCAGGTGACGAGGACCAGCCGATGATCATCGGTCTGGGAGAAGGCGCCGCTCTTGGTCGCGAGCGCATCCTTCGGCACCGACACGATCGACCTGACCTTGTACGACGCCGCGTGCCCGGAGCCGTTCAGTACGACGACCTCACCCGCCTTCACGCGGCGCAACCGGGCGAAGAAGCCGAGGCCTTCGGTCTTGGTGTCGACATGACCGGCCAGGACCACCGAGCCGAACGGGTCACCGGCCTGGGCCCCGCCGTCCCACCAGCCGACCCGCTGAGCCTTCGCCGGCACCTGGAGCTGGCCGTTGACGGTGGTTGCCGTCAGCACCGGTGCACTCGCGCCGCCGGGCAGTACGACCTGCTCCGGGACGAAACGGACGCGCTGACTCGGGGCCGGTGTCCCGACCCGGCCGGACGGTGCGGACACCGGATCCGACGGCAGCGGGACCGTCGGCGTGATCTGTGAGGTGAACCCTGGGGCGGATGACGGCGCCGGCGTTGAGGTGCCGCCATCCGCCCCAGGACTGGGCATAGCGCTGTCAGCCTGGCCGGAGCATCCCGCCAGGACCACACCACACAGCACCGGCCCGATCAGCCACCACCGTTTCAGCGACGTACCGCCTTTCGAGCCACCGCGCGGCCCGCGACCTTGCGGACCGTCAGTACGGCCGCGAACAGCCCGGCCAGCAGCACCACGACCCACAGGCCGGAGTCGGACGCGGCAGAGTTTCGCGCCTGGTCAAGCCCTGCCGCCTGTCCGCCGGTACCGGTGTTCACCAGCACGGGCTTGCCCGACCCCGACGACGGGAGCTTGATCGTGCCGACCGCAACGGTCATCGTCTTCTGACTCGGTGCGCCGACCGCGAATACCCGGGTCAGATATCCGGCCTTCGCCGGCAAATCCAACGGACCGAGAACAACAGGTGACGTCGCGCCGGTGGGCACGATCTCGACCTTGTACGTGGCCGCCGGAACGACGACGTCGAGTGATTCACCGTTCGCGACATTAGAGAACAGCACCTTGCCGTTCACCCGGATGTCGGCCGGGCCGACGGCAGCGGTGTGCGCCACCCGGAGTGCGGCCTTGTCCTTCGGGACCGCGTTCAGCTTGTTCGGGTAGGAGGTGATCACCGGCGCCCCCGTCGGCGAGGCCGGCTGGTGGATCACGACGTCGATGCTGGCGCCGGATCCGACCGTCACCTGCCGCTGGATCACCACCCTTCCGCCCTGCTTGGCCGTGATCATCCGCTGACCGGCCGACACCCCGAACGGCCCGACCAGCTTCGCCGCCTGCACCCCACTGGCCACCGAGTGGCCGTCGATGCTGATGTCCAGAGTGCGGCCCGGAAGGCCCTGGACGATGTACAGGTTGGCACCGGCAGCTCCCTGCGCCGGCGTTGCGAGAACCGCCGGCACGGCCGCCACGGTGACCGCCAGCAGCAGCGGAATCACCCTTCGAATTACCGGACCGTTAATTCTCGATAATACCCCTTGCGACACTGCCCGGAATTGTCCGGACACGCTCCGTCCCTGCATTGTGCGCCCCCTCCGAAGTTCACGGAAAAATACGGCAACAATTGCCGAACCCCACCAATTCGGGCGTATCGTAAGCGCAAGTACGATCCGGCCGCTAGAGGCGGAGTTCGACGACTTTGTGGCCAGGTCCGTTTTGGGGGCGATGACTCGTGGCGAGACGTTGTGCGCCGGGTCGTGAGTTCCTCCCTTCGCCATCGGGGGTGGAGGACCTCAGTCGCACCGCGGTGCGAGTGCTGGCGGTGGCCGCGCTGACGCTAGGGCTCAGCGCGACCGCCGCCTGCTCGGGCCGGGCCGCCGGCCCGGTCGCGCCCAGCCCCGGAATGGACCGCGGGCAACCCGGTTCGGCCGGTCCCGCCCCGGAGGAGAGCGCTACGGTCACGCCCGGTCCCGGGGTGACCACGCCCGGCATCAAGCTGGTCGCCGTACCACGCAAGGACGGAACGTTCGACATCACCGAGGACGTGATGTTGCCCGAGGCCACGAATGTCCTGCCGCTGCAACTGCCGGACTCCGGCGAGCACCTGCCCGGGATGATGGCCAAGACCACGCCGCAGGCGACGAACCTGAAGGTCGTCATCGACAACCAGGCCGTGCCGCTGCAGCAGACCACGGTGAACCGCGCGGCCGACGTACCGCTGACGATCGCCGCCACCACGATCCACCTGACGTATCGGCTGTCCGGATCGGCGGTCCGCCGGACGCCGGCGAAACCGGAGCGGGCCGGGGCGGTCATCCGGCCACTCACCGCGTCCGCCGAGGGGACCCTGCCGACCAGACTCTCCGTGACCAGCGGACTGCTGAACGCCGTCTGCCCGCTCATGACCGACACCCGGTGCGCGGTCGGCGATCCCCCGAAGCTCGCGATTCTGCCGGACATCCCGGCCAGCAAGGCCCTCGTCGTACTGCAGTTGGATCTGCCGAGCTGACCGTAGTCTGAGCCTCATGAGCGATGAGCGGATCGCGGTGGGGACGAGCCGGGGGCGCTGGGTGCTCGCGGCGACGGCGCTCGGGTCGGGGATGGCGTTCCTGGACGGCACGGTGGTGAACGTCGCCCTGCCGGCGATGGGCGAGGATTTCAACGCCGACATGGCCGGCCTGCAGTGGATCGTCAACGGCTACATGCTGATGCTGGCTGCGCTGGTCCTGCTCAGCGGTTCGCTCGGCGACCGGCTCGGCCGGCGGCGGACGTTCGTCGCCGGGGTGATCTGGTTCGCGGTGGCCTCGGCACTGTGCGCGGTCGCGCCGACCCTCGAGGTGATGATCGCGGGCCGGGTCCTGCAGGGCATCGGCGGCGCGCTGCTCACCCCCGGCAGCCTGGCCATCCTGCAGACGTCGTTCCAGCGCTCCGACCGCGCCAAGGCGGTCGGCACCTGGTCTGGACTCACCTCGGTCGCCGCGGCGGTCGGCCCGTTCGTCGGCGGCAGCCTGGTCGACAGCGGCTCGTGGCGGCTGATCTTCCTGCTGAACGTGCCGCTCGCGCTGGCGACCGTCCTGGTCACTCTCCGGCACGTGCCCGAAACCCGCGACGAGGAATCGACCGGCAAGCTCGACCTCAACGGCGCGATCCTGGCGACGATCGGCCTGGCCGGTCTCACCTTCGGCCTGATCGGCGCAGGCGACGGCGGCTTCACTGATCCGCGCGTCCTGACCAGCCTGGCGATCGGAGCGGTCGCGCTGGTGGCCTTCGTCGAGGTCGAGCGCCGCAGTGGGCACCCGATGCTGCCACCCGGCATCTTCGCGAACATCCGGTTCACCGGCGCGAACCTGGTGACGGTCGCCGTGTACGGCGCGCTCGGTACGGCGACCTTCCTCGTCGTCGTGTACCTGCAGACCGCCCTCGGCTACTCCGCGCTGTGGGCCGGCGCGTCCCTGCTGCCGATGACCTTGCTGATGCTCGGCCTGTCCGGGTACGCCGGTGGCCTGTCCGACCGGATCGGTGCCCGGATCCCGATGACGGTCGGACCGCTCCTGATGGCGGGCGGGTTCCTGCTGATGCTGCGGATCAAGCCGGGCTCCAACTACTTCACCGACGTACTGCCGGCCGTGGTCGTCCTCGGGCTGGGCCTGGTCGCGACGGTGGCGCCGCTGACCGCCACTGTGCTGTCGTCGGTCGAGGACCACCACGCCGGGATCGCGTCCGGCGTGAACAACGCGATCGCCCGGTCGGCGCAGTTGATGGCGGTCGCCGCGATCCCGATGGCGGCCGGGATCACCGGCGATACGTACCGCGACGCCGTTGCCTTTCACAACGGATTCGGCCATGCGCTGTGGATCTCGGCGATCCTGGCCGCGGCCGGCGCGGTGATCGCGTGGATCACCCTGGGCGAGCCGACGAAGACCCAGGTCCTCGTCCACCACCACACCCACTGCGCCCTCGAGGCGCCGCCGTACGCGGACAGCCAGGCCCCCAGCTGATTTGTCGACAAATCCTGCCGCTGGGTTGAGTCAGCGCAGGGCGAGGTAGTGCTGGCGAGCGGCGGGATCCAGCCGCTCGATCGCGTACCGGAGCATGGTCCGGGGCCATCCGCGTCGCGTGCTGGTCGAGGAACGCCAGCAACTCGTCCTCCGAGACCCGCTTCCCGGCCTCGCGCAGCATCCAGCCGGACGCCTTGTGGATCAGGTCCCGATCACCGAGCACCTCGGCGGCCAGCGCGTACGTGTCCGCGGTCTGCCCGACCCCGATCAGGAATTGTGTCGCCACCAGCGCGATCCGCCGCTCCCACAATGATGTCGAGCGCACCAGCGTATGGAGGACGTCCCGGGGCTTGTCGAGCAGGTAGCCCCCGACGACCTGCGGAGCACTGCAGTCGACCAGGTCCCAGTTGTCGACGTACGCCGTACTGCGCAGATAGACGTCGTGGATCGCGGTAAGTTCGGCCGGGTTCGCCGTACGCGGCTTGAGACTGCGGGACGCGCGGTCGCCGAGCAGGCAGAGGATCGTCAGCCGATGCTCGTGCACCGGACTGGCGAGCGCCTGCTCGAGCTCGGACAGCGGGAGGTCGGCGCGCAAGTAGGGCTTGAGGATGCCGCGGATGGTCGACAGCTTCACCCCGATCATCCGGTCGCCGTGGCCGTAGCCGTAGCCGCCTGGCTGCAACTGGAAGTACCGCGACAGCACCTCGGCCACCGCGGGGTCGGCCGCGGCGTCGACGTCGGCGAGCAGGTCCGCGGTGCTCAGACCAGCATCCCGCCGGAAGCGAGCAGGTTCTGCCCGGTCAGCCAGCGGCTGTCGGGACCGGCCACGAAAGCGACCACGTCGGCCACGTCGGCGGGCTCGCCCAGCCGGCCGAGCGCGGTGATCCCGGCCAGCGCCGCCTGGGCCTCGGGCGGGTTGGCGTCATGGAACATGTCGGTGTCGGTTGCGCCCGGCGAGACAGTGTTGACGGTGATCCCGCGGGCGCCGTACTCGCGAGCAGCCACCTTCACGAACTGCTCCAGCGCTCCCTTGCTCCCGGCGTACAGGGAGATGCCGGGGCCGGGGACCGCGGTGTTGAGGGTGGAAATCGCGATGATCCGGCCGCCGTCCGCGATGGTGCGGCCGGCGCGCTGGATGGCGAAGTACGGCCCCTTGACGTTGGTCGCGAAGACCTGGTCGTAGTCGTCCTCGGTGACGTCGGCGATCAGCTTCACCGACGCCAGGGCGGCGTTGCAGACGAAGATGTCGAGGGCGCCGGTCGGCTCGGCCGCGCGCTCGAACAGCTCGTCGAGACCGGTCAGATCGGCCTGGTCGGCCTGGATCGCGGTCGCCTCGCCGCCGGCCGCCTTCACCCCGGCGACCACATCCGCGGCGGCCGCCTCACTGCTCGCCTAGGTGAAGGTGACCACGGCACCATCCGCGGCCAACCGCCGTACGATCGCGGCGCCGATCCCGCGCGAGCCACCGGTGACCAGAGCCGACTTGCCGTCGAGTACGCCCATGGTTCTTGTGTATCACCGCGGGTGGGTCTTTGCGTTTGCTCGACTCTTCGGAAGGCATGCCTAACCACTGGCAGCGCTTACATCGGGGCAGGTCACGCTCCGGGGTCATCCGCGAGAGACCCGTTGTGACTCTCGCGCGTTGGGGCATACGGTGAGAGCAGGGCAGTTCCATCCCGCCAGGACCTACCGGCGTCGATGGCGCCGTCCGGGGGAGAGACCGGCGTGACAAGCCACCGAGAGGCGCGGGATGGCGAGATGATCAGAACCACTTTCGACGCTGTGACCGAGGAACTCGAACCCGGCGTACTGCTTGTCCGGCTGTCCGGTGAGATCGACATCGCCACCACCGACTTCGCCTCCGAGTCGATCCGCGCCGCGATCGCCCCACCGGCCCGGCTGGTCCTGATCGACGTCTCCGCCGTCACCTTCTGCAGCTCCGCCGGTCTCGGCAACCTGGTCGAGGCCCGCAACCTGGCCGGCGAGCACAACATCACCCTGGCCCTGGTCGGCGTCGGCCGCCCGGTCGACCGCCCCTTGACCGTCACCGGCCTCGGTGGCCAGTTCCGCATCTACGCGACGGCCCCGGAGGCACTCGCGGAGCTTTGAGGACGGTGGATGCGGTAGCGTCCGGTGTCCCCGAAGAAGGAAAGTCATGGGTGAGCTGACCAAGATCGTGGTCGTCGTGCCGACCTACAACGAGCGGGAGAACCTGCCCGTGCTGGCCGGGCTGCTGGCCGACCTGAACCTCCCCGGCCTGGAGATGCTCGTCGTCGACGACAACTCTCCCGACGGCACCGGTGACGTCGCCGACGAACTGGCGAAGGAGTCGCCGGAGCGGGTCGGCGTACTGCACCGCACCGTGAAGGACGGCCTCGGCCGCGCCTACATCGCCGGGATCACCCGCGCGCTGGACGAGGGCGCCGACATCGTCATCCAGATGGACGCCGACCTGTCCCACCCGGCCTCGGTGATCCCGATCATGGTCGAGACGCTGCGGACGACGGACGCCGGCGTGGTGATCGGGTCCCGGTACGTCGAGGGCGGCTCGGCGGCGGCGGAGTGGGGCTGGCACCGGCGGGCGCTGTCCGCGTGGGCCAACTTCTACGTGAACGCGCTCCTGCGGCTGCATGTGAAGGACGCCACGGCCGGCTTCAAGGCCTGGAAGGCGGACACCCTGCGCTGGATCGACGTGGGCACGATCGAGAGCAACGGGTACTCGTTCCAGGTCGAGATGAACTACCGGACGGTCCGCCGCGGGCGGCGGATCGCCGAGGTGCCGATCCATTTCGAGGAACGCACCGCGGGCGCGTCGAAGATGAGCCTCAAGGTGCAGCTCGAGTCGGCCCTGATGCCCTGGAAGCTGCTCTTCTCGCGCTCCTGATTCCCTGCTGCTGCCAGCTGTCGTACCGCGTGTTTCGCCGTACGGCCTGGGTGTTGGCTCACCCGTAACCGAGCTCGTGCAGGCGGGCGTCGTCGATACCGAAGTGGTGCGCGATCTCGTGCACCACCGTGATGTTCACCTCATCGACGACGTCCTGCACGGTGTCGCAGATCCGCAGCGTCGGGTTGCGATAGATGGTGATCCGGTCCGGCAGTACGCCGCCGTAGTAGTGCCCGCGCTCGGTCAGCGGGATGCCCTCGTAGATCCCGAGCAGCTCCCGATCCCCGGCCGGCGGCTCGTCCTCGACGAACACCGCCACGTTGTCGATCAGCGCCGCCAACTCGGCCGGAACCTCGTCCAGCGCCGCCGAAACCAGCACCTCGAAGTCCGCCCGGCTCATCTCGATCACCCTGCCAGTATCTCGTTTTGGATGCTGGCGTGGTCTCCTCTATGCTTACGGCTGTCCCTGGAGCTTCGGCTCCCGCGGGTCCGAGTCCCCATCGTCTAGTGGCCTAGGACGCTGCCCTTTCAAGGCGGTAACGCGGGTTCGAATCCCGTTGGGGATACGGTCGAAAGACCGGTGTTAGGACCATCTCGAAGATGCTGTAAGATTATCGAGTCAATCTGGCCCAGTAGCGCAGTTGGTTAGCGTGCCGCCCTGTCACGGCGGAGGTCGCGGGTTCGAGTCCCGTCTGGGTCGCGAGGAGACGGCGGCGGTGTTCAAAACACCGCCGCCGAACTTTCTCCCGGTCAGGTAGCTCAGCTGGTAGAGCGTCCGCCTGAAAAGCGGAAGGTCGGCGGTTCGAGACCGCCCCTGACCACCCTTCTCACCTGCGGTTTCTCAATCTGAGAACCGCCGATCCTCCCGCTAGTACCGCAACAGGTACCGCAACGCCTATCCGGCGATCGTCTCCTCAAGCTGTTCCAGTGCCTGCCGCTGGTCTTCCAGCGATGCGTGGGCGTAGACGGCCATCGTCACCTGTACGTCGGCGTGGCCGACGATTGCCTGCACGATGTGCGGTGGCACCTTCAGCCTTAGGAGCAAGGTCACACACGAGTGCCTCAGGTCGTGGAAGCGCATCTCCCCCAGCCCGGCCGCGCTGCGGACCGGGTACCAGGTACGGCGCAGGTTGTCCGGCTCGATCGGCGTTCCGATCTCGGTCGTGAAGACGTAGCCGGTATCGACCCACTTCGGGCCGGCCAAAAGCCGTTCCTTCGCCTGCTGCCGCTTGTGACTTTCCAGTGCCTCAGTGCACACCTTGATCAGCGGCACAATCCGTTTCGACTTCTTGGTCTTCGGCGGCACCGCTCGCAGCGCACCATTGACCCGTTGCAGCGTCCGGCGGATCTCAACCGTCTTCTCCACCGAATCGATATCGTGCCACTGCAGTCCGAGCAATTCTCCTCGTCGCAGTCCCATGTACAGCGCCATGACGTATAGCGCGTAGAGACGCGTCGGCTTTGCCTCCCTCAGCAGAAGGCGGGCCTGGTCCTCGGTCGCGCCCCGATTCGTGTCGTACTGCGCGCCTTCCACCTGGACCAGCTTGGCTACGTTCCGCTGAAGAACTTCCTCTCGGACAGCGGCTTGGAGAGCGTTTCGCAGTACTGCGTGAACCTGCTCCACCAGCCGATCCGAAGGCCGACGCTCGCAGCACTGACCGATGGCACAGCACCGCTTCTTGTCGCCGCGCCGTTCGTCGTATCCGTGCTTGCAGCAGAGGCACGTGTTCCTCAGCCGCTTCATGAACAGGCGCACATCAGCACCCGTGAGCTTGTGCAGCTTCTTCTTCCCGATGTCGGGGATGAGATGCACCCGCGCCACGAGCTCGTACCCCTGGTACGTCTTCGGCTTCTTCGCAGGCTTCACAATGTGCTCCAGCCAGTAGCGCAGGAAAGAGTCGAGCTGCCAGTTCGTCGCCTCAGCCGGAATCCCTTGATCAGAGTCCGTCTGCAGCTTCCGGAGCTTCCGGACAACCACGTCCCGGTCCCGGGACGAGACCTCCTTTCGGGCGGTGGTCCCGTCGGCCTGCAGGACGTATGCCGCGCCAAACCACAGATCCTTGCTGGCGCGGTAGAAGATCGAGCCATCACCGTTTGCGGCGCTCATGCTGCGGTTTCCTCTTCCAGGAGTTGGATTGCTTCTTCCAGAGCCGAGACCCGCACCAACCGGCGAGCGCCGATCTTCACGGTCTTCAGCTTCCGGCTGCGGATCAGGTCATAGAGAGTCGAGCGGTGGATACCGAGTCGCGCGGCCGCATCCTCCGTGGTGATCAACAGCCGGTCCGCGTCGGCAATCTGGATCGTCGTCATGGCGCGTGTAGCTCCGTTCTGTCCGGCCGTGCTCATGCGGTCTCGCGAATGGAGTGGGAGTCATCGATCAGGTCGGGCACTGCCCTGGGGGTCCAAGCCGTACCAGCCGTACCAGCCTCGTTTTCGCAGGTCAGACCCAATGAGGCTTGAGTGCTTGGTACGGCTTGAGCCGTACCAGTGGTGGAAGCCTCTTCGGGGCTGACCTGGGAAGTTACGGCTGGTACGTCTGGTACGGCTTCCCCACCGGCCGGTTTCGGCTCGGGGCAGTAGCGGCTCCATGCGTCGGTGAAGTCGCTGCGGTAGTAGCCCTTGGCTTGGCCGGTTTCGAAGCGGATGGTGCCGCTGCGGATCTCGAACTCACGCAGCAGGTTGCCCAGCTTCATGCCGGTCAGCCCGTCCTTGCCGATCGTTGCCCACGGTCCCTCAGGGTCGGCTTTCAGCCGATTCAGAAGCTCTTGGGTGGGCAGCGCGTCGGCGTCCTGGAAGACAGTCCGGCAGTCGGCCAGGAGCCGAGTCGGGATGGAGTTCTCGTCACCCGCGTCACGGTCGCTGGTGAGGGCTACAGCCGCCTTCCTGGCAGCCCGTGGCCACTGGCCGCCCGCCAGGTCGGCAACGGCGATCATCGGCTCCCAGGTGTCGGCCGCCCGGTCTTCCACGGGCATGTCCGGCGTGGCGTCGGTAAGCACATCCAGGTGGGCAGTGAGCCACTGGTTCAGCCGTTCCCGCAGTTCGTTCAGCTCGGGACCGTCACGCCGGATCCGGTAAGGCGCAACCTCCTCGCCGGGCGCACGGCGGCGCATCCGGATCACGGCGGCGCGATCCTCGATCGTGTCGGGCATCGCGCCGATGCCAGCTAGCGCCGCCATGGCGAACGTGGCGATATCGTCGACCGATCGGGTTGAAGCGTCCCACCGGTGGGTTGACCGGCCGCGCTGATGACCGGCGTTCAGCAGACCGCGCAGAACCTCGTTGTCACCAGCCTTCGCACCAAAGATCGTGTCGGCCTCATCGATCAGCAGCGTCGGCGGATCGTTCAGTGCCAGACCGATCGACCGGTACACCGCCGACGGCGACGCGTTGACCGTCATCATCGGCCGATGCGACATTCCTTCGACCATGTCGAGTAGCCGCGATTTCCCGCAGCGCCGTTCCGGTGCCCGGATCACGAGGCGGGGCGCGCAGTTCCATGCCGGTACGGCGTGCGTGGCAGCGGTCCACAGCACCACGGCGGTCAGTGCCGATGTGCTGGGAAGGATGACGTAGCG
>Ga0193707_1000937_pt1 | contig 10525 bp, 7 predicted proteins | sample U3c2metaG_FD_143043 | JGI IMG/M metagenome (GOLD analysis project Ga0193707, IMG submission 143043) | Soil microbial communities from a riparian zone of the East river system, Colorado, United States - U3c2 | ecosystem: Environmental > Terrestrial > Soil > Riparian zone | place: USA: East River...
CCTTCGCGCAAACGAATCGTCATCCACGGCGAACGCCAGGTGACCAGCCTCGGTTATCACAATCGGCGTGAAACCGAACATGTCTCGATGGTCGATGCCGGCCTCGTCGGACAGAATCCGGTGACTTTGGAGCGCGTGCCGATGCTCGCCGAAGAGCTGCCGTCGGTGAAAAAGGGCACCTGGAAAATCGACATGCAGAAAAAGACGATGATCACGGTCTATAAGCTCCGGCCCAACCTCAAGTGGCATGACGGCAAACCGTATACTTCGAAAGATTTCGAGTTCGGCTGGCAGATCGCCAAGCATCCGGAATTTCCCATGCCGGATCGGCTCGTGCCGGATTTGATTTCTAAGATCGAAACGCCCGATGACCGCACGATCGTGATCCATTGGAACGATCTCTACAACGAAGCTTACGCAATCCAGTACACCCACGTGCGCGCGTTTCCGCGTCACTTGCTTCTCGACGCGTTCAGCGCCGGCGACATGAAAGCATTCGCCAATCTGCCCTTCTGGAACAAAAACTTCATCGGCGCCGGTCCCTATCGCGTCGCCGAATGGGACGCCGGCACGCGCATGGAGCTCGAAGCGTTCAAAGATTTTCCCCTTGGCCAGCCGAAGATCGAGCGCATGACCTACAAAACAGTGGAAGACACCAACACCAACCTCGCCGCCGTGCTTGCCGGCGAAGTGGATTTATGCATGCGCAGCACGATTTCGTTCGACGGCGCGATGATTTTGCGCGAGCAGTGGGAAAAGCCGGGGAAGGGAAAGATTTTGATTAGCCCGGCGTCCTGGACGTGGCTCAGTCTGAGCCGCGACAATCCGTTTTTCAGCGACGTCCGCGTGCGCCGCGCGCTGCTCCACGCGATCGATCGCGACGCCATGGTGCAAAATATTTTCAAGGGAGAAAAAGTGGTGTCCGATTTACCGCTTTCCCGAGTGCGCAAGAGTTACAAAAAAGCATTGACCGCTTCGACCGTCTACAAGTTCGACCCGGAGCGGGCAAAAAAATTGATGGCTGAGGCGGGCTGGAAGCCGGGGGCCGACGGCGTTCTGACCAACGCCAAAGGCGAACGCATGGAATTCGAGTTTCGCGTCACGGCGGAGCGGCGCGATCACGAGCAGGCGCAGGCGATTATCGCCGACTACTGGAAAAAGATCGGCGTGCGGACCAACATCAAGAACATGCCGAATCGATTACTCAACAGCTCCGATAACCGCAACCGGTGGCCGGGCGCCTACATCGGCTCGCATAACGTCACCGTCGAAGAGTGGCAAGAGCGCTTTCACAACAAGAACATTCCGACGGCCGAAAATAAGTTTGCGCCCGAGAACGTGTCGGGCTGGAGCGATCCAAAAAAAGACGCGGTCTTGGACGAGTTGAGCTCGATCGTCTCGCCGGCGCGCTCGGAACAGTTGCAGATCGAATTTTGCAAAATGTTCAGCACCGCGCTGCCCCATCTGCCGCTCAACTATTCGCCCGAAGTGCTGGTGGTCAAAAAAGGTCTGACCGGCATCACGCCGCGGCAAGAGAGCGGCGGACAGAACTCGAGCAGTTGGAATACCTATCAGTGGGATAAAGTGTAGAAGAAAATGTTCCAGAGGTTCCAATCGTTCCAGCCGTTCAAATCGTTCAAGACGTCGGGCGCGATTAAGCGTGCGTGCGGTCCGGGTATCAGCTGAAGAATAAAAGAACATGCTTCTATACGTGATTCGGCGGTTGCTGCAGCTTGTGCCGCTGTTGTTGGTGATCTCGGCGCTTATATTTGCTTTGCTCTACGCGATGCCGGGCGATCCGCTTTATCGCATGCTGCAGGACATTCCGCATCTGCGGCCGGAGGATTACGAGCGGTTGCGCAAGCTCTATGGTTTCGACGATCCTTTCTATGTGCAGTATTGGAAGTGGCTCTGGCAGTTGCTGCAACTAAATCCGGGCTATTCGCGGGAGTACGGCCAGCCGGTTTTTGAAATTATCTGGCCGGCCCTCAAGAACACTCTGGTGTTGACGATTCTGGCAGTGGTGATCGGCAAAACCATCGCCATTCTCCTGGGCATTTTTTCCGCCGTGCGCCAGTATTCGCTCGGCGACTATTTTTTGACCGGTGCGACGTTCATCGCCTACTCGGTGCCCGCCTTCTGGCTCGGTCTGATGTTGATCATCGTTTTCTCGGTCAAGCTTGGCTGGTTGCCGACCTCGGGTATCGTCAACGCTGATTTTACGCCGGGAAGCTGGGAGGCGACCGTCGACTGGTTAGAGCACCTGATATTGCCCGTCGCTGTGCTAGCGATTTCTGAAATTATTCAAGTGCAGCGCTTCATGCGCTCGAGCATGCTCGAAGTGCTGCGCCAGGATTATCTAACCACCGCGCGGGCCAAGGGCTTGAGCGAAGGCGTCGTCGTCGGCCGGCACGCACTGAAAAATGCGCTGATCCCAGTGGTCACTATTATCGCGGTCACGATGCCGCGCGTGGTCGGCGGCTCCACCGTCGTCGAGACCGTATTTGCTTACCCCGGCATGGGGCGGCTGCTTTACACTTCGATCATGGGCAACGATTACGTCGTGGCGATGACCGTGGTCATGATCATCGCGGTGACCGTGGTGCTATTCAATCTGCTCGCTGACATTATTTATGGCTGGCTCGATCCAAGAATTCGCTATCAGAGCTGAAGCGGTGCCGGCGCCGACGATGACCGCCGGCTATTGGCGCGTCGTTTGGCAGCGCTTTAAGCGCCACCGGATCGCTTATGTCGGCTTTTTTTTCTTTGTCTTTTTGCTTTTCTTGGTTGTCGCGGGACCGTACATGGCACCTTATGAGCTCGATCAGATTTCTTTGTCCGAGCGCATGCACATGCCGTCCTTCAAGCACTGGCTCGGCACGGATGAGTTGGGACGAGACACCTGGGTGCGCATCATGCATGGCGGGCGGGTTTCTCTTGCCGTCGGGCTCATCGTCGGCCTCAGCACGGTGATTCTTGGCGGTTTGATCGGTATCCTCGCCGGCTACGTCGGCGGTGTTTTGGACAACCTGCTCATGCGCCTGGTCGATACGATTTACACCATACCGCGGATCGTGCTGCTATTGGTGCTTTCGAAATTGGCCGGGCCCGGATTATTAAATATCATTCTCATTCTCGTCGCGCTGGAATGGACCAACGCGGCGCGCTTGGCGCGCAGCGCGGTCCTATCGTTTCGCGAACAGGAGTTCGTTCTGGCGGCGCAATGCTTGGGCGCTTCGCGCTGGCGGATCATGCTGCGCCACCTGCTGCCGAATTCACTTGCGCCGCTGATCGTCGCCGCCACCCTGGACGCCGGCGCGGCGATCCGCGCCGAGACCACCTTGAGCTTTCTCGGCCTGGGCATTCAGCCGCCGACGCCGAGCTGGGGCAACTTGCTGACCAACGCAGCGACGAATATCTTCATCGCGCCGCTGCAAGTGTTTCTGCCCGGACTTTTTATCTTTTTCGCCTTGATGAGTTTCAATTTGCTCGGCGACGCCCTGCGCGATGCGCTGGACCCACGCCTAGCCGAACGCGGCAAGTGAACTGTTGGCGCGGCGCTGGCAATTTATTGCTTCGCCGCGCCCAGGCTCTGCAAAAACCCCGACGTCTTGAGATAATCCGCGAATGAATTGTCGAAAAATTCCCCGGCACGCGCATCTTTGGCGCGCGGGAACTCTTTTTCATCCAGGTACATCAATTGGCCTTGTATCGGTTCGCTGCGCACCGCGAGGTTGGCATCCCAATAGGGCGCGAATTGCTCGTAGGTGCCTTCGATCATGTTGTTGTCGTTGGTGTCGGTGAATTTGCCGATCGCCTTTTTCGCTACCGCGGGATTCTGCCGCGCCAGCATCGTCGCTTCGGCGGTGGCTTTCATAAAAGCGTAAAGCAAGTTGGGGTTGGATTTGATGCTTTTCTCCGTAGTGCCGTACGCGAGGTGGAGGCCGGGGACATTGATCTGCGCGATGTCGATCAACAGACTGAGTCCGGCGTCGCGCGCCTTCAAAGTATTCGGCGCGGAGAGAGTTCCGGCTGAAGTCTTGCCATTTATTATCGCGGTGAGAATGGCAGGGATACTTTGGACATAGAGAAAACTTACGTCTTTCTCCGAGATCACGCCGGTTTTCTTGATCGCTTCGCGCGCGGCGATCTCGGTCGACGTGCGCGGCGTCGTCACGGCGATGACCTTGCCTTTCAGGTCAGTAAGAGCGCCGATGCCTTTCGCGCCCCATAATTGAAAGATGAAGCGTTGCAGCGAGCCGCCGATGTACTTCACCGGGACGTTTTGCAAGCGCGCGTTGACGAGATCCGGGCCCGAAGAGATCACATCGACTTCACCGGCGACCAGCGCTTGCAGCGCGACTTGTGAGTTCAAAAGCTTTAAACTCGCGTCGAGGCCATGTTTTTTGAAAAGCCCGGCTTCCTGTGCCACCCACAGGGGCGTGAACGCGCCGCTCGCCTGCGTGTAAGAGACCGTGAAGTTGCTTTTCTCGGGCTTGCCGCCGAGCTGCGCGCCGGCGCGGGATGAAAGTGAAAAGAGGGCGAAAACAAGCACTAATGAAAACCAAAGTTGCCGGTATCGGCGCTCTTCGTTTCGTCCGATCGTGACCATGTTTCACCTCCTGGTTGGCGTCTCGATATCAGAAGAGCAAAGCTGGCGTCAAATGCAGCACGCCGAGGCGGTTTCGACGCGAAGCCGAGAACCTTCGCTCGCGCTCAGGATGACTCGCTGCCCTAAAATGTTTAGCGACTGCGGTCAATTTCGACTTGATTCGTGAAGTTTGGAATTTTACGGCGGCAGTGAGTCAGTTGTTGACAGTCAACCGGTTCTCTCTGTAGATTTTCTTGGGAATTGGTGAGAAAGCAAGGCGACGGAGGAAACACAAAATGGCAGAAGCCAAAGTGGAGAGCGCAGGGCAGAGCGCCTATCAAAAATTGCTCGATGATTTGCCGCGCACCGGGCCGGGAACTCGGGGCGGCGAAATGCTCAGGCGCTATTGGCACCCGGTCTGTTTGTCATCGAGCCTGAGCGACATCCCCATTGCAGTTCGGATGCTCTGCGAAGATTTGGTCGTGTTTCGCGACGGCAAAGGACGGCCGGGTTTGTTGGGGATCCGCTGTCCGCATCGTTTGGCGTCGCTGGAGTATGGCCAGGTGCAAGAAGACGGTTTGATGTGTTCCTATCATGGCTGGAGATACGACGTAAAAGGGCGGTGCATCGATCAGCCGTTGGAGCCGCGCGATAGCACGCTCAAAAACAATATCCGCCATCTCTGGTATCCGGTCGAAGAGTGGGGCGGTGTGATCTGGACCTACATGGGACCGGAAAAAGAAAATCCGCCACCACTGCCGAAGATTGATGTCCTCGCTCGCACCGACGGAGAACTCAAGCTTGTCGACGGCGACGTGCGCAATTACAACTATCTCAACTGGATGGAAAACTTCGCCGACATGGGGCACGCGACGGTGCTGCACGGATTAGTCGTCCGCGATATACCGGAAGCACTCAAACCGTACAACGACTACAGCATCAAAAATTGGACGCCGCTGCCGCTGGAGCACGTCGAGACCGACTACGGCATGAAGACGGTGTCCGTGCTCGACACCGGCGATCCGGAAATTAAGTTCGTCAACACATGGGCGCTTGCGATGCCGATTCACTGGAGATTCTCAGGTCTCCGATCCGGCTTTCCGCCCGATTTTACGGACGAACGCCAAGAAGGCGGCGGCATGATCCGCATCATCGATGACACGCATTTCGAGCTGGTTCGTTACAGCCTCACGCGCAAGGGAAATTTCACGGGCGGCTGGCTGTTCGGCTTGCCAGCCGACCTGAAAGGCACGGCGGAACAAAAGGCGCACGACAAGCGAAAATATAAAGGGTGGGAGGGAATACCTGCGTTAGAAGATCTCGTCCTGCAGGAATCCCAGGGAGAAATTCCCGAGCGTCGACTTGAGCATCTCGCTTCCTCCGACCGCGGCGTCATCATGCTGCGACGCATCTGGCACAAGGCGATGGCAGATGTCGCCGCCGGCAGGGATCCAAAAGGCGTAAGTCGCGGGGCCAACGGCATGCTCGAAGTGGATACCTTTCACGGCCACGTCAAGGCGAGCGAGTTAAAGATTGGTCCCGAAAACATGCCGTCTTCGACGGAAGGCAGGGGACTGATTCGCGATAAGAACGGCGATCTGGTTTTTGCGTGATAAATAATTAAGCGGCGCCGATCAAGATTGGACGCGGCTAGCGTTCATTTCTTATAACTGATTCGATAGATAGCTCCGGCTTCATCATCGGATACAAGCAAGGCGCCGTCGGGCATAACGAGCACATCGACGGGCCTTCCCCATGCTCGACTTCCTTGCAGCCATCCTTGAGCGAAAGGTTTATAAGAGACGGCCTTGTTGCCGTTGAGTTCCACGACTGTTACGCGGTAGCCGATCGGTGTACTGCGGTTCCACGATCCATGTTCAGCGATAAAGATTTGATTTCGATATTCTGACGGAAACATCGAACCGGCGTAAAATCGCATGCCGAGCGCGGCCACGTGTGGGCCGAGCTTTTGCGTCGGCGCGGTAAATTCGCTGCAGGGACGTTTCTTGCCGTACTCCGGATCAGGAATGTCGCCGCCATGACAGTAGGGATAGCCGAAATGCAGGCCCGGCTTCGGCGCATGATTCAATTCATCCGGCGGCACGTCGTCTCCCTGCCGGTCGCGTCCGTTGTCGGTGAACCAAAGCTCCTTGGTCTGTGGATGCCAATCAAAGCCAACCGTATTACGAATACCGCGAGCATACGTCTCGACGCCGCTGCCGTCCGGTTTCATGCGTTTGAGCAGCGCGTAACGATCCGGATCGGGCTCGCAAATATTGCACGGCGCGCCGACCGGCACGTAAAGCTGCCCGTCAGGTCCGAACGCGATGAACTTCCAGCCATGCTGCCGATCGGTGGGAAAAGAATCGTTGACGATGACCGGCTTGGGAGGTTCGAGCAATCGCGATTCGATGCCATCGAAGCGTAGCACCCGATTCACTTCCGCGACGTAAAGCGCGCCGTCTTTAAACGCGACGCCGTTGGGCATGTTGAGGCGCTCGGCAACGACGATCGGTTTTCTAACCTCACGTTCTCCACCGCGAGATTGAATGGAGTAAACCCGTCCCGCTTTCTGACTGCCGACGAACAACGTGCCGTTTGGGCTGAGCGTCAGCGATCGAGCATTGGGTACTTTCGGCGAACAGGCTGATCTGAAACCCTGCTGGCAGTTGGATTCTTTCGAGCGGCAATTTCTCGGCCGCCAACAAACCGCTGGCCGCGGTGAGGATACCGATCGAGATAACAAGTAACTGGCATAGTTGGAGGGATTGGAGCCTACGGATTTCATCTCGACCTCTTGCGCAATCAGTAGAGCGCAACTGGTATGCCAAACCAACCACGCGCAATTTATTATAACGGCAATGGCTTGAAAAAATTTGAAGGTGATGCCTTCTTGCGTCGGCTTGTCAGAGCTTCCGGACGATCTTCACGAGTGCGGGAGGTGAAACCTCGGACATTTTGTCGGAAATAGCCGACAAGGGAGAGGAGAAATCCTGAGGCGACGATGCCCAAAGTATCGCAGATGTATACATTCCCGTATTTTCTGCGCTGGTCTGCGAATTGCTGTTTTCATAACCGCGGTGGCTTGCATTCGCCTTTGACGGTACGGGACTCGGCGAATGACCTCCGCGCGCACGAACTCAAATAAACTATCCTTGGAGGGCATGTGAAACCATCCCATTCCTTATTCGCGTTTCTGCTCAGTGCAACTGTTGCCCTGGCAGGCTGCGAGGTGATTGGGGACATCTTCAAGGCAGGGGTATGGGTCGGCGTTCTTTTGGTTGTGGCGGTTATAGGAATTATCGTCTGGATCGTTTCGAAAAGCATGAGCTGAGAAATGTGATTTTCGAATGCTCGGTATTGAATTCTGCTCAAAAAAAGCTCGTTAGCATTTTTCCAAATTCACGAAATCCTTCCTTGCACCGTTTCTGCAAATTTGATCTTTGCAGGTAATCTTTGTATAGTTTTTTGTTTGTGCCGATTTCCAAGTGCCCCAGTTCGGAGGAGAAAATCTGGTGGAGCGCGCTAGCGTTGTATTAATTCTCGTTGCCCGCCTGTGTGCGCCGGTTTTTAGCGGCGCGACGTCGGCGGTACCGCCGACGCAAGTAACCGTCAAACAACTCATTCCGCTGGCAAATTGGCAAAAACAATTCAAAATCACGAACGGCAAGGACGAGGGAAGGCTCGTGCCGCTGACGTTTCATCGTGGCTCAGGAAACGAAAACGGGTGGCGGCTCAACTTCGGCGATTACGCGGGGATACTGTTGCAGAATGACGCGAATGGCGGATTGATGATGGAGCGGCTCGACTTATTCAAGAGCCGCAGTGTTGTGATCTATGAACCTGCGCTGCCGATCTTCACCCGCGACGTTAGTTCGGGCGTGGCCATAGTACGACAGGCCAACTTCAAAATGTACGATCGTGAAACCGGCAGGCTCAAGCGCGCGGGGCGCGCGACTCATCTGGTCAAACGGATGTCACGTTCGCAGTTAGAAACGCCGGCCGGTGTCATCGACGGTTACTATATCGAGATCGAGCATCAGATGGACATGCCCTATGCGCGCCTACAGATGTCGCTCGGCCTCGGCTGTGGTGTTGATGAGGGGCCGATTTACGGCGCGGGGCGATATACCCTTACCAAGCTCGGACTATTCAGTGAAACAAAAACCGCGGCGGCGGGACTGGCGATTCGATGAAGCAAAATTTTCCAGCAAGTCGAGCGAACCCATGCGTTACAGTTGATTGAACCGCGAAACTTCTCTGGGCCGCCCCTCTATTCCGATTCTTTGAGAATGTCTTTGATGCGTTTGATTACCTCGGGCGGTTGGGTGACCGTCTTGTCGATCTTTTTCTGCAGCTCGGCGCCGCTCAAATAGCTCGCGCCGTCCCAATCGACGAGCTTTTTCGCTTCCGTTAAAAAGCTCAGGTCCGCCAACATTTTTTCGAAGGCGTCGCGGAGGATTTGCACCCGCTCACGCGGCACTCCTGGGGAAGTTGCAAACGGCCGGTCGAAATCGGTGTAAGCAACCATGATGTCCATCAGGCTGAGCGTGCCCTTGGCGCCGGCAGGCGCCAATTCATAAACCGTAGGAACCGTTTGCGGCAAGACACGGCTTTTTGCAGGACCTTGTTGCACGACGAAGGTTACGTACCCTTGCTGTACCCATGTCGGCCAAGGGGGCCGAACCAGCGTGATATCCGACGTCGCCCGGCAGTCCACCTCGCCGCGCTCCAGGCCGAGATCGATTTCGCGCGCAGAGCCATAACCGGTCACGTGCTTGACTTTGAAATCCAAAATGTCCGCCACCAAATTGCTAAAGACGAAACTAATGCTTCCCGTTCCGCCTTCGCCGAACCGCGCTGGAGTCTTCGCGGCGCGCATGGCTTCAATTGTTGTATACGGCGAGTCCTTTCGGCAGACGATCATCATCGGCGCCCGGTTGAAGCTGCCGACCCAATTGAGCTTGCGGAAATCGAGTCTGACTTCCGGCCGACCGACCATTTGCTCTAGATAGTTCGCGCGGTTGACCGCTAGAACCGTCAGGCCGTCCGGCTTGGCCACGTTGGCCAAGTAATTTGCCGAAACGATGCCACCCGCCCCCGGCATGTTTTGCGCAATAATATTCGGGTGGCCGGGAAGATATTTGCCCCAATGGCGCGAGACCAGCCGTCCCGCCACGTCCGTCGCTCCGCCAGGCGACGTCGAGATAATCATGTTGATGGTTTTGCCGTCGTAAAATGAGCGCTGGTCAGCGGCTCGGGCAAACGCAGCGCAGCAGACGGCCATTAGCGCAATCGCAGAAATCATTGAGCAAGTGGCGTATCGAGCCATGTTTCGAGTTCACTCCAGCGAAAAGAAGCATCGACCAGATAAAATAGTTCGCCGAACCTACCATCGATAAGAACAAATACACAAACTGGAAAGCCGCGTTTGGGACGTTTTTTGGAAGGGACTCAATCTGACGCGAGATCCTTCACTTCGTTCAGGATGACAACTCCGATCACGTGTCATTCTGCTCGGCGAAGAATCTTTCTTGCCGTGACTTGTTCTGAAAATTCACTTACTCTTTTGTTTGGCTTGACATCGAGTAGTTTGCTGACATATCTCCAAAATATTCGTAACTACGAGGCTTAGAAAGTTTCTATTTCCTGCGGGAGGTGCGCCGATGACTCCACTCGAAGGTACGGCGGATGCGCTGCATGTGGCGACATATTCAGGCTGGTATCGCTTCGAGCAACACAACGGCCAATGGACCCAGACTGACAAGGCGTTGACGTTTTGGAAGATGACCGCGCTGCAGGTCGACCCGAATGATCCGCGGCATATCTACGTGGCGACGGAACATTCCGGCCTCTTCGTCACCGCCAACGGCGGCTCCGAATGGAAGCGTGCAAAGCCCAACGTGCCGCGCTTGACGACAGTTTCCTTGCTCG
>Ga0193707_1000938_pt1 | contig 10524 bp, 4 predicted proteins | sample U3c2metaG_FD_143043 | JGI IMG/M metagenome (GOLD analysis project Ga0193707, IMG submission 143043) | Soil microbial communities from a riparian zone of the East river system, Colorado, United States - U3c2 | ecosystem: Environmental > Terrestrial > Soil > Riparian zone | place: USA: East River...
CTCACTCTCTCTTCTATGGCGGCGTGGGGCGAGGATGCGGAGTTGGACGCGGCCTCGGTGTCACCCTTGGAGTAGCTGTAGGTGTCGGACTAGCTGTTGCGGTGGGTGTAGGTGTTGGTGGTGGACCTCCTTGCGCGCAGTATCTACCGCCGCTGTTGGCGTAAGTAGTCCCAGCAAGCTGCCCACCCCACACGATCATTTCGGTATCTGTCCAAACTGCAGTGTGGCCAGTTCGTGGGTTAGGGGCGTTCGTGGTGCTTGTTGCAGTCCAGCTATTCGTGCTGGGATTGTATCTGCCTCCAGTGTTCAAACCGTCGAACCCATCAAATCCTCCCCAGACGATCATCTCGCTATCACTCCATACTGCCGTATGTGATGATCGGCCCTCGGGCGTATTGGTGGTGCTTGTGGCAGTCCAACTATTAGTGCCAGGGTCGTAGCTTCCACCAGTGTTGATATAGTTAAACGACTCATCAAACCCACCCCAGACAATCATTTCGCTGCCAGCCCACACCGACGTGTGGTTGCTCCGACTAGTGGGCACGTTGGTCGTGCTTGTAACCGTCCAACTATTACTGTTGGGATTGTATCTCCCACCTGTGTTCAAAGGATTGCCAAATTCATCTTGTCCACCCCAAACGATCATCTCACTGCCAGACCAGACTGCCGTGTGGCTAAGTCGCGCGCTAGGCGCATTGGTCGTGCTTGTGGCTGTCCAACTATCGGTGTTGGGATTGTATATCCCGCCGGTATCAAACGGGAAACCGCCTTCGCCTCCTCCCCAGACGATCATTTCGTTACCAGTCCAGATGGCCGTGTGACTGGTTCGAACATCAGGCGCATTGGTGATGCTTGTAGCTGTCCAAGTATTCGTGCCGGGATCGTATCTTCCGCCGGTGTTCAGCGGGAACTGATTTTCACCCTCGCCACCCCAGACGATCATTTCACTGCCGCTCCAAACTGCCGTGTGCAAGGTTCGGGCATCAGGCGCGTTGCTAGTGCCAGGGGTCATCCAGCTATCCGTCGCGGGATTATATCTTTCGGTACTCACTGGAGAGAGGGAGAAGTTTTCATCACGTCCGCCCCAGACAATCATTTCACTGCCAGTCCAGACTGCCGTGTGACCGAATCGCGCGGTCGGCGCGTTGTCTTTGCCCGTCGGCACCCAACTATCCGAGCCCGGATCATATCTCCCCCCGGTATTCAAATCGCTGTCGAAATTGTTGCCGCCCCAGACAATCATCTCATCACCGGTCCACACTGCCGTGAGGTCTTGTCGACCATCGGGTGCGTTGATCTGACTCGTGGCCAGCCAGCTATTCGTTCCAGGATTATACCTGCCACCCGTGCTATCAAACCCTCCCCAGACGATCATTTCGCTCCCAGTCCAAATTGCGATGTGGTCAGACCGCGCCGAAGGCGCGTTAGCTATGCTAGTAGCCGTCCAGCTGTCGGTATCAGGGTTGTACCTACCGCCAGTGTTCCAAACGTTGAAGCTCAGTCCTCCCCAGACGATCATTTCACTGCCTGTCGAAACTGCTGTGTGGTTGAATCGCGCCTCAGGGGCGTTGACCGTACTCGTAGCCGACCAATTGTCTGCCACTGGGTCATACCTCCCGCCGGTGTTAAACGCGGTACCATGGCTGTCCCATCCGCCCCATACAATCATCTCACTGCCGGTCAACACCGCCGTGTGATTAGTTCGTGGATCCGGAGCGTTCGTGGTGCTCGTAGCGGTCCAGCTATCAGTGTTAGGGTTGTACCTTCCACCAGTGTTCAAACCGTCGAACCCATCAAATCCTCCCCACACTATCATTTCACTGCCTGCCAAAACTGCAGTATGCGATAAGCGGCCAGTGGGCGCATTGATGGTGCTAGTAGCCGTCCAACTGTTTGTTGCCGGATCGTATCGGCCACCAGTATTGAAAAAATTGCCGAAACCACCACCCCACACGATCATCTCAATGCCATTCCACACTGCGGTGTGATAGGCTCGCGCCGCTGGCGCGTTAACCACGCTGGTAGCCATCCAGCTATCAGTACTAGGATTATATCTGCCGCCACTGCCAAAACTGAGATGGGTATAGACTTCGCCACCCCACACTATCATTTCGCTGCCGGTCCAAACGGCTGTATGATGTTGTCGGCCATCGGGCGGGCCAGCGGTGGCTGTCCAGGTGTCATCAATACATCCGCCCTCTGATATTTTCGGAAGTGTATAGTCGCCACCTGGTGCTGCTATCGCAGTAGACACGTTGTTTTCCGCACGTGCTGTCCATGACTCCAAGGGTTCCTTGAGCCACGAAACTGTAGCGAGCTTCAGGCGGTTTTTGGTTTTCTTGACGACGATCGTGGCGTAGTAACGCGTTTCATCTTCTTGTAAGGAGCTTAATTTCCTTATAGGAATGCCTTCGTAGTCGTGGGCACGATCGGGCGGACGGCTCGGCGATCCGTCCCTACCATTTGTGGAATCGCTTCCAGACTTGCTGAATGTTGCAGCCAGCTTCTGTACCGTTTCGTTCCACTCGCGGCTGTTCAGCCTCACGCCCTTTTCCGCGCCGAGATTACTTTTTCTTTGGGCAGCATCGCTTTTAACCAATTCAATCTCGCTATACTTCCCGCTCGTCCGTTTCATTTGCCCGAGAGAAGGGTGCGCCTGTAGCTCAGCCTCTGCGCGCCGCCTTAACTCGCCGTGAATCCTTTGGTCGGAGGCATACCAGTTCGTCAGCAGACGCTCCGCCAAGGCCGGCCTTGCCAAACATTCCGCGATAACAAATGGATTGTTCCCCAGCGCTTCGAAAAGCTCCTGCAACACTTCAGGCTGCTTCGTGTGCTGTGCCATGCGATCCATTTCGGCTTGCAGCTGGTCAGTGGTAATCGGGCGTTGCCAGTAATCCTCGAGGGCCTGTGAGTTGCGCAGGTAGCCCTTAACCTTCTTTTCCAGCTGCGTCTGAGACATGACTGCATCGAGCGATGGCTTGGGATCAGGGCGCTCTTTGGGCCACATACGGTGACGCCAGTACACGTCTTCGATAGCTCGTTGATACGACACGCGTTCTTCGAACGAGAGCGTTCTTTGCGAAGCGTTCGAAGGCCCTTGAGGGCGCAGGAACGCCAGTCCCGATCTTATCGGGATCAGAATGAAGTAAGCTGTCGCTGCGCAAAGAAGGAGACCGATCAAAGCGCGCAAGTTAAAAAAAGCAGATCTGGGAGTGGATTTCTTTTGCATAACAAATGGGTGATGGGGTGCCCCTCGTAGCTGGACGCGGGATCGGTGTCAATGTTTTTCTGCTAACCGCGAATCCGCCTTTGCCAAGCCTACGGCGCGACAGGTGAATGCCCGCTTTTGTCCCGCAGTCGCGGGACTACGGGGGCAGCCCAATGGACACGACGGACGGATTCGCTGTGGCTAACCGCCCCCGGAGCCGCAGAATGCTCGCGCTCCCCTTTTAAACCCGCCTCAGGCGGGTAACTCTTTAACTGATGCGACGCATCAGCGCGGCGTAGGACGAGGCTTCGCGACCGGACGTGGCCGCGGTATGGGAGTAGGTCTTGATCCTTGAGTCTCAAACGAGCCGATGTCGACGCGGCCGTTCGCGATGCGATTAAAGCCGGGACCACGTTGGTCATAGAATGGTGGCGGTGTGAAGCTCGGGTCGCCTGCATCAATAGCCGGGCTGCCGGGCAACAACGCGTGGGTCAGGGTTGGACCCCCGTTATCCTGCAACGGGCCGAGCATTGGTTCGATGTTAGTCAGATCGCCTGGGCCGGTTAGGAAGCCGCCACAGCTGTCATTGCTAAGGTTGTAGCCATCCGATGTGACAGCACCCCCCTGGTTTAGAATATTCCCCCCCGTCGCGCCTCCCTGGAGAATCGTATCATTGAGATGAACCACCGCGCTACCGTAGCCTTGCGCGGAGTTGAACACGCTACCTCCATCCGAGTCACTGGCCGAGTTGCCGCTGAACGTGCCGTTAGAGATAATTGCAATTGCGCCGCCATCATCACTTTCATTATCGATGCCGCCACCTGTCTGAGCGGAGTCGCCACTAATGGTACTGTTGCTGATCTGGAGTACCGCCTCGGCGAGGGTGTAGGAAACGTTGAAGACCCCCCCGCCTCCATAGGTAGCTGAGTTGCTGGCCAACGTGCTGTTGTTGACTTCCAAGCTTCCATAGCCACCGGCGACCGCGCTATTGTAAATACCACCACCGTACGCGGACGAGTTCCCGCTAAGCATGCTGTTATTTAACGTTGCCGTTGCGCCGACAATCTCGTAACCGTTGTTATCAATGCCGCCGCCGTAGTAGCCGGCCGAGTTCATGCTGAACGTACTGTTATTAATGGTTAGGGTTGCACCGGTCCAGCGGCCGCTGGTATTGAAGACGCCACCGCCATCATAGCCGGCCGAGTTCCCGCTAAGCGTGCTATTACTAATCGTTAGGATCGCCCAGGGGCCACCCTTTTCATCGTTGTAGGCGTCGTTCGCTATGCCGCCACCGTAAGGAGCCGAGTTTCCGATGATCGCGCAATCGTTGAGCGTTAGCGTCGCTTGAAAACTGTAGATGCCGCCGCCGCTGCCAGCGGGAAAGTTTCCAGTGACCATACCGTTTCTGATGGTTAATCCGGAAATCGCGACGGTTGTTCCGGCGCTGATGTGGAACACCCGGCCGTTGGCGTTTCCATCCACAGCCAGGTTACCGCTGCCGGGGCCTGAGACGCTAATGCTTTTATCCACGAGCAGCTCGCCCGTAGTCAGCATGATGCTGCCACTTACCGCGAACGTAATCGTGTCCCCGTCATTTGCGATAGCGAGTGTCTGACGCAGCGAACCGGGGCCGCTGTCGTTGGTGTTGGTAACTGTGAGCGTGGCTGCGTGCGCGGTGATTGCGACAGCGCAAAGCGCAACGGTCAGCGACGCCAGCACATTTAGACGGAAAAGGTGGTTTTGAGGCCCTCGTGTTCCCATTTTCTCATCTAGTTATACGGAAACGAAGAAGCAAAGTTCAGGTGCGCCATGATATTGCTGATGTTTCACGGATTTTTTTCCGGATGTGAGCCGTGAGGAAATCCAAATAACCCGTCTTCGCTCAAAAGCTTGTGCGTGGCACGCGAACGACTAAGGAAAGTGGAAGTGACAACCTCGTCTTCAGTTTCAATCAACATTTCGCAGTTTTTTCGTGCTTCATTAGTTTATCGCTTGAATGTGGCGAAGCGGTTTTAGCCCTTGTAAACTTTTAGCTTTGTAACTTTTGTAACTCCCCTAACATTGACGCCGCCATGTCATTTAATCGCTTTGGGCTTTCGCCAGAAGTAGTGCGCGGGACGCAGGCGATGGGTTTCGCCGAGCCAACGCCAATTCAGCTTCGCGCGTTCCCGATTGTGCTTGCCGGTAAAGATTTGATCGGGACCGCGCAAACAGGCACCGGTAAGACCGCAGCGTTCGCGCTTCCCATCCTGACGTTGCTCGCAAAGCACGGCGCGTTACGATGCCTGGTGCTGGAACCGACTCGCGAGCTGGCGGCGCAGGTGGAAACGGCGTTCCGCGATTATGGGCGTTTCACGGACCTGCGAGCCGCGCTCGTGCATGGCGGCGTCGGTTACGGGAAACAACGCGAGGAACTCAAACGCGGCGTGGATATTCTCGTGGCCACGCCCGGACGTCTGCTCGATCTGCTGGAACAACGCACGACCACTTTGAAATCGGTAAAAATTCTCGTGCTCGACGAAGTGGACCGGATGTTGGACATGGGTTTTCTGCCCGACGTGCGCCGGATCGTTGAGAAAATCCCGACGGAGCGGCAGACTCTTCTTTTCTCCGCCACGTTGCCGCCGGAGATCGAACGTCTGGCCGCATGGGTGTTGCGCGATCCGGAGTTGGTAGAAATCGGCGTGCGCCGGTCGCCAGCGGAAACGGTGACGCATGCGGTTTACCCTGTGGCGGCTGAACAAAAATTCGATCTGCTAATGGCTTTGCTCGAGCGAACAAATTTCGACAGCGCACTGATTTTCTGCCGGACCAAGTACGGCGCCGATCGCATCGCGCACCAATTAAAACAGGGAAAGCACGCCGTCGCGGTGTTGCATTCCAATCGGACGCAGCGCGAACGGATCGAAGCGCTGGAAGGCTTCAAGAGCGGCAAATACGAAGTGATGGTGGCGACCGATATCGCCTCGCGCGGCCTCGACATCGCCGGTGTGAGTCACGTGATCAACTACGATGTGCCCGAGCATCCTGAAGATTATGTGCACCGCATCGGCCGCACCGGACGCGCCCAAAATGTGGGCGATGCCTTCACGCTGATGAGCGGCCAGGAGCTGCCCGCGTTGCAGGCAATCGAACGTTTTATTGGCCAGAAAATTCCGCGATTAAAACTGGAAAACTTTCCGTATATTTACACCGCCCTGTTTGAACAGGAATCAGCCACGGGTGGCCGTCGCGGAATCGGCGGCGGCAGAACGCATCGGGGCTACTCCTTTGGAAGAAGGCGATGACGTTAAAATGACGAAGCACGAATGACGAATGACGAATCAATGTTCGAATGACGAACTTTCCCGGTGCGTTTCGGGTTTCGGGCTTCCTCATTCCTTCGTCATTAGTCATTCGTGCTTCGTCATTACTCATCCTTTTCCCTTTCGGTGCGCCCGGTGATCCTGCCCTACCAATTCGGCTCGATTTGTTTACGAGTTGAGCTTTAATAATTTCGGTTATGTCCGAATCAAAGCTTGCCACTGACTCCCAGGCCGAATTCGACAAGCTCCAAAAGAAGCTGGTGCCGCTGTGGAAATCGATTGAGCGCTTCAATCAGGACCCACAAACGATCGTGGTCGTACCGTCGATGTCCATCGACGCCATCAACTCGGGCGCGGTGATGCAGGCGTACGAGGAACGCTTTCTGTTTTTGTTGTTGCTGCTGCGTCAGCCTCGTGCCCGGCTGATCTATGTGACTTCACAAAGGATTCTGCCAAGCATCATTGATTATTACCTTGGTCTTCTCCCCGGTGTTATCCCGAGTCAGGCGCGGCAGCGGCTTTTTCTTATCTCGCCTCTCGACGGCTCGGTACGCGCGCTGAGCGACAAGTTGCTCGACCGGCCACGGCTAATGGAGCGCATCCGTTCGTTGATCATGGATCCCGATCGCGCGCACCTTGTTCCCTTTAATACAACCAATCGCGAGCAGGAACTGGCGTTGCGGCTCGGAATTCCCATGTACGGCGCCGACCCAAAATTTTTCCCGCTGGGCACAAAGAGCGGTTGCCGGGAAATTTTCATGGAGGAAAAGGTCGCGCATCCCCTGGGCGTTGAGAACCTCGGCAGCAAGGAGGAGTTGATCGAGGCCATCGCGCAAATGCGGGCGAAAAAGCCTTCGATGAAACAAGTCCTGGTAAAGCTTAACGAAGGTGTCTCAGGCGAAGGTAACGCCGTTATTGACCTCACTGGATTGCCACCTGTAGCCGGAAACCTGGAGGGGCGAGCTCCGGCGAGCCCTGGTCTCCCAGCGTCGCAGAGCTCCGCCCTCCATAGCCCCGCAGAGAAGGCCATGCTGGAGGAGCGCCTTCGAGGCATGCAGTTCGAGCTAGCTGGTGTTACTTACGATAGCTACATGAAGAAACTCCAGGAACGAAAGGGAGTAGTCGAAGAGCGAATCATGGGAGAAGAAATCAGGAGCCCCAGTGTCCAGCTTCGCGTTACTCCGCTGGGCGAGGTGGAATTGTTATCGACGCACGACCAGCTCCTGGGTGGCCCGTCAGGGCAGAGTTATCTCGGCTGCGTATTCCCGGCCGACCCTGGGTACGCCGCACTCATCACCCGCGAAGCCGCCAAGGTTGGCAGGCGTCTCGCGAAAGAAGGAGTCATCGGGCGTTTCGCGCTGGATTTCGTGGTCGTACGTTCGAATGGAAAATGGGAGCCGTAGGCGATCGAGATTAACTTGCGGAAAGGCGGCACCACGCATCCGTTCTTAACTTTGCAATTTCTTACAGACGGCACCTACAACCCTGAGACGGGGATCTTCACTGCGCCTAATGGACAGCAGAAGTTTTTTGTTGCCAGCGATCATGTCGAGTCGCCGTCCTATCGAACGCTGACTCCGGACGATCTTTTCGACATCGTGGTGCGGCACGATCTGCACTTTGACCAGACGCGCCAGACGGGTGTCGTTTTTCACATGATGAGCGCCCTGGGTGAGCTGGGAAGAACAGGGCTGACCGCAGTGGGCAACTCGCATGAGGATGCGAAGGCGACCTACGAGCGCGCGGTGACGGTCCTTGATCAGGAAACTGTAGCCGGGGGCGGGGACCCCGGCTGAACGCGCGATCACGCCGCCGGCCCGCCCGGTCAGCGACACGCGGCTACAGCGCCTTCGCCTGGCTACGGCGTGACGGGCGAAATCCGGATGACGAAATCGCCTTTCTCAATTTTTTTTCAAATAATCTTGACATTTTACCGCACATCTAAGTAAAAAGGGCACACAACTCCGCATTCCCCAAAACACATTCCTCTAAGGACTAAAAAAATGAAAAAACAAATTAAACCCACTATTAAAGCTCATATTCTTCGACGTGCGTTCTTGCTGCTTGCGCTTCTCGCCATATGCGTGATTCCGTTTGCGCTGGCGCAGCGAGGGATTGGCAAGAGATCAACGGCGCCGCAAGGGACCTGCCCGCCAACCTGGCAGGAGGTTGCAGCCATGGCAACGGACCTTTATGGGGACGCGTGCGCTTCTGATGGCACGTTCGTTTATTGTGGCGGCGGCTATTCCTTCAGTTCGGGAAACACGCTGGCGGTTTTCAACCGTTATGATCCCGTCGGCGACGCCTGGACTCCGCTACCAGACATGCCGCAGTCAGCAATCATGGCTACGGCAGTTTATTATCCGCCTACGAACAAGATTTATATCTTCGGCGGCGAAGATGCCGTGAACGCCACCAACTACAATATCACTCGGATATATGACATCGCGGGCGACACGTGGAGCACCGGCGCGAACATGCCGGATGTGCACAGTTTTGCGGCGGGCGGCTACGTTTCCGCTACCGGCAAGATTTATATACTCAGCGGCTATAACACCGGAGATGTGACCAGCGCCCAGCCCAACACATGGGAATACGACCCGGTGACGGACACCTGGACCGACCTCACTGGTGCCGCGCCGTTTCCGCATCCGGCAGGTGGCTTCGCCTTTGGGGTTATCAACGACAAGCTATATACCGCGGGCGGACGCGATGCTGCTAACCTCATCATTAACGATACCTGGGAATACGATCCGGTAGCTAACGCCTACACACAAAAGGCCGACGAGCCCGGTTCCTACCAGAACAACGTTCCCGGCAGCGGTGTTGCACTCAACGCGCTCTGGGTGTTTGGAGGTGGTAATCCGTTTGTCGCCCCCGGGGCCGGTGTAACCGGGGGTGCGGCAAAGGCCGCGTTTCCTGCGCCGTTTATCAAGGCCATGAGGAATCGGCCGAGTATCCCGGCTACTGATAACCAGTCGCGGTTCTATGACCCATCGACTGACACTTGGGGAAGCTTTTCCAGCATGAACGAGTTTCGCTCGTTTCCGGGCAGCACCTCGATTGGCGAAACATTAATCGCTACCGGCGGATATAATGGCAGTGGAACGGTTGCCAGCGTAGAAGCGGTAACAGCATGCTTTCCAACGCCAACGCCGCCACAATGCGATACCGGGATAATCCAAAACGAGGGATTCGAGACGGGTGACTTTCCACCCTGGGTAATTGATGGCACCAGCAACCCGCCGGTAATCGCTACCGATCAGGTACACAGTGGAACTTTTTCCGCGCTGGCAGGCAATGTCACCGGGCCAGAGCCATTGGGAGACAGCTCATTCTACCAGGAGTTCACCGTACCCGCTGGCACCAGCACGTTGAGCTTCTGGCACTGGGACTATACCACCGACAGCATTACATTCGACTGGCAGGATGCCTACATCACCGATACCAGCGGCACCATCCTGCTAACGATCTTCCATCAGTGCCTTAACGGCAACACCTGGATCAACACGAACGTGGACATGACGCCGTATGCGGGGCAGACGGTGCGCATCAAGTTCCTGGTGCACCAGGATGCCTTCGGCGATGACACAGGGATGTATGTCGACGATGTGCAGCTAACGGTGGCGTGCGGAACTCCGAGCCCGACGCCGACAGCTACGCCTACTCCATCGGCTACACCTACCCCAACTGTAACCCCTACTCCTACTCCGAGCGCGACTCCAACGCCTTCAGCTACTCCAAGTGCCACACCTACTCCTAGTGCTACGCCGGGCGGGTGTGTGTTCGGATTCGGGTATTGGAAGAACCATCCCCAGGCATGGCCAGTCACCGAATTGCAGCTTGGGAATGTCACTTATACCCAGGACCAATTGCTGTCGATTATGCACGAACCAGTCCGAGGCAACGGATTAGTTTCGCTGGCGCACCACTTAATTACCGCGAAGCTAAACGTCGCTAATGGCGCCGATCCGAGCTGCATCCAGCAAACCATAGAAGATGCTGATGCCT
>Ga0193707_1000940_pt1 | contig 10520 bp, 9 predicted proteins | sample U3c2metaG_FD_143043 | JGI IMG/M metagenome (GOLD analysis project Ga0193707, IMG submission 143043) | Soil microbial communities from a riparian zone of the East river system, Colorado, United States - U3c2 | ecosystem: Environmental > Terrestrial > Soil > Riparian zone | place: USA: East River...
CTTGCGGAGATTTCTCACCGAAACCAGCGGCTCCGTCCCGTTCATGCGGCGGCGGCTCCTGCTTCAACGACTAAAGGCGGATGCGGATTATTCCGTCGCTCGGGCTCGATCGCCAGGTGGCAGCGCGAGATGTGGCCCGACCCGATCTGGTAGAGCGGTGGATGCTCCCTCTCGCAGAGATCCCACGAATAGGGACAGCGCTCACGAAAGCGACAGCCAGTCGGCCATTCGGTCGGGGCGGGCACGGTGCCGGGGATAACATTGAGCCGCTCCTGATCGTGCCCGATGTGCGGCATCGAGTGCATCAATCCCTCGGTGTAGGGATGGTGCGGCTTGGCGAAAAGCTCGTCGACCTCCGCCTGCTCCACCACTTCGCCCGCGTACATCACGATTACCCTCGACGCGGTCTCGGCGATCACGCCCAGATCGTGGGTGATCATGAGTATCGAGGTCCCGATCTTTTTCTGGAGATCGAGCAGCAGATCGAGGATCTGTGCCTGGATCGTCACATCGAGCGCGGTAGTCGGCTCGTCTGCGATGACGAGGGCGGGCTTCATCATGAGAGCCATCGCGATCAGCACTCGCTGGCGCATTCCGCCCGAGAGCTGGTGCGGGTACTGTCTTGCCCGCGCCTCCGCGTCGGGCATGCCGGTGAGCTCGAGCATTTCCACGGCGCGCTCCCAGGCATCTCTTCTACCCATCCCCGCATGGACACGGGCCACTTCAGCAACCTGGTCGCCAACCATGAACACGGGATTGAGCGCCGACATCGGTTCCTGGAAGATCATCGAGATGCGATTGCCCCGGATGTCGCGGATGTCTGCATCATCGAGCGTGACCAGATTCTTTCCCTCGAACTCGATGACGCTACCCGTCTCGATGCGGCCGGGGGGCTGAATGAGTCGAAGTATCGACAGCGCCGTCACGGATTTTCCGCAACCAGATTCGCCGACGATGCCGAGCGTCTCTCCGGCGCCGATGTCGAAGGAGACACCGTCGACGGCGCGCGCGACGCCCGATTCCGTATAGAACGAGGTGTGCAGATCGCGGATCGACAGGAGGGGCGCGGTCATCGGCTAGTCAGCGGCGCTCGTAGGCGTCTCGCAGCGCTTCGCCCAGGATGTTCAGCGTCATCACAGTGAGGACCATGAAGAGACCCGGAAAGAGTGACATCCACCACAGGGCTGCCGGCTGATCGGCACCGTCATTAATAATGTTTCCCCAGCTCGCTAGCGGCGGCTGCACGCCGATCCCAAGGTACGAAAGTCCGGCCTCGAGGACGATCACGTGCGCGACGCCGAGGGTTGCCGCAACGACGATCGGGGAGACGATGTTCGGGAGCAAGTGCCTCCACAGAATCCGTCTCCGGCTGGCGCCAAGCGCCTGGGCAGCGGTGACGAATTCCGCGTGCTTCAACGCAAGAACCTGACCTCTGACAATGCGGCTAAGCCCGAACCAACCGGTGAGACCCAGAAATACCACGAGCGCGCCAATCGACAGTCTCGGCCACGCCACCAGCGCACCGATTAGAAGCAAAAGCCGGGGAATGGAGAGAAATGCATCGAGCACCCGCATCATGACCGCATCCAATATTCCGCCGGCGTAGCCCGCGATCGCGCCGTAGGCGACGCCGAGGGTGAGACTCACAATCGTCGCCAGAACCCCGATCATGAGCGAGAGCCGCGCGCCGTAGATGACGCGACTCAACACATCCCTGCTGTACTGATCGGTCCCGAACGGATGTGCGAGCGAGGGCGGAAGATCCTTGAGTCTGACGATGTCCGGCTGTGCCGAGGGATTGTAGGGCGCCAGCAGCGGCGCGAGCAGGCCCACCAGCACAATGACGCCGAGCACGAAGAACGCGACTCGCGAGGACGGCTTGCGCAGGATGCGGCGCACCGCGAGCGCGAGCGGCGACTCCCGCACCGGCGTGGGCGCGCTAGCGGCGAAGTCTTGGGTCTGCCAGGGCATAGAGCACGTCGGAGAGAAGACTTCCGAGGGTGACCAGGATGCTGCCGATGATGACGCCGCCCACTACGAGGGGATAGTCGCGCGTTCCGATCGCGAGGACGACCGCGTACCCCATACCCGGCCAGGCAAAGATCTTCTCCACGAAGAAGGTGCCGGTGAGAAGCGCGGGGAACGAGAGTCCGACGAGTGTAATGATTGGGAGCAAAGCGTTACGCAGCGCGTGACGCCTGAGAATCTCCGGCTCGGTGAGTCCTTTCAAACGCGCGGTGCGGATGTAATCGGCGGGCAGAACGTCGAGCAGCGCCGCGCGCTGATATCGCGCTACCACGGCGGACGCGAGCAGAATCAGAGTGAGCGCGGGGAGCGCGAGGTGCCGCAGACGATCGACGATCCGCCCTCCTAGCCCCAGGTACTCGTGCATCACGGGATCGACCGCGCCCCCACTTGGGAAAATCGGCAGCCAATAGGTGAACGTGAGGAACGCCAGAATGGCGAGCCAGAAATCCGGCATCGAGAAGAAAAAAAGCGAGAGTGCGCTCAACACATGGTCCGTCACGGAGCCGCGACGCGAGACCTGAATGAGGGCGATGAGGATTCCAAAGGCGAAGCTACCGAGGAGCGCGACGCCCATGAGAAGGAGCGTGTTCGGAAGGGCACTACCCAGAACTTCGCGCACCGGCCGTTCGTGGGAGAAGGACCAGCCCAGCTGCCCGTGCGCGAGGGAGCTCACGTATCTGACGAACTGCTCGGGCAGCGGACGGTCGAACCCGTACTGCGCGCGCATCGTCTGCCGCACCGTCTCGCTCACGTCCGGGTTGTCCATCACGGCGCTGAACGGATCGCCGGGAGCGAGGTGGATCAGCGCGAACGTGATTGTCGCGACAATGGCGACGATCACCGCGGCCTGGACCAGCCGTTGCGCGATGTAGCGGAGCACCCGCTAGGGGGTCTTCTGACCCGCCGGTAGAGCGGGGGGTGTCGACGACGCTGCTGAAGGAGGCGCGTTGTCGCGCGGGATCCGCTTGTCCGCCGGAATCGACCACTCCGGGATGTGCGCCCACCAGGCGTCCGCCCGCATCGTCGTCAGCTGAATGCGCGAATGATAACCGACCGTCTGAATCGGCTCGGCCAGCCAGATCGCCGGCGCGTCCTGGATGATCGTCTCGTATGCTTTCGTAAGCAGCTCCTTCCGCGTGGCTGGGTCGAAGGACGCGACCGCGCTGTCGACGGTTGCGTCGAACACCGGATTCTCGTAGGAGCCGTAGTTGTTGCCGCTCGCCGCGCGCGATCCCGCCGTCCCCCACGATCCGCGAACCGCGCCCGGACTCGGCTGCGTGCTCCACTGGCCGATTGCCGCGTCAAAGCCGCGCTTTCTCTGTTTCTCCAGGAACACCGGGTAATCGAGCTGCTCTACATCCACCTTGACGCCGGCCTGCCGCAACTGCTCCTGGATCAGCACCGCGAACTGTATGCGAATCTTGCTCGAGCTCGGAACCGAAAGAGTGAACTGCAGCGGACGGCCGTTGCGCGAGCGCATGCTGTCGCTGGTGGTGACGCGCCACCCTAGCGAATCGAGGATCTGACGCGCCCGTGGAAGATCAAAGGGGATCTGCGGGAGATTGGGATCGGTGGTCGCATATGCGCGTACCGTGGGACCAAGCGCGGGCAAGGCGAGAGAATCGTAGACGCTTCGCACGAGGGCGGCGCGATTCGTTGCCATCGTCAATGCACGGCGAAGCTGCCTGTTGCCGAAGATCGGGTGTGGACGCGCGTGATTGACCGGATCGCGCAGGTTGAATTGCGTGAATGAATACTGAAGGGTGTGATTCTGTTTGGTACGTAATTCCGGATGCTTCGCCACTTCGGGCACGTTCTCGGGCCTCAGCTGCTCTATAAAATCGGTCTCGCCCGAGAGCAGCCTCGTCAGCGCTGTGGGGAAGTCAGGTGCAATGCTCCAGATCAGGCGACTGAGCTTCGGCGCGCCGCGATAGTTTGCCGTGTCGGCAACGAGCTCGACTGCGGCCTTGGGAATCCAGCGAACGAACCTGTACGGGCCCGAGCCAACCGGATTCTTCGCCGCATCGGACGCGCGCCAGCTCGCCGGCGGGATGCTTTTCCAGACGTGCTCCGGCATGATCGGCAGGGGATACACGGCATCGTAGAACTGTTGGGGAGAGCGAGCGTGGAACCAGTAGACGGCGGTCGCTGAATCGGGAGTGCTCACCGAGTCGATGTTCGTTATCAGCGATGCGTTTGGCGATCCGAGCGTAGAGTCCTTCGTGCTGGCGATGGTAAAGCGCACATCGTTCGAGCGAACCGGAACGCCGTCGTGCCATTTCGCCTTTGGATTGATGTGAAAAGCGATGCTGAGAGAATCGGCGCCCCAGGTCCAGTGATCGGACAGGCGCTGCACGAAGCCCTTGTCGCCGAGGATGTTCAGGGAATCGCCGATGTCCGCGAGGCGGTCGTAGATCATATCCGTGATCTGGGCGCCCACAACGCTCTGAACGAGCGATGGAATCAGAACATCGGGATCGCCACCGGTGGAGATCGCGAGCGTTCCGCCGGAGTTATTCGCCGAAGACGACTCGGTTCCAACGCATCCGCATACCACGAGTGCGCAAAGGAGCCGCGCGTATCTCATCGCCGCCATGTCCAATCCTCATCGAGAAAGTGCGGAACGTGCTCCAACATCTCGTCGCGAACGTCGTCCTCGTCCAGCGCGGTCGCGTCTTCGTCCTCGAGTGACCGCACCGCGTCGAACATGGCGCTCGCGACCTCGTTGGCGTCAGGAGAGCGACCGAGCAGGGCGTTGAGCGTGGCCGGCGTCGGAATCAATGCCCCCCCTTCCCGTGCTCCAGCGGCAAAAGCTGTGAGTTGCGACTGGTCATCGTTGACGAGGATCGAGCCGTGCTGCAACAGCGCGCCATCGTCCCGCCACTGGGCGCTCCCGACCAGCTTGCTCCCTTGCGCCACCAGCTCTCCTTCACCGGGTGTCTCGAAGCAGCTTCGCCCGCCCGGCGTACGTGTCGATAGCGAACGGGGGACGGCCTCGACCGAAACGCCGAGCTGGCTCAGACCCGTCTGAAGAATTCGGTTGATCCGCGAATACGTCTCGCGAAGGGGCGCGGCGTCCCTCACGGGAGACGTAACGCTGTAAGTAACCTCACGGTGATGAAGAATCGCGCGGCCTCCGGTCGGTCTGCGCACGACTTCGATGCCGGCGGCGCGAAGCTTCCCGAGGTCGTAGAGCCCCGATGCGGGTTGATTCCGTCCGAGCGAAAGCGTCGGCCGGATCCAGGAGTAGATGCTGAACACCGTTTCGCCGGTTCGAGCAGCGCGCGCCTGCAACGCGGTGTCCCGCGCCATGTTCTCGGCGCCCGAGCGGGGCGCTGCGATGAGAAGGCGCCAGGGGCCGTAACTTCGCCGGGAGTGCATAGGGTGTTAAATTGTCACCTCTATGAGCACCACAATCAAGCACGTTGAAGCCGCGATTCCTCCCGCTGATTCCTTCGTACCCCGCCATGTTGGACCCGATGAGCAAGATGTGGCCGAGATGGTCAAGACTCTCGGATTTCCATCGCTCGATGCGTTGATAGACGCGACCATCCCACGCAAGATACGGTTCCGCGATGGCCTGGCTCTGCCGAAGGGAATGACTGAGCCGGAGGTTCTTGCCTATTTCCGCGCCCTGGCGGCGAAGAACCAGGTCTTCCGCTCGTTCATCGGGATGGGATACTCGGACTGCGTTACCCCGCCTGTCGTTCAGCGAAACATCCTCGAGAACCCTGGCTGGTACACCGCCTACACGCCGTACCAGGCCGAGATTGCGCAGGGACGGCTCGAGGCCCTGCTCAACTTCCAGACGATGGTGATAGATCTCACCGCCCTCGAGATTGCCAACGCATCACTTCTCGATGAGGCGACGGCCGCAGCGGAAGCGATGACGATGAGCTACGGGCTCAAAGGCAAGCCGGGCAAGGAAGTCTTCCTCGTCGCGTCCGAGTGTCATCCGCAGACGATCGACGTGGTGAAGACCCGCGCGGGAGTGCGCGGGATCGAGGTGCGCGTCGTGAGCCATGCCGATTTCAAGATCACGCCCGATGTGTTTGGCGTTCTCGTACAGTATCCGGCGACTGATGGCGCGGTCATCGACTACACGAAGACCGTCGAGCAGGTGCACAAGGTCGACGCCCTGCTCACGGTCGCTGCTGATCTGCTGAGCCTGGTGCTGCTCACGCCGCCGGGCGAGTGGGGAGCCGACATCGTCGTCGGCAACACGCAGCGCTTCGGAGTTCCGCTGGGATACGGAGGCCCGCACGCGGCGTATTTCGCCACCAGGGACGAGTTCAAGCGGCACATTCCGGGACGCATCATCGGCGTGTCGCGCGACGCGGACGGGAAGCCGGCCTTGCGCATGGCGCTCCAGACGAGAGAGCAGCACATCCGCCGCGAGAAGGCGACGAGCAACGTCTGCACCGCCCAGGTGCTCCTGGCTGTGGTTGCGAGCATGTACGCCGTTTATCACGGGCCGCAGGGGCTCACACGGATCGCGAGACGGGTGCACGGATTTGCCGCGACGCTCAGCGAAGGACTGCGAAAGCTCGGCTACACGATCGTCCACGAGGACTATTTCGATACGATCCGTGTCGCGCTGGGAAAGAAGAACGTGCACGCGATCCTCGAGGAGGCGCGAAACCGCCGCATCAACCTGCGCGTGATGGACGACAGAAGCATCGTCGTCGCTCTCGACGAGACCGTCAGCAACGACGACATCACCAATCTTCTGGCCGCGTTCAACGGCGGAAAGGATCCCGACTTTGGCGTCGAGGACCTGGCTTCAGGAGCCGACCCACGCTACGACGAGCGCTTCAATCGCACCACTCCGTTCCTCACGCATCCGGTGTTCAACAAGCACCACGCCGAAACGGAGATGCTCCGCTACATGAACCGGTTGCAGTCGCGCGACATCTCGCTCGTTCATTCCATGATTCCGCTCGGCTCCTGCACGATGAAGCTGAACGCGACGGCGGAGATGATGCCAATAACCTGGCCAGGGTTCGCCAAGATTCACCCCTTTGCGCCGCTCGATCAGACTGACGGCTATCGCCAGCTGTTCGACGAGCTGGAGAGCGCGTTGGCGGAGATCACGGGATTCGCGGCGGTCTCGCTACAGCCGAACGCTGGTTCCCAGGGTGAATTCGCCGGATTGCTCGTGATCGACGCCTATCACAAATCGCGGAATGAGTCGCACCGCAACGTTTGCCTGATTCCGCAGTCTGCGCATGGGACGAACCCGGCGAGCGCGGTGATGGCGGGGATGCAGGTCGTCGTTGTGAAGACCGACGAGCGCGGGAACATCGATGTCGCGGACGTGAAGGCGAAGGCGGAGGAGCACGGCTTGCACCTCGCCGCGCTGATGGTGACCTATCCCTCGACCCATGGCGTGTTCGAGGAATCGATCGTAGAGATTTGCGACATCGTCCACAAGTACGGCGGGCAGGTGTACATGGATGGCGCGAACATGAACGCGATGGTCGGCTTGTGTCGGCCCGCGGACATCGGCGCCGACGTCTGCCACTTGAATCTCCACAAGACGTTTTGCATCCCGCACGGCGGCGGCGGGCCGGGCATGGGCCCCATCGGAGTGGCGAAGCATCTCGTTCCGTTCTTACCCGGTCACCCGGTGGTCAGACTCGACGGACGACACGAGGTCGGTGCGGTGTCGGCTGCGCCATGGGGAAGCGCCAGCATTCTCCCGATCTCGCACGCCTACATCAAGCTGATGGGCGGCGATGGACTGGAGTACGCGACGAAAATCGCGATCCTCAACGCCAACTACATCGCGAAACGTCTCGAGTCCCACTTTCCGGTGTTGTACAAGGGCGCTCATGGCACAATTGCGCACGAGTGCATCATCGACACGCGGGTGGTGAAGCAGGCGAGCGGAATCGAAGTCGAGGACATCGCGAAGCGGCTGATGGACTACGGCTTCCACGCGCCGACGGTCTCATTCCCCGTGCCCGGCACACTGATGATCGAGCCGACGGAGAGCGAGCCGAAGGACGAGCTCGACAGATTCTGCGAGGCGATGATCTCGATCCGCGAGGAGATCAGGGAGATCGAGTCCGGCGCGGCGGACAGGCAGGACAACGTGCTCAAGAACTCGCCTCACCCGATCGGGCGCGTGACGTCGAGCACGTGGACGCATCCATATACGAGGGAGCGCGCCGCGTTCCCGGCGCCGTGGACACTGGAATTCAAAGTCTGGCCAGCGGTAGCGCGAATCGAGAGTGCGTACGGGGACAGGAATCTCATCTGCTCCTGCCCGCCGATCGACGCGTACGCAAAGGCGGTAGTCGGGACCAGCTGAAATGGCTGACGCGCTCAGGCTCGACCCGAAGCAAACCGCGCTGGTGCTGATCGATCTTCAGAAGGGGATCCTCGGGCGTCAGACCGCACCGCACTCGGCTTCGGATGTACTAGCGCGCTCTGTGCGTCTGGCCGAGCGAATTCGGGCGGCCGGCGGCCTGGTGGTGCTGGTTCACGTTTCGTTTTCACCCGATGGCCGCGATCGCCTCACTCAGCCGACGGACGAGGCGCCTCCGCCCGCGGCGGCCCAGCCGGGATGGGACGAGATCTCGCCAGCACTGGGCCGCGACCCGAAGGACATCGTCATCACGAAGCGGCAGTGGGGCGCCTTTTACGGAACGCAACTCGATCTCCAGCTTCGCCGCAGGGATATCAGCACGATCGTGATTGGCGGGATCGCGACGAACTTTGGCGTCGAGTCGACGGCGCGGGACGCGTTCGAGCGCGGATATGCGCTGGTGTTCGTTGAAGACGCGATGGCCGCGCTGAGCGACGGGGCGCACGCGTTCGCTATCACGACGATCTTTCCGCGGATCGGGCGGATACGCTCGACAGAAGAAGTCCTGAAATCGCTCGTCTGAGCAGGGCTAAAGCAGACTTCAGTTGCAGTACGATTCAGCCCAGGGCTGAGTCGGACTCTAGCCCGCGATGTGCTTGGTGTACGCGTCCGACTTCATCAGGCCATCGATCTCCGACGCGCTGCTCGGCTTGACCTTGATCATCCAGCCGGCGCCGTAGGGATCGGTATTCACCAGAGCGGGCTCCTTGTCGAGCCGGTCGTTGATCGCGACGACCTCACCCGCGATCGGCGCGAACAGCTCTGACACGGCCTTCACCGCTTCGATCGTCCCGAACACATCGTGCTTGCCGAACTTCGTCCCGACTTTGGGCAGCTCGATGTAGACGATGTCGCCGAGCTCGCCCTGGGCGTAGTCGGTGATGCCGATCTCCGCGTTGCCGTCCTTGCCCTTGCGGACGTACTCGTGTTCTTCCGTGTACCGGAGATCGTTCGGGATGTTCGCCACTTGTGCTCCGCTATGGTGATGCGGCGGGGACCGCCGCGCGCGCGAAGTCTATCCGCGGCTCAAAAGAGAGTCAAGAAATGCTGACTTGGCTCTCCATGACGCGGGCATCGCTTCCCATGGCGTGGACGCCGCTCCCCTTGACGCGAGTGTCCTTCACAGTTTCGACCGCATCGCGCTGAAGGGAACTCCATAGCGCATCGACCTTGCGCTCGAGTTCTTCAAGTGAGCCGGTGTTGTCGATGCAGTGGTCCGCCCGCGCTCTCTTGAGCTCGGCGGGCATTTGCGCGGCGATCATGTTCATCGCCTCCGTCTCTTCGAGGCCGCGATTGGTCACCAGACGCTCGAGCCGGAGGGGCCGGGGAGCATCCACCAGCACGATCGCGTCGAACTCGTCGACGAGATTTCGCTCGAAAAGCAGCGGAATCGCAACAACAACGATGGGGTCGCCGCGCTCCTTCGCACGGGCGACCTCGCGGTCCTGCATCCGCGCGACGCCCGGGTGGACGATTCTGTTCAGCGCGTCGAGCTCGCTTTGTTCCGCGAACACGATCCGGCGAAGCGCTTCCCGGTCGAGGCTTCCATCCTGCTTGATGACATCCTTGCCCCACCGCTTCACGATGTCCCTGAGCGCCTGCGTCTCCGGGCGCACGGCTTCACGCGCAAGCTCGTCCGCATCGATGATGGTGGCCCCACGGTCGGCCAGCATCTTCGCGACCTCTGATTTTCCGCTAGCGATGTTTCCGGTCAGTCCGATGAGGATCATCTTTCAGTGGATCGAGGTGGAAGCAGCCGCCTGCGGGGCAAGATAGGAAGTTCTCCCAGCTAAGTCACGCATAAACAACTGCTTGGAGCTTTGCGGATCCATCCCAGCAGTCAATCGAGCTGCTAAAGAAGCGGAACCTGAGCCGCGTCGCTCGGCGGAACGGTGTGGCACATCCTGCAGCGCGCTTCGTACGACTCCGTACCGCCGACCATGATCTGCGGCGAGTTGTAAGGAGCCGGCCGGCCACCGATCAGCCGTTGATTGCGGCTGGCGGGGCCTCCGCAGAGTACGCAAATCGCGTGCAGCTTGTCCACGACCTCAGCAATTGCCATTAGATCCGGCATCGCCCCAAAAGGCTCCCCGCGGAAGTCCGTGTCGGTTCCGGCGAC
>Ga0193707_1000941_pt1 | contig 10519 bp, 9 predicted proteins | sample U3c2metaG_FD_143043 | JGI IMG/M metagenome (GOLD analysis project Ga0193707, IMG submission 143043) | Soil microbial communities from a riparian zone of the East river system, Colorado, United States - U3c2 | ecosystem: Environmental > Terrestrial > Soil > Riparian zone | place: USA: East River...
CGATCCGGCGGGCGATCTCTAGCTTAGAGAGATCTCTCTCTTCTTCTTCTTCGCGATCATCGCTTGATTCACGATAGGACGACGTCATGGCAGTCTCCAGCTTGCGTTTCGTGCCAGCTCTAGCTCATGGACCGTCACTAACATGCACAATTCCGTCTGGCGATGAGCCCGCGATCGTATGTGTAAGATTGCTATTGAGTCGAATTGAACAGACTTTCAACATACACGACCCCACTCCTCGCGGCCATCTTTATGCGGCAAAATCTAAATTGCAGATTCAGGATCATTCGGCACAGAACGACCCAGGGCATCCCGGATGCGCTCTAAGAGGACGTTGGTGCGCTCCGTCTCCGGATGGTCGGTTCCGAGAACCCGTTCGCGGTCCGCGAGGAGGCTCGAGGCGACGCCGAGAGCCTCCTCCGTGCGTCCCTGACCCAGGAGTGCGCTGGTCAGAGTGAACCGAAGGAACATACTCGCCGGCGAGTCCATGCGGTCGGCCGTCTCGGTCAGCGCATCGCGCACTTCGGATTCGGCGTCTGCCCACTTTCCCTGCTCGGAGAGACTGCGCGCCAGAGTCTGTCGCGCTATCAGCGTCTCCGGCGCCTTCAACGACCAGCGGCGATAACGTATGCCGAGGATGTCGCGGAGCATGAGCTCGGCCTCGTCGGGACGGCCCTGAGCCAGAACGGCCCGTGCCAGGCTGTGCCGGACGACCATGGTGTCGGAATGCTCCGGACCTCGAATGTCGTGCTCGGCGATGACGATGGACCGTAGCAACTTTTCCGCCTCGCCCCATCGTCCCTGCTCGAGGATGGCTTTCGCGAGTTTATGTCGGCTCGCCCACGTATCGGGATCATCCGATCCGATGACACGCTCCCTGGCGGAGATGACCTGGCGCAGTTCCCGCTCCGCCGCCTCGGGATCCCCTCGCTCGAGAGCCATCCGACCGCGCTCATGCCGAAGCGCAAGGATTTCCCGGTCATCCGTGTGGAAACCGAATGTCGCGCATTCATCGATGATCGGAGGCAGAAACTCCTCGACCGGCTTCAGCAGGCCCGCCATGATCAGATAGCGGCTGGTGGTCCTGGCGAGTTGGAGCGCGGCGACGAGCACGCTTTGGTCGTCCAACCTGGGTATGGCGCCGAGCGTCGCCCGTACGGTCTCGATCGCATGGGGCGCGACGGCGCTCCAGAGTGTCCAGTTCTCCGGAAGGTCCGGGTCGTAGGTCTCCGTCGCGGCCAGCAGCATCCGCAGGGTCAAGCCGTAGTAGTCGGCCCGCCGCTGGCGGACGTCCCGGTCGGCACGCAGAATGCCGTGGACGACCGGATGCAGCGAGAGAACGTAGGAGAGCCGCCTGTCGCCGACCCCTTCCTGGATGTCCAGCTCTATCAAGCCCAAGTCGCCCAGCCCGTCGACCGCGGCCCGCTGCCGTCCGGCCGTGAAGTGCGCGAAGAGGGAATTCTCCGCTATCACGTGGTCCTGCATCAGAACGGCGTAGGGGATCGGCGCGATGTTGAGACACGCGAACAGTTTCAGGAGCGGCGCGGCCTCAGGAAGACCGCGATCTGCGAGTAGCTCCAGAGAGAGCCTGAACCCATGTTCGACGATCTCCAGGCCCATCGATTCGCTGAGGTCGCCGACGCCCGGAGGCGACTCGAAGCGCTGCTTCACCGCGGCCAGGTAGCCGGCGAAATCGCGGATGTTGGTCTCGCCGGGCCAGACCTTCGAACCACCGACCGCTTTCACATAGTCGGCGGCGGCGCGCAGGGCGAGGGGGAGACCGCCGAGCGCGGCGGACAGCTGCCGGGCCTCCTCACGGGTGCCGCCGATGCCCCCGGTGCGGTGCATGAGCATCGCCGCGCCCTCGGCGTCGTCGAGGGGCTCCACGAGGTGCTGGACGTGCCAGTCTCCCCACGCGGCCTGGTTGCGGTCCCGGCTGGTGACGACGACCATCCCGTTCTCGGTGTCGACCGGGCGCAGCCAGCCTGTGCCGTCGGACACCGGCCGGTCAGAGGGATCAAGCAGGCGCGGGTCGTCGGCGTTGTCGAAGATGAGGACCCATTCCTCGGGGAAGTCCTCGAGAAGCCGCCAGACCAGATCGGGTGGGCTTCCCTCTCCTCGCCATGCCATTTCGATCTGGGTCTCGGACGCGCCGAGTCGGTTGGCGAGTTCGCGCAGGCAGGAGTTGAGGCGGGTTACCTCGACCCACCAGACGCGCTTACCGCGGGCACGGGCGGCATGGGCCACTTCGACCGCGAGACGGCTCTTCCCCGATCCGGGCAGCCCGATGAGAAGATGCACCCGCGACGCTGCGTCGTTGGCCATGATCGAGCGAAGCTGCCCGTCCCGCCCCTGAAGAGGGCCGTCGCGGCGTCCGAAAGGTGGAACGAGGGAGATGCTCGTCAGCCGCTCGGGCGGCGAATCGGCGGGATCCTTTGCCGAAGGCATCGCCTGACCGGCGACGTGCATGAGCACCTTTTTCGCGACAAGGAACGATGACGCGTTCCTGTCGGAAGGCTCAACGACAGAGAAATGATCACCGTCTACCACCTCTCTCGAGGGAAAGACCCATACGGCAGAGGATGGCGGGACGATCTTGTCGGTCGTTCCGGCGCAGGCGGTGATCGGAATGGGGCATTGCGTCTCGCTGGTCTCGTCGGCATTGACGATCTTCTCCAGGACGGTTCGCTGCGCCTCGGTGACGAGCCGATCGAGGGGCCGTAACTCCGTTTCCTGTTGATTGCGCCATGGCGCGCGTTGCCGCACCGAGAGCATGAACTGTGAGCCGGGGTTCGGACATGAGTACATGAGGATGTGCTTGATGCGGGTCAGCTCTTTCGCCCTGCCGTCGCGGGACCTGCGCGCTAAGAAACGCTGGACGACCAGGCCGCCCTGGCTGTGGCTCACCAGGACGATCGACTCGGCGTCTTGGAGCTCGTGCGACAGGAAGGTGCCCAGTTGGTCGGCGACGTCGTCGAACTTCGGGATTCTTCGATCCGGCCGGATCCGGACAAGAGGTGAGTCATATTGAAAGCGTTTAGTAACGACGAGACCCGCTAAATCCGGATCCTCCGTTAGGAGGCTCTCGAAGGTGTCCCAAGTCGCCCCGGACGAGTGGAAGCCATGGACGAACACCACGTGAACAGGCCCAGACGCAGACATAGTACGCCCCCACGGCTGACTCTCATCACTCAAAACCCGGCCCCCACCGGGATTAATAGTGCCACATGGCCACATGTGCGGCAAAGCACGATTTCGAGCACGACGTCAGAACGTCATGCCAAGATCAAATAAACGCTGTCCGTGGCCGCCGTTTGATTGCGGCAGAGTATGCATGTAGTCCCGTGCTGAAGCTAGGAGCATCGCGATGAAGGTCGCACCGCATGTCAGACTTGCCGAACTCGGCCTTGATCTCCCACCCGTGAGCCCGCCCAAGGGCTCATATGTCCCGGCCGTACGCAGCGGACGACTCGTGTACGTCTCAGGTCAGATACCAATGACCGGCGGCGAGCTGATCACGTCCGGCAAGGTGGGGAGCGACGTGACGCCGGAGCGGGCCAAGGAACTCTGCCGGATGTGCGCGCTGGCTTCGCTCGCCGCTATCGACGCGGTGGCCGGTCTTGACGGCCTGGTGCGAATCGTCAAGGTCGTGGGCTTCGTCGCCTCGGCCGAAGGCTTCACCGACCAGCCTTATGTCGTCGATGGGGCGAGTGATCTGTTCGTGGAGGTTCTCGGCGACGCGGGCCGTCATGCGCGGAGTGCTGTCGGTGTGGCCGGTCTGCCGCTGGACTCGCCTGTCGAGGTGGAAGTGATCGCCGAACTCACGAGCGGGTCCTGAAGCCCGTGATCGTGTTTGAGAAGTACGCCCTTGGCCGGCCGCTGCGATGATGGTCGATACGGCTTCGGGTCACTCTCGGACACGCCCTCAGAGCTGGACCGCGGTCCCGGTTACCGCGATGCCACTCCCCGGTTCCGCGGGGATCGTCACTGCGATCAGGCTTGGCCGACCCATGTCCTGTCCCTGGTGAATGTCGATCCGGGCCGGGAGCGGGACGAGTTCCATCTCGCGCAGATAGCCACCGAACGCGGCGGCCGCCGCGCCCGTCGCCGGATCCTCGATGATGCCTCCGGGCGGGAACGGGTTGCGTGCGTGGTAGACCGTCGGTGACTCCCTCCACACCAGGTCGATGGTGACCCAGTCGTGGTACCCCATGATCTCGAGCAACGCCGCCCGGTCGTAGTCCAGGCGGGCCAGACGGGCCCGGTCGGCGGCGGCGATGATCGGGTGCCACGCGCCCGCGTACGCGACCCGGGGCGGCAGTGCCGAGTCCAGTTCCTCGGGCCGCCAGCGAAGCGCCTGGAGTAGCGCGGCCAGGTCCGCCGGCGCGATCGGCGACGACCGCGGCGGCACGCTCACAAGCGTGGCGACGATGGAGCCGTTCCGGCCATTTTCGGTGGCGACCGATACCGGACCGGCCTTGGTGTGGAACTGAAGGTCTCCCGGGCCGTGCCGCTGCGCCCACGCGACAGCCGTCGCGATAGTCGCGTGCCCGCAGAACGGAACCTCGACGGCAGGGCTGAAATAGCGGACTTTTAGGCTTCCGTCGGGTTGGGTCATGACGAAGGCCGTCTCGGAAAAGCCGACATTCGCCGCAACGACCAGCATCGCGGCGTCGTCCATTCCTCTGGCGTCTAACACGACACCGGCCGGGTTGCCCCCGGCCGAGTCGGTCGTGAACGACGCGTACCTCAGTATCTCCATGACGGGACGGTATCAGTCCGTTAAAGCGAATGCGGGGGTGATGTGTTGATCAACCCCAGGCCAGAAGATCGCCATTATCCGTCATTCCTATCGAGAATCCGAGGGCGATCCGGCGAGAATCCCGGCTCGGGCGTACCGCGTGGAAGTTCCGTGGATCGAAGAGCAACGCCTCGCCGACCATCGGCGTCAACTCGAAGGCTTCGGCTTCGCCGACCACGGTTTCGGCGAAGCCGTACGAGCCGGGAAGGCGAAACACCTCGTCCGCGGGGTGCCACCGATGGCGCCAGATGACCGTCTCGCCGCCGGCGTCCGGAACGCTCAGGTAAAGGTTGAACGCGAATTGGGCCACCAGGTTCGCGTCGAGGAGCCGGCCCGAGAATTCCCGCTGGGCATCATCGAAGTGGACCACGAAGCCGCCGTTCGGCTCGCGAGCGACCCCCGCGGCCATCTCCCGGCCACCACGCCGCCCGACCGCGACCGTATGCGGCCACTGGGCTCCGAGCCGATCGCGGCAGATCTCGAAAGGATCGAAGGGCAGGCCCAGCCCACTCCAGGCGTCGCGAGCGCCGTCCGCCGCCGGCCAGTACGTCTCGGCTACGTCTCCGCCCACGCGATGGTCGCTGACGCCGACACCGAACCGCATCACCTGCGGATAGACGCGCTCCTCGCCGTACGAGTCGAAATCGACCCTCGCCAGCGCCCGTAAAATCTCCGCGCATATTGATCTTGGCACTAATTCGGGCACCCGAATCGCGGCACAACGGCCGGCTGCAAGATCGGCAATTTCGTCTCGCCGAAACTCCGGCGAAGTCACCGCGCAGAAAAACGGATCATGCAATTCCACACGCACTCCCGAACCGCTAGCCGGATGACGTCGGATGCAAATGATCGTACCTCTGGGTATGAAGGATGTCGACAAATAAGACATTCCACTATTTTGCGGGATTAACTACCTGTCGGTTCCGTCCGACCGAAACTATTTCCCGCGATGATTCGGTACCAGCGTGCGCTTTGGCAGTCCGTTTTTGGGGCTACCGGGCGTCCAGACATCCGGGAGTCCATTGTGCCGGGTGGGGTTGGCCTTGTGGGTGCCGAATATCGCGTTGCAGGGCATGATCTGGGGCTCCGCCACTCTCAGGGGCCCGGCTCCAGCTTGGTATAACGACGACAAAACCGCTCGAACGGGTGGGCGGGAATCGGCAGGCGGCCGGTTCCGGGGGATCCAGCGCCGGCGGTCGCGGCCGTAGGCTTCGTGCTTGAACGCCGACCGGTCGCCGCTCTTCTGCGACGTCTCCCTGGCCGCGCGCGTCGAGCGTGCCGAGGCGCGGCTGATGGCGCGGAGTAGCGATGCCGCCCGGCGGCGCAGGGGGGACACGACGGGCTTCGTGCTGCCTGTCGCGGGCGGCGTGGCGAGCTTCGCGGAGAAGGACTCACCGTTCAACAAGGTCGCCGGCCTGGGCTTCGGCGGCGTGCCGGACGAGGCCGCCTTCGATGAGATCAAGCGGTCCTTCGCCGCATGTGGGGCGCCCGTACAGATCGAGCTCGCCACCCTCGCGGACCCGGAGATCGGCGCCCTGCTGACGGGCCGCGGCTACCGCCTCGCGTCGTTCGAGAACGTGCTCGGTCGCGCCCTGCCCGGCCGCGTACCGTCACGGGTCACACCGCCGGGTGTCGAGGTACGGCCGAGTGGCGAGGAGGAGCTCGAACCCTGGCTGGACGTCCTGGCGGACGGCATCGCTCACGCCGACACCCAGGGCGTGCCCTCACACGAGGAGTTCCCGCGCGAGACGCTCGTGAACGCGATGCGCGACCTGGCGGCGGTGGGCGTCCGGCGCTACGTCGCGCTGCGCGACGGGATTCTCGCGGGCGGCGCTGGCCTGCACGTCACCGAGGGCGTCGCCCAGCTCACGGGCGCGGCGACCGCACCCGCACACCGTCGCCGGGGGATCCAGAGCGCCCTGCTGGCGGCCCGGCTCACCGAGGCCACGGCCGCCGGCTGCGACATCGCCGTCGTCACCACGCAGCCGGGCTCCAGGTCGCAGCAGAACGTACAACGCCAGGGCTTCGACCTGCTCTACACCCGCGCCATCCTGGTCGAACAGCCGTGACCGTACCAACGGCCTGGTGGGAACAGCGCCCCGAGTTCTAGCGTGGGCGGCGTGCTGACGGCAGGGGTGGACCTCGCAGCGGATCCGAGAAACACGGCGGTGGCTCGCCTCCGCTGGGAGGAGGGAAAGGCTACGGTCCTGGACATCATGCAGCCCGCCGGTGACGAGCAGATCATCGATGCGGTCGTCCAGGCGGACAGATCGGGAATCGACTGCCCGTTCGGCTGGCCTATCGCTCCACGGACGAAGCGGTCTGGAAGGTCACCGGCCGGTGGCCGCTGAGCGTCTCGGCGGACCGCATCGGTTACCCAGCGATGCGCTGCGCGGACCTGCTGGCCCAGCGCGATGAGCCGGTCGACCGTGCCGGCGGCGGTGCCGTCGTCGAGGTCTATCCCGCGGCGTCACTGAAACAGTGGGGACTGCCCGCCCGCTCGTACAAAGGGCGCGGCAACGCTCCCGCGCTGGGGCTGCTCGTCGACGCGTTGCTGAAAGCGGCGTCATGGCTCGACCTGGGGGAGTGTGCCGGGGCCTGCCGGAAGTCCGATGACGCTTTCGACGCCCTCGTCGCCGCGCTGACCGCCCGCGCGGCAGCGGATCCGCTTCTCACCATTCCGCCGGACGACTAGCAGAGGATGGTGGCAGCGACCGAGGGCTGGATCGTGCTCCCGGAGAAGGACACCCTCGGCCGGCTCCCGGTGGCCTCGGATCGGTCCCGGACGGGACCGGGCTGATCCATGTGGCGTTCAGTCCCGATGGGCGATTGCCCGCCAGTGCCCGGGACAACACCCTGAAACCGTGGCGCTGAGGTCGTGAGTGTCCTTGCTCAGCGGGACAGCTTGTAGTCGCGGCTGCGGGCGTTGCGGGTGCGGGCCCAGTACTCGAAGGTGAAGCCGGGCCAGAGGGTGCGGTTGACGCCGTGCTCGTCGAGGTACCAGCTCTTGCAGCCGCCCTCGCTCCACACCGCCTTGCTCAGGCGGCGCTGCATGCGGTCGTTGAACTTTCGCTGGGCGCTCGGGCGTACCTCGATGGAGCCGGCCTTCTCCTCCGTGAGCAGGCGCAGGCAGCTGAGTACGTGCTGGACCTGGGACTCGATCATGAAGACGACCGAGTTGTGGCCCAGGCCGGTGTTGGGGCCCAGCAGGAAGAACAGGTTGGGGAAGCCCGCGATCGTGATGCCGTGGTGGGCCTCGATGCCGTCGGCCCAGGCCTCCTGGATCTTCAGTCCGTCGCGGCCGATGATGCGTTGGTCGCCGAGTGCGTCGGTGACCTTGAAGCCGGTGCCGTAGATGATGACGTCGGCCTCGTACTCGGTGCCGTCGGCGGTCACCAGGCCGGTCTCGGTGATCTCGGTGATCTTCTCGGTGACGACGTCGACGTGCGGCTTGGACAGGGCGGGGTAGTAGTCCGAGGACAGCAGGATGCGCTTGCAGCCGATCGTGTAGTCCGGGGTGACCTTCGCGCGGAGTTCGGGGTCGTGGACCTGGCGGGCGATGTGCGCGCGGGCGACCTTCTCCTGTGGGGCCATGAGCTTCGGGTTGATCGTGAAGCCGGCCGCGCGGGTCTCCAGCACCCAGTAGATCGTGTTGCGGAAGGCCCGCTGTACGCCCGGTACGTGCCGGAACGCGCCGCGTACCCAGCGGGGGATGGCGAAGTCGGGCTTGGGCTGGATCCACGGCGGGGTGCGCTGGAACACGCGCACGCTCGACGCCTTCTCGGCGACGGGCGGGACGAACTGGATGGCCGACGCGCCGGTGCCGATGACCGCGACGCGCTTGCCCTCGAGGTCGCAGGAGTGGTCCCACTGCGCGGAGTGGAACACCGTGCCGGCGAAACGCTCGGCGCCCGGGATGGCCGGCAGGGACGGGACGTGCAGCGCGCCGATGCCCGAGACGACCGCCTTGGGGGTCAGCACGGTGCCGTCGGTGAGCGTGACGCGCCAGTGCCGGTCGGACTCGTCCCATTCGAGGGCGTCGACGGTGCTGCCGAACCGCAGGTGCGGCTTCAGGTCGTACTTGTCGGCGCAGCGCCGCAGGTAGTCCCAGATCTCCTGCTGCGGGGCGAACATCCGTGACCAGCCCGGGTTCAGCTCGTACGAGAAGGAGTACATGTGGGACGGCACGTCGCAGGCGCAGCCCGGATAGAGGTTGTCACGCCACGTGCCGCCGAGGTCGCCGGCCTTCTCAAGGATGACGAAGTCGTCGTATCCGGCCTTCTTGAGCTGGATCGCCATGCCGAGGCCGGCGAAGCCCGAGCCGATGATCGCGAGTTTCACGGGTCCTCCCGTACGTTGCTTACCCGCAGTAGGTTACCAACGGTAGGTTACCGCCGGTAGGTCGTGAGATACAGTTCACATGTGACGACCACGCGGCGGAGGATGACACGGGCGGAACGCGAGCGCCAGATGCTCGACGTCGCCGAGGAGGTCTTCGCCGAGCAGGGGTACGGCGCCGTGTCCATGGAGGAGATCGCCGTACGCGTCGGGCTGTCCAAGCCGATGCTGTACGAGTACTTCGGCTCCAAGGAGGGGCTGCTCCTCGCCACGATCGCGCGGGCGCGGGGCGAGCTGCGCGAGGTCACCGAGCAAGCGGCGGCCGAAGCCGGGTCGGCCGAGGAGAAGCTGTACCGCGGCTATCACGCCTACTTCCGGTTCAACGACGCGCACCGCCGGGCCTGGCTCGTGCTGCTGCAGGAGCCTCTGCTGCTCGGCGGCGCCGCCGGCGAGATCGAGGCGACGCGCCGGCAGCAGACCGACCTGATCGTCGCGCAGATGGAGCTGCTCGCCCCCGACCGGCCGCACCGCGACCTGGAGGCGTACGCCGAGATCATCGTCGGCGCGTGCGAGCGCCTGGCGCTGTGGCGTACGCGCAACCCCGAGGTCACCGTCGAGGAGTCGGCGCGCCACATGATGGACCTCACCTGGAACGGCCTGAGCTCGCTGGCTGACGGCTGACCGGCGGGCGGTTGGCTGCGGGCGGCTGGCGGCCGCGATCCCGTCGTACGTGACCAGGGGTTTACGCGTTATATGTCTGACTGCTCCCTGTTCCCCCTGCCAGCGGGGAATCATCCAGCCATGGCGATGGACGCGTACCACCTGACCGACGGCACGTGACGATGCGCCGCCGGCGGCCGGCCGCCCGGCCGTCCGGTCGTCCGCGACGCTTCAGCCCGGACCGCGACGGTCCGGGGCGTCCGCCGGTGGAACGCGCGGCGCGGCGCCTCTTCCCGGCGCGGCTCCTCTTCCCGAACAGGGCCGGGCCGCCGGACCCGGCCGAGCGCGCGGAACACGCCGAGCGTGCCGAGCCCGCCGCCGAGATGAACCTCCCGCCCTGGCAGATCCACCTCGCCGCCCTCGCTTCGGCCGGCCTCGGCGGGATGACCCGGCGGCTGCCGACCCTGGTCGCCGCCGCGGCGCGCCTGGCATGGCGGGCCAGCCCGGCCGACACCGTCCTGACCGTCACGCTGCACCTGTTCGCCGGCGTGTTCACCGCGTACGGCCTGCTCGCGACCACCGGGGTGCTGCGGGCGCTGTTCGCCGGAGGCGCCACCCCGGACCGCGTACGCGCGGCGCTGCCCTCGCTCGCGCTCGTCGCCGGCGCGACCGCCCTGCGCGCGGGGCTGCAGGCGGGCGCGGGCTGGGCGCAGGCACGTC
>Ga0193707_1000942_pt1 | contig 10513 bp, 9 predicted proteins | sample U3c2metaG_FD_143043 | JGI IMG/M metagenome (GOLD analysis project Ga0193707, IMG submission 143043) | Soil microbial communities from a riparian zone of the East river system, Colorado, United States - U3c2 | ecosystem: Environmental > Terrestrial > Soil > Riparian zone | place: USA: East River...
GACTGGTCCCGGGCGCCCGGGTGAACCGTGACGGCGTCGGTGCCGTCGTTGGGTTCACGCCCGCCGGCCTCCCCAAGGCGATCAGTCCCGTTGTGGCCGGCTCGAGCTTCGCGTCACAGAACTCACTCGCCCAGACGTTCGGAATGGGTAAGTCGAGCACCGGGACGGTGGACGTTCTCTGGCCAGGGGGCGTCCGCAACAAGCTCTTCAACGTGCGGGCCGGCCAGCGGATCACGTTCCCGGAGATTCCGTGCAGCTACACCGATGCGTCAATGTCCTTGCCGGCGTACACGGCGTGCGTCAAAGGGGCGCTGCACGACCTGGTTCACGAGGGCAAGGTGACCAGTCCGATGGCGACGCAGTTCACCTCCAGTGCACTGAGAGCCTTCACTGAGGCGCACCCGGCCAACTAACGAGAGTTTCCACTCACCGTCGATATCATCGCGATCCGGAAGCAGGTGACGTTTATGGTAATCGGCTCTGCGACTATGGCGAACGGTTCCGCGACGCTGACCCCAGCCGAGGCCACCGCCCGCGCGCAGGCGCTCATCCCCGTTCTCGCCGAGCGCGCCGCCAAGACCGAAGCGCTCCGCCGGCTACCGGACGAGACGTTCGCGGACCTCGCCGAGTCGGCCCTGATGCGGATCACGCAGCCGCGGCGCTTCGGCGGCTCGGAACTCGCCCTGGCCGACGCCTTCGACGTCATCGACCTGCTCTCCCAGGGGTGCGGATCCACGGGCTGGACCTACTCCCTGATCATCGCCCACGCCTGGTTCGTGGCGTTGTTCGGTGAGCAGGCCCAGCAGGACGTCTGGGGACCGAACCCGGACGCGACCATGAGCACGTGCTTCAGCGGTGGAGTCCCCCCGGACGCCGTCGACGGCGGCCTTCACATCCGGGACGGCCGGTGGCGGTTCTCGACCGGCGTGCACCACGCGGACTGGGTCGCCCTGCTCGCCCCGGTACCCCAGCAGGACGGGCCGCCGGACATGCGTTTCCTGCTGATCCCGAAGGAGGAGATCGAGGTCGTCGAGGACTGGCGCTCGGCAGGGCTGGCCGGCACGGGCAGCTGCAGCGTCCAAGCCACGGACGTCGTCGTACCGCACCATCGCACACTGCGGCTGCACGACCTGCTGAACGCCACCGGACCCGGCTCCGAGGTCAACGACGGCGCGATGTACAAGCTCCCGCTCGTCGGCCCCTGGCAGGTCTTCCTCACCGCGCCCGCGGTCGGCATCGCGCGGGCCGCGATGGACACGTGGATCGTACGGACGAAGAGCAGGCTGCGGCCGGCCACGGGCGCTTCCCGGCCTGGGGACCCGATCACCCTGGCCCGGCTCGGCGGTGCCGCCGCGCGCATCGACGCCGCGGAGACCCTGATCCGGCGGGGAGCGGAAAGCGTGACCTCGGACGTGCTCGCCCTGGGCGCGGCCGCCCCCGAGACGCTCGCCCGCTGTCGCCGGGACAACGCGTTCTCGGTCCGGCTGTGCGTGGAGGCGGTCGAGGACCTCTTCCTGGCCGCTGGAGCCAGCATGTTGGACGAGAGCTCGCCGCTCCAGCGGCACTGGAGGGACGTGCACGCCGTCGCGCAACACGTCGCGAACAGCCTCGACATGAACCTCCGCGCCTGGGGCGAGCGAGCTCTCGGCCTGAACGACGGCCTCCGCTTCGGCTGAGGACCGCCCGTAGACCGGCCGCGCTCGTGGTCACTGGAGTGCCCGAGGGCGGCCGGCTCGCTGGGAGCCTGCCGCCCGGAGAGGCTGGACCTCGCGATCTGGTCAGCCTCGGAGTTACCTGACCTCGCATGCTGTTCCGCTGGGGGACTACTCCGCCGGGGTACGGCGGTCATGCCCTCTACTTGCGCTCGATCACAGCGAGCCAGGCCTGAGCCTGCGTCATGCCGTGGAACGGGTTGAGGTCGAATGTGTCAGCGGTGAGGGATTCGACGCTCCATCCGTCGCTGAACGCGGCGCGCAGCTCTTCGGCACCGAACCGGTGTGGACCCCAGTTACCCGGCTGCCGGTCGCTGAAGCAGATGAGGTAGCAGACGCCGCCAGGTCGCAGCACGGCCGCGAGGCTCGCGACGTACTTGGCCCTGTCCTCCGCGTCGAGCACGTGGAGAACGGCGCTGTCGATGACCGTGTCGACGGTCATGGCCCGGCGCGACAGATCGAGCGCATCGGCGACCTCGAATCGCGCGCTCACACCACGCTCGGCGGCCTTCGCGCGGGCACGCGCGATCGCGGTCGGCGAGAGGTCCATGCCGGTGACGTCGGCGCCGCGGCCTGCCGCGAGCAGCGCGTGCTCACCGGTCCCGCAGCCGGGGTCGAGGACGTGCCCCTGAAGCCGGCCCGCGTCCGCCAGCCGTACGAAGGCCGGCTGCGGACGGCCGATGTCCCACGGGGGCGGAGTCTCCCCGGTGTAGCTGTCGTCCCATGACTCCTTCATGTCGCGAGCGGTGAGGACGAAGGCCTCCTCTCCTTCGGCGATCACCGACACCAGCAGGTGGCGGCCCGCGTCCGTGAGTCCGTAGACCAGGGTCGTGCCCTCCGGGCCGGGTGCGGACCAGTACGGGCGTCCGAGGATCGCCTCCCGCGCCTCATCCGGGCTCACGCCGTGAGCGGCGGCATCATCGTCTGACCAGTTATCGTCCCGGACCGCTTTGAACATATCAATTGCCTTTAACTCGTCAATTACCGAACGATATTGGCAGCGTAATGTCTTTGAATTGCAGTCGCAACGACGTCCATCGGTGCTTGGCGTTTCGGAATCGGGAAAGCGGAAGCCCGCCGGTTTCTCTCCGGCGGGCTTCCCTGACCTGGTTTTCCGGACCGGTGGGCCATTGAGAAGGGCTAGTCCGGATCAGGCCGGTTCGGGCCTTTCACCTAGGCCTTCAGGAGCACCTCGGCCAGCGCCGGCGCGATGGTCACACTGTCGATCGGAACGTGGTGAAGCAGCGCACCGATCTCGATGTCGGCCGCGATGAGCTCGCCGACCGGGCGGTTCTCGCCGTCGTACAGCGGGTATCGCGTCGAGGTCCGCGACACGTCGCCGATCGGGGGAACCATCGCGACCCGGGACTCGAGCCGCACCACGCGGTCGCCGGTGTGGATGATCTGGCCGAGCTCTTCGATCTCGAACTGGGGGTAGATGTCGGTGACGCAGTCCTTGATGGGCATCAGGGTGCCATCGCGGTAGGGCGTCGGCCGGACCCGGGCGCCTTCCGACTTGGAAGGAGTGTTGGAGACCTTGACCTGGCCGAAGATGTCGCTGTGGCCGGTGACCTGAAGGGTCAGGAACTGCGCGGTGATCGTGGAGGTGACCCATTCCAGCTCGACGCCGTCGGCCGCGTACGGGTCGTGCCGGCGGTACATCGCCATGCCGTGCAGGTCCACGATGTCCTCGCCGAGGCCCTCGACGAGCACGTGGATGCGCTCGCGGACGGTGAATGCCTCCAGGGCCGGCGGGGTCAGCGTGTACGGGCGGATCGGGTACAGGTTTCCGGGCCCGCCCCAGGCGGACTCGTGCCCCTTGACGACCGCGTCCGGGTCAGGGTGTTGCTCCATCATGCGGTTGAGGGCGTTCTCGGACTCGCTCATGACCGAGCCTTTCTGTGGGAGGTGGAACCGGACTGCGACGTTCCGGCCAGGTGGCCAGGGACGCCACGTTGGGGGGAGGGGTGGTGGGCTGTGGTTCGGCGGTGGGTGGCTTGTCTTGGTTCAGAAAAACACTTTAAGAAACGATAGTCAATGAGTGGGGGCGTGAGCCGGCCGGCGGGGTGTGTCAGTGGCGAACCTGCAGGGAGATGGCCTGGCCGGCCAGACGGCGAGGGGAGTGTCAGGGGTCGGGCATCCGCAATGTGTTTCAGGAGCATCTGAGCGCGACAGGCCATGCCCGGCGTACGCTCAACCGCGAATTTCCCGAGGTTGAGCGGCCGATCGGCCTCGCGCCGGCTCACCCAGAGGGGGTGTGCGTTTCTGAAACGCTCGCCTATGCTTCGCAGCCGTTGTGACGCTCGTGGTCTGTGGGGTCCAGGAGAGCAACGGGCAGGCCGTTGGTGAAGCTTGATAATGTTCGAACAAATGCGACCCAACTCGGCAAGAGGATCGAAATCATGAACGCTAGAATCAATCCAATTCCGGATCGTTACCGGCGGATAAACGCTTGCCTCATCGTCAACGGGGCGGCCAAGGCCATTGAGTTCTACAGTGAGGTGTTCGGCGCGACCGAGCGCTCGCGGTTTCCGGGGCCGGGCGGCACCATCTCTCACGCGGAGCTGGAGATCGGCGATTCGATCCTCATGGTCGAGGACGCGGCTGAGATGATGGGCACGCAGGCGCCGCCGGCCGACGGTCTTCCCGGGCTGGCCGAATACCGCTTCATCTACGTCGAAGACGCCGACGCGACCATCGACCGGGCGGTCGCGCTCGGTGCCACGCTCAAGCGTCCCGCTCAGGATCAGTTCTACGGCGACCGTGACGGCTTCATCATCGACCCCTATGGGCATGGCTGGGTGATCGGCTCGCACAAGGAAGATGTGACGGCGGAAGAGATGACGCGCCGCATGAATGCCATGTTCGGGCAAGGGTGACCGGGGAGCGTCCGGTACCGGAATGCCGCTCGACTGAGCGCTGGCAGCGAACGCCGTACTGGCGCACTATTCAAGGGTGAGCCCGGTGTGCGCGCCGCCGTCGGCGGCGCGCGCCAGGGGAGGGTTCGTGCTGGGTGGACGGCGCCGCCGGGCGGAAACGCTAACGATCAGTGATGCGGGCAGGTGAGCAGCATGCGGCTGAGTAACCTCGAAACGGGTCAGCGGAGGCCGGCCAAGTTCTTCTTGCTGATGGCTTCGAAAGCCTCAGGGGCGGAAATAGCCGATGTGGTCAAGATGTTTCTTTATCGCCCGGAGATCTTCGGCCGTGCGATGACCGACCTCTTCGCGGAGGCAATGCGCGGACCCTCCTTCTGGACCGCTGGAGAGCGTGAGTACATCGCGCTGTGCATCGCGCGGATCTATAAGATCCCGTATTGCATAGACATCCATACTGAAATGATCAGTATCGCCTCCACCGGAGAAATAGACGCAGCGGATGTCGACACCGCGCGACCGGAGCTCAGGGCCGTTATCCCGTTCTTGGAGAAAGTGATGCGCTCTCCTGATTCGGTCTCCGAAGGAGAGCGCATCACTTCGCGCGAACGGGGAGTCCCCGACGAGGCCGTGATCGAAGCGCTTCATGTCGCGTTCATCTGGAACGCGGTCGACCGCCTGGCGTACGCATTCGACTTCCAGCTGCTCGACGGCCAGCTCAAGAAGGGGACTCAGGCGCTCCACCAGTTCAAGTACCGGTTCCCCGCGTTCACGCTGCGGTGAAAGGAAAATGATGCGCGGCAAAGAAGAGCCCACCGCGGCCAAGTATTCGCGGCTCATCTCGGATCTGCGCGTCGCGGTGCTCGAAGGTCCCGGCCAGGTCGATCCGGCGACGCGTCAGTCAGCGGCCACCGGAGAAGCACTTTCTGAGCCTTGGCTGTCCTACACCGCGAAGGTCAGAGATGAGTCCTGGGGCGTGACGGACTCAGATATGGAGAACCTCAAGGCGGCCGGCCACAACGAGGACGAGATATTCGAAATGACGGTCGCCGCGGCCGTGGGCGCCTCGCTGTACGCGCTTGACGCCGGCTTGCGGACGCTGCACGCCGCCGACTGATCCGCGGAACAGGTCGCGACCCGGAGTGCTGAACAGGCAAAACGGCAATTGACTAATTATTTTTAAAGTGTTGTACTAATGGCGAGGCCCGGAAGCCGCCCCCAAAGGCGCCGCGGGCGCGAAAATGTTGAGGAGGCATCATGCCCCACATTCCTATCGCCAAGGACAGTCCCGGGATCTTCGGGCTCTTCCAGTTCAGGCCGGAGACGGCCGTACCGATGCTCGAGCTCTGCGAGGTGCTGCTCCGCGGGGACAACTCGCTGTCGCGTGGCGAGCGTGAGCTGATCGCCGGATACGTGTCCCAGGGAAACTCCAGCGAGTTCTGCGAGGACGGGCACTTCACCATCGCGGCCATCCAGATGGAGGAGGGCCGCGAGATCGTGCGCGCCGTCCGGGCGGTGCCGGATGAGGCGCCGATCAGCGCCAAGATGAAGGCTCTGCTGCGTATCGCCGAAAAGGTGCGGATCGGCGGCCGGACGGTGCTCGACGATGACGTCGACGCGGCGCGGGACGCCGGGGCGACGGACGTCGAGATCCACGACGCCGTGCTGATCGCCGCGGCCTTCTCGATGTTCAACCGGTATGTCGATGGCCTCGACGCGATAATCCCCGAGGACCCCGACTTCCACGACGTGGTGGCGCAGAGAGTCGTCGCTCAGGGGTACGCGAGGATGGCGAAAATGATCTCTGAGGGGGCCTCCAAGGCCGGCGCCTCCCGGTGAGCCGGCCGCTGTGACCGCTGAAGTGCAGGACGAACTCAGTCTCGCGGAGTTCTCGCGAGTTCGCCCGGACTACATCGCCACCGGGCATCTCGACCGGGTCCGCCGCGACGACTTCGCCCGGCTCGACGAGGAGGACCTCGTCTATGTGGACTACGCCGGAAGCGGCCTTCCCGGCCGGTCGCAGGTCGCTGCGTTTCAGCAAGTCCTGTGCGGAGAGACCTGGGGCAATCCGCATTCGGAGAATGGACCGTCCCGGCGTTCCGCTGAAGCGATCCGCCGAGCCCGGCGGGCGACGCTGCAGTTCGTGAACGCCGATCCCGACGAGTACGCGGTCATCTTCACCGCGAACGCGTCCGGCGCCCTGCGGCTCGTGGGCGAGGCGTTCCAGTTCCAGCCGGGATCCCGGCTGGCGCTGTTGCAGGACAACCACAACTCCGTGCTCGGCATCCGGGAGTACGCCGCCGCGCGCGGTGCCACCGTGGAGATGATTCCGCTGCGGCCGGATCTGCGTGCGGATCCGGCCGCTGTGGTCGAGGCCCTGGACCGCAGGAGCGCGCTGCCGTCGCTGTTCGCGTATCCGGCGCAGAGCAATTTCTCCGGCGTGCAGCATCCGCTCGACTGGATCCGCGAGGCCCAGCTGCGCGGCTGGCGTGTGGTGCTCGACGCCGCGGCCTACGCGGCGGTCTCCGACCTCGACCTGAGCAGCGACAAACCTGATTTTGTTCCGCTGTCGTTTTACAAGATATTCGGCTGGCCGACCGGGCTTGGGTGCCTGATCGCCCGCAATGACGCGCTCGCGGAACTGCGGCGCCCGTGGTTCTCCGGCGGAACCGTGGTGGCGTCCAGCGCCATGGGCGGATGGTACGCGCCGGCCGCTTCGTCAGAGGGTTTCGAGGACGGGACACCCGACTTCACCGGCGTGCTCGGGGTACCGATCGGCCTGGACTACGTGCGGGAGGTTCTGGGCCGCGGTGCGGTGCGGACCAGGGTGCGGTGCCTGATGGACTGCCTGCTGGACGCCATGCGCACTCTGTGCCACGGGAACGGCCTTCCCCTCTGTGTGCTCTACGGACCCGCCGACACGAAGGACCGGGGAGCGACGATCGCGTTCAACCTGCTGGACGCCGACGGAGCCCTCGTCGACGAACGAGCGGTGGAGACCGGCGCGGCCCACAGCGGAATCGCCTTGCGCGCCGGCTGTTTCTGCAACCCTGGAGTCGGCGAGACGATCTTCGCGCTCGACCCTGAGGACTTGCTCCGCGCCGGACGACACCGCCCCGCGTTGTCCACGGCGGACGAATACCGGCGCGCGATGGGGCTGCCCACGGGTGGTGCCTTGCGGATTTCACTCGGGCCGGTGAGCGACCTGCGCGACATCTCCCGGCTGCTCCGGTTTCTGAAGTCGTGGCGGGACTATCGCGCCGTTGACGACGGCATGCCGAGACTGGCGGAACGAACCCGGTGCTGAGAGGCGTCAGAGATCACCGGCGAGGTCTTCGACGCGGCCGTACCGGTGACCGGCCCGGAGACCAGTCACCGTTCGGCAGGCGAGGACCGGCGTCACCGTCGTACGCCTCCGGTCGGCCCACGCCGTACGCGCCTGGTGTGACCAGACCCTCGCCTGACCGCTTTCCCGAATCCTGGGCCCACCGTTTGATCCCGCTTGCGTGTCAGAGAACCCCGGGCCGGGGCCGGCGTGGGCATGCTGTCGCTTCCGGATTCACCGGACCGACACACACACGGGGTGAGGACTGCGGTGATGCATGCCTTTGTAACGACCGGGCGGGCCGTACGGTGTTGCCTGCTGGCATTGGCCCTGACCGGCGCGGTCGCCATCGGGCCGTCGGCGACGGCGAGCGGACACCGCGCGCCGACCGCGGCCGTCTCTCTCGGGGACAGCTTCATCTCCGGTGAGGCGGGCCGCTGGCAGGGGAACGCCGTGCCGCTCAACCTGCTCGGCGACCGCTGGGGGACCGACCGCGGCGCCTACGACTGCAACACGAACGGTTCGTGGTGCTACCACGACGCCGCGCGTGTGTACGGATCCTCCACCGACGGCTGCGACCGCTCCGACTCGGCCGAGATCCTGAACTCCGGGATCGCGGTGGACCACCGGATCAACCTGGCGTGCTCCGGCGCGACCACGGCCAACGTCATCCGGGCCGCCCACGGCGGCGCGGCCTTCAAGGGGGAGAAGCCCCAGGCCGACCAGCTGGCCGAGGTCGCGCGGAAGAACGACGTGAAGCTTGTGGTCCTGTCCATCGGCGGCAACGACCTGGGCTTCTCCGACGTCATCAAGGACTGTGTCAAGGGCTTCCTGGCCTATCGGCACTGCCACGCGACCGAGCAACCCGTGATCAAGAAGCGCCTGACGCAGACCGCCCCGAAGATCGAGAAGGCCGTCGACGAGATCCGCGCCGTACTGAGCGCAGCCGGCCGCCCGGCGGGCTCGTACCGGTTCGTCCTGCAGTCCTACCCGTCGCCGATTCCGCGCGGCGCCGAGAACGCCTATCCCGAGACGTACGCGGGGCGCGCCGGCCAGGGCGGCTGCCCGGTGTACGACGACGACTCCACCTGGGCCCGCGACACCCTCGTATCGGAGATCTCCACGATGCTGCACGCGGTCGCGAACAGAAAGGGCCTGGACTTCCTCGACCTGCGCAATCTGTTCCAGGGCCACGAGGTATGCGCGAAGGCCGCGCGGCAGGCCGTCAGCGCCAATTCGCTGAAGACCCCGGTGGCCGGCGACGTCGCCGAGTGGGCACGCTTCCTCGTCGCCATGGGCAGCCAGGGCACCCAGCAGGAGTCCCTGCATCCGAACTACTACGGCCAGCTCGCGCTCGGGGCCTGCCTGCGGAGCGTGTACGGCTTCACCGGCGCCGCGAAGCACCACGTGTGCCACGACGTTCCCGGCAAGGGCCCGAAGACCGTGACCATGACGCACCACAGCTGAACGGCGCAGGGCCCCTCAGAGCCTGTCTCGACGTCCCCGCTCGCGACGAACGGGGACGTCGAGACAGGCCCTAGGAGGCCACCTGGTCCGGGGAGACCTCAGCGAGTGCGGTGCGCGGCGTGGCGGTCACGTCCTCCAGCAGCACCAGGACGAGCACGGCGGCGACGGCGAGCACGGCGGCGCTGACGCGGAAGGCCAGCGCGTATCCGTCGGTCTGCGCTACCGCCGCGGGCACTCCTCCGTGGATGCGGTCGCCGGCGTGGCGGAGCGCGATGGTGAGCAGGATGGACAGGCCGAGTGCCGCGCCCACTTGCTGCATGCCGGTCTGCACCCCGGATCCCAGACCGGAGTCCTGGGTGGTGACCTGGTGCAGCGCGCCGTTGATCAGGCCGGGGAGACAGATCCCGGTGAACAGGCCGAACACGATCATGCCAGGTAGTAGCCCGCCGACGTAGGACGAGTCGGAATGGACGTAACTCGCTACGAACATCCCTGCGGCGCTGCCGATGAAGCCGATCGTCAGCATCACCTTGACGCCGAGGCGTGGCATCAATGCACTGTTCAGGCCGATTCCGGCGCCGAACATGACGCCGAGCGGCAGGTACGCCAGCCCGGTCCTCAAGGGGGAATAGCCGAGCACCTGCTGCATGTACAGGGTCTGCATGAAGGCGTAGCTGACGAACGTCGCGAACAAGGCCCCGGTCAAGATGTTGGACGTGACGCGGGTCCGGTTGTTGAAGAACCGCAACGGGACCAGTGGATCGGAGGAGCGAGTCTCGACCGCGACCATGATGGCCAGCAGGCCTATTCCTCCGAGCAGCGGCAGTAGCACCTGCCATGAGCCCCATGAGTGCGAGGAGACGTTCAGAATGCCGTACACGACGGCCAGCAGACCGCCGGTCACGGTGATGGCCCCGGCAATGTCGATCGAGTGGCTTTCGCGGGCCATCCGGCTCTCTGGCAGCACGCGCGGCACCATGATCAGCGCGAACACCACGACAGGGATGTTGATGAAGAAGATCCATCGCCAGTCCACGTCGGTCAGCAGCCCGGAGATCACGGGGCCGAGCGTCCCGCCCACGCCGCCGATGCCGCCCCAGAGCCCCACCGCCTTCATCCGCTCCCGGGAGTCGGGG
>Ga0193707_1000943_pt1 | contig 10513 bp, 12 predicted proteins | sample U3c2metaG_FD_143043 | JGI IMG/M metagenome (GOLD analysis project Ga0193707, IMG submission 143043) | Soil microbial communities from a riparian zone of the East river system, Colorado, United States - U3c2 | ecosystem: Environmental > Terrestrial > Soil > Riparian zone | place: USA: East River...
GCAGTCTGAATTTCCACACCCTTGGGCAGCTGCGTCTGAAGGTTTGCGATATACCGGCTGGCGACCCCGGATAGCTCCTTGGATAGCTCAGAGGGTCCTACAACGCGAACCATTTCCAATACCGTCGCTGCCAATTCGAGTTGCGGTATGTTGTTGGGTGGAGGCCGTTTGATTACGCTGCGATCCACCAGTAGGGGAATGTCGAAGCAGTGCTTTTTGCCGGCGAATGTGATACAGATTCTCATGTTTTTATTTCCTTTCCTTGTTTGGCCTTCTTTGGCTGCTCTTTTAACGGGAGGCTTTTTTTAAAGGAAACCGTACGAATTTGTCTAGTCAGGCGTCACCTAATTTTCTTGTAGGGCCTTGCCGGACACGCTGCTAATCGGCTTGTTTAGGCTGACGACCCAGAGTTAGCAGTGAGCACCGCCTTTCGCCCTCTCTAAACCTGGCGCTAATAGAAAGCTCTGATTCTCTTTCGGATCTCTATTTGACGTGGCTAGCGTCGTCCCAACGGATAGCTGCCCGGAGTAACTCATTCAAGGAGGTAACGCCGAATTTTTCCTTCGCGCGAGCGCAGTAGGCTTGGACTGTTTTCAGACTTAGATTCAAGTCTCCAGCAATCTGCGACGTGGTGCGACCCTGGCCGAGCAACCGAAAAATTTCCAGTTCGCGATCGCTCAAACGTTCGACCGGCGAACTAGCGACCGGTTCGCGCGACGAGATCAGTCTTAGTGCCATTCTGTTGACAATCCTTTCGCTCACATAAACGCCGCCTCCGAGCACCCGCCGGATAGAGGCAAGGACACTCTTGCTCGTCTCGTGCTTCATAACATAACCTCGCGCGCCCGCGCGCAGCGCGCGTTCGGCATATAAGGCCTCGTCATGCATGGAAAGTATGATTAACGCAACTTGCGGGAACTGGCTTCCCAACTGTTTGACCAATTCCAAGCCCGATTCGTTTTCGAGAGAAATGTCAATGAGGGCGACATCGGGCCGCGCCTTCCCGACTCCGTTGATCGCTTGGGCCGAGTCTTTTGCGCCCCCGCAAACGATGAGATCATCCTGCCCATTTATAAGATTAGTCAGCCCCTCCCGAACGAGCGGGTGATCATCCACTATAAAGACCCGACTCTTACGTGCGACTGTTCCAGAAAGGCTAGGATTCATCGGGTGAAGCCAAAATCATTGTAACTCAAAATGCTTCAGGCGGCATGTGGCAATCGTCCCTTTCTCGCCATTTCGCCGAACATCGAACGTCGCACCGCTCAATGCCGCACTATGACGCATCAAACGAAGCCCGAGTCCTTCCGATCGCGGCCTGTCGGGAAATCCAACTCCATCATCAATAATCGACAGACACAGCTCGGGGCCATGCGTTTCGAGTCGAATATCGATCTGCCTGGCCGCAGCGTGTTTGACCGAATTTGTCACCGCCTCCTGGGCGATTTGGTAGAGTTGGTTCGCAACGGTGGAATCGTGGACCCGAATTGACTCGTCGCCATCCAAAACGCACTCAATCCCGAATCGTTCCGTGACGGTCTCAGCCAGATGCTGCAAGGCGACTACTAACCCTTCGGCATCAAGTTCTGGCGAAAAGAACCCACGGGCAAGGTTCCGCGTAAGATCGATTCCTTCTTCAACGCAACGGACCAGTTTCTCTGCTTCACCCGTTTCCGGGGCCGACCGCGCAGCGAGTTTTTCCTTCAATACCTGAGCTGCGAGAGCCGTGCCAGTGAGATGCTGTCCCAGGCTATCGTGCAGATCGTGACCCAACCGCCGCCGCTCACGATCCGCCACTCGTGCGATCTCTTGATCGAGCCGCCGGTGCTCAGCCATCTCGCGTTCCAGCGCTGCCGTGCGTTCGTCGACGCGTCGATCGAGTTCTCGAACTACAGTTCCTAACTTCGATAGCACACCTGCAAAAAGTACGTACGAGGCGAAAGCCATGCCTATGTTCCAGAATCCGAGAGCTGGGATTCCAGATGCAAGATCTGAAAGCACCCAAACTAGGACGCAGGCGACTACTATCGCGATACCTAAGGCGAAGCTGTCAAACCAAACTGCCAGCGAAATAGGTAGAAGATAGAAGAGAAGCAGCGATCGCTCGTAGCCTGTCAGATAATCGACATATCCAATAAGGCCACTTAGAATAAGGCAGACGATCGCCAACGACCTGCGGGAAAGTTTAAGATGACGAAAATCCCGCAGGTTAACTATGACCCTGTCAAACACGGTTCGGCGCACAGTCTTATCAACTAGCACTCATTTACTCTGACTCGAAACCTTCAAGAAAGAACAGATCTCAAAATATTTTGGGCGTGCGTACATAGAACATCGGCGTCGCGGCAGTCAGGCTGCAGCTCAAAACTGGAAGTAAACAAATGGCACTGGACCGGTGGCTGGAAACAGTTCGAGCACGAGAAATGCGCACACGTATGCGGGGATTTGGACGCGCGCCGGTTGCAATGCGAGGCGATCGATGAACTGGCTGCGTTCCTGCGCGACTGCGAAAAATAAAGAAATGAAGATGAGAACGATGGTCCCTGTCGTTAGCAAAAATTCGCCGGTGACATGCTGAAATCCGAATAGCGCACTCAACACATATGCGCCTGTTTGAAGAGTTTTCGGACGAAAGAAAGCCGCGCTCAACACGAAGCACGCAAACATCAACGCAACGCTAAAAGGCACGAACCAGCGCTGTTTCATAACTTTGTCGATGGGCGTGCCGACTGTTGCCCGATCAAAAAGGCGATATCCGACGAGCAGAAGACCGTGGTAAGCGCCCCAGGCTACGAATGTCCAGTTGGCTCCATGCCACAATCCTACAAGCACCATAACAACGAGCATGTTCCGGTACAACACGAAGCGCCCCTTCCTTCCGCGACTAAAAGGCATGAACAGATAATCGCGAACCCAGGTGGAAAGCGTTATGTGCCACCGCTGCCACAGGTCAGGCGGATTTCGCGCCAGGAATGGACGCGCAAAGTTAAGCGGAAATTCAAAGCCCAGCAGCTTGGCGCAACCACGAGCGATGTCAGTGTAACCAGAGAAATCGAAAAACACCTGCATGAAGAACGCCAGACATCCCGACCAGGCAGCCAACCACCCCGGATGCGCAGCTGGGTCTTTGAAATATGTATCCGCGACGACGGCGAATCTGTCGGCAAACACCATCTTCTTAATCAGGCCTGCCACGACCAAAATAATTCCGCTTTGAATGATAATCGCTGCCGGGAGACGCCATTTCTGAATTTGCGAAATAAATTGCCGGGCACGAATGATAGGCCCTGCGATGAGGTGCGGGAAAAATGCGATGAACAGAGCGTAGTCGATGAAGTTTCGGACAGCCTTCATCTTTCCCCAGTAAACATCCAGCGTGTAAGAAAGGCTCGCGAACGTGTAGAAGCTGATGCCGACCGGCAAAACAACCTGCAATATCACCGATGATGCAGGGATGTGAAGCAAAGCACCGAGGGAGCCTGCAAAAAAGTCGTAGTACTTGAAGAAGCCGAGTAATCCCAGGTTAACAACCAGGCTGATGGCAAGCAGAAGCTTCTTGCGTCCGCCGCTTGTAGCCTCCAGCCAAATGCCGAGGAAATAGTCAACTACAGTGGAAGTCAAAATGAGTATGATAAATCGCGGGTCCCACCACATGTAAAACACGTAGCTCGCAAACAGAAGTAACACTTTACCCACACGAAACGGCATGCTGTAGAACAGCACTGCTACGACCAGAAAAAAAATCCAATACTGAAAGCTGTTAAATAACATGGCAAAACCCTGCCTGTTACCGGAGCATTGCGGCAGCGGTTACTTTTGATGTGAAGCCCGAGGATCCGTGCAAATCCGCTGAGCCAAGTCGTCCAACTAATTCAGCTACCAACCTTTCAGTAAACCTTTGTCGCCCTTTGGCGTTCAGGTGATAGGCATCGAAGTAGTAGTCCGGTTGTTCAAGAAAATCGAAGGTTTGTTCCGGCAGCGAGGAAACTGGCTTTTGCATCGTGACACCGGAAAAAACAACATCGTACGGCGCAGAGGACCCATTGAGCTCGCGAAATACTCCGCGCGGAACAGGCGTAAGCACAATTCTCGTCGGACTATTGGAGTAACGATTCACGATTCGTGGTATCCAATCGCGTTCCAATCTCACGAAGTATTGCATATCCGATGGAGACGGTTTCATCAGGCTTTTGCGAATTGCCTGTCGCTGAGCTTCAGTCAGTTTTGGCGAAAAGCTTACCTGGCCTGTGTCAGGGTTATAAGACGTTCCCACCAGGTCGTAGTCCCGGCCTTTGTAAGCTGCGCGGGATGTAACGATGTCCCGCTGTTGTCGTACGCTTCTCAGGCGAGCCATCGGATTCGCAACGAAATCGCTGACGTCGCCTTGATAGGCGGAGCCCCGTAATATGGCTGCCGTAAATGCTCTGAAGCGGCCGGACCATCGCGGAAAACCCGATGCAAAATTGAAGCAGTCCGCGTAACCCAACAGCGGAGCCACCATCGAGATTCTCAAAGCATCGGCTGTGCTTGGTTCATAACCAATTCCGTAAGGAACGACGATCGCCCAATATCGTCGCGCTGCAGGGTCTACGTTGCGAAGCATGTAGTACCACGTGTTAACGGAAGCAGCTGGCTCCGCCAGATTCACAAACTTGAACCCGGCCGCAGAACCTATTTGATCGGCCAGGGTACTGGAAAATCCTTCGGCTATCCTGGAGTCTCCCAGCACCAGCACTTCCTTCAGGCCGGATGCGGGACGCCGCTTTTCCGTTCGCGTAATTTCCACCAATCGTCCGGCATACGAATCCGGAGCCAGGATTGAGACGTACACTGGCGTGTGAAACATCAGGCCGTCCAGGCAAACGAAGGCGGCTACGCCGCACAAAAGGTTTCGTGTAACATGAAGCTGCCGAGGCGAGGTCGTTGGCTCGGTCGGGAATGTAGTGCGCAGCGGTCCGGTCGAGCTTAGGTAAAAAGCGACATATACGATCGCTAACAGCACGAATAACAACACCCACCTGGCTGTGCCGCGCCACAACGTGGTCTGCGGAGCGGCTTGGGTTTCGCCGACTCCAGAAACAGTTACGGCGGCAAGCAACGTCTGCCGGTCAGAGTCGCCATAAAGCTCGAAAGCATAGTTACCCGCTCGAATCCACGGAGCCACCAGGTTGCCCTTTGGGCCGGTAGCGAAGAGGACCGGGTTTTCCTCCTTCGCGGTTACGAACACGAATCCCATTGATCCATTCCCCGTATCCCATTGAATCTCGGTGCTGCCACTCCCACTACCGAGTGTTACCTGCTCGGGCTTTGCTGTGATCGCAGGCGTAACTGAGGACGGCTGTGAATTACTGCCGGATGCATTCTGCTGTAGACCTCCCCAAACGCTGGACAGCGTTCCCACGTAAACTACAAAACAGACGGCAACAGTAAACACTCGCGCGCACACGGTCAGAAACCCATTAACAGGGCACACTCAAACTGCGAACGGATACACGCTTCTTTCCTGAATTGCAGTGCGGCAGTCACGGGCGACGATCGCGGTTGATTCTCAAGATCGTAGAAGCGCTCGCGTCCCGAGTTCATAATCGCGCATCCGCGAATTGGCTCTGAGTGTTGGTTCGGCTGTTCTTAGGCCGCCAATTCGCAAAACTCGCGGCAATCAGTAGTCCGAGGGAGGCTCCTCCAACATCCAGTAGCACGTCGCGAAGTGACGGAGTCCGCGACTTAACAAACGTTTGGTGAAATTCGTCGCTCGCGGCAAACAGGGCGCAGCCCAGCAAGACTACACCACACAGCGTCGACATCCGCATGGACACGCTTATGCTCCAACGAAGCGCACGCCACATCAGAAAAGCGAGAACCATGTATTCGCCCACGTGCGCGCAGTGGCGCATGAACACGATGATCACCCATGTGGTCTCCTGCGTCATCCCCGGTTTTAACCAAAGCAAAAACGGAACAATGAATCGCGACGTGTGCTCGACAGACATCACATTCGTCGAACCGATAAAAGTCACGACAAGCCAACCCAACACCGGTACCCAGTATTTCAAAAAAGACTTCATTCAGAGATCAGCACGGAAACGCCGAACATCCATCAGCGAACACCGGACGTCCAATGGCAGAAACATTCCGGTTTTGTCAATTGAGCGTGGACGTTTGACGTTCAGTATTGAACGTTTGCAGCGAGCATGTTGCAGAAAGACCTCACGACTCCCCTCACTTTTGAGCCAATCTTTATGGAGCGCATCTGGGGTGGGCGAAAGCTGGCGCAGTTGTTCGGCAAAAACTTACCCGCGAACACGCGTATTGGCGAGTCGTGGGAAATTGTCGATCGTCCCGAAGCACAAAGCGTGGTCACGCGCGGTCCGCTGAAAGGCAAAACTCTGCATGAACTCTGGACCGAGTATCGCTCTTCGATCTTTGGCGATGTTCTTAAAGCTCCCAGATTTCCATTGCTGCTTAAACTTCTCGATGCACACGACAAGCTTTCATTGCAAGTGCATCCTCCGGAAGAAGTCGCCAGAAAGCTCGGAGGCGAACCAAAAACCGAATTCTGGTACGTTGCTGCCGCCGATCCCTGTGCGGAACTCTTTATCGGATTTCGTCACTTAATCACGCGCGAGCAGTTCGAAAAGGCGCTGGGTAACGGAACCGTGGCCGATCACGTTCACAGCATCCCAGTGCGCGCGGGCGACGCAGTAATCCTTCCGGCGGGACGGATTCACGCTGTGGGGGGCGGCAATCTGTTATTTGAAATTCAGCAAAACAGCGACACCACATATCGCGTCTTCGACTGGGATCGGCCCGGCGAGGATGACAAGCCGCGGCAGCTACACATTAAGCAAGCCCTCGCGTCTATCAACTTCGCCGACGTCACACCGAAGCTGCGCGAACAGAAAGGCGAATCACTCCTCCAACACGACTTGTTCGAAATCCAAAAATGGAGTCTCGATCAGCCGCGCCAAATTGCGTCCGTCGGGGAATTCGTAATCGTGTGTTGCCTGAGTGGTAATATCAGCTGCGCCAAGGCCAAGCTTGCGCCAGGAGAACTTTTTCTAATCCCGGCCCACTTGGAGGATCGGCAGCTGAAACCACTCGCGCCCGACACAAGTCTGTTGCGAGTGACTATACCGAAACGATAGCCTTAGACCTGAATCCAGTTCCGCTTGATAAGCTGCGGATTCTTGATGGGCATCAAGTTTGTTTTCTGCTGCGATTGCTCGTCCCTGGGCGTGGACACGATGAACGTGCCCGCTCCACATAATGAGAAGCAGACGACAACGATCGCGAGTTTCAGCATCCGGCTCACAGACGAATTAGGCTTGTCGCTTGAATTTCAATCAGAATGCTGCCCTAAACGTCGGAGATAAGTAAAGCTGTAAATGCCTGTGTTGTGTCCATCGCCCCAGCGCGGCTGCAACGCATAACCGCCCACCAGGTCAAAACCGGCCAGCTGAAAACTTCCCTCCGCGTAAGTCACATGCGGACGCGACACGTAACCGAGCACATCGGGCTCGCCGCCGCATCCGGCGCACGGGCAGGCGCGCCTGAGCGTTTCAAGTTTCAGAAATGATTCAGTGCGATCGTTCCAGGCAATCGCCAGCTCGTCACCGATTTGTTGAATGTTAGTGGGCTCCAAGCGCATTGAGGCACCGTAACACAGGCTTCCAGCCTGTCCCGTCCCGCAAGCATCCTGCCTGATGGATCGTACCCGACCAGGCTGGGAAGCCTGGCCGACGATTCAGGCAAGATGCCTAAGTTACGACTTTCTTTTGCCAAATATCGCTGTACCGACGCGCACCAGCGTTGCGCCTTCCTCCACCGCGATCGGAAAATCATTCGTCATGCCCATCGAAAGCTGAGCAAGATCGACACGAAATTCTGTTTGCAGTCGATCACGCAGCTCACGCAGCGCGACAAAATGTTTTCGGGAAGCGTCCGATTCTTCCGCCAGCGGCGGAATCGTCATCAAGCCCAGAATCGACAGGCGCGGTAACGCCAGAAGCGATTCCATTTCCGCCCGTAATTTGGCCACCGCAAAGCCAAACTTGCTACCCTCGCCTGCCACATTGACTTCGAGCAACACGCGCGGATGCATCCCCTCCTCTTCAGCGATGCGGTTCATGTCTTGCGCGAGCGCGAGAGAGTCGATGCTGTGAAACATTTCGAAAAGCGGAAACGCGTGGCGAATTTTGTTTTTCTGAAGATGCCCCACGAAATGCCAGCGAATCGTCGATGGCAGCTCCGGAATCTTTGCGCGGGCTTCCTGCACCCGGCTCTCCCCGAATAGAGTCTGACCGGCTTCGATCGCCTCGCGCACTTTCTCAGCAGGATGGGTTTTCGCGATCGCGACCAATTCAACGTCATTAGCCGATCGCCGTGATTTCGTCGCCGCGTCCGCGATCTGCTTGCGCACCTGCTCGAGATTTTCCGCAATCGAGATCATGCAGAATTGTAGGGCAGGCGCGTCGCCTGCCAATGCCAAATAAGAACTGTTCCCGGCAATAATTATTTACTGGTAAATCGATGAGCAATCGCGCAGAAGGAGTTGATTATGAAACACTACTCACTTCTTGTTGGAATAATTATTGCAGTGGTGACCTGTTCCAGTTTGCGCGCGCAGGAAAAGCCAACGCTTCAGCCGGATGCGACAGTCCTGAGCATTCTGCAGGGCAACGTCGGCAAAACGGTCGAGCTACGCCTGCATGGCGGAGAGAAGATCGGCGGCAAAGTCGAACAGGTTAACGACAATGTCGTTCTTCTCTCTCGTCTGACCGGCGCAGAATTTTTCGACGGCTTCGTTAACATCAAAGATGTCTCGGCGCTGATCATTCGGAGCGCGGGAAAATAATGGCACGGCACGGACGCCCTTAACAAAATACTGACATGATTACCAAAAATATCGGCATGCTTCTGCTTGCGATTTATCTTATCGCAGTAGGAATCGTTACGCTCACCGGCCTTGGCATCGGGTTTGTTACTGGTCTGCTGGCGCTGCTGGCAGGCATTTTTATTCTGATCGGGCGATAAATCGGCAGAGCTCACGCGAGGAGTTCGACCATCTGCTTCGCCAGCTTAGGGCCGATGCCGCTTTCTTCGTGTTTGAAATAGACGAACGCGTCTCTGCAGGTTGAACTTTGTTCGCGCACGAAATTGGACCACTGTTTCACGTCTTCGTCGGTGTAATCTTCACGCCGAAGCCGTAGATAACCGTAATCAGCAGTGATTTTCCTTGGTGTCGCAATGTCGTCGGTATCGGCGATGCAAAGCGCAAGGTTGCGTGACTTCAGCAATTCGAAAATCTCATCGTCGAACCATGATTCGTGACGAAACTCGAACGCCGCGCGCATATCCGGAAATTCGCGAAGGAATGAACTGAGGACGTCGGCATCTTTCTTTAAGGTCGGCGGCAACTGAAAAAGCACCGGGCCTAGCCTTTCACCGAGATCTGTAACGACCTTGCAGAAGTATTCGACCGTATCGGCGCAATCGCGCAGCTTCGACCAGTGGGTGATTTTCTGTGGCGCTTTCAGTGCAAACCGGAATTTCTCCGGCGTCTGAGATTTCCAGTTGTCGATCGTTTTCGGCGCGGGAATCCGATGAAAGGTGTAATTAATTTCCGTCGTCGAAAATCGTTCAGCGTAAAACGCCAACATCTTTGCCGTCGGCAAATCTTCCGGATAAAAATTTCCCTTCCACTCGGTGTACTGAAAGCCTGAGGTTCCGATCCAGATGTTCATATGTCACGCAGGTCGAACAGTCTACTGAGCAAATTGAGGATTGAAGCCATAGAAAAGACGTTTGCAAACATCCGCCGCGTACGCTGCATCCGAATCATATTTAGCGGCAAGTCCTTTACCTCCTGAATTTGCTCAGGAGAGAGGAATCATATCACTGCCGCAACGGAGTAAACAAAGGGAGAAAACATGAAAAAAACGATGTTAAGTATTGCTATGGCAATCGTGGCCCCGTTCGCATGGGCACAGGTGTCGGAGACCACGACAACGACAAGCACAACTGAGGGCAGCGGGACGATCACGGAGTACACTCCGGGCAGTCAGATCATTCTGAAGGAAACCAGCGGACCGCGCACTTATCGCTTCGGCAAGACCGTCACATATGTGACCAGAAGCGGCAAAGTACTGGATCCAGACGTGGTGAAGACAAAGGTCAAAGTGGGTGTACCAGTCCGCGTCCATTACGCCGGAACAGGCGATAACGTGATGGTGGATCGGGTTATCCTCGACGAGGATTAAGATTTAATCTCGTTCGTCTCCAACGCGCTTTCTCTTCGCCAGCAGGCGAGCAGAAGGCGCGTTTTTTTTTGAGCAAAGTTTCGCCGGTGTGCGTTATCGATCCGTAAGAACTCGGCCGCCTCTAATGGCCACACAACCATCGTAGCGAAGCAGTTCGATCCATTTTAGTGAATCCTCTTTTGCGTTTCGCACTCGTCGCGATTCTAATCTCAAGCAGTATTCTTCCAGTAGCAGCCAGGAAAAAAGCGCGCCAC
>Ga0193707_1000944_pt1 | contig 10512 bp, 10 predicted proteins | sample U3c2metaG_FD_143043 | JGI IMG/M metagenome (GOLD analysis project Ga0193707, IMG submission 143043) | Soil microbial communities from a riparian zone of the East river system, Colorado, United States - U3c2 | ecosystem: Environmental > Terrestrial > Soil > Riparian zone | place: USA: East River...
GGCCGGCATGATTCTAACGAAGGAGACATACGCCATTCATGTGGCGTGCGCGGTGATTGCGATTCCGGTTCTGGCGGTTTCGATCGCGCTAAGTCGGGTCCCCGATTTCAAGCCGGCGAAGCAAACGTGGACCTACATCGATCTTGCAATGGTTGTCATCGTGGGCGCTGCCGCGATCCTCTTTTTCTATTCGGGAACTTTCCTTAACTGGGACGGGGTTAAAGGGTTGTACCAAGCGTTCAAAGCGTGGAGCGAGACTGGCGCGGCCGGTCACGGCCATGAAAAGCCGTGGGATTACTGGTTCAAAATCATGGGACCATCATTGGAATTCCGCCGGGCCGATTTTTTTGGTTACGAACTGCCGATGCTCGCCGGCCTGATTCTCTGCGTGTTTTGTCAAAAACTTAAGAACCTCAGCCTCCGCTATCTCGCGATTTACGGTGTGGGATGCTTCATTGTCTACAGCTACGTCAAATACAAGACTCCGTGGTGCGTAATTAGTTTTGGATGGCCTTTTCTCTATGTGTTTGGCGCCGCCGTGCTGCTGGTTCGCCCAAAACGTTTGCGTCTGGTCTATCGGACAGTAGGCGTCCTGTTGTGCATTTCGCTCGGCTCGTCCATTTGGCTGAATTACTTCCGCTGCAGTTCGCCAGATGAGCCTTACGCGTATGTCCAGACATACAACGACATCTTTAAATTAACGAGGCCGCTGCTGAAGCTGGCAAAACGAGATCCGGCTTACTATCATCTCACGGGACATCTGATTCGCTCCAGTATTTACCCGCTTCCGTGGGTCTTGGGCGATTTCGATCGAGTCGGGTACTATGAAGGAGGAAACATGCCCGCCAATCTCGATGGCGATTTTCTCCTCGTGCAGGAAGACAAAATCAAAGACGTCGAGTCAAAATTGAAAGGCGCGTATTACACACAAATGATGACGCTTCGTAACTTCCAGGAACCATCCAAGATCTTTTTCAGCGCCAAAGTGTTTAAAGAATTTTTCCCCCGCAAGGCACCGGATTTTGTCGGCAAACCGTCAGGCTAGAATTTCTCATAAAGGCTCTGTCATGTTGAGCGCAGCGAAACATCTCTATTTTTCTCATGGCGATCGTTCCCGGGATGATCAGAGATTCTTCTCCCGCGACTGCGGGATCAGAATGACAATCGCTTATAATGTTTCCTCTCTTGATTGTAGGCTTCGTGGGGTAGAAAGCTTCCTCTCTCGATGAAGTGGCTTTCGGCTGTTCTTACATTTGTCAATTTGTCGGTGGTCTCCGGCCTTGTTCTGGGCATGGTCGGAAGGGGTTTGAATATGCTGAGCGCGGCGCTCGCATTGGTGTGCGGCGCTGCCTTTGCAGTTGCAGCTTTTCTTGGAACTTCTGACCCGCGGATTGCCGAAAAGGCTGTAAATGATCGCGGATCAGAACGGAAGCCGCGAAATGGTTCGCCGGCAGAAGGGGCGTCAAATTCACGCATTCTGACAGCAATGAGGCGGTACCGTCGTGTGTGGTTCTGGGCAATGGCGGTGTTCTTCGCGATGTTTGCTGTTCGATCCTTTTGCTGGTTGTTCTACATCGATGGTAGCGATTACAAGATCCAATCGCCAAACAATCTCGGCGATCTCTCGCTCCACCTGACCTTAATCAAGACTTTTGCCAACGGGGTCCCGCTTTGGCCGGATAATCCCATCTACGTCTTTAGCAAACTGCGCTATCCGGCAGGGATCGATTTATTCAATGCGCTGCTTTTGCTGGTTCATGTCGATCTGCTCACCGGGTTGGTTTGGGTCGGACTGGTTGCGTCGCTCGCAACCTTCTACGGATTCTACCGCTGGGGCGGCTCCTTTGCGATTGCAGGTTTCTTGTTCAACGGCGGAATAGCCGGTTTCCAGTTTTTTAAGACGTGGAAGTTTTTGGATTATCAGGGCACGGCGGCGGATATCGCCAAGAAACCAATCGCATGGAAAAGCATCCCTCTGTCCATGTTCGTGACGCAACGCGGCTGGCTTTACGCAATCCCGGCAGGCGTCGTCCTGCTCTGGTATTGGCGAGAAAAATTCTTTCGTCAAAATCCTGTAGCCGGGGGCGTCGACCCCGGCTCCCCGGCTCCAGCTGTGGACACGGGTGCCCCTGTCGCGGTCACCGCCCGCGGCTACAATAAAGGTCCCCTGCCTTTCTGGGTCGCATTGTCCGTTTACGCATCGATGCCTCTGTTCAACATCCATACGTTTATGGCCCTGACCGTCGTCCTGATTTTCGGATTGTTTCTTGAAGGGCCTAGTGAAATCAAGTTCATCGTAGGTTTGGCTCGCAGCGAAGGCAGCTCCGGACTCGGTCGCCTCATTTCGCACCCGAAAACGTGGCCGGAAATTTTCCGTGGCGCGCCGATCCGCAGTCACGCCGCCGCGATGCTGGCCATGGCGTTGATTCCAGCAAGCTTTTTTGTTTGGCTGGTTAGCGATCACTTCCGCGCAGCGTCGGTGCTACAATGGCATCCTGGTTGGGCGCAGGATTCGCCAGATCTTGCTGCTCCGTTTTTCCGCATGGGTGGAACTGCGAATTTTGGATCCGCGACGACGTTTGGTTCGCTTTTGCAAAAAACCTGGAACGGCGTCATCGCCCCATTTTTTCAGTTTTGGCTGCCAAACTTCGGCTTGTGGGTTCCCTTGGCGATGGTGCTCGTGGGGTTGGTCGGCTGGCGTATTTGGAAAACCGGCTGGCGTTGGGGTGATAGACCGCCAGCTAACGTAGCGTTTGTCTTGCCCGCTGTTGTAATCTTCGGCATAGGTTATTTTTTCAAAACCGCGCCATGGGAGTGGGACAATCTCAAGCTCATGGTCTGGGGCTATTTTATCATTCTGCCCTTCCTATGGAGCGATATGCTCGGGCGCTGGGCATTTCCGGAGCGGGCTGCGATTTGCATTGCGCTCTTTGGTTCGGGATTTGTCACTTTGCTCGGCGGATTAACTGCGGGGCACCCGGGTTTTGGACTCATTGAGCGCGCCAGACTCGACAACGCTGGCGCGGCGATGCGGCCCTTGCCGATCGAAGCTCGTTTCGCCGCGTACCCGACCTTCAACTGTCCCGTCTTGTTACAAGGCCGCAAAGTTGTGGCTGGATACCCAGGTCATCTATGGACGGAAGGATTTGATTTCGGCGAGGTAAACAATCGGCTGACGACGTTAATGAACGGAGCCCCAAACTGGCGAGAGACAGCCCAGGGTCTCGGAGTCCGCTACATCTTCTGGGGCCAAGACGAGAAGACTAATTACCAATCAAGCAGCCGGCCCTGGGAAGCTACGGCGTTTCTCGTCGCATCCGGCGATTGGGGTGCAATCTACGACCTGGCGCAGCCAGCCCCTCAGCACTGAGGCGTTACGCCGGTTTTCCTGTTAGATGATTATCTCGCGGAGGCGAACTTCCGTCGTACACGGAAAGGATGTGCAAGAAAAACAAAGTAAATCGCGCTCGCAAGATCGGTGACACTGCAGGGGGGACTCGTTAAGCGCAGTGGGCCGCTGCGTAACGCCGCGAAAACATTTTCGACGGTAAGCGCAGGTGGCATTCGGATACTGGTGTAATGCCGCCCAAAGGCGTGCAGCCGATGCGCGTCAGAAGTGGCAATTAATGGTTTGCCAAACCGGGCTGCCACTCGTTTTGCGCGGCGATTTGGATTGAACAGGCCAACATGAAAATGGCAGAACTCAATGGCGTCGAAACAATCGATTTCGGCAAATAGTCGTGATCCAATTGAGCCTCCAAAAACGTAAAACGGATGCGCGGCAATTGTAAAGATAGAGTTCCCGCGTCGCGTCCGCAGCAGTCGCAGATCATCGAAATCCTTTAACTGCGCGACTTCTTCGGCAGTTACATTCAGCACGATGACATCCCCGCCGCACAAACGAACCTCAGCGGCGGGAATAAGTAAAATGCCCATTGCTGCTGCATCGGCATACACTTCCTTCCGGTCAAACACGGCATCGTGCAGCGTGATCGCCAGAACCCGAAATCCAAGCAAGCGCGCGCGTTCCAGCAATTGATGGGCGGAATAGTCCACAGCGTCTTTGGGATCATCGAGCGTATGAATGTGCAGATCGATTTTGACCCAATTCTCTTCCCTGATCGTGCTCGTGCTCATGCTCGGTTGATGAACTTTAACCGTGGTTCAGTTGATTTCATGCTCGCAACCGCCACTTGCAAGCGGTTGCTGTATGCGGAAAGTTTTGAGCCTCGCGCATAAAGCTCGGGTGGTGGAATGGCAGACACGTACGTTTGAGGGGCGTATGCCGAAAGGCATGCGGGTTCAAGTCCCGCCCCGAGCACTTCTTTATTGCTAAGGTGCATCGGCTTCTCGTGAGACAATGGCAAGCTAATCGCCGAAGGCGCGAACAGAGCTCCGAAAAGCGGCGCGAGGACGCGCATGCACTCCCAATGCTCCGCGAAACAGAAAGCACTCGGCCTTAATTTCGCACGCAGTGCTTTTTACTCGCGAAGACCTTCGGAGTTGGAGTGCGATGCGTCTTCGCATCGCTTTTCCCAACGCGTGCTAGACAACGCCTGTTACCTTTGTCAGCAATTAGACCTTTTCGTGCTGTTTCTCTTCCGATAGTCTTCGCTGCGATATGGACGCCCTTTATCTTATCGGCATCGCGGTGCTGGCGCTGTTCGCTTTCGTGCTCGCGGTTGTTCTTTTCAACTTTTTCGGCCTTTGGCTCCGGGCGCGGATCGCAAATGCGCCGGTGACTCTAGGCAAAATGGTCGGGATGCGGCTGCGCAAAGTGCCAGTCGGTCTGATTGTGGATAACCGCATCACTGCGGTGAAAGCCGGTCTGGATGTTAGGAGCGATCCGCTGGAAGCGCATTATCTGGCGGGCGGTGATGTGAGCCATGTAGTTCTCGCTTTAATTGCCGCCGACAAGGCTGGCATCACGCTCGATTTCAATCGCGCTTGCGCCATCGACCTCGCCACGAAAGGAACTGGCAAGACTGTGTTGGAAGCGGTGCGCACGAGCATCAATCCAAAAGTAATTGACGCGCCGAGCCCAAACATGGGTCGCACAACGATTGACGGCGTCGCACAGGACGGTATTGGCGTGAAGGTCAAGGCGCGCGTCACTGTGCGCTCGCATCTCGATCGGTTCGTCGGCGGCGCGACCGAAGAAACAATCATCGCCCGGGTCGGCGAAGGAATTGTCAGCGCGATTGGCTCCGCGCATTCCTACAAGGAAGTGCTGGAGAATCCCGACCGCATTTCCAAGACGGTGCTGGCCAAAGGTCTCGACAGCAATACGGCCTTTGAAATTCTTTCAATCGACATCGCTGACGTGGATGTGGGCGATAACATCGGGGCGAAATTGCAAACCGAACAAGCCGAGGCAGACAAACGCGTGGCGCAAGCGAAAGCCGAAGTGCGCCGCGCAGCGGCCGTCGCCGTCGAGCAGGAAATGCGCGCCAGGACGCAGGAAATGCGCGCCAAAGTGGTCGAGGCTGAAGCGCTCGTCCCGCAGGCAATGGCAGACGCATTTCGCTCGGGAAACCTCGGGATTATGGATTACGTCCGAATGAAAAATGTTCAGGCTGACACTTCCATGCGCGAATCGATCGCTGGCGGAGATAAGCCACGTACGGACGGAACGTGATCCGTTAAAGCGTTGAAGTGCTAAATTGTTCTTAAAGGAATTGTCATTCTGATCCCGCAGCCACGGGACAAGAATCTCTGTCCCGCCAAACCATAAGACCACAATCTGAGATGTTTCGCTTCGCTCAACATGACAACGATAGCCTTCCCTGCTTTACCGCTTCAACGCTTTAACCGTTCAACGGAAATGTAACCAATGCTCGCAGTCCACCTCGAAAATCTGCTTTTCCTTTTGCTTCTCGTGGTCGCAGGCTTGTTCCAGCTGCTGGGGAGAGCGGCCCGCAAGGGAAGCACAGACGAGACGAAACGAACGTCAGAACCTCCGCCTCAAACGCCAAAGCCAATTCCGCGCGCACCGAAAGAGTCGGACGAAGAACGCATTCGCAAATTTCTGGAAGCGCTTGGTCAACCTCCAGCCTCACGACCGCCTCCGCCGGTTGCGCAGCGTCCAACATATCGCAAGCCGCTAGTGCTTCCGCACGTGCCACCGCTCGGCTCGCCCCTGCCCCCACTGGTAACGCGACCGCCGGACATGCCGCAAGAAATTCAAATTCCTCCTTCCGTCGCATCACCTCCAGCGCAACCAAAACAGACGCGTCCGCCTTTGGGCGAGGGCATATTTGCAGTGCATGAAACGGGAGTACCACCGGAACCGATTCCTGGTCTGACTAGAGAGACTGTACCCGAAGATAGAACACAACCGCAGATTGCGGTATCCGCTCGTAATATCGATATTGTGACGTTGATCAGATCACCAATGGGCCTCCGCGGTGCGGTGATTCTTCGCGAAATTCTCGGTCCGCCGCGCGGTTTGCGAGCGCCCGATTTGATGACGGTCGAGTAATGGAGTACTGAGCAGCTTCACTCTGGTTAGATTGTCGCCTTACTCCTTTACTCCAGCACTCGATTGCGACACCACGCCAGCCTGGCGGAATTGGCGGGCGCACTGCATCAAATCCATGATTCCGCGAGGGAAAGATGCCGTCGTTGCTATCTCGTTGCCAATTTCAGCAAGTCTTTCCCGCGCCTGGGATCACGGTAGAACTACCGATGACTGGCCGACGGTGAAATGGATTTCGAGTCATACGTCTTCAACAATATCTGGAAAGTTTTATGAACGGAGGCGACCAAGACAGCTTCTCAATCCGAACCGAAGTCTTTGATCCCTTTGTCGGTTTCTCCCCCGGAAGGAAGTGAAAAACCGTGGACATATACTTCTACATGCAGGGCCAACGACGCGGACCCTGCGATAAAGCGCAACTACAAGAAATGTGGAACCGCGGCCAACTTCCCAAGGACGCGTTGTATTGGCACGACGGTATGTCCAGGTGGGCGGTGATCTCCGATCTGTTCGCCGAATCGATCACATTTCCCTCCGCGTCGTAAATGCGGATTAAATCGGCGGCGTCTGCCGTCGAGCTACGTTAAGTCAGGGTCACCCCGCCGCCAGTGCTGCATCTACATCTGGGAAAATCTCAAATATTTGATCAAGCCGCGAAGTTTCGAAAATCGAGCGCATCGTTTCGTGCAGACCAGTCAGGAAAAACCTGCCACCATAGGCTTCAACTCTTTGCATGGCTAGAATAAGGGCTGCCAAGCCCGAGCTATCGATGTAAGTCGCGCCGGAAAGATCTATCACTATACGTTTGGGCTTTTTCTTCGTCATTGCATTAAGTGTCTCTGTGAGAGCAGGCGAAACGTGCAGATCGATTTCGCCTTTCAGCGGCAAGACACTCGGACGGTGTTGACGCGGCACCGTTGGGGAAGCGTTTGGTTTCATTCAACCTTTTCAATCGTCAACGCATCCGCAACCGGGCGTATCGATCATGTTTTTCACATCGGGGAGATTAGCCGGTAATGAAACTGGAACCTTATGAAAGGGAGTTTGCGCATTTACAAGATCTGGCTGCGCAAAGATCTTGACGCGCGCTTCTGCATTTTTCCTCGTAACCTCGCGCCGGATTTCCCGCATTACATCAGTGGAAAGGAATTTGGAGAAAATGAAAACCTTTATTGTTTATGATTTGGATTCAAAAATGCCCGTTGCTGTTGGCGAACAAGTAAGCGCGGAGACTGCGCGATATTGTGCAAGCGTGGCAACTGGAATTTTCGAGGCAAACCTTTTGGCAGAAGAAATTGATCTCGAAAAACAAATTACCTACTGAACCACAATGTTGGAAACTGCTGTGAAACTATTCCTGGCAACGAGAATGAAGTGTGCGGTTGTGTCTGCACTCATTTGGCTGGCGTTTGTATCGCAAGCACTCGCAGTTTTACGACCGCTTTTTCCGGCCAAACCCGCGCCGCCATTTAATGGTGAAGTCATTGTTGTAGAAGACGATTCGGTGATGGAGGTGTGCACGAAAACGTCTGGTATATGACCCGCATATACGGTCCGGGTCAGGCATTGTAGCCAGGAGGCAGACGCAGCGCTATGGCTCCGTGACGGGCTGTCTCTCCTTTTGCAACGCTTTCGCTAAACTCAGCTTTTTTTCGGCGCGCATGTCGAAACGCTTTCCGTCCCTGTGATGCGCCTCACCAGTCCAGATTGCGCGTCCGTTGGAGTCAATCGCTAAAGACGCAGCGACAACTCCAACCAACCTGCTGAGATTCCCGTTGGCGATTCGCGATGCGATAATTCTTCGCGAAATTCTCGGACCGACGCGCGGCTTGCGAGCGTTCGAACTTATCGGAAGTTAACCCCGGCGCAGGCTCGGAAGCCCCGCGCCTCACAGTCAAGATGCTTGTGTTACAAAGCCGGCGTGGCGGAATTGGCAGACGCGCTGGACTCAAAATCCAGTGGCCGCAAGGCCGTGTGGGTTCGAGCCCCTCCGCCGGCAAGGTCTTTATTGAGCGTTGGACGTTGGATGTTGGGCGTTGGATGTTTGAAAACGTGAGCTCGTTTGTGTGCTCGCAAAAAAATTGAGAGATGCCTCGACTTCGCTCGGCATGACATTTCCCGCAAGGCCGTGTGGGTTCGAGCCCCTCGGCCGGCATGCGTTTTCATTGAGCGTTGGACGTCGGATGTTCGGCGTTGGATGTTTGAAAACGTGAGCTCATTTGTGTGCTCCCAAAAAAATTGAGAGATGCCTCGACTTCGCTCGGCATGACATTTCCCGCAAGGCCGTGTGGGTTCGAGCCCCTCCGCCGGCAAGGTCTTTATTGAGCGTTAGACGTTGGATGTTTGAAAACGTGAGCTCGTTTGTGTCCTCCAAAAAAATTGAGAGACTGTCTAAGACCGCTGCTCTCGAAAGAAAACTAATCAGGGACTGCATCGGGCCAATGTCGCATCGACGCGCGAGAAAACGGCTACGGCGGACGGTCCATCTAGCATTTTATACTTGTATAGAATAGGGAGACCCACAATGTTCGCTCGTGAACGGGAAAGCCGGCGAGCAGGGTGTAGACGAACCGCGTGAGTTTGTAACTACCCGCTGGAGCTTGATTCTTTCGGCGGCGCACTTCGGGAGTGAAGAGCAACAGGCGCGTGATGCGCTCGCAGAACTTTGCCGGACTTATTGGCGGCCCATTTTCTCGTTTGTGCGGGCACTCGGCTATTCGATTGACGACGCACAGGATCTCACTCAGGATTTTTTTGTGACCATTTTGAAGAAGAATTGGTTGCAGCACGCCGATCGTAACCGCGGGCGGTTTCGCTCGCTCTTGCTGAGGTCGCTCCAAAATTTTGTCATTAACGCCGTTGAGAAAACCCATGCCCGTAAACGCGGGGGCGATTTGGAGTTTGTTTCTTGGGACAATTGGGCAGCAGAAGAGCCTTACGAATTGTCCGTCCCGGCTCACGCGCTCGACTCGTTACCGCCGGAGCGTCTATTCGACATTAGCTGGGCCACCACGGTGGTAGAACGCGCCCTTCGACACCTGCGCGAAGAATGCGAAAGCAAAGGTAAACTCTGGCTTTTCCAAGCATTAAGTTCCCATCTTACGGACGAACGCGATGAAGTATCATACTCCAATATTTCTGCCGAGCTGGGCATGGCCGAGGCTGTCGTGAAAAAACAGCTGCACAAGATGCGGCAGCGATACCGTTGTTTGTTGCGAGCTGAAGTTTCGCGCACGGTCGAAAATCCCGCCGATGTGGACGACGAGATCCGCTACCTGTGTGCGGCTCTCGCAGCAGCAACCGAATAGGTCTGATGAAGACTTCGGAGCCGGCCTCTGATTCGCTCCCTCGCGCGACCAAAGAGCCGGCAAAATGCGAGAAGTGCGGGGCAACGATGCGACTCGATATTGGAGTTTGCGTCAACTGCCTGTTGCGCGAGGGATTGGAAACTGCTGGGAAGGTGTCGAAGGCAGTTTATGAAACCGTACTCGACGAATTGGACGCGCACGATAAGCCCTGGCAGCTGGGAAATTACGAAATTCTCGAGCAGATCGGTTGCGGCGGTATGGGCGTGATCTATCGCGCCAGGCAACGACATTCCCGGCGCATCGTCGCGGTAAAGCGCGTCCTGAGTTATCGCGCTGATTCACACGGAGCGCTACAGCGTTTCCGACGAGAAGCACAGGCGGTGGCCAGTCTGGATCACCCGAACATCCTTCCGATTTATGAAGTGAGCGAAAGCGAGGACGGCCTGCCGTTTTTCAGCATGAAGTTCGCGGAGAAGGGAAGTTTGCGCGAGAACGTTGCTTCTCTCCGCGATGACCCGCGGAAGTGCGTGCAACTGATGGCAAAGGTCGCCCGTGCTGTCGAATACGCTCACAGCCGCGGAGTGCTCCACCGCGATATAAAACCGGGAAACATTCTGCTCAACGATCGAGGCGAGCCACTTGTCAGCGATTTCGGTTTGGCCAAGCTGCTAGACGGGAACAACGATCTTACAAGATCGCTGACTACGTTCGGAACCGCAGGTTTTA
>Ga0193707_1000946_pt1 | contig 10504 bp, 9 predicted proteins | sample U3c2metaG_FD_143043 | JGI IMG/M metagenome (GOLD analysis project Ga0193707, IMG submission 143043) | Soil microbial communities from a riparian zone of the East river system, Colorado, United States - U3c2 | ecosystem: Environmental > Terrestrial > Soil > Riparian zone | place: USA: East River...
GACTTCATTTCAACGGTCATCGTCCGCATCAAGGCCGTTCTCTCCGCCCGCCGCTGCACGATCCTGGCGAGGTGATCGACGTGACTGCCCGGATCCACCGGCGAAAGACCGTCACCGGGCTGATCAGCGAGTACCGCTGAGCTGCCTGATCGCTCTGCGAACACCCAGCTCAGCATCAGGATTCACCGTTTTGGCACCGCACACGCCGTCCAGGACACGATCGCTACCACACCCCGGCACGCCCAGCCGCGCACCGAGCTGATCGGCCGTGACCTGGCCAGGCGTCTGATCACCAAGCACGTCACCTGCCGGACCTGCCCACGGATGGCCAAACGACCCCTGTTCCACTTCCCATCCCGGCAGGCCTCCACCGAGCTGGCCTCGCGAAACGTCACCTATCAGCTCACAATCACCACTCCGAAGGCCACCGCGGCCAAGCCACCAGATCACCACCGCAAGACACAACCACCCAGCCCCGAAACCCAGCCCCGAGCGGCTTAAGTTCCTGGCATTGGGTGAAATCCCTCCGGCTACTCGACCGGTCTCTGATCAGGAATCGCAAGTCGCCGACGCGGTTGCCCAGGTCGAGCATCAGGTTGCGGGCTTGTTGGGCGACCCGGCAGGCCGTCGGGTTCGCGGTGACTCCCAGTACGTGGACGTGGCGCGTGGCGTGCTCGGCTACGGCAAAGCAGTACAAGTCGGGCGAGCGTGATGGTCTCTACGCTGAAGAAGTCGCAGGCCAAGATCCCGGACCGGCGATCTCTCCGGCGGTGCGGTGATATCCCTAGGTCGGATTTTCGGTTGCCAACCGTGGAACCGGGGCCTGGATCGTAGGTCGGATCGGTGGTGGTCCCGGCCTGTGCTTGGGGTAGGTCCAGCGTCGTTTCAACAGGTTGGTGTGCCAGCGCAGGAGTGTCCGTGGTGTGACGAAACGGGTGCTGTCGAGGGCGTCGGGGGGGTAGCCGCGCGAGCGCGGAATGGATCGCCCGGTCCGCCCGCGATGGCTGGGGAGCGGCGACCTGGCGGTGGAGTATCGCGAGCTGATGCCGTATTACCAAGACTCCATGTCTTTGGATGCCTGAGATCGGGCGAGCAGCGCGATCGGCCCGGACACACGCAAGACGATCAAGTACAACAGCCGCAGCGCCATCCCGCGAATCCTGCCGGAACCGGAGCATCGACCACAGCAAAACCCCAGATCAAGCCCTGTGACACGCTATTCGGCACCCACAGGCACCGTAGACGGACATCCTTCATCCACGACCAGATTCGCATCACTGCAGGTCACATGAGGCGGATGAGGTTATCGGCACCCACAGTCGTAGGCCGGTTTCAGGCTCATGGCCATCGCGTCGGAGTTCCTGCAGTTCACGGGGCAATCTTAGCAACTTCTTTACATTTCCGGAGTCGAGATAGGAGGCCATTTTTGAATTGTCCCTGGTCATCGCACATCTGGAGGGAATCGGATCAGGGAGTTTCTGCATGTCGCGGGCAATCTTAGGAACTTCTTTACATTCTCTGCCGGGATTACTCCTGTGGCTTCCTGTGGCATGTGGTGGCCTCCAATTCAAGGCCCGCTGTGTTATTTGTCCAAATCTGGCCTAGGTCATTTACTGTTTTTCTGACACATGTCAACTTCGCTTGGGACGTCAAAGAAGCGACAGCCGGCCCCTTTCGCGTCGGACGTTCGGCAACGTCGTCGGATGACGTCCCCGCCAATAGTCAGGGCCCGCCGGCGTCCGAGCCGACGGGTGGTCAGGAGGTACCCCCGCCATGTCGTACGAACAAGCAAAGACGCTGGTTGCGCGTGGTCGCGCACGCGACCACGCCGCTACGCGGAAGGCCGCCGGTATCATCGCGCTCCTTGTGGCCGCTGCCATCTCTCTGGTCGGCGTGTCACCGGCGTCCGCAGACTCACATTCCAGTCCGCACCTACTTAAGATTTACAAGCCGACCGTGTCACCGAAGCGCGCCGGTGGTCTGATCAATCACGGTGGCCCGGTCCAGAACGCCCCAGTGGTGTACGTCGACTTCTGGGGCTGGGGATCGGACCCCTCCGGCGAGCAGTCTTATCTGACCAACTTCCTTGGGTCCGTCCACGGGACCTCCTGGCTGTCCTCGGTCAACCAGTACGGCGGCAGCTACAACGTGAACCTGGCCGGCGTATGGTCAGACCCCGCGGGCGTGCCCTCCGCCCCGAGCGATGCCCAGATCCAGGGCGAGGCCGCCAACGCCGCAGCCCACTTCGGGACCGGCGGCTCGGTCAACGTTGAGATCGTGGTGGCCACGCCGACCGGACACTCGACCCCCGGCTTCGGTACGCAGTGGTGCGCCTACCACGGTGCCGTGTCCTCCAACCCGAACATCACCTACACGGACCTGCCCTACATGAGCGACGCCGGCGGCAGCTGCGGCGCGGGAAGCGTTACGGGCAGTGCCCTGGACGGTGTGAGCATCGTGGAAGGCCACGAACTGGCCGAAACCATCACCGACCCGCTGCTCAACGCCTGGTACGACGCCAACGGCGAGGAAAACGGCGACCTGTGCGCCTGGACCGGCCTGCACACCATCAACACCTCGGCCGGAACCTTCGCCGTTCAGCCGCTGTGGAGCAACGCCGCCGGCGGCTGCGTGGGCTAACGAACCGTCACCGCGACGGGATCGCCCGGTAGGTCCTGCTTCGAGGTGCGGTGTGTCGTGTGGTCTGTAAGTAGCGAGGTCTCCGGTAGAGGGTTCATCGACCATGAAGAACCCCATATTCGGAGACCTCGCCACATGGGGCAGATACCGGGCGAGTCGGGTGCGATGGGCATCCCGGCTCGGTCACGGCGTCGCAGGGGACGGGGAAGCGTAGGTGGGCGCCGGGTTCAGCGAGCGTGCCAGGAACTCCCTGAGTAGTTCCACCAGCTTCTTGAACGTCGGGTGGTCATCGAACATCCACTCGGTGTGGCCGTGCCCCTCGAACAGCTCCAGTCTCTTGGGCTCGGCGGCGTGCTCGTACAGGGACTGGGCTTCGACCGGCTTGTGCAGTTGGTTCTGCGCGCCGTGCACGATCAGCAGCTCGCGGGGAGCGATCCGGTGCGCGACCTTCTCAGGAGAGAACCGCAGCAGGTAATCGGCCGATTCCAAGGTGACGCCGCTACCGAATCCGGGTGCCTTGTACAGTTCCTCGCCGACGTAGTCGTCGGTTCGGTCGTCAAGGTCCAGACGCACGATGTCCCATGGGTCGGCGATCTCGGATCGCCCGGTGGCGCTGCGGTATCCGCAGTCGGCCTCGATCCGCCGCAGCAGGCTGGACCACGAGGCCTCGTCGTGCATGTTGCGGGTCGAACGCATACCGTCGGCGATCCCGTTCACGCACGCCACCGCCCGTACCCGCGGATCCTCCGCGGCCTCGGCGACGACGACCCCGCCGCCTAGTCCCCACCCGAGAAGAGCGAGCCGATCCCTATCGACGCTGTCGACTGTGGTCAACCGGTCGACCGCGGCGCGCGTGTCCTCGGCCCATTCCTGCGGAACCAGCCGACCACGTTCGCCCTCGCTGAGCCCGAAGCCGCGGTAGTCGAAGGCGAGCACCGCGTAGCCCAGCGGATTGAGCGCACGCGCGAACCGCTCCGGATGGATGATCTTCTGTCCCTGGTATCCGGAGCAGGCGATGACGACCGGGTACGGCGCAGCCGGCCCGCCGTCGTCGGGCAGGTGCAGGTCGGCGTCCAGGCGCAGGCCGCCGGAAAAGAACGGCAAGGGGCGTCTGGTCACGGAGTCCTCCGAGGGTGGTGAGTGGTGGCCGGGTCGTGCGGGTGGACCGACCCGAGTGCCCGTGAAAGGTGATCGGCGGCGGCCTTCACCTCACGACCGGCCGCCGACAGGGCACGGCCGAGTCGAAACTTGGGAGCGGAGATGTTCAGCGCGGCGAGTGTGCGGCCGCGGAAGTCGCGTACCGGGGCGGCGGCCGCGACCAGCCCCGATTCGAACTCATCGACGGCCAGGACGTAGCCGCGGCGCCGGTCGGCGTGTAGACGGGTCAGCAGTTCCTTGACGTCGCGCGGGGCGTTGGGGCCATCGGCGGTGAGGTCGGCGCCGTCCAGGAGGGCTCCGATCTCGGCGTCCGTCAGGTCGAACAGCAGCGCTCGCCCCGAGGACGTGCAGTGCAACGGTGTGGTGTGGCCCACCCATCCGGTCGTCCGGATCGCCTGAGCCGGACTCTCCGACAGCAGGGTGAGCAGGCCCGTTCTGTTGAGCACCGACAGGTGGGCGCGTTCGCCGACTCGAGCCACGACCTGTCGCAACACCTGCGGGGCGAGCGCGAGAAGGTGCTGGTCGGCTGCGCTCGCGGCCAGGGTGAAAAGCCGCCACCCCAACCGGTAACGCAGACTGTCGGGATCCCGGATGACCAGCCCGGCCTCCGCCAGCGTCTTCAACGTTCGAGATACCTGGCTCTTCTCCCGGTTCACCATGCGCGCGATCTGCACGACGCCGATCCCCTGACCGGTGACGCCGTCCGGGGAGCCCAGGACGTTCAGAATCGCGATCGCCCGGTGCAGGCTCGTCGAGCCCTCATCTGCCATGTCGGGATGCTGGCCCGAAAATAATCGCTGGCACAACCCCCGTTGCTGCATACGCAACAGAGTTTTCAGATCGCGCTGACGTACAGCGCAAGGCGATCACGCCTACGAACCGGCCAGACCGGTTGCTACCGGCGCACGGGCCATTGCGCAGCACGCCGCCGGTGCGGTAACCAACGGCGAACAGGGACGACGGGGAGAACCATGCGGATCGGATTGGCGCAGGTGGACTGCGCGTTGGGAGAGGTCGAGGCGAACCTCGAACAGGCTGGGAAACGGATCGCCGATGCGCGCGCGCAGGACGCCGATCTGGTGATATTCCCCGAACTCTGCCTACATGGCTACCAGCTGGGAGGGGTCGGCGATCGGTCCATCGCGGCGGCCGACCCTCGGCTGGCCGCATTGTCCGAAGCGGGCGCCGACGTGCTGATGGGATTTCACGAGGACGACGGGATGCGTGCCTTCAACAGCGCGGCCTACCTGAGTTCGGGCAGCTTGCGGCATGTGCACCGCAAGCTGTACCTGCCGAACTACCTGGTGTGGGAGGAACGCAAACATGCCAGCCCAGGCCAGGCGATGCGGGCGTTCGACACCAGGTTCGGCCGCATGGCAACGCTGATCTGCAACGACGCGTGGCAACCCGTGCTGCCTTGGCTGGCCGCTCAGGACGGCGCCGAACTACTCCTGGTACCTACCAACAGCGCGACCGGCTTCGGGCCCGAGCGGCTGGACACGATCGAATACTGGAACGACCTGTTGCGCTTCATCGCACGGATCCAGCAGTGCTGGGTCCTCTTCTGCAACCGGGTCGGCACCGAGGCGGGCGCACGCTTCTGGGGCGGCTCGCGGATCATCGGGCCGGACGGCGAAGTCGTCGCCCAGGCACCGATGTTCGAGCCGACGGTGCTCGTCGCCGACATCGACGTGCCGGCCGCCCGGCGGCGGCGGCGCGAGATCCCGCTCGTGGCCGAGGCACGACTCGGCCTCATCGAGCGGGAGCTGCGCCGGCTCATCCACGAGGGCGGCGACGCCTAGAGTCTCGTTCCAGCGGCGACCCCGGGGCCCGGTCGTTGCGCCATGAGCAACAGTTGTTGCACTGGAGCGTGCTCCTGGACAGGCTGATCTCCATGTTCGACCTCCATGTGCACACCGCCCCGGACGTGTGGGTACGCCGGGGCGACGACGTCACGATCCTGCGCTGCTACGCCGATGCCGGCTTCTCCGGCTGTGTACTCAAGGGCCACTACGACGCCACGATGGGTCGCGCCGCGGCAGCCAGCGCCGGCCTGGGCCTGCGCGTCTACGGAGGACAGGTCCTCAACCAGCATGCGGGTGGGATCAATCCGGCGGCGGTGGCAGCCGCCTTGACGATGGGCGCCCGAGTGATCTGGATGCCCACTGCTGACGCGCCTCTGCAAGAGGCGACCGGACTGCCCCGGCTGTGCCACCAACAGCCCGGCCTGCCCGGCACGACCTACGCCATCCCGCCCGTCGACTGGTCGGCCGAGGAACGCGTACGACAGATCCTGGCCTTGATCGCCGAGGCGGACGCGGTGCTGGCCACGGGGCACATCTCCACTCCCGAGGCCGCCTGGCTCATCCCCGAGGCCCGGCGCTCCGGGGTGACGCGCCTGCTGCTGACACACCCGTCCTACACCGTCCCGGCAATGTCCGTCGGCGACGCCGCTCAGCTGACCACCCAGGGCGCCTACGCCGAGGTCACCGCCTACCAGCTGCTGCACCAGCCGGACTGCGACGCCGTCCGGCTGTCCGCCTTCATCACCCAGGTCGGCTACGCGCGGGTAGTGCTCTCCTCCGACGCCGGCCAGCCCGACAGCCCCACCCCACCACAGGCCCTGTGGCACCTGATCGACGCGCTGACGAGAGAAGGCCTTGATCGCTCCGCCCTCATCGCCTGCGCCTCAGAGATCCCCGAACGCCTCGTGACTCCCTGACCGAGCGAAAGGCGCGTTCCACGACATTCATCGGAGACCCGGGTGTCAACAACGTCCGGCAGTTTTAGAACTAGAGACGGCCGACTCCGGCGAACAGCGAAGTGGTCCGAGGCGAGCCGTCGTCCTCGGGATGCCACAGGTGCGGGCGTACGAGGCCGGGCTCGACAAGCTGATAGCCGGTGAACAGGTCGCGGATCTCCTGCTCGTTGCGGAGCGCGAGCTTGTTGGTGGCGCCGTCGAAGCCGGCGAACCAGCCGTCCTGCTCCTCCTTCGACATGCCGTCCGTCGTCAGGTGGGCGATCGTGACGTAGGAGCCGGGGGCCAGACGCTCGCGGTACGCCTCGATAACGCCGACCGGGTCGTCGGACTGCGGTATGAAGTGGAACACCGCCACGAACAGGAGTGCCACCGGCTCGCTGAAGTCGATCAGCTCGCGGGTGACGGGGTGGTCGAGGACCGAGTCGGGCTTGCGCATGTCCGCTGTCACGATGCCGGTGTTGTCGGCGGCGAGGAGGGCCCGTCCGTGTACGGCAACGATCGGGTCGATGTCTACGTAGACCACCCGTGAGCCAGGGTCGGCCTCCCGGGCGATCTCATGGGTGTTGCGCCCGGTCGGCAGGCCGGAACCGAGGTCGAGGAACTGCCGTATCCCGCACTCGTTCGCGAGGTACTTCACTGCGCGGGCGAGGAAGAGGCGGTTCTCCAGGGCGGTGCCCCGGACGACCTTCTCGCCGACGGCCGAGTAGAGCCTCTCGTTGGCCATCCGGTCGACCTCGAAGTTATCCTTGCCGCCCAGCGCCGCGTCGTACATGCGCGCTGCGGTCGGCACGCCGAACGGGATCTCCGGGGGGAGGTCCTGTGGGTCGTCTGCCTGCTGCCCCGTCAAATGTGTCCATACGTGGACCTTTACTCCCGGATCCTAACCTGTGGCAGTGTGCGGCTCTTAAGCCGAACGACACTCGCGGTCTCCCGGTTCCTCAGGCACACCGACTTCTGGCTGCCGGGGGCCGTGTAGGTGTAGCTGGCGGCGAAGGTCATCCGGGGCCGCGGGCGTGAGGCGAGCAGGACCAGCAGGTACCCGGATATGGGGCGTCGTCGTTCGTCATCCGGAATTTTCGTGTCGGGGGATTTCGACATGCAGCGTGGTTCCGCCATTCGCCGGGCTGAGGATTTCCATCTGGCCGCCCAGCGCGTTGGCACGGTCGATGAGACCGATCAGGCCGGAGCCGCGTGTCGGATCAGCGCCTCCGTCCCCGTCGTCGCGGATCGAAAGCCGAATGAGTTCATCGCTTGTGGTGAAGTCGATGAACACCATGGTCGCGTTGGCATGTTTGGCCACATTGGTCAGAGCCTCGGAGACCATGTAATAGATGGTGACCTCAACGTGTTCTGGCAGTCGGCGGTTGGCGGATACGTTGAGCTGGACCGGAGTCGCGGATCGGCGTGCGAGCGTGGTCAGAGCGGGTCTGAGGCCGCCTTTGGTGACAAGCGCGGGATGCAGGCCGCGCGAGATCTTCTGCAGTTCGGCGACGGCGTTGTCCAGATCCCCTGCGGTTTCGGACAGCTGTTTTCTGAGCTGGTCGAGTTCCGGTGGCATCGAGGTTTCGATCGTTCGCATCTTAAGTCCGATCGAGACCAGGTTCTGCTGTGTTCCGTCGTGCAGGTCGCGTTCGATGCGGCGGCGAGTCTCGTCGGTGGCGGCCACGACGCGGGCGCGGGAGGCGATCAGGTCGGCGCGGATCTGGGCGTTTGCGATGGCGGTGGCCGCGAGTTCGGTGAATTCGAGCATGCACTCCTCGGTGCCGGCCGGGAGCGGTTCGGGTGTGACCGAGGACGCTATCGCTACGCCCCACAGGTCGCAGTCGACCATGATCGGGCAGCCGACAGAGGAGAAGACCCCGCGCTCGCGTAGCTGGGTGGACAACTTGCCGTCGCCTCGATACTGGTTGACCCGTTCCGGTGCCCTGGTGTGGAACACCAGGTTCGAAATGGTCCCTTCCTCGAGCTCCCAGCGCGTTCCGGAGGCCACGATCTGTTCGTAGTTCCAGGAGCCTGCGGTGACCACTGCTGTGCCATCCGGCTCGTAGCGGGCGATGACGATGTTCGGAGTTCCCAGGACCTGGGCCATCTCTCGGGCGACCGCGTCGAACACATCCGATGGTGGGACGCCTTGTGCGACCTTCGTCGCCAGGTGGCGCAGCGCGGCTTGCTCGGCGGCGATCCAGCGGAGTCTCTCGTAGCTGCTCCGCTGTGTCTTCGTGAGGTCCTCGCGCTCCTGTGCCGCCTGCAGCAGCATCTCCAACGATGGTACGGCTCGGTCGCGCAGACGCTGAAGCGTTGGTTTTTTCAACGTCGCCGGGACGATGAGGGTGGCCAGCATGCTGTCCCCGTGTAGCGGGAACGCTGAGTGTGCCTCATCGGTGGGAACGGCGCCTGGTTCGATGGCGGCCGATGGTAGGCCGAGCATGCGCGTCAGGTGTCGTGCAGCGGTCGGCAGCGCGGTCTTCCAGTCAGGGGTGCGCAGGAGCAGATCGGCGAAATAGGCCGAGAGGTCGGCGTCGATTCGTGCATCGTTAGCGGCCGCCAGAGATCGGGCCAGGAAGGCGACTGCGCTGGCCAGCAACGCCGTGAGGAGGAAGGTCGCGAGGGTTGCCAGAAACTGGCCAGTGGTGACCTGCAGACTCCAAAGCGGCGGGGTGACGAAGAGGTCGAAGCCGATGGCGCTGGCTACCGCCGTGGCAAGCCCCAGCCCGAGACCCCACAGCGACGAGATCACCAATATGCCCACCAAGAATATTGAGTTCAGTGGCTGGGCAGAAGTGACGTTGGTGAACAGACGGGCTACTGAGATCTCTGTGGCAATCGCTAGGACCGCTACGAGGAACCCGATGAAGCAGAGCCGGGTGTGGCACCGTCGCAGAGCTGGTTTCCTCAAGCGCATAACTTACTTTACTGGCTTGCCGAAAATGACTCTGCGGGGCTGAGGTCCTGTTCCAGTCCGGCGAAGCGGGTCGCTCGAACACGTAGGGTGACACATATCGGCATGTCTCTCATGGGCGGTCGGCTGTCTGGTCGGCCGGGAGGATCACGATGAGGGCAGGAGGCAAGGGCGCGCGAGGAGGGCTGGCTCTCCGCGTGGCGATGGCGAGCGCTCTGTTGTCGCTCCTGATCGGCGGGGCGTTCGCGTTTCTCGTCAGTGCGGTCGTCGGCATGCGTGACACGGCCGCACTCGCCCGGGAGACCGAGGAGGTGCTCGCGTCCGCGAACGATCTCGAACGGCTTGTCATCGATCTGGAGACGGGGCAGCGCGGGTTCCAGCTCACCGGTGATGAGGCCTTCCTCCAGCCGTGGATAGCGGCGCGGGCCAGCTTCGACGGACAGGCCGCGGAGCTGAAGAGGCTCGCGGCGGCCCATCACGTCAGCCAGGCCGGGCGAGCCGAGCAGATCGCACGGGAGGGAGCGTCCTACATTCGCGACTACTCCGTGCCCGTCGTACGAGAGGCACAGCAGAACCTCTCCTCCCCGCCTTCGCAACAGGTCAGCGCCGAAGGTAAACAGCGCATGGACCGGCTAAGGGTTCAGTTCCGGGAGTTCGTCCAGTTCGAGCGGGGCCTCGCGCCCGAACGCGACGCCCGCTCCAGCGCGGCCGCGCACCGGGCCGTCCTCGTGTCCGTGGGCGGCATCGGCGGATCTATCCTGCTGATCGTCGTTTTCAGCGGCTACCTGATCCGCAGTGTCGTCCGGCCGGTTCGGCGCGCCTCGATCATGGCTGGCGAGGTCGCGCGGGGCGACCTCAGCGTACGGATGCCCGAGACCGGCTCGGCCGAGATCGGTGGCCTGCAGCGCTCGTTCAACACCATGGCCGGCGCCCTGGAACGCAACCGCGACGAGCTCACCGCCTCACGCGCCCGCATCGTGGAGGCCGGCGACGCCGCACGCCGCTGCATCGAACGTGACCTGCACGATGGCACACAGCAACGCCTC
>Ga0193707_1000947_pt1 | contig 10495 bp, 10 predicted proteins | sample U3c2metaG_FD_143043 | JGI IMG/M metagenome (GOLD analysis project Ga0193707, IMG submission 143043) | Soil microbial communities from a riparian zone of the East river system, Colorado, United States - U3c2 | ecosystem: Environmental > Terrestrial > Soil > Riparian zone | place: USA: East River...
CTTCATATGGAGCTTTTCAGCGTGAGAATTGTAAAACCCTTCGACCGTGACAACCGGGACACTTTTCTGCTGATTGCTTGTGGATGTAATGGTTTGCGTCCCGCGTCGTTCCGCCATTAGACGTAACTTCTAACGTGGATGCTGCGCAATTTCCAATCTGCATCGCGTGGTAACGCACGGCCCAACCGCTGTTTCCCCTCGGTAAGGCGAATAAAACCGGCTGTTGCACATGAACTTGAGTCGGCTCGAAAATTCAAGTGCTTTGAATCGCAGGCTCCTCCTCGGCCCTGCTCCACTCACGCAAGACCCGAAGGTCGTTCTGGACGGCGGACGTGTCGGGTAAACCAGGAGCGGATGCAGCGTCGAAGTGCGTGCGATGGATGTCGGCGAATTCACTGAACGCATTGCGCAGCGCGTTGATGCTTTGTTCCATCCAACGACGGAGACGATTTGCGTAAAGGCTTAAGAATTCTAGCAACGTGCGATCGTATTCGCTCTCCAATTTTCGCCGGACGCGCGATGTGAGCACGCCCGTGCCGAGCAACGAAAGCAGGCGCGGCTTTTCGACGACAATTCTTCGCGAAATCTCGTTGATGTCCATCATCGGCATACCGGTCGGTTTTGGTAATTGCTCAGGACCGTCGCCATCCGAAGCTGACGCGACAACGTCCATCGCTTTTGCCAGAGCATCACGTGTCTGCTCGATTGAGCGAAGCGTTGCAGCGACAGGTTCGGCAATCATCTGCGTCAGCGTTTCGGAAAAAATTGAGGCCGCATCCTGATCATTTGACTCTGTTATTGCTGCTGCGATTCGCTGTGCCGCGATATCAATGATTGCCCGCCGCATATTTGTGATTTTTCGTGTGAGAAAAAAAGATTCGCCTTGCGCACGTTCCAAAATCCGGTCGCCGTTGCGTAACGCTTCGGTCGCTTCGTTGGGTAAAACCGCGCTGGCCGTGAGAGTCGCTCCTGATTCGGCTTGCAGTCTCCGCTCCAACGCGCCGATGACCGCTTCGCGCAAGCCACCAATCTTGCGCCTTTGCGAAGTGATGGCGAGTTCGTGATGTTGCGCGAGAAGTGGGCGGAGTTCGCTTTCAAACCAGTGATCGCACAGCGCTGCATCCGCACCGAAAACGCTAACGGCGTGGACGGGTGGTTCGACACCAAGCTGACTGCGCAGGTTCGCCTTCACGTACTCGATCATTTGTTGTCGATCGGCGGCGCTAAATAAATCAGTTTTGCTGATGAGGATCATGGCGCTCGCGCCGGATTGATAAAGCGCCTGCACTACGACCAGATCATCTTGCGTAAGGCCTGTACTCGCGTCGATCAGAACAATGCCAAGATCGCAGCGCGGCAGATATGCGATCGTCTCTTCCGCGCCGGCAACTGCGAGCGAGCCAAGTCCGGGCGTGTCGACAAACGTCACGCCCTCCGCCAGCCGATCCGACGGCAATTTCACGAAAATGCGCGTGACATGCTTCTTGTTTGCGGGATTTTTCTGCTCCGTCGCAAATTCAGGCAACTCAGATAACGGAATGATTTGCGGCTGTGCTTCGGCGAATTCAATTCCAGCTTCTGCGAGAGGGCCGTGGCTGATGCGCGTCGGGATTGCCGTGACTGGTGTAACGCCAACCGGTAATACGTCTGTTTGCAAAATGTAATTGAGCAATGACGACTTGCCGGAACTGACTCTGCCGAAAACGCCGACCTCAAAAGCTGCCGATTCCATTCGGTCGAGCAGCATGCTCAGAGTTCCTCGAAATTCGACGAGACCGTGCGCCGTGATTATTCTCTCAATCTCGCTGAGCAATCGAATCTCGTCGCCGGTTTTGCCTAACTGCTGCAGCCGCTGTTGCAAATCGCCACCGGCGCCTTTGCCGAGATAATTTCGCAGCTTGGCCACTAGTCCATCCAGCTCCGCACGAATACCGTCTAATCTATCGGCAGCCTCGGGCGAAAGAGGTCCATAGGCGCGCATTCGTTCGGGGGTAAGCTCGTTAAGTGAGATCGAACAGTACATTAAATTGATCGCAGCGGCCCAGACCGCGCCCGAGTGCGGCTCGGGTGGCAGAATGTTGAGTTCCTCCATCACGCGCCGCATCGCCTCGCGAATCCGAAGGATGTAATCGTGCGTTACCTTGCGTTGGATCGGCGTTGTGTCGTCGGAGTGTCTTCGGAATGGCGACGCCGAACCGGCATCGATCATCGTGTGCTCTGCTTCGGAGAGCAGTTTGTCGATGTACTGAAAGGTCGTGCGCACATGCCGCTGATGATGCTCGCTAAACGGGTGTGCCTTTGTCTCTTCACTCATTTTGTTGCATCGCCGTTATCCCCCACATCCTCCACGCTTAGTACCCGTATACGCTTGCGGTAGAGGTGTCCCCACGCATGCATCATCTCCACAGTCGGCTGGAAAAATTTCTGTGCGATCAGCGTCGGCACAAATGCGCTCAAGATGACAACACTGACAAGAATCGTGTACTGATTCTGGTCGATGATCCCGTTTTGCAGGCCGTACAAGGAGGAAATCGTCCCAAAGGTGAGGCCTGTGGCCATAAGCAGTGTCGTGTAGCTCGCTTCCTTGACATTCATGTAGTGCAATCGAGCGAGCGGAAAGACGCCGACGACTTTGGTTACCATCTTGAGGCCGAGGAGCACGCTGATCACCAATAGTCCCGTCCACAGCGCCGGTAGCGACACGTAGAGGCCGGCCTTAATGAAATAGAACGGCGTGAAGACAGCGAATGCTATGCTGCGCATCCGACGAACCAGTGTTTTGTCGCGAAGAAATACGCCTGCAACAACGAGCCCAAGCAGATAGGCTGGCAGGACGGCTTCGCTTTTGGCTGTTGTGGCTAAGCCACCAAGAAAGAAAAGGATAAAGAAGATAAATTTTACTTCAGGTTCGCTCACCTGCGTTGCACCCAAGCGCGTGATGATCGCTTGCGTCCACCGTGGCATGAACCACAGAACGATCAACGTCACGACCACAAACAGCAGCAGCCAGAGATTGTAGTTGGCGAACAAGGTGCCGAGCGCCAGTACGGTTCCGAAATCGGTGATGAAGCATGCAGCCAGGATCATCTTGCCCATGGCAGTGTCACTAAATCCGCCCTCGATCATCACGGCATAAACGACTGCGACAGAGGTCGTGGAGAGCGCGATACCAGCGATTTGAGCCTGGTGCAGAGGCCAGCCGAGAACGAATTGTGCAAAGAGCCACACGACAGCAAATGGAATGGCAAACGAAAGAACACCGATCAGCACGCTCGCGCGCCAATTGGCCTTCAGCGAAATCGGATCGATCTCTGCTCCGGCAAGAAACGTGAGCACGCCACTCCCGAGCAATGCCAGGAAGTTGGTCCATTCCGTGGATTGCAGTACGTGATGGACATGCCCTGCGCTTGCATTGGTGCCGGCAATCCCGAGATGGAGCGTGCCGCCCTCCAGGCCCACAGCGAAATTGCCAGCGATAACCCCAATCAGAATTTCGACCAGTGCGACCGAGATTCCGGTCCGAATCGAGATCAAACTGGCGATGAGCGCTAAGCCCATCCAGACTGCAGCGATAAACCAGATATTTTCGAGCATAAAAAACTCCTTCCGATTGGAAGGAGTCATTAGCTCATCGCGGTTTTCCCAGCTTTGGCCTCTAGGAAGGCAAACTCCATTGCCTTGTCCGGAACTTACCGCACCCCACACCTCCGATCAACTGAACACGGCCAAAGTGACGCAGACAGGATTGTCTGCATCACGAAGTCACATCTTGAAGCGCTCGCCGAGGTACAGCTGGCGGCTGATGGGATCGTTGATGAGAAAATCTTTTGTGCCTTCGCTTTCCACACGGCCATCGAAAATCAGATAAGCGCGGTCCACAATGGAGAGAGTCTCACGCACATTGTGATCCGTGATCATGATGGCCAATCCCGATTTGCGCAGGTTCACGATAATTTGTTGCACATCATAAACGGCAATCGGATCGACGCCGCTGAACGGCTCGTCGAGCATCAGCAACTTCGGCTCTGTGACCAGCGAACGCGCGATTGTTAGCCGTCGTTTCTCGCCGCCGCTCAGGGTAAGCGCGGTATTTTTTGCGATCCGCTCGATACCAAACTGGTGCAGCAGTTGGTCGCAACGGTTCCGCCGCTCGGCCTTACTCAACGGAAGCGTTTCCAAAATCGCGAGGATGTTTTGTTCCACCGTCATCTTCCGAAAGATCGATTCCTCCTGCGGCAAATAACCCATGCCGAGCCGGGCCCGCTTGTACATGGGGAAATCCGTGACGTCGGTTTCCGAAAAAATCACGCGACCGCTGTTTGGCCTGACCAGACCAACGATCATGTAAAAACTGGTAGTTTTACCCGCGCCGTTTGGCCCAAGCAGTCCCACTATTTCGCTGGCACGGACATTCATGTTGACCCCGTCCACGACTGCGCGTCCCCCGTAAATCTTAACTAACTGATCAGTAGTCAGAACAGTTTCCACTTTCGCCTTGGCAGGCGAAGAAATCTTGGGAGTCGAAACCGGTGCAGTTTGACTGATCATGGTTTCGGGAGAGTCGCAGGCGGTGGCGTTTGAGCGGGCGAAGTCTGAGACGGTGGAGTCTGGGAAGGAGTCGCTTTGGCCTTCTTATCCTCGTTTGGCTGCTGACGAATCTCCGTGCGGCTCGGTCCGTGCGTGGACAGCTGGCTGTTTTGATTAATGATCATGACCGTATCAGGACTAGTCGCCACGTGCATATTAGCTCCCTCTTGCACACGCGGCGTCCCTCTCAATTCAACGTCTCCAGTCGCAGCCGTATAAGTAGCTTTATCTGCCCGGCCAACCGCATGCGTGGGCGCTCCGCCGTTCGGGTCGGGCCGGTCGCGCACCAATCCAACGTTCCCTTCTGCGATGGCTTTCTCAAGACTCTGGTTTTGTCCCTTTGTAATGAACACTGTCAATTTGTCAGATTGAAGATTGAAACGCGGATCGATTACCTTCACTCGGCCGCTAAAGATGCCCATGTTCTTGGTTGAATCAAAAAAAGCCTCGTCCGCGTAGATTTGAGTTGTCACGGGTTCATTCGATTGTAATCCCGCGGCGCTCGAGCCAAATAAGTTCGTTATGGGCGACTTGTCCTCTTTCTTCTTGGCTGGTTTCTCCGCCTTCTTCACTGGCGCAGGCGAGCCCGCTGGTGCGGAGGCAATCTGCCCGTGTAAGCGCGCTCCGACCGTGCAAGCAATAAACACCAGCACCGCTAATTTTTTCATTCGGACGCGTTGGGTTTCGCCGTGAGATGAGATTTGTCAGTGATCACCATCTTCACATTTCCGATCAACCGCGCAGTTCTTGAGTTCGTATCGAACTGCACTGAATCACCCACAATGTTGAAATCTGCGCGTTGAATTGTTGTACGCTCCTGCGAGCTTAGAACCCGGGTTTTCAAGTCAAGCACCGACGTGTTCATGTCGATTCGCAGATCGGTCTGATTACCCGGTGTGTAGGTCGTAATTTTAAGGTTTTGAAACCCTATGTGCTCCTCATCAATCCGATGCGCAGTGCCGGCTTCAATTCTTCCCCGTAGATGACCGTTGGCATCGAAATCCGGTAACACAAGGCCCTTGGCTTCATGGCCGATTGGCAGCGGAATGTTGGTTAAACTTTGTTCGCCCGGTGATGCACTCGGCGACGCTGCCGCTCTCTTTTTGCGGCCTTTTGACTGGCCGAACACGGGAGGCGCCAATCTTAAGACGAAAAGCGAGATCAACAATAACCAGACCGATAATACCCGAGACACGGAGGGGCGGTTCACCCGCCTTCGGTCGACACGGCGACCTACGGCGTGGCAAGCCCGAACTGCGCGCTTCCAAGAAGTGATGCCCCTATTGGTTGGGCGATTGGGGTCAATCGCCCCTACCTGAAACGGCAGCATGGATAGCCTTTAACATGCGCAGGTGCTTCGGCAAATCCTTTAGCGGAATCTGAGTCGGCCCATCCGACAACGCGCGTGCCGGATTTTCATGCACCTCCATAAATATGCCGTCGCATCCTGCAGCCATCGCGGCCCTGGCCAGTACCGGCGCTAACGCGCCGTCACCTGAGGTCGAGTCCCCTGCTCCGCCTGGCCGCTGCACAGAATGTGTAGCATCAAAGATGACGCGATATCCTGCTTCGCGCATCCAATAGAGAGAGCGCATGTCGGCGACGAGATTGTTATAGCCGAACGTGGTGCCGCGCTCGGTGAAACAGAATTGTGAGTTGCCAAAGGCGATCAGTTTCTCGGCAATGTTTCGCACGTCCCATGGCGCAAGGAACTGACCTTTTTTAACATTGATCGTCCGGCCGGTTTCCGCGGCGGCGCGAAGCAGATCAGTTTGCCGGCAGAGAAATGCCGGGATTTGCAGCATATTGATCTTTTCGCCGGCGATCGCTGCTTCATTCGGGGAATGAACGTCTGTCGTCACTGGGATTTTTAAGTCGCTGCCTATAGCGGAAAGAATCTCGCAGCCTTCGCGTACTCCAATTCCGCGAAACGAGCGCACCGAACTTCGATTTGCCTTGTCGTACGACGCCTTAAAAATCAAATCAACATCTTCCGCGGAGCAGACCTCAGTGATCTTCTTCGCCATGCGCCAGACAAACTTCTCCGACTCAATCACGCATGGCCCGAGAATGAATACCGGCTTTTTGCCGCCGATCGTGACCTTGCCGACGTGCAATGGCTTCCGTTTCTCGCTCATCATTTGCTTCACATGTCATCCCGAGCCGCGGAGACGGCGAGGGACCTCACAGTCGCGCGAATATTACCCGAACTGCCGAAGGTGACCAATCACCGAATGTGAGGTTCCTCGCTTCACTTGGAATGACCACGCTCTTGTTCACCAACTCGTTGGTTGCGTCGCACCGCATCCACAATGGCGAATGGCGCGTACAACCCGAGAAAAAATAGCAGCGCGACTCCATGCAATTGCAGAAGGTACAGCGGACGCGATTCGGAGAGAAAACTTAAGATGGAAAATGCTTCAGGTTTGTGCAGCAAAAATCCATAGTTAACGCCTGTGAGCTCATCGACGATAAGCGTCACCACAAAATAAAATTCAGACCACAGCCACGCGCGCACGATCGACATGGGATAGGGCCGGTATCGCCGGGTCAGCATCAGGAAAACGACGCCAACGATGATACCGCAGTGCGAGGTAAAAAAACTGATGAACCGCCAGTCTGGAAAACCAAAGCGCAGGTTTGGCGTGAGCATGGCTTGCAACGTACCGCCGATGCCCCAGAAGTATGCCACTTCGAACCAGCGCTGATTTCCGGTCCACATTGCCACGATCACGACGACCATGCCCCAGTCGCACATTTGCATCGGCAAGATTTGCCGCCAATCCACAAGCCCACGGCTGCGAATGAAGATTAAATAGATCACGTAGTTCAAAATCAGCACGGCGGAGAGAACGCCAATAATGATCTTCTCGAGTCGCTGCGATTTCGTGCGCCGCACGATCGCCGCAAACGCGAACGGCAGGACGATTGTAACGAAAATGACCGTGATATGCGGCAAGCCGTACGGCTGAAATTCAGGTTCCATGTGTTGTCGTCGCGGCGGTTGTATCAACTGCCGGTTCCGATGAGAAGGCGCTCGTCACGGCGAGCGCGTCTACGAATCATGCGCAGACTCTGCAATTCAATTCACCGAATCAGCCAGAGATTGCACGGAATAACATCGGTAATCCAAGCGATATTACCGGCAAGCAGTTTACTGGGTTCGCCTTTCTTCTGCAGCGGCACGACCAGAAAATCTGCTTTTACCGATTGAACAAAATCCGACGCAACTAACCCCGTATTGCCGCGGACACAGCGGACCTCAATCGGGACTTCAGTTGCGCCTGCCGACAGAACGAATTGTTCCAGCGCCTCTTCCTCCTCGTCGTGCGCGCTGGAATCTTTACCTTTGGTGGTGCCTGAGCTAATCGACGCGCGGGCCTGATCAAACGTCGTGATGATGCTAATCACATAAAGTCGCTCGCACGATTCGGCCTCGGCAAGGGCGAGCGTTTTTTTAAAAGCTTGCAATCCGTGACTGGAATAATCGGCTACAAAAACGATCCGGCGCAGCGGCTCGGGTTTCGCCGCTGGTTTGGTAAAGAGCATAACCGAGCAAGGCGCTTCTCGAACAAGACGACGGGCGACATTGCCCAAAAACGGATGCAACACCACCTCCTTTTCCAGCGCGCCAGCGACGATTACGTCGATCTTCTCACGAGTGAGAGTTCGTAAAACGGCTTCGGCCGGATCTCCCTCTTCATAATGAACCGTTGAATCGGCGGGAAGCTGGAGTTCCTTTAGTGCATCGCGAAACTTCGTTGCCGCTTCTTCGTTTCGCTTGCCCGCATAAATCAGATGAAGATCAGCCGGAAAGCGTTCTCGGATTCGCTTGGCTTCGGCGAGGACCTGCTTGAACCGCGGTGAAAACGTAGTCGCCACGGCGATTGTTTTAAAAGGCGAAGGATCCGGCATGAGACCTGTCGGACTGTCGCGCTCCACGGAAATTCGGCAAGGTAGAGACAGCACGTTCTGTGGACGCGCCTACCAATCCGCTTTTCATTTCTAAGTTCCTCTGCGAATTTTCGCAGATGCGACGCGCAATCTACCCGGGCAGCTTTGACCCGGTGACTAATGGTCACCTGGATGTGATTGAGCGTGCTCGAAAACTATTCGACGAAGTCATCGTGGCTGTGGCGCACAATGACGAAAAGCAACCACTTTTCTCGCTGGAGGAACGCCTCGAGCTACTTCGACAAACCGCAGGCAAGATCGATCACGTGCGGGTCGCCGAGTTCAACGGATTACTTGTCGAGTTCGCCACGGCAGAAAAAGCCGGAGCGGTGATCCGTGGTTTGCGCGCGGTTTCCGATTTCGAGTTCGAATTTCAAATGGCCCTGATGAATCGAAAACTAGATGCCGCGGTAGAAACGATTTTCTTGATGCCGAAGGAGGAATACACGTATCTGAGCTCTCGCATTGTAAAAGAAATCGCGCGTCTTGGCGGCGATGTCTCCAGTTTTGTTCCGGTTTGCGTGGCTAAAGCGCTGAGCAGGAAGTTTGATTGATGAAGTTCGGAGGGTTAGCTCATGAAGGTTCACCTGAGACAAATTCCAACCCAAGGTCTGCATCTGGAAGGCGAAGAGCAATGCCCAATCCAGGAACTTGAATCAGAGGGAATTCGGTGCGCTGGTCGCCTTCGTTACGATATTGATGTTGGCGTTGCGGGAGGCGGCTTATGGGCGAACGGCTCGATCTCACAGCCAGTGGAACTGCGCTGCGTATCGTGTCTGGAACAATTTGGGCATGAAATCCGAGTGCCTGCATTTGCGGTCCACATGGAGCTCCATGGACCAGAGACCGTCGATCTTACGCCGTTTATGCGCGAGGATATTTTGCTAAACCTTCCGGCGCATCCGCATTGCGACAGGGATGGCGATCGGGTTTGCAAAAGGAAACAGGTTGAGGCTGCGGAGCAGGAGACAAAGCGCCGCCCGGATTGGAGCGCATTGGATAAACTCAAGCTTAATCGGTGATTCGCTGAAGCGTTGAACCGTTGAAGCGGGAGACTGGAACGCTTGAACCGTTTAACGCTTCAACGTTGTTTTCTCGTTCAAGTATGCTTTCATAACCGCCTGCCATGGGAGTCCCAAAACGCAAAACATCCAAAATGCGGTTACGCACGCGCAAAGCGGCAAACCGCTGGCACGCGGCGCAGCTGAACAAGTGCCCCCAGTGCGGAAGCAGCGTCCCATCACACATCGCCTGCCCATCGTGCGGTTATTACCGCGGGCGACAGGTTTTGACGCTCGAGGGGAAGTAGCGTTAAAGCGTTTGTTGGCTTATCGCTTTAACACTTCAACCTTTCAACTCTTCAACGGCTTCTCATTTTCATTTTGCATTCGGAGGCTAAAGTTCGCAAAGTTTCGCACTAATGAAGATCGCCCTCGATGCGATGGGCGGTGACTTTGGTCCGCCTAACCTCGTTGCCGGCGCCGTTATGGCGCTGCGCGATTATAGCCAGATCAACAAGCTCTATCTGGTCGGAGACTCCGCCAAGGTCGAAAACGAGTTGCGCAAACACAAGTGCAACGATTCGCGCGTCGAGATTGTGCATTCCACTCAGGTGGTTGAAATGAGCGATCGCGCCTGGACTGCTGTTCGGCGAAAGAAAGATTCGTCAATCAGCCGTGCTGTCGACCTGGTGAAGCGCGGTGATGCGGACGCCGTCGTGAGCGCCGGACACACGGGCGCAGCCGTTGCCGCGGGCACGATTAAGCTTCGCACATTGCCAGGAATCGATCGACCGGGTATTGCAGCCGTGCTTCCGACCGAGACGAACGTCTTCGTTTTGATCGACGCAGGCGCGAATATCGATGCGCGCCCAGAACATCTTCTTCAATATGCGTTCATGGGCACGGTTTATTCACGGCATGTTCTGCATTACAAGAATCCGACCGTTGGCTTG
>Ga0193707_1000948_pt1 | contig 10494 bp, 6 predicted proteins | sample U3c2metaG_FD_143043 | JGI IMG/M metagenome (GOLD analysis project Ga0193707, IMG submission 143043) | Soil microbial communities from a riparian zone of the East river system, Colorado, United States - U3c2 | ecosystem: Environmental > Terrestrial > Soil > Riparian zone | place: USA: East River...
CGACCGGAAAGCTCGTGATGCTCGCTGCCGATCCGGTCGACGATGGTCTCGATGGCGGAATTGATCAGCTCGACAACCACCACCTGCAAATAACTGCCCATCAAGAGCGCCCGCTCGCCGCCGTTTGTTCCGATAAACCAGGCCGCCGGAATAGCAATCAGGCTCACATACAACTCGTAGCGCAGCGCGGGTTGAGTGCGCCAACCCTCACACAAACCGCTCAACGAATATCGCGTTGCATTGAGGATACGCTCGATTGGGCCGAAGTCGCCGCGCGCCATACAAAAAAGAATGCGGACCGCACCTAACCGATGAGCAGCATGAGGCGCGAAACCGGAATGGTCGTCATCGTCCTTTGAGCGCGTTCAATACTTTTTCCGCTGTGATCGGCAATGATTTGATCCGCACTCCGACCGCGTCCTCCACCGCGTTGGCGATAGCCGCTGCGGTGGGAATCAGCGCGGTCTCACCGATGCTCATGCTGTTATACGGCCCGCTGCCGAAATCGGATTGCAGGATGGCCGTTTTGAGGTCCGGGATATCCTGAATGTTGGGAATCTTGTACTCGCCGAGATTGGCCGCGAGTACCTTTCCGCTCTCGTCGTAGGCGAGGTCTTCAATCACTCCATAACCCAGTCCCATGACGACTGCGCCGTCGATCTGGCCTTGATGCGTCAATGGATTCAAGATCGCCCCGGTGTTATGCGCGGTGGTGAGTTTTTTTACGCGCACTTCGCCCGTGTCCTCGTCCACCTCGACTTCGGCCACCTGCGCCACCAGCGAAGCTTCCGGCCCGTCGGCCATGTTCATGTAGTGACCTTCGGCGGTCATCGGTTTGCCGTTGGCGCGGGCGATCTCGCCGTAGGTCATACGTCGTTCGGCCCGGCCATGGGTCACCCCGCCATCGTACAAAATCAGTTCGTCCTCAGTAGCGTTCATCACGCGCCCGGCTACCTTGAGAATTTCTTCACGCAACCGGCGCGCGCCGTCGAGTGCCGAGCTGCCGTGCACCCGCGTGCTGCTGCTGCCGCGCACACCGGTATCTTTGATGACTTGCGACGAGTCGAGCATCTCGACGTGGATGGAATCGAGCGGCACTTTCAGCTCCTCGCCGACGATCTGCCGCATCATGGTAAAAACCCCGGGGCCGGTATCGGTCACCGCGGATGAGAGGGTGATCACACCGTCTTCGTCGACTTTAACGCGCGCGTACGATTCGCCGCCCTTGGAAACCCAGTCCGCGATCGCGCAGCCGCGGCCGATGTTTTTCATCTTGCTTCGGCGAAAACCCGATTCATCCAGGGCTTTCATCAATGTCTCGGTCGCCTTGACGTGCGGGATGACCTCCCCCAGCGGCGAGGTGTCGCCGTCATGCATCAAATTCATGCGGCGATATTCAACGGGATCGATGCCCAATTGCCGCGCCACTAGATCGGCTTGGCTTTCGCAGGCGAACATCGCCTGCAGGTGGCCGGGGGCGCGCATGTAACCGCACGGCATCTTGTTGGTGTAAACGTATTTTTCTTCGACCAAACAATTGGGCACACGGTAAGGGCCCGGCGCGTCGTGGGCGCCGACGAGAAATCCTTGCGGCCGGTAGGCGCCATAGGCACCGCTGTCGAAGACAAACTGCACGTGCTGAGCAATCACGATGCCGTTTTTCTTCACGCCGGTCTTGACCTTGATCACCGCTCCATGGCGCGGATTGCCGGCGGTCAATTCCTCGGTGTAGTCAACGACCAGCTTGACCGGCCGGCCGCTTTTCTTCGCCAGAGCATAGCAAAGCGCGACGTCGTTGCCGTCGCCCTTGCCGCCAAAGTCGCCACCGACGTAACAGGGATGAATGATCAAGCTCGTTGGCGGAACCTGTAATGCATTGCCGACCTGATCGCGCATCCCGAACGGACTTTTGTTCGACGACCAGATTTCCGCCGTGCCGTCAGAGTTGACCCGCACGAGCGATGAATGCGGCTCGATATACGCCTGGTGCACGGCGGGGACCGTAAAAGTATTCTCGACGATCACGTCGGACTGGCGGAAACCTTCCTGCACTTCGCCCTTCTTCCAGGTGAGTTGGACAAACACGTTGCTCGGCGTCTCGATCTTGTGCAGCAATCCTTTGTATTCGGCGAGATTCGGATGGAGCAAAGGCGCTCCCGGTTCCATCGCGGCAAGCGGATCGGTGATAACCGGCAAGTCTTCGTACTCCACGTCGATCAAATCGACCGCCGCTTCCGCAATCGTTTCGCTCTCGGCTGCCACTGCGGCGATTTTTTCGCCGATGTAGCGCACCACGCCGTCGGCGAGGATCGGCATGTCGACGATCTTCTTGCCGATCTTGGCGCCGCCAAGATCGGCGCCGGTCAAGACGGCTTTGACTCCCGGTAGTGCGATCGCTTTGGAAGGATCGATTTTTTTGATTCGGCCGTGCGCGATAGGGCTGCGCAGCACCTTCGCCCAAAGCATATCCGGCAACCCGACGTCGACTGCGTATATGGCGCCTCCGCCGACTTTTTGCTCGCCTTCCACCCGCGGACTCGGAATACCGACGCTGCGCAGCTCGTTCATGTGAAATAACCTCGATGTTTTAGCGGACTACAATAAAACAAATCGCTACATTTTCTTCGCTAACTTTCTTACGTCGCTACATATTCTTACTTATTTTACCTTTTACTTGTTTTCAAATCACATCTATGATTTGTGGTAGTTACAACAAGCCAACATTCGTCGCAAGCAAATTTAAGGAGGATATATCTCGTGGACGACGTTAAGAGCCAGATGGAAGGTGTAACTCGCGTATACGTTGAACTGGACAACAAAATCTCCGACAAAGGCGGCGTGCAGAATCTGTTCGGCATGAACCGCAAGATTCGCCAAGCGCTGGAATCGATCAGCGAGCTCGACTCCATGCTCGCGGAAATTCATCGCGCAAAAGAAGGATTGACCCGGTTACAGGAAGACGTCGTTGAGATCAGGGTTCTAAAAGAAGTCCTGTCCTCACCGATGTCAAAACCAATCAACGGCCAAGCCCGACCGTAGACCCACACCAAGCAGCTCACATTCCGCGCGGTGGATTGTCCCAACGTTGGGAATTCGACTGCTTGGATTTGGCTGTGTCAAAATTAATCACGGCCTACATCCATCGGTAGGCGGGCAGCGCTTTGCCGTTAAAAAGCATGCGGTGAACGTTTTTATTTACGGCACCACTGCAAGCTGGAGGCGGCTGACCACTTCCCCCAACGAGCCCGCAACGATAACACTGCCATTTTCATAGGCGATCACCTGGTTTGAATACGGTGAGATCCGCGCGCCTGGGGTGAGTATTCCTGCCAAGTTGAGCGGATCCGCCGATGAAACAATCACGGGTCCCGGGCGCCCGTCAACGTGCCGTGACGCGCGCAACGCTTCCACGGCTTGCGGCAAGGCAAACTGCTCGCCGACAAACCCATCGATGAAGCGTCCGCCGCGGCTTTCACCGCGCGCTTCCAGGCGCCGATAGACGCTCAGCAAATTGCGCCACGGCGGCATGATCACTTCTCGCGCGATTAAATCGCGAAAGACGACTCCGTAACGCTGCAGCAGTTGCCTCGCTCGCCGCTCCAAAATCATGTCGCTGCTCACCCGCTCATCTGCCGGCCCGTTTCGCCACAGCGACCACCGGCCCACTGGCATGAGTCGTTCTGGACTCTTGCCTCCCGAGATGACCCGAAGACTTCGCCGCGCAACTCGTTTGTGATCCGGCGTCAATAGGACTCTCAGCCCGGCGATGCCATCCCCGGTCGCAAGCCCATGCGCGACCAATTGCCACAGGGCTTGTTCTACTTTGACCTTCAATAGACCGGTGCCGCGGGCGATGTCGTCGAGAAAGGAAGCGCCATGCCGATCGAGATATCGGGCTACTTCCACAGCCATCGGCGATAGCGTTTTGATTTCACTAAAACCCAGCGCCGCCGGTTCCAGAAAAAAATCAAGATGTTCGCGCAGCAGAAATGAGATCGGCGCGTTTCGTCCCGGCGCGAGTAACCGCCGAGAGCGTCCCGTCGCGGCGGGAGGACGGGAAGGTTCCTCCAAAGTGACGGCACCCTTTTGTAGCCGCCCCCACGCGATGACGCCGCCAAGACAGAGCTGCTCGAGATCGGTGGGGTCGTAGTGTTCGATTCGCGCCGGCAAAACATGCTGTTCCCAGGCAGGCGCGGGCAATTCGAGTCCTTGCAACTGTTCTATCACGCGGAGTATCCCGTCCCGTCCGTGCAATTGTGTTGCCGGTGAGACATGCTGCCATGCGAGCAGAAATCTCATAAACTCGACCGCCGACACCGGCTCGATTTCCTTGCGCATGCGCCCAAGGGTCAAGCGATGAATCCGCGCCAAGAGAACTCTATCGCACCACTCCACCTCGCGGGCCGAGGCGCCAGAAGGAGTGAATTCGCCGCGCATCGCTACCCCGGCGCTTTCCAAAGCAATCAATGCCGCCTCAATCTTGCTGTATGGAAGCCCCAAGCGCGCGGCGAGATCGGTCACGGTGACCGGACCGCTAACCTCAAGCCATCCCTGGACAATCTTGCGAAACGCATCTTCCGCAGACGCAATTGTTTCACTAAAGCCGAGGGGCAGCTCCACCGGTGGATCAAGCGAGACATCGGCGATCACGACGCGGATTAGATCGCTGTGCTCCGCGGCAACGTAGGCGCGTCGGCCGACATTTTCGTCGTGCCAAGCGGCCACGCTGGCCCGGCCGTTCTTAATTAATTCTTCAGCCAGCGGTTGCCAGTCCGAACGAAAATCCACCGGCAACAAACAGATGCCGAGCAACAGATCGTGTAGCTCGTCGGCGTTACGCACTTCGGGCCAAGCCTGCCTGCGCACTTCGTCGATCGCGGCTTGATCGAGCCGGCCGAACTCGCGTCCTAACCAGGGATCGACGCGGCGCAGTGAAACCGCCCGCGCGCGCCGTTCTTCCAGCGGCGCGTCATCCAAAAAAGCGTACGGATTGGCGTTGAGAATTTCATGCGCCATGGGCGACGGCGCGGGAGTGTCGATGGCGAGAGTTTCGATGGCGCCGCTCTCGATCCGAGACAGAATCGCGGCCAAGCCGTCCATGTCCATAGCTTCATGCAAACAATCACTGACGGTTTCTTTGACGAGCGGATGATCGGGAAGCTCCACCGGGCCGCTGCGATTATCCTGGCACATCACTTGTTCGGGAAACACCGCCGCCAGAAGGTCTTCGGCACGCATGCGCTGCAATGCCACGGGAATCTTGCGGCCGCCGCTATGGCGCCGCACCGCCAGGGCGCGGGTCGCGTTCCAGCGCCAGCGGTTGGTAAACATCGGCGAAACGAGCGCGGCCTGAGTCAAATTGTATTCGAGAATCGCCGGTTTCAACATCGAAAAGACGTCGCTCAGGGGAAACGAATGCTGTTCGACCAGAGAAATGCAAATGCCGTCATCGGTCGCCGCCGCCTGCAGCTCGCGGTCGAAGCTCACGCAAAAACGCTTGCGCAGCGCCAAGCCCCAGGCGCGGTTGATGCGTCCACCCCAAGGTGAATGGAGAATCAACTGCATGCCGCCGGCCTCGTCGAAGAACCGCTCGGCGATGATTTTTTCCTGTGACGGCACCGTGCCGAGCGTCGCCACGGTGTCGGCGACGTAATTGACGATTTGCTCGGCGGCGCTCAGCGGCATGGAAACCCCTTCGATCAGCCATTGCGCCGCTCCGGCTCGGTCCCTCAACTTAGCCGCGACAGCCTCGCGCAAATCGGCAACCGCTTTGGATAATTCCAGTGTCCGGCCCGGAGCTTCGCCCATCCAGAACGGAATCGTCGGCGGCAGCCCTTGAGCGTCTTCAACATGAACTTTGCCCGAACCGACGCGGCGGATACGCCAGGAGCGGTTACCGAGCAGAAAAATATCGCCCCCGAGACTTTCTATCGCGAAGTCTTCGTGCACCTTGCCGACGAAGGTTTCACTGGGAAACTCGATGACATCGTAGTCAGCGGTATCGGGAATCGCGCCGCCGTTGGTGATCGCGGTCAAGCGCGCACCGCGGCGCGCCCGCAGCATGCCGTGAATCCGATCGCGATGAAGATAGGCGCTTCTGCGGCTGCGCCGGGTTTCGACCCCTTCGCTGAGCATTTCGAGCAACTGCCCGTAGTCTTCCCGCGTGAGATCTCTGTATGGGTAAGCGGAACGAACGAGTTGCCATAACGCCTCTTCCGAAATGCCGTCTTGGTCACAGCCTCGCTTCTTGCCGGCGCCTTTTTCCGAAGGCGTCACGCTCGCCACCGTCGCTACCATTTGCTGTGCCAAGACGTCGAGCGGATTTCTAACTACGGTCAACTTATCCAATTCGCCTTGGCGCACGGCGCGAATCGCCGCCACCGATTGCAAAAGATCGTCGCGCGTCAACGGATAGAGAATGCCTTTGGGAATGGCGCCGAGCCAGTGGCCCGACCTGCCGACGCGCTGCAGCAATACCGCCAAATTGCGCGGCGATCCGATGTGACAGACGACGTCGACGTGGCCGATGTCGATGCCGAGCTCGAGCGAGGCGGTAGCCACGACAACGGGAAATTGACCGGACTTGAGCTTTTCTTCGACCTCTAGACGCGTCTTCCGCGATAGGCTGCCGTGGTGCGCGCCGACTTTGCCCTCGCCGAGCCGTTCGGTCAACTGGTGCGCCACACGCTCGACCAAGCGGCGCGTGTTGACGAAAATCAAGCTCGTGCGGTGCCCTCGAATTTGCTCGACGAGCTTGTCATAGACCGCCGTCCAAATATCTTGGCGAATGATCGGGCCAAGCTCGTCATCGGGAACTTCGATGCGCAACTCCATCTCGCGCTGATGCCCGACGTCGACGACGGCGCAATCGGGGGCACCGTCCGAAGAGATATTGCACGTGCCGACAAGGAGACGCGCTATCTCTTCGATCGGCTTCTGTGTTGCGCTCAAGCCGATCCGTTGCATTGGACGTCCCGACAGTGCATCGAGCCGTTCCAGCGAAAGCGCGAGATGCGCTCCTCGCTTGTCTTGCGCGATGGCGTGAATCTCATCGACGATCAGCGTGTCGGCGCTTTTCAGGAAATCGCGGCTGCGCGCCGCCGTCAGCAGGATATACAGCGATTCCGGCGTGGTGATCAGAATGTGCGGTGGCCGGCGCACCATCGATTGGCGTTCGTGTGCCGGCGTATCGCCGGATCGAACAGCCACTCGAATGGTCGGCAGGAGAATACCTTCACGTCCGGCGAGCTGATAAATTTCCGCCAGCGGTCCTTGCAGATTCTTGGCGATGTCGTTGCCGAGCGCTTTGAGCGGCGAAACGTACACCACGCTGGTTTGCTCATCGAGTCCGCCTTCCAGCGCGCGTTTAATCAACCGGTCGATCGACCAGAGAAACGCCGCAAGCGTTTTGCCCGACCCGGTTGGAGCCGCGATCAGCGTCGATTTGCCGGCGGCGATAGACACCCAGCCTTGCGCCTGGGCCGGCGTCGGACCTTGAAAGCGCTCAGCAAACCAGCGCTGAACCAAAGGGTGGAAAGGTGGTTTCAAAAACGTTGCTCCGATGAAGATGCAGGGGAGAAACCAGCCTAAGAAGAATCTTACAACAGGTCAATAGAGAAGCAGGACACAACCGTCAATCCGAGGGCGTAACTCCCGCCGGTTGTGCGCCTTGAGATCAAATTGCCAATCGCGGATCCCAGCCTACGCCTACACGGATTTCATTTTTGCCGGCTGTTCCTGGTTTGCTGCGCGGCGAGACCTCCGCGTTGGAAAACGCGACTTCTGGGCCCTTGCGATCTCGTGCGAGAGGCACGCGGCGAAAATCGCCGGACGCTATTTGGCGGATTTGGTCTCGGCTTTTGCGGGAGCTTTTGTTTCCGGCATTTTGGTTTCTGGCGCCTTTGCTTCAGGGGCAAAGCCGATGCCACGCTTTTGCAGCTCTTCCATCACCATCCTTGCACCGGCATGACCTTGGTCCGCAAGCTGGCTCGTCTTTGTCACGAGGGTTTTAAATTGCACCTGGACTTTTTGCGCTTCCTGCATCGCCGCCTCTTGATTGCTCTTGACCGCTGTCAGATTGCTTCGGTCGCTTGCCAGTTGCAACGTTTGAAATCCGAAGTAGAGGGTCAAGGCCAGAAGAGTGATGATGAACGGCAAATTCGAAGCGGTTTTTTCTCCGCCAACCGCATCCTGACTCCGATCCTCCGCCGCGACGTTTTCGTTTTCGTCAGCCATGCGACCTCACTTTTTCGCTGGCGCGTTCTCTGGCGCGTTGCCGAGATTGACGCCGCTCTCGGCCAGGATTTTTTTCAATTGCTCATCATTCGTTTTCATGGCCAAACTCGCGAGCACCGTGACCAGCTGGCGGTTGAGAGTTTCGAGTTGCATGGTCTGGGCAATTTCCTGCTGGCGCTCGCTCACTTCCGCTTGAATCGACTGGTTGCCGAGCGAGATTACGATATTGACGACGACCAAGACGAGAATCAGCGCCGACCAGAGGGTCAAGAAAATTTTGGCCTTCTTATTCATGGATTGATGTCCGCCTGCGATGGCTGCTTGTTGTAAGATCGCGTTATGGCCGCCTAAAAGCACTGTCCTTTCTTGTTACAGTGCTGGAATCATCGAGCCGCTTGTGAGCGACACGCCGGCCCCGAAACGTCATCGAGGAATGGTCGCTCGCTTACCGTTCACCTGTGAGGGATCGATCAAGCGACGAAAGTCGCAAGGCCGTCGCAAGCCATCGTGCGCGTTGCCGCACTCATTCATTGGATCAAAGGGATTCCCAAAACCGGCAATCTAGTAAATAATGCTGCCCAACCGCTCCCAACGTATCCAGCGGTCGCTGCCATCCCATGACCAATAAATCAAAAAAGCTTTGCCGCGCACCTCTTCGAGATTGACAAAGCCCCAAAAACGGCTGTCGTAGCTGCGGTCCCGGTTATCGCCCATAACAAAGATGTGGTTCTGCGGCACCACTTTAGGCCCGTAATCGTCGCCGCTTCCCGCCGCACCCGCTTGGGGATCATAGCCGGCAAAGTGGGCGTGTGGATCTTCGACCTGCTTGCCGTTGATAAAAACCTTCTTGGCACGAATTTCCACCGTATCCCCGGCAACACCGATCACCCGCTTGATAAAATCTTTCGAGCGGTCTTCCGGATAAATAAAAACGACCACGTCGCTCCGCTGCGGCGTCGAGTATTGCACCAGATAACGTTCTAAAAACGGTATCCGCAAACCATAGGAAAGTTTGTTGACTAAAATATGATCGCCGATTTCCAAAGTCGGAATCATCGAGCCCGATGGAATCTTGAACGCCTGCACGATAAACGTCCGAATAAATAGCGCCAAAACCAGCGCCATGATGATCGCTTCCGCGTATTCGCGGAAGGTCGACTTTGCCTTCACCGTTGCGGGGTCGTCCATGATTGATTGTTCTTTCACCTTATTCACCTTTTCTGAAGCCATTCGCAACCCCGCCGTCAAACTTTGAGCGCCGCAAGAAAAGCTTCTTGAGGAATTTCCACTTTACCGACTTGTTTCATACGCTTTTTACCTTCCTTCTGGCGTTCGAGTAGTTTTCGCTTGCGCGTGATGTCGCCGCCGTAGCATTTCGCCGTCACGTTTTTACGCAGCGCTTTCACCACCTCGCGCGAAATGATCCGGCTGCCGATGGCCGCCTGGATAACGACTTCGAAGAGTTGGCGCGGGATCAGCTCGCGCATTTTCTGGACTAAGTCGCGGCCGCGATAATAAGATTTCTCGCGGTGCACGATCATCGACATGGCATCGACGACATCGCCGTTGATGCGCACGTCGAGTTTCACCAGGTTGGCCTCGCGATATCCGGCTAACTCATAATCCATCGACGCATAGCCGCGGCTCACCGATTTGAGCCTATCATAGAAATCTACGACAATTTCATTCAAAGGCAACTCATAGACCAGCACCGCCCGCTTCGGGCCCACGTAGCGGATCTCTTTCTGTGTGCCGCGTTTTTCCTCGCAGATCTTAAGAACACCGCCAAGAAATTCCTGCGGCACATGCAGCGTCGCTTGGATGACGGGCTCTTCGATCCGATCGATTTCCGATTCGTCGGGCAGCTTGATCGGATTGTCAATCATGAGCGTTGCCCCGGCCGTCGTGATCACCCGGTAAACCACGGTCGCGGCGGTAGTGATCAGACTCAGGCCAAACTCGCGCTCGAGCCGTTCCCGCACGATGTCCATGTGCAGCAGGCCGAGAAAACCGCAGCGAAAGCCGAAACCGAGCGCCTGGGAGGTTTCCGGCTCGTAGGTGAAAGACGAATCGTTGAGCCGCAGCTTTTCCAGCGCGTCGCGCAAAGCCTGGTACTGCCCCGAGTCCGTCGGATAAAGGCCGCTGAAAACCATCGGCTTCAGCGGTTTGAATCCCGGCAGCGGTGCGCTTGCCGGCCGCTCGTCGGTGGTTATTGTGTCGCCAATTTGGGTTTCAGCGACTTCTTTGATACCGGCCATA
>Ga0193707_1000949_pt1 | contig 10491 bp, 8 predicted proteins | sample U3c2metaG_FD_143043 | JGI IMG/M metagenome (GOLD analysis project Ga0193707, IMG submission 143043) | Soil microbial communities from a riparian zone of the East river system, Colorado, United States - U3c2 | ecosystem: Environmental > Terrestrial > Soil > Riparian zone | place: USA: East River...
GCGTGGCTGAAGTCCTTCGACGCGAGCCGGGGCCGCGGCAACCAGGTCGTCCTGCTCCCGTACGGCGATCCGGACATCGCGGGCCTGCTGGACGCGGGTGGTGACACGCTGAAGAACCTGATCTGGGACGCGCGGAAGGCCACCGAGGAGTACCTCCTGCCGCCCGGCTTCACCAACGGTCTCTGGCTGGAGGGCGGCGCCGCCGCCAGCCGGTATCTCGCGACCGCCTCCCAGGGCTTCCCGGGTGCTACCGACCGCGACCTGAACCTGGTCACCAGCGCCTCCTGGCCGGCCGCCGAGCGTCCCGCACTGACAGCTGCCTCTCCGGTGTACAACGTCCTGACGCCGGAAGGCCCGCGGGACTCCGTCCGCACCGTGGTGGCCGACGCGGCGCTGACGTCCGGTGGACCGGACCCGGACACCGGCGAGAGCGCGATCGAGGTCCGGCAGCGGTTCGCGGCCGAGACCGCGCTGATCGCCGCCAGTGGCAAGGGCACCGCTTCGGTGGTCGCCGTACCGCGGCGTGGCTGGGACTCCAGTGGTCGCGCGACCGCCGCCCTGGCCGCTGACCTGTCGCTGCCGTGGATCAACCCCAGCAGCGTCGACCAGGTCGTGGCCGCGACGCCGAAACCATCGGCCATCAAGGCGCCGGCCGCGCCGCGGTCCAACGCGATCATGACCCCCGACCAGCTGGACGGTGTCAAGCAGCTCGACCAGGCCATCACCACGTTCAAGGACCTGCTGACCAACCCCGCCGAGGACCTGCCGGAGGCCATGCCGCAGGCGCTGCTCCGGGCGGCGTCGACGAGCTGGCGCGGATTCCCGGCCGAGGCCCAGCGCTTCGCCGCGGTCGAGCTCGGCTCGGTGAACCTGCAACTGGGCAAGGTGCACCTGGTCAACAACGTGGTGAACGGCCAGCGCAAGGAGATCAAGGTCAACCTGGCCGGCAGCAAGGGGACCTTCCCGCTGACCATCACGAACGACACCGACTGGTCCGTCCGGGTCGGCATCGTGGTCTCGCCGTCGAACCGGACCGACCTGCGGATCGAAGCGCAGCAGACCAGGATCCTGGCTCCGGGGCAGAAGTTCACCCCCCGGATCAACGCGAGCGCCGAGCAGAACGGCCTGATCCGGGCCGGCGCCCAGGTGATCACCGCCTCCGGCCGCCCGGTCGGCAAGTCCCAGGAACTGCTGATCCAGGCCAGCCAGTACGGCAGCGTCGGCTGGATCCTGGTCGGCGCGGCCTGCGCACTGCTCTTCGGTACGTCGTTCGTCCGGATCTACCGGCGGGTCCGCACCGAACGCCGACACCCGTCCTCAGCTCCGTCGTCGGAGACGCCCGACGAGCCGGCCACCCCGGACGCACTGCATCCCGAGCCACTGGACCCACCGTCCGCCGACACTCCAGCCGGCGAGTCCCTGAAAGAAGGAGTCGGTTCGAAGGATGGCTGACCGCACCCTGCGCTCCGCGGCGGTGATGGCAGCCGGAACGGTGCTGTCCCGCCTGCTCGGATTCGTCCGGATCGCTCTGCTCGCGGCCGCCATCGGCACCGCGCTGCGCGGCGACATCTTCACCGCCGCGAACACGATCCCGAACAGCCTGTACATCCTGCTGGCCGGTGGTGTGTTCAACACCGTGCTCGTCCCGCAGCTGGTCCGGGCGATCAAGAACCACGAGGACGGCGGTCAGGACTTCACCAACCGGCTGCTCACCTTCGGTTTCGTCGTACTGGCTGTGGTCACGGTCGCGTGCGTGCTGCTGGCGCCGGCGATCGCGGAGCTGTACCTGCCGAAGGAGCTTCACGACCCGTCCCGGGCGTCCGAGCGGGCGTCGATGGTGATGTTCGTCCGGCTCTGCCTGCCGCAGATCTTCTTCTACGGCGCGTTCGTCCTGGTCGGCCAGGTGCTGAACGCGCGGCGCCGGTTCGGCCCGATGATGTGGGCGCCGATCGCGAACAACATCGTCGCGTGCGCGTCGATCGTGACCTTCCTGTTCGTCTACCGGGCCGGCGATACCCCTCCCACCTTCAGCCACGGCGAGGAGTTGCTGCTCGGACTCGGGCACACCATCGGCATCGCCGTACAGCTGCTGGTGCTGCTGCCGTACCTGAAAGCCAGCGGGCACACGTACCGGCCGAGGTTCGGTCTGCGCGGTACCGGCCTAGGTCACACTGCCCGATTGGGCATCTGGACTGTGCTGTTCGTCGCGGTGAACCAGGTGACGCTGGTCGTCGTCACGCAGCTCGCCATCGCCGGAAGCGCCTCCGGCGACTCGGGTGCGAAGGCCGGTCTGTTCGCGTACAGCACCGCGATGCTGATCATCCTGGTGCCGCACGGCATCGTCACGGTGTCCCTGGCGACCGCCGCGCTGCCGCAGATGTCGGCGCTCGCGGCCGACGGCAACGTGACCGAGGTGGCCCGGCTGTCCGCCCGGTCGATCCGGCAGACGCTGGCGATCGTCGTCCCGGCGGCGGCCGCGATGATCGCGTTCGCCTACCCGATCGTGACCGTGATCGCCGGCTACGGCTCCGGGAAGAACAACCTGACGCTGATGTCGTACACGCTGATGACGCTGGCGCTGGGGATCGTCCCGTTCACCGTGCAGTACTTCCAGCTGCGCACCTTCTACGCCTTCGAGGACACGCGTACGCCGTTCTTCCTGCAGTGCGTGATCGCGGCGACGAACATCGTGGCGGCCGTGGTCGGGGTCCGGGTGCTGCTGGACGCGGCCCACCTACGGTTCAGCGGTGTCGTCCTGGGTGGGGCGTACGCGCTCGCCTACCTGGTCGCCGTCCTGATGTCCCGGTCGGTGCTGCGGCGGAAGGTGCCGCACGTGAACGGCGCCGGCATCGGGTTCCCGCTGCTCGCGATGGTGATCGCCGCCGTGCTCGGCGTCGCCGGCGGCCGCGCCGTCCTCTGGCTGGTCGACCAGGTGATCGACTGGTCCGGACCGCTCGGCGCTCTGTTCCAGCTCGTCGTCGCGGCCATCGTGATGCTGCCGGTGTACGCCGCGGTGGCGCGGGTACTGCGTATCCACGAAGTGAACGACGTGGTGGCCGTGGTCACATCGAAACTGCCCGGCCGCCGCTGAACCGAGCCGCTTGTGCATTCGTGCACCACGTGTCCGGTCAGGGGGGTGGCGGCCCTTGTGCACTCGTGCACACCTAGCTGACGGAACAGGGCACTAGCATGGGGGCTGCGATCGGGTCGCCAGCTGATCGCACCGGGCTCCCGCCGACCGGGTCCGGGGTGGCAGACGCAGGCCGACCAGTGCATCGAGGAGGGCGAGAGACACCGTGTCGAACCAGACCGTCAGTCCTGGTGCCCTGCTCGCCGGCCGCTACCGGATCGCCGAGTTACTCGCGGAGATCGACGGTGCGCGGGTGTGGCGGGCAGTGGACGAGGTGCTCAGCCGGGCCGTCGTCGTGGATGTCCTGCCGGTCGGCGATCCACGGACCAACCTGCTCTTCGACGCCGCCCGGCGGGCCGCCGCGGCCGCCGATCCCCGCTTCCTCCGCGTGCTCGACTGCGACATGCACGACGGCGTCACGTACTGCGTCCGCGAGTGGGCCGGCGGCCGGCCCCTCGAGCGGATGCTCGGCACCGGCCCGCTGACCGGACAGCAGGCGGGCTGGCTGGCCCGTGAGGTCTCCGAGGCTCTCGAGAACCTGCACCGCACCGGTCACGCGCACGGATCCATCAGCCCGTCGACCGTCGTGGTCACGGACGCGGGTGCGATCAAGGTCGTCGGCCTCGCCACCGAGGCGGCGCTGCGGTCGTCCGGCCCGGGTTCGCCCGAGCAGGACGTGCACGCGCTCGGTGAACTGCTCTTCGCCTCGCTCACCGGTCGCTGGCCCGGCCCGGCACCGGCCTGGAGTCTGCAGCCCGCGCCCGTCGAGCACGGCCGGCTGCTCAGTCCTCGCCAGGTGCGGGCCGGCGTACCGCGCTCGCTGGACGACATCTGTGACCGGCTGCTGAGCGACCCGCCGCGGCACCACGCCCCGCCGATCACCAGCGCCGCCGGTCTGTCCGCGGCCCTGTCGGGAGTCGTCGGCAGCTCGCACGAGCCGCCGAACCAGATGGACGAGACCGTCCAGGTCGCCCGGCAGAACGGGAGCATCGACGACGCCACCCAGGTGGTTCCGCAGACGCCGCCGCCGGCGCTCGACCCGACACCACCGGCCTACGAGTCGGCGTACCAGTCGGACAACGGCCACCAGCAGCAGCCGGCGTACGCGACCGCCGCCGAGACCCGGCCGGTCCGGCGCCAGCCGCCGCCGTCGAACGGGAACGGCCGGCGCCGCGCCGACGAGCCGAAGCGGAAGGGCTCGTGGGGTGGCCGGATCCTGATCCTGCTCGCCGTGCTGGCGCTGCTGTCCGTGGTCGCGATGGCGCAGTTCCTGCTCAAGGGTGCGATGAACAACGACCAGGGCAGCGACTCCGGCGACAAGAAGAGCAACCCGCCACAGACCAGCACGACGCCGTCGGAGACCGGCGGGCCGGCCAAGATCGTCGGCGGCCAGGACTTCGACCCGAAGCCGGGCGGCAACGGCGAAGAGCACCACAAGGACGTTCCGAACACGTACGACGGCAAGGCCAGCACGACCTGGACCACGCAGTCGTACAAGAACAAGCCCAACCTCGGCGGCCAGAAGCCAGGCGTCGGCATCATCTACAACCTGGGTGCCCCGACCGCGGTGTCCAAGGTGCTGGTCGCACTGAAGGGTGACGGCACCAGCCTGCAACTGATGGTCCCGAAGGACGGCACCAGCACGTCACCGACCGCGGTCAGCGGCTGGAAGCCTGTCGCCAACCAGGAGGAGCAACCCGAGGGTACGGTGACACTCTCGCCGTCGGCCCCGATCGAGACGCAGTACGTGCTGGTCTGGCTGACCAAGCTGCCCAAGGCAGGCAGCGGCTACCGAGGCGAGATCTCGGAGGTCACAATCCAGAAATGACGGCTCACCTGGACTCGGGCCCCACTCCACCGCCCCGGTCAGACGTCCCTCGGATCGGCGCGGCCGAGCCCGTCCAGCCTGCCGCGCAGGGTGGGCCGGCGAGCTACGACCAGCTGGACGACCACGAGCTGCTCCGGCTGCACGTGGCCGGCAACCCGGACTCGTTCGGGTATCTGGTCAAGCGGCACCGGGACCGGATGTGGGCTGTCGCGATCCGCACCCTCGGCGAGCCCGAGGAGGCCGCGGACGCGCTCCAGGAGGCGTTCATCTCGGCGTTCCGCCGGGCCGACTCGTTCCGCGGTGACGCGAAGGTGACCACCTGGCTGCACCGGATCGTGGTGAACGCGTGTCTGGACCGGATCCGCCGGCGCCAGGTGCGGGCCGCCGACCCGCTGCCGGAGGACGAGGACCGCGCGGCCGAGCTGGCCGGACCGGCCGAGGACGACCCGGCCGAGGTCCGCGAGCGCCGCCTCGACGTCCTGAACGCGCTCAAGCAGATCAACGTCGACCAGCGCAGTGCTCTCGTCCTGGTCGACATGGAGGGCTACTCGATCGAGGAAGCAGCCGCGATCCTCGGCTGCGCCGCCGGTACGGTGAAGTCGCGGTGTGCCCGGGGCCGGGCCCGGCTGCTGCCGCTGCTCAAGCACTGGCAGACGACCCGGGCCGGCTCGGACGATTCCGGCGTACCGGAGAAATCCGCCGCCGAATCGGTGGGAACCGAATGAGTGGGGCGGCCGTCGAAGCGAAGTCGCCGAGTCCTGGACCGGCGCGTAACCTCCATGCCTCGACCCGGAGCACTCCGATGACCACACCGCGTTCCTCCCATGAGGGGGCGAGTTCCCGATGACCGATTCCGGTCTGCCGACCAGTGAGCACCTCGAGCACCTGGACACGGACACCATCGCCGACCTGATCGAGAATCTCCTGCCCGCACCCGAGGCCCACAGTGCTCGTGAGCATGTGAAGGCCTGTCCGGACTGCCAGCAGACGTACGACGCCCTCGTGCAGCTGTCCGAGGACCTCGCCGACGAGGGCCGGGCGGACATCCCGATGCCGATCGACGTCGCCGAGCACCTGGACGCTGTCATCGTCTCGGAGTCCGTGCTGCGCGCCTCGACCGTCGGCGTGCACTCGCTGGCCCGGATCCGTGAGGAGCCCGGCCGGCACCTGCCCAAGCTGCTGGGTGCCGCCGCGGCTGTCGTCCTGGTGGCGGCGATCGGCGTCGGCGTGGTGATCAGCACCAAGGACCAGGCCGGTGAGGGCACGGCCAGCACGGACCCGACCCGCCTGCCGAGCGGTGTACCGGCGATGACCACGAACGACATCGGCCCGGACGCCCAGCGCTGGCTGGAGGGCACCAAGGACCCGGTGCTGCACGGCTCGGACGCCGAGATGGCCTGCGCCCGCACCTTCGCCGCCGGCCGGCCGAACCCGCAGCTCCGGCTGGTCCAGCCCGCCAAGATCGACGGCAGGCGCGCCGTCCTGATCGGCCTGCAGGGTGGATCACCCCGCGACATCCAGCTCTTCGCGGTCACCGGATGTAGCGAATCGGACGGCGTCGCCAGTCCGTTCTACGACACCACGGTGACACTGCGCAATCGCTGACACCGCGATTGCTGTTGCGCGGCCCGGCGGTGGGTACCGTATTGATACAGTCCCACCCCACCGCCCCTGTCAGGGGAATGGTCGGCCTCTAGGATCCGTTGAGTACGACGTAACAGTCTCGACGACACGAGGAACGCCTGCATGAGCGAGTCCACAGTTCGCAATGTCATCATCGTCGGCTCCGGTCCCGCCGGTTACACGGCCGCCGTGTATGCCGCCCGCGCCCGCCTGGAGCCGCTCGTGTTCGAGGGCTCGGTGACCGCGGGTGGCGCGCTGATGAACACCACCGAGGTCGAGAACTTCCCCGGTTTCTCCGAGGGCATCATGGGCCCCGCGCTGATGGACGAGATGCGCACCCAGGCCGAGCGCTTCGGCGCCGAGCTGGTGCCGGACGACATCGTCGCGGTGGACCTGACCGGTGACATCAAGGTGGTCACCGACTCCGCGGGCACCCAGCACAAGGCCAAGGCCGTGATCCTGGCGATGGGCTCCGGCTACCGCAAGCTCGGTCTGACGGACGAGGACCGGATGTCCGGCCACGGCGTGTCCTGGTGTGCGACCTGCGACGGCTTTTTCTTCCGCGAGCACGAGATCGCCGTCGTCGGCGGTGGCGACTCCGCGATCGAGGAGGCCACCTTCCTGACCCGGTTCGCGAAGAAGGTCGTGCTGGTCCACCGCCGCGGCGAGCTGCGCGCCTCGAAGATCATGGCCGATCGCGCGTTCTCGAACGACAAGATCGAGTTCGCCTGGAACTCCGAGGTCGCCACGATCCAGGGCGAGGACAAGCTGACCGGCGTCACCCTGCGGGACACCGTGACCGGTGAGACCCGGGAGCTGCCGGTGACCGGCCTGTTCATCGCGATCGGGCACGACCCGCGCTCGGAGCTGGTGAAGGGTCAGGTGCGCCTGGACGAGGAGGGCTACGTCCTCGTCCAGGAAGGCACCACCGAGACCAACCTGCCGGGCGTATTCGCCGCCGGCGACCTGGTGGACCACACCTACCGGCAGGCGATCACCGCGGCCGGCACGGGCTGCGCCGCGGCGCTGGACGCCGAGCGCTTCCTGGCCACCCTCGAGGACGCCGCCACCGCGGCCGCTGCCGCGGCCACCGAGCCTGTCTCCGTCTGAACCTCACAACCACTGAAGGAGTTACGCCCGTGGGCGAGAAGATGAATGCCGTCACCGACGCCGAGTTCGACCAGACCGTACTGAAGAGCGACAAGCCGGTGCTGGTCGACTTCTGGGCCGAGTGGTGCGGACCGTGCCGCCAGGTCTCCCCGATCCTGGAGGAGCTGGCGCAGGACCACGGCGACAAACTGACGTTCCTGAAGATGAACGTGGACGAGAACCCGGTCACCCCGAGCAACTACCGCGTCACCGGTATCCCTACCATCAACGTCTACGTGAACGGTGAGCTGGCCAAGTCCATCGTCGGCGCGAAGCCGAAGGCAGCGCTGCTGAAGGAGTTGGCCGCCTTCACCGAGTGACAGAGCACCGCCTGATCGAGGACCCCCCGTCCGCCACGGCAAGGAGCAGTCCATGGCAGTATCACGGCTTGGCCCGCACGGCGTGTACCGGATCGGCGACAGCGGTGAGGCGGTCGCCGAGATCGTCGGCAAGCTCCAGCGGCTCGGGCTGCTGGCCGGCGGTCACGACGTCTACGACGAGGCGACGGCGCACGCCGTCCGGGGGTTCCAGCAGCAACGCGGACTGATGATCGACGGAATCGTCGGCCCGCAGACGTATCGGGCGATCGACGACGCACGCTGGCGGCTGGGTGACCGGCTGCTGACGTACGTCGTCTCGCACCCGCTGACCGGTGACGACGTCCTGGCGCTACAGGCGAAGCTGCAGGACCTCGGGTTCGCGGTCGCCCGGATCGACGGGATCTTCGCGGCGGACACCCAGCGCGCGGTGACCGAGTTCCAGCGGAACATGGGCGTCCCGGCCGACGGCACCTGTGGTCCGTCGACGTTCAAGGCACTGCAGCGGATCCGGCCGATGGCGACCGGTGGCCGGCCGGATGCCCTCCGCGCCTCGGAGGCCGTTCGCGCCGCCGGACCGCGGTTGTCCGGCAAGACCGTGGTGATCGACCCGGGCCACGGTGGCTTCGACTACGGCCGGGAGGGCTTCGGCCTGCGCGAGTCCGACGTCGCGTACGACCTGGCCGCCCGGATCGAGGGTCGCCTGGGTGCGACCGGCGTACGGGCGTATCTGTCGCGTGGGCGCGATCAGGGGCCGGACGAGCTGGCGCGGGCCGCGTTCGCGAACGAGACGGACGCGAATCTGTGTGTCTCCCTGCACACCGACGGGTCGATGAACCCGGAGGCCCAGGGCGTCGCGACGTACTACTACGGCAACGATCTGCACGGCGCCTCGTCGAGCGTCGGCGAGCAGTTCGCCGGTCTCGTGCAGCGCGAGATCGTCGCCCGCACGGACCTGCTGAACTGCCGCACCCACGCCAAGACCTGGGACCTGCTGCGCCGGACGAAGATGCCCGCGGTCCGGCTGGAGATCGGCTACGTCACCAACCCGCACGACTCCGCCCGGCTGGCCGACCCGGCCTTCCGGGACGTGATCGCGGAAGCCATCGTGGTCGCCATCCAACGCGTGTACCTGCCGCCGGAGCAGGACGCCGCCACCGGCATGCTCCGCTTCGGCCAGCTCACCGTCTGAGTACGCCGGAGTTCCGACGTACCGCAATCCGCCTGGCGGCAACGGCACCACGCCTTCAGCAACAATCTCGTCGCCGTGCCGCCGAGCCAACCAGAACCGTCGCGGCAACGTCCAGTCGGCGTCGAGCATCTCCGCGCTCATGGCACCAACGTCCACAGTCGCTCGGCAGGCAACTCCCTTGCCGGCATCGCCCACTCGGGCAGTGGATCGATCGTTACCCGCAGTCCGGCATACCTGCGCCCTATCGCCGAGGCATACCGTTCCGCGGCAACTGGGTCCGACGCGCAATAGGAACCGACCAGCGTGTCCGTCCCGAGACCGCCGCCGGCAAGGAACCAGACCCTGACCCATCGCGTTGAGGTGCCCGTCACCAGTTGGCCTTTCTGCTTGCAGACGATTCGGCGGGACCTGCACCCCGCCTGAGCGGTATTGAAGCCGTCAGGCCAGCCAACGCGACCTGAGTGGTTCTATGCACTTGAAGGACGAATTGGATCGTCCAAAGGTAGCCATATTCGCTCGTGCGTTGACTAGACCTGCCAGAACCATGAATACTGTGATCCTCGGACAACGAAAGGAAGCCGCCCGATGGCCACACCGAAACTCAGGGTTGCTCAGGCATGATTCGCCGCCGGGGCCGACCTGCCCGGCCTTCTACGACGCCAGCGAGGGGCATCTGGCCGTCGTCGGCAAGATCATCACCGACCCGGCCGTGCTCGCACAGATGGAGATCGCTGATGACGAGATGGCCGTGATGATCCCCGACAGCCTGGCCCCGGAGGTCAAGGATGCTTGACCTGGACCAGGTCGGCGACTACATCGACGCTCACTTCACCCGAACGGCATTCCGGCTGGAGGCACTCGACGCGTACGATACCGACGGCGGAGACCTGGCACGCTACCTCAGCGGCAAGGACGAGCTCAACGCCGACTACAAATCAGGCTGGCTACAGCAGCTCCGGGACGACACGGCTGCGGGAAAACAGTGGTCCCGGGTGCACGTCCTGTCCAGTCCGCTCAACGACTACTTGCGGTACGAGTGCGAGTGGGGCTACGCCTACAACGTTGCCGCCGGAGAACACGTCGGCATCATCGACCTCTCCGAGCAGGAAGTGCCGACTGACTTCAGCCTCGGCGAATTCTGGCTGTTCGACAACGAACACATCCTGTTGATGCACTACGACGCGGCCGGGCACTTCGTCGGCGGCGAACCTCTGCCTGCCGAGCAACTGCCGCGCTACCGTGCTGCGATGAC
>Ga0193707_1000950_pt1 | contig 10491 bp, 9 predicted proteins | sample U3c2metaG_FD_143043 | JGI IMG/M metagenome (GOLD analysis project Ga0193707, IMG submission 143043) | Soil microbial communities from a riparian zone of the East river system, Colorado, United States - U3c2 | ecosystem: Environmental > Terrestrial > Soil > Riparian zone | place: USA: East River...
CGTTCAACGAATCCAATGACGCTCGCCGAAATGGCAATCGCCCCTGGCGTGCTGCTCGTTTCGCCGCCGACTATGCTCACGCGAAACCGATCCGCAGCCCTGCGCAGACCTTGATAAAGCTGTTTCACCCATGCCACGTCAGTCTTTTCGGACAGCATCAGAGTAATCAGTGCAAACTGAGGCACAGCGGACGTTGCCGCAAAATCGCTCAGCGGCCGCATCATTGCCTTCCATCCAACATCAAGCGCAACCGTTCCCCGTAAAAAATGTACGCCTTCGACAACACAATCGGTCTTGAGCACGAGAAGCTTGCCGCGATCATGCGTTTCAACTACAGCGCAATCATCACCGGGCCCCGCGACAACGGCTTTCCCGGGCGAAAGACGCGGCAAAAACTCATTGAGAAGCCGGTCTTCGCCGAGATCACGAAGTTTCATGGAGAAAAAATCTCCGGAAATGCAAGGGCGGTCAGAGTGACCGAATTGAAAAGCGAATGCATTGTCATCGCGACAAGAATGGAGCCGCTCCACTCGTAGGCGATGGCGAAACAACTTCCCAGAACGAATAGCGGCACAAACGAAGGAAAGTGTGCGTGCGCTGCGGCGAACAGCAAGGCGCTTAATATCACGCCAAGAAGGCGGCCGAAATAGCGTTTGATTACATTGTAGAGGAAGAACCGAAAAAGAAATTCTTCAATTACCGGTGCGATTGCCACCGCGAAAACGATGATCATGATTCGTTGGTCGATTGTGCGCGACCCGCTGAAAAACTCGACAATGTTCTGCTTGCTTGAACCGCCCCGGAAGAGCCGCTGAGTGATGATGTCGGACCATAAGATTAATGGATAAGCAAAGAACAACAGAATCGCTCCAGTGCTGAGTGCTCGAACGAAGCTGATTCTAGAAAACCCGCCCAACGAGGCCAGGTCAAAGCGGCGGAGCTGAAGGAAAGTCACGACTGCAAGAACCACGAAAATCATGAGAAGGAAATTTCCCAGAAGATTGGACGCGCTGAAATCGTTCGATGGCCGCGAAATCGATGCGCTGATGTTCAGCAAGAGAAACAACACTAACACGGCAGCGAGTATCGCTTCGGGTAGCCCGAAGATTCGCGCCGGTGCGTCGGCCCCGCCAGGGTTCGGCGTTCGCGCGCTGATCTGATGAATCAGCGAAATATAAACGTAAACGCTAACAAGAACGTAAAGAAGGGAAAGGAAGCCGACGGCGATGCTCGGGGCGGCTCCGGATGCCGCTAACAGGCTGGCGGATGGCATGGGACCACGCCACTACGGTGCGTAATAGCTTGGCAAGAAATACGCGCGTCCCGTTTCCAGTTGCGGAACGAGCTGCTTCGGAAGCTGGAGTTCGATTTTTGATCCGGATTCTCCAAATATTCGGAGAAAGCGGCTTAGACTGAAAGGCGGACCGTACTTCACCACTTTGGCGTCCGGCGCGTTGCCCAATTCTCTTGCTTTACGGAAGGCGTCGTCCAACTCGCCAAGGCCATCGATTAGCTTGTGGTCAAACGCTTCCTTGCCGGACAAAATCCGGCCGTCGGCAATCGTGTTGCGCAGAAGATCAGCCTGAAGGTTTCGCTCCTTCGCGACGATGCCGAGAAACTTGTCGTAAGTTTTCATGATAAAGTTCTGCACGAGATCGCGCTCTTCCGGCGTAATTGGCCGGGCGCCATTGAGCATGTCCTTGAATTTGCCGCTTTTGAAAACCACGGAAGCAAGCCCGACCTTGTTGAATAACTGCTCATAATTCAGCGTTTGGATGATCACTCCGATACTGCCTGTGATGGTCGTTTCGTTTGCCATCAAAAATTTACCGCCACAGGAGACGTAGTAGCCACCGGACGCCGCCAACGAATCCATATAAACGACGACTGGTTTCTTCGCGCGCGTCTTGACCAGCGCGCTGTAGATCGCATCCGACGCAGTCACTTCTCCGCCGGGAGAATCGATCTCCAGCACGATGGCTTTGACACGACTGTCATCGCGAGCCTGTTGCAGCGCCGCGCGCATATCATCGACCATCGAATCGCTGACGTTGCCCGGGAGCGACGAACTGATCAGGCCGCGCATGGTGATGACAGCGATCTTGTCCAGGCTAGCGCGCGCGCCTCTTTGGAGCAGGATCTCGCGAAAACGCGGGATCGGTTCCACTTCTCTGACGCCGGCCAGGCGCTGAAACGCTGCAAGCATCAGCACGAAGTTCACGAACAGACTGGCGCAAAGCGCGACAAACAAAAAGATACTGAGACAACCGAGCTTGCGATTTCCCGCCATGACAGGACGAAGCTGGCGGAGAACCGCCGCGCGCACAAGCGGTTTTGTGGCCGCTGCCCCTCTCGCTGCAGGCGGTGAGCGTTAAACGGTTAAAGCGCCTGCTTGCGAAAACCTTCGCAGTGAAGCGGGAAGACGGACGGTGACTATTCGCGGACGCCTCGCTATTGATCGCTCGCGACGAGCTGCGGCGCAGCTTTACCTATTTCCACCTGATCAATCACTTTCTGGATTTTTGAGTCCTGTTCTTTGAGACGAGCAACGAGCGCATCCATCTCTTTCTTCAACTGTGCGATCGTGGCTTCCTGTTCCTGAATCCTGCGCTCTTGATCGTGCACTTTGCGGTGCTCTTTGAGAAATTCATTGAGCAACATCGCGTTGACTGCATCGTAGCGCACGGCTAAAAGCTCGCCGTCGGCGTCGCGTACCACCAAGTCGGGATTTACCTCGGCCACGTCCTCCGCAATCAATCCAAATTGCGGCGCGTCTTCGGCTCTTTTGGTGTCTTGGTTCCTATAATGAAACGTGACTGGTCTGAGCGCCAGGACGGCTTCGGTGATTTGATCCATCGGTCTAATGTCTTTCTTAAACCGGCGCGAGGAGTTACTCGTTCCGAGCTGGCCAGAGGAGTCTATGATGACATTTATGCCGTCGCCGTTTCCCACTGTCCTTCCACGAATATAACCGATATAGCACCTGTTACTCACGTTCTCGCCCGCGGCACCGATGCAGACCACATTGTCCGCCGTGGTGACGCCGATGCCGGCCATCACCACAACCAACGTCAAAGTACGCTGGCATTCCGCGGTATTAAATTTGAGCACCACTCGCTGAGGACCGAAACACGCCTTTTGTGAACGTATCCCCCGTGAAGCAACTCGAGAAAACTCATCACCTCTGTAACGCGCCGATCGCTAAGTCATGGAAAATCGCGAGCCTAGCTACTTCGAACAATGACCGAGCGGCAGCAATATCGTCATTCTGCGCCGCTAATACGCTCATAGAGCCTTACACGGGCAACCGACTCCACGTTACGCCAGCGCTGATTGTCCTTCTCGACAGCCGGCATCGAATCATGCGGGTTCAGAATAACATAGGAAGCTGGAACAGACTCCAGCAACTCGCGCACGCGATCCTGATTTCGCTCTGCTGGCGGGAACACTGCGCGGCGGCCAGTACGCAGGTAGCAGAGTTGCGGCAGCTGCGTGACGACAATGGCATTTGGATCCGAGTGGCTCTGGATCCAGGCGATTGCCACATCCCAACCACGATAAACGTCATTGTAAATAAAAAAACGCGGGCCCATGGCTCCACGACCTTGCACATAGCTCGCCCCTCGAAGCGCACGGTTGTTAAAAAGTTTTTGAACTAAGTCTATCTGCAGCATCAACGCGAGCGACACGAGCACGGCGAGCGTGATTTGTCCAAATGTCGCGATCGCTGGACGCGCAGGAAGAGTCGATAACGCTGCAAACAGCTCGTCGAAAGCCACCATGACTCCAATTGCCAAAAACGGAGTCAAGGGCATCAAATACCGGGAAAACTGATTACGCCAGGCGATTGAAATGATCGCAACCGATACGAGAACGATAAGAAGTATCATCCAGGCGCGGCGACGAACCAGCATCGCAACCCCAACGATGGCAAGCGCTGATAGAACTAAGGGCGGCACACGCCTACTTGTGCTTATCGCTTCGCCAAAACTCTCGACTAGTGGACGTGTATTCGCCCGCAAGTTATTCATCAGGACGCTCAGACGCAGATGTCGCCAACCGGGATGAGAAGGATCAATCAGCCCGATGCTGTCGGCATAGCTCACATTGTAGGACTGGTGGGGCGCCCGCTGGTACGCGTAGGCCGGGTGTGCATATTCATAACTTTGAGTCACTCGCACTACGTACGTCCCCCAGGCAATGATAGGCAGTATCGCAAGGGAGCCACGAGCTAGTGCCAGCTGCCAACGGCGACGTACAAGCGCCTCGAGCACCCAGGCCGCCAGGAGAGCTACGCCCACGGTCCTCAAAAGAAAACCTGCGGTCGCTAGTACGAACAATGCGACCTCGCGCAACCATGGACGTGACGAAAACGGTCCAACAGCAGCGACAAGCACGAAAAGAACACTGATCAAAGCGAATGGAATTTCGGTGAAGAGCAAATCCGAAAAATAGATTATGTAGGGATGAAGTAGAGTGAGCGCCACGGCGGCCACAGCGAACACGGGCCGCACATACCTCTTTGCCAGAGCGAGCACAGCCAAGGCGTAACAAAGGAACAGCACCGCGTATAATATCCGAAGCCACGGTGCGACAACGTCAGGGTCTGTCGAACCCAGAGCCCGCTGGCACACTGCTACAATCGCTGGCAAAAGCGGCGGATATTGCAACGCTTCCGGCGAACCCGGTTCACTCAGGATTCTGTAACCCTGGCCAGTGGCCAGTGAGGTACCAAGCACATAATAAGTGCCCGCATCCCAGCGCAAATCGATAGGGCCCGAGATACGCGGAGCCCAAAGCGCGACCGCGATAGCGATGATCACGCCTTCAGGCCAATAACGACTGATCAGCCTAGCAAATCGTGACGGCTTTCTTTCAACCGTGACCGAGTCATTCAGAGTTGTCTCGCGCGCCGAAGTCTCGTCCCTCATCCCGCTCCTTCGTTTGTCTTGCGGATCGACTTGGTCGCGCCAGCAGACGAGGACAGTTGCCGCGTTCTGCGTTCAGCGACCAGGTTCATAAGGCCAAAGTAGAAGCCAGCCAGAAGCGTCTGTCGGCCGAGCAGCAGGAAGAGCACGGAACAAATGACGAGCCGGAGGATCCACACGGCTTCCAGGCCTCCGAAACCTACTAATGACCATTGCCTGGCCGCCATAATTCCCAGCACCACGCCAGCAACAATCGACCCCATGCCAACCGCAATGCACCATTCCAATGTTCTGCGTTGCTCAAGAAACCAGTATTTGGTTGTAGGCGGGTGTAAGCCGCTTTCGATGGCCATCAGCTCGGCAAATATGAAAAGCAATATGGATTGATATCCCAGAACGATGGCAGAGGTCGAATACATCAGCGTGTGGTAATCAAAGGTAACAGACCCCACGGAGATCGGGCCACGGAATAGCGCGCAACCGAGACGATCACGCCGATCAGTGGCAGAACCAGACCCGGGATCCCAAAGAACCACCGGGGACTCATAAGAAGGTAGAACCGAAGACTCCTCCAGCCATCGCGGTGCCAGCGCAGATGCGGACGGCGGCCGCGGGCATCTGGAGAAAGCGTGATAGGAATCTCTGTGATGCGCGGCCCGTGCAGCCGCGCTTTAACGACCATTTCGAGAGCAAACTCCATCCCGCGACTCTGCAACCTCAAGGTTTGCACCGCGTCGTTTCGAAAACCGCGCAGGCCGGAGTAGAAATCGCCACACTCCCTGCAAGAAAAAAACAGGCGGCCGACTGCTGTCAAAAATGGATTGCCGAAGTAGCGATACAGCGCCGGCATGGCACCTGGGGCAATCCTACCTTGGAATCGATTACCCACCACCAAATCATAGCCGGTACGGAGCTTTTCAACGAAGAGAAACAGCGCCGAAAAATCGTAGCTCCCGTCGGAGTCTCCTATGATTACATATTTCCCCTGCGCTGCCTCAATGCCGCCTGCCAGAGCCGCGCCGTATCCGCGTGTTTCCACGGTCACAACTCTGGCACCCATCCTGTTGGCGAGTTCTACCGAATCATCCCTGCTACCGTTGTCGGCCACGATAATTTCGCCGGCTATATCGTGCTCCTTTAGAAATGCTTGCGCTTTTGCGATGCATAGCGCCAATGTGCGCGCCTCGTTGAGGCAGGGCATCACGATTGACAATTCCGGCTGCATAACCTCACAGTTTCACTTTACTTTTTGAACCAGCATTTGTGAGATGGCTTCTAGGACAAATGCCCTAGAGCGTCTTCAAATATTCCAGCAATTTCTCTTTGTCCTCGTTCGATAGCTGCGTGCCGTAAGCATGGCCTTGATTACCGTTTCCTTTTTCTCGCGTATCAAAAGAGAAGTAGGGTTGCGTTAATTCGCCGTTGGGGCCGGTCGGTCGGGGCGGTGGTTCTTTGAATCCAACTTTCACCGGATCGAAAACGTCATAGCCGCGATGAAAAGTCTGCGGACGCTCGTTCGGCGAATTCAGCAAATCGTGCAGCGTCGGGACGGAGCCGTTGTGAAGGTAGGGCGCGCGGAGCCAGATTCCATCCAATGGAGGCGAGACGTATCCGTATGGATTCTGGGTCTCCACCATTGGTGGACGATCGATGCCCAGTTTTTTGACGCGCCGGTTTGCCTCGGCCGCGGCATCTTTCGACCACGAATACATCCGCTCCGGATCAGTCTTAATCTCGGTGATAGGAACCACCTTGTTTGTAAATTCAGCGCGGGGTTCGTGACACGCTGCGCAGTCGCGCGTGTAAATCGTCTTGCCTTCACTCGCCATCTGCTGGTTGATCGGATTTGTTTGAGCAAACGCCCACTGGGGCGGCGGCAGGTTGCTCAGATAATGATCGAGATCGGCCATGCGCTGGAGAAACCACGGCCGTGCCGGTGCGCCAAGACCGAGTGCCGAATCGATCAGAACCGAGCGCACCGCCGGTGTGTCGCCGGTCCAGTTCAGGAACATCTGTTTTCCCACGTTATCCTTTCCGCTGCGGATTCCCAGATTCCAGATCGACGGAAAATCGGTCGGCCCAAACGTGTTGTCCTCCGGCATACTGGTCATGAAATATTTTGTCAGGTTCATGGCATCATCCCGGCCCGGACCCCAATCCGGCTTTGGCTTGTCCCCGATGACAAAGCGTTCCATCCAGGTGAATTGTTTTTCCTGTTGAAGCAGCGCTCTCCTGGTCAACGGAATCAACAGGTAACGGTAAATCTGTCGATCGATAAACGAGAGTCCGCCATTGCCGTAATTGTTCGCGCTGACCAGCCGGATCTCATTCATGATGATGTCCGAATTGAACCTGGGATCGTGCGCAGCTTTGAATAGGAACCTCAGCATGCTTTGCACGTTGTTGGTGTGACCCGGCCCCGCAACGACGACGTGCGGCACTTCGTCCTCACTCAACCGAAAGGTTGCGGCGTGGCATACGGCACAGTTGTTGGTGATTCGCTCGAACCCAACGACCTTTTTTGAAAAGCCGACAGGGATTTCATGTCCCTCTTCCCAAACAACACCAAGCGATTTGTAGCCGCCTGGCCCCGGCATCAGGTCGGGAAAAACACGTGGCAAAACGAGCCAGAGATAATACGGAATACCGCGATCGCCCTCTGCGCCGAGCGAACCGTATTTGAAATGTTCCTCTTCGTTCGCAAAGACTTCCTTCTCTTCGCGGAAGAATTTTGTCCACGTAAACCAAGCGCCGAGCGCAAGCAGGACCGCGATCACAATCGTGGAGATCCAAAGAATGCGTTTCTTTTTCGGCGAAAGACTCATTGATTCGTCGGTGGTCATTGCGTTTAAAATGTTTTCAAATATTCAACGATCGCGTCTTTCTCCTGGGCAGAGAGCATCGTCCCGTATGCCGGACCTTCGTGGCCGACATTCGAATTCCCTTCATTCCGATCGCGCGGTGTCGCGCCGTCCGGTTTTACTTGTGTGTCGAACCTGAAGTATTGCCTTGGATTTGCCGGCTCATCTTTGCTGCGCCCCTCGTCATCGAATCGACTGATGTCCGAAATAAATCCGACCCTGGCCTGGTCGAATACATCAAACCCGCGGTAAAAAACTGCCGGGCGTTCAGCGCTAGGGTTTAGCAGATCGCGCAGCGTGGGGACCGAGCCGTTATGCAAATACGGCGCGCGCAGCCAGACCCCATCGAGCGGCAAGTTTGCGTAGCCAAAGGTTTTTCGGAAGTGGCTGAACCGCCACGGATAGCCTGCGTAAAGCGTGTTTTGCGTCACAGCCAGTTCTTCGGTGTAGGAATCGAGCCGGTGACGGTCGGTGCCAATTTTTTCGATAGGCACGACATCGCCAACGTATTCGCCATTAAAATCACGGCCATTGCGACCGTGACAATTTGCGCAGTATTGCGCGTAAACTTTTTCGCCCTGCGTGCTGAGCTGCGTATCGATCGTGAACGGGTATTTAGGCGGTTCTTTGTAGAGCAGCCAATGCTCGATGCGCGCCATTTGTTTAAGATCAATCGTTGGCGGAAACGCGCCCGTGCCAAATGCAGCGCTCTTGTTGCGCTCCTCCATCATGCTGTTATTGCCATCCCAGTGGGCGTGAATGTTTTTCTGTTTGCGCAGGCCTTGCAGCCAGATCGATGGCAAATCGCAGAGCCCAACCAACTCTCGCGTTTCCAGCTTTTCCAAAGGAAATTCCAAGAGCGTCTTGGCGGGATTAAACGTGTCGGTGCGGCCGGGCCCCGCGTCCGGTTCCCAGTCGGCAAAACGGAAATGACCTTTCAGCATGAGCAATCGCTCGCGCATAAACGGGATCGCGTAATAGCGCATGAGAAATCGATTGATGAAATCGTATCTGCCGCCGATCGCTTCAATCTCGGCCATCATCCTTGGAGCGTTGAAGCGTTGGTCGGTTGCGCATGCGAAAATGAAACGCTCGAATCCCTCCAGATCGACGGTGTTCGACGGCATGCCAGCGTAGATGACGGGGCGAGTTTGCGGCGTTTCGCGCACGGAACCAGCGTGACAAATCGCGCAATTTAGAAAGACGCGATCGAGTCCCTGAGTGTTCCGACGCGAAACGCCAATCGGCAGATCTTTGCCGGGCTCGTAGAGAAAACCTAACGAGGCGTATTCGCGCCCCGGCGTGTACGTTTTGCCTGGCAAATACTCTGGAAACATTTTTGGCAGCACTTTCCAAATCCAGTAGGGAATGCCCGATTCACGCTCTCCGCCGGTTGAGCCGTATTTGAAATGCTCTTCCGCGTCGGCGTATCTGATTGGATCGTCCCGCGTAAAGCGCCAGATCAGGTACGAAAAGCCGACTGCGATGACCGCAACAGCTGGCAGCAACAGAATCAACCAGCGCCAGCGCCGGATTTCCGCAGGTTGATCTGGAGCCTCGGCCATGGCCGCAAAATGGCGATCACCCTGACGCCGGAAACTCAAGCGCGAAATCAATCAATCGCTTTTTGCCCAAATAGACTTTGCCGAGGTAAGTGTGCGGAGAGACTTCGCGAATCTCGTCACGGATCCAGTGCGCTACCAACGAAGTCTCCGAATAGTCGAGAACAATGCACTCTTTGTTGTCCATCCAGCTCTGGCCTTTGTACACCTTGGCGATGATCGCGTTGAGCCCAAACGGCAAAATCCTGTTTCGCAAAGTTCCCTTTGCTGGATCGAAAATTTTTCCCTGCCACGCAAAATGACTTACAAAATTAGCCATGTCCTGTGTGTAAGTTGTTCCCGGTGCGATAATCGCCGTGCCTTTGGCCTCGCCGCGTGGGATTTCGCCCGTTGGACTTTGAGTGAACAAATCGTCGAGCTGCGCCTGCGACATTTTCAACATTTCTGGAACTGTAACTGCCATGTTTTCTCCTTCGTTTAACGGTGCGCGCTTAGAACGTTTTCAAATATTCGATCAACGCCCGCTTATCGGTATCTGGTAAGTCTGTGCCGAAATAGTGACCCTTGTCCTCGATGAAGTCCGGACACTTGTTCGCCGCGAGCAGGTCTGGAATGAGCTGGTTGAATTCGGCAGCGGCTTCGTCGCGTGAAAGTTTCGTGGTTTTCAGCTTGATCAACTTTTCAGCGGCTTTAACAAAGACAACCTTGTGTTCAGAGTCCGGGTCCAGATTGGCGACCAGGTTCACGGGCGTACCTTTAGGGATCATCCCGACTCTGATGTACCCGTCATTATCGGCCAGCGCTCGGATCGCATGCAGCTCTCGTGGCACAAACTCCTTGCGCAAATGCAGCGAGCAATCGTTCTGCGTCCGCCAGATGGAATCTTTGTTCAGTCGTCTTTCCGGCCAGAGTAATTTCTCAACCGCATCGTTAAACGCGTCCATGCGCCCCGCCACCGATGGATCGCCGGTGAATTTTCCAAGCATGTTGTTGTGTAACAGCGGCGCGGAACTCCAGACGCTGACCAGTGACGCGGTGCGATAATAACCAGGCGCAACATTTTTGTCTTGCGGCTTAAATTTGATCGGGTGCGTCTCATCGAACGGGTTGAAAAATTCGAGCTCGTCCACAGGCGAAAGT
>Ga0193707_1000951_pt1 | contig 10490 bp, 9 predicted proteins | sample U3c2metaG_FD_143043 | JGI IMG/M metagenome (GOLD analysis project Ga0193707, IMG submission 143043) | Soil microbial communities from a riparian zone of the East river system, Colorado, United States - U3c2 | ecosystem: Environmental > Terrestrial > Soil > Riparian zone | place: USA: East River...
TGATCCGCTGCCACCTGGATCAGCGGGTCGATGATCGGATCCATGAGAAGGAATCCCTGCAGTGACGAGTTCACCTTCACAGCACGGGCACCTGCCGTGAGTGCGCGGTCGAGCTCAGCGACAGCCTTCGCTCCGAACCAAGGGTTGGCGACCGCGTAGGCGACCAACCGCTCAGGGTTCCGGCCGGCGAGGTTGAGGATGCGTTCATTGCCCTCGCGGTTGCGCACCGCGACCTCATCGTCAGCCGGGCTCAGCAGCGAGACGTCGATACCTGCTGTTGTCATTGCCTCAAGGACGTCGCTTGCGGCCACTGCATGGTCGACCACCACGTGGCCGTCGATCACTGTCATCGGAACTCTCCGAGGAGGTCGCCAACGAGGCGGACGCCGAGCCCTGGGCCATCAGGAAGGCGCGCCGTGCTGCCGTCGATGAGGAGCGGCTCGCTGAGGACGTCCTCGGTGTAGAAGTGCTGACCGATGATGTCTGAGGGAATCGCGCCGAGCCGCTCACAGGCGCATGCGACATGCGTCTGCGCCGCTGTTCCGAGGCCGAGCTCGGCATTGCTGCCGATCACCACGTCCAGCCCGAACGCAGCACAGGTGTTGGCCATCCGTACCGCCCGCTCCAAGCTACCGCTCTTGCCGATGTAGATGCTGACCGCGTCGGCGGCATCCGCGCGGATGACCTGGGCGAGGTCGTCGGCTCCGTACACGGACTCGTCCGCGACCACCGGCAAGGATCCCGCCCGCAGGCTCTGCATGCCGGTGAGATTCCTTGCCGCGACAGGCTGCTCAATGAATGCCGCTCGTTGCTCGACGAGCTGCGGGATCGCTCGGCGCGCCTCCGACACGCTCCAGCCCCCGTTCGCGTCAGCACCGACAAGGCGATCCGGTCCAGCCAGTTCGCGGGCCAGGGCCACCCGTTCGATGTCCCGGTCGAGGCTGCGGCCGACCTTGACCTTGAAGGCCGAGAACCCCGCTGCGACGGCGGCCGCGTGGCCCGCACGCAACTCGTCGCCATCGCCGCTGAGCGAGATCTTCACGGGCACCTCGTCTCGCACCTGGCCGCCGAGCAACACCGTGACCGGCAGGCCGAGGCTGACGCCCAGCGCATCCCACAGGCCCATGTTCACGCCCGCCTTGGTGAACGGGTTTCCGGCGATGAGGCGATCCATCAGCGCAGTAGATGTCGCGATCGGTGCTAGGCGCCTGCCGATCAGCGCCGGTGCGATGACGTCGCGGATGATGTGGCGCGCCGTGACATGGTCCTCGCCGCTCCAGTTGCGCGTCGCGCTCACCTCGCCGTACCCCTCTGACCCGTCGCTTGCGCGGATCCGGACCAGCAGAAAGGTCGAGACGTCATGCGTTGTCTTCGCGCCACGCACGACCAGCGCGGGGTTGAACCTGCGCGTGACAACGGCCGTCTCGATAGCCTCGATCTTCGGCGACCCAAGCCCGGCGAGTGCGACGAGGTCGCGAGGTTCCGCGGTCATCCCCGGCTCCTGTGCGAGGGCAGGCTACTCGAGGCCGGGTCGGCGATGCTCTGCTGCGCGGCGGCAGCGGTTGACACCACGTTCACCACGGACTCCGGCGACTGCGGGTAGTGACAGGCCACCTGGTGATCGGGCGCGACCTGGATGAGCTGCGGCTCCTCGCTCGCGCACCGCGGCGACAGCGCACCCAACGGGCAACGATGCCGAAAGCGGCAGCCCTCCACCGGAACGGCATCGGGCTCGACGACTCCGCCGGCTCGAGCCCGCGCATTCGCGCGTTCCTGGTCCGGATCGGGGATCGGAATCGCCTTCATCAGGCAGTGCGTGTACGGATGCATCGGGTCGCCGAACAGCCGGTCTCGTGAGCCCATCTCTACGATCCGGCCGTGGTACATGACGGCGACCGAGCTCGACATGTAGCGCACGACAGCAAGGTCGTGTGACACGAACAGGTAGGTGAGTCCGAGCCGGATCTGCAGGTCCTTCAACAGGTTCAACAGCTGGGCTCGGATCGAGACGTCAACGGCGGAAACGGCCTCGTCGAGGACGATGAACTCCGGCTCCAGGGCGAGCGCCCGTGCGATTCCGACGCGCTGACACTGGCCACCAGACATCTGGTGTGGGTAGCGTCCGGCCAGTTCACGCCGAAGACCGACCAGGTCGAGCAGCTCGGCCACCCGAGCGGCGCGGGCCTGGCCCCGAAGACCGAGATGCACACTCAAAGGCAAGCCGACGATCTGCTCGACCGTCTTGCGCCGGTTCAGGGCTGCGAACGGGTCCTGAAAGACGATCTGCATCCGACGCCGCTGACGGCGAAGCTCGCGGTTCGACAGGGCGAACAGGTCGTTACCGTCGACCGTCACCCGTCCGGACGTCGGCTCGTCCAAGCGCAGCAACAGGCGTGCCACAGTGGACTTTCCCGAGCCGGACTCCCCCACCAAGCCGAACGTCTCCGCCCGGCGGATGTCGAACGAGACGCCATCCACCGCGCGAACGGACGCGCCTCCAGCGAGTGGAAAGTGACGTGTCAAGCCCTCCGCCGCCACGATCACGTCGCTGGACGTCGATACCGCCTGGGCGCCGGTCTGCGGAGTGGATTGGACCATCATGACTGTGCTCCGCTCGTCAAGGCATCGCTCATCGCGGCTCGCTCGAGGGCAAAGTGACATTCGGCGAATCGAGCCGGACCGAGGTGGACCGTCGAAGGCGCCTCGTCGGTGCAGCGCGCGACCGCATCCGGGCACCGCGGGTGGAACGAGCAGCCACGCGGTAGCGCGCCGGGCAGCGGCGGCTGGCCGGCGATCGTCGTCATCGGCTGGGCGATATCCGCGTCCAACTGGCAGATTGCGCCCAGCAGAGCCTCCGTGTAAGGGTGCACCGGCCGCTGGTAGAGCGAGTCGACGGGAGCGCTCTCTACCAACCGCCCGGCATACATCACCTTGATCTCGTCGCAGAATCCCGCTGCCACCCCCAGGTCGTGCGTAATGAGGATGACGGCGAGGCCTCGTTCGGCAACGACGCGGCTGAGCAGGTCCATGACGCGCGCCTGGGTTGTGACGTCGAGCGCGGTGGTGGGCTCGTCCGCAATCAGCACGTCGACGTCACCCGACAATGCCATCGCGATCATCACCCGCTGGCGCATGCCGCCGGAGAACTCGTGTGGATAGCTGTCGATCCGCCGTGACGGCTCAGGGACACCGACCTCGCCCAACACCTCGATGGCAGCGGATCGAGCCTGCGCGGCCGAGACGTCCGAGGCGATCCTGATGGCCTCGATGATCTGCTTGCCAACGGTGAACACCGGATTCAGCGACGACATCGGGTCCTGGTAGATCATGCTCATCCGGCGGGCTCGCACCTTGGCCATCTGGCCGTCGGACAGGGTGAGTAGATCCTCTCCGTCGAGCAGGACCTGACCGCCAAGGCGCGCCGGGGAATGAAGCAGGCGCATCAACGCCAGCGCGGTGAGCGACTTGCCACTGCCGGACTCGCCGACAATGCCCAGCCTACGACCTCGGGGCAGGTCCAAGGAGACTCCGCGGACCGGCTCGATCACGTTCCGGTTGGCCCGGAACGACACGGACAGGTCCCTGACCTCAAGCAGCGTCTTGGTCGAGACGCCCGACGTGGCAATCATCGTTGTCCCCTGGGGTCGAGGGTGTCCTGAAAATGCTCGCCAACGGTGTTCAGCGACCAGATCGCGAGGAAGATGACAACGCCGGGGAAGCCGATACACCACAGCGCACGAAAGATCTGCTGGTACCCCTGCTGGGTGAGTGTTCCCCATGATGCGGCGGGCGGCTGCACGCCCAACCCGATGAAGCTCAGGCTCGCTTCGACGATGATGGCGTCGGCCGCGACAATGGCCGCGCGGGCGATGAGTACCGGCGCGGTGTTCGGCAGGACCTCGCCGAGCATGACACGAGGTTTGGACGCACCGACCGCGATGGCAGCCTGGTAGTAATCGGCCCGCAGCTCGCTGAGCACAGCGGCGCGAGCGACTCGGGCGGTCACCGGTGCGAGCAGCAGTCCGATGATGACAGCGAGGGTCACGACATCGGAGCCCAAGGCGACGACCAGAATGAGCGAGAACATGATGAGCGGGATGGCCATGATCACGTCAACGGCTCGCATCAGCACCTCATCGAGCATCCCCCGCGCCTGGGCGGCGATGAACCCCCAGATCACGCCCAGGAACATCGCGACGACTGTCGCCCCGAAGGCGATGCCCAACGCGATTCGGCCGCCGTACACGACCCGGCTGAACAGGTCCCGGCCGAGTTCGTCGGTCCCGAACCAATGCGCGGTCGAGGGCCCGTGGAACCTGACTGCCGGAGCGATCTGGTTGGGAGGGTAATGCGTGACAAGCGGCGCTGCGATCGCCGCGAACACCAGGAGCACCAGTATGCCGAGGGCGAGCGCCCCCAACGGCCGACGGACCACTCGAACCAGGGGTGAGCGTCGACCGGTGACCGCCACCAATTCGCCGGACTGTGCACGATCTTGCGCTGCGAGGATGGTCATGCCGTGGCTCCGGTCCGGGCCTTGAGCCTCGGGTCGAGGATGCCGTAGAGGAAGTCGACCACCAGCGTAGTGACGATGAACGCAACCGCAGCCACCAAGATCGCAACTTGCAGCACGGCATAGTCGCGCTTGCTCACCGAGTCAATAATGAGCGTGCCGATGCCCGGCCAGCTGAAGATGTACTCGATGATGACCACCCCGCCGAGCAGTTGGCCAACCGTCAGTCCGACGACGGTCAAGGTCGGAATGAGGGCGTTGGGCGTCGCATGGCGTCGGACCACCCTGCTCCACCGTAGACCCTTGCCTTCCGCGGTCCGGATGTACGGCGAGGCGGTCGCTTCCGCGAGGGAGGCGCGCATGAAGCGCAGGATCGGGGCGCTGATCGAGAAGGCAAGCGTCGCCGCCGGCATCGCGATCAGTTGCAGATTCCGCCCCGGATCACGCAGCAGGGAGACGTAGCCACTACTCGGGAGCAACTTGAGCTTGACGGAGAACACGACGATCAGCGCGATCGCGGTCAGGAACGCCGGCACGGACATGCCGAGCGACGCAATCGTGGTGACCACCCGGTCGATCACCCCGCGGGGCCGCACGGCCGCCTGGATCGCTGCCGGGACCGCGAATGCCAAAGCCAGGACCAACGCTGCGATGGTCAGCTCCACCGTGGGCCAGATGCGCGGCACCAGCAGGGTCTGCACCGGTTCCTGGCTGAAGTAGGACCTACCGAAGTTCCCGGTGAACAACCCGGACAGCCAAGACCCGTATTGCGCAAGGAGCGGTCGGTCGAGACCGAAGGAGTGACGTGTCTGCTGGAGCACCTGCGCGTCGACGCCGTGGACGTCGCCGAGCATGGTCGTCACTGGATCACCCGGCAAGATGCGTAGCACGACGAAGATGACAAGCGAGGTCAACCAGAGCATCACCAAGCTGGTGATCAATCGACGTACTACGTATCGAGCGTTCATCGAACGGTTCTCCCTATGGGTGCCGACCGGCTCAGCCGACCGAAGCCTGCTCGAGGTGAGGTGTGCCGTCACTGGCCGTCCAGAGTCCGTGGACCTTGCTCGATGCCGCCACGATCTGAGCGCTCTGCATGAGCACGACCGAGGGCACCTGCTGGTTGATGATCTGCTGCGCCTGAGCGTAAATCGCCTTGCGGGCCGTGTCGTCGGGCGACTGCAACGCCTTCTGTACCAGCGCGTTGTACGTCGGGTCCGACCAGTTGCACTCGCACCCGCCGGCATACCAGTTCAGGGCGTACGCCGGGACCGACGAAAGGTTCCAGAAGTTCGCGACAACGACACCCGGGTACTTCTTGCCGGCTGGGAAGAACGCCTGCAGCCAGGTGCTCACCTCTTGCTGCTTGATCTCCAGCTTGATGCCGATCTTCGCGAGGTCCTGCTGGAGGATTTCCGCCATGCTGATCCATTCGGGATGCCGCCCCGCGATCGTCCAGAACGTGAGCGTCGTCCCTGGCTTGACCCCTGCTTCGGTGAACAGCCGGCGTGCTTTGCTGAGGTCGAAACCGTAGCTGACCTGGTCGGGGGTGTAGCCGGGGTTCTTTGTTGCGACGACGTCGTTCGTCGTAGCCAGCTCGCCCGTCCCTCCGAGCGCCGCGCTCTGCATCGTCGCTCGGTCGGCGGCGTATGACAGCGCCTGTCGTGCCTTCGGGTTGTTGAAGGGTGGCGACGTGGTGTCCAGTTCCCAGACGGTGCTTCCCGAGGTCAGGGCGGGCTGGACGATAGTGACATTGGCAGTCTTTTTGAGCTGATCTGTGTCCGCGGGCGACACCCCCCAGAGTACGTCCAGCGAGCCTGTGCGCAATGAGGTCATCGCGCTGGTGAGGTCGGCGGCCCGCTGTATCCGCAGCGTGCCCAGCTTCGCCTTCTCACCCCAGTAGTCGGGAAATTGTGACAGGAGAACGTGGTCGTCCGGCACGAACTGAGTCAGCTTGAACGGACCCGTTCCGTCACCGTTCTGGTTGACCTGACCGATGGTGTCGATGTTGGCCATGTAGATGTTCGCCAGCGCCGTCGGAAGGAGGGCGTTGGGCGTCTTCAGCGCTACCACAAGGGTCGTGTCGGTGGATGCCGTGGCAGATTGCAGGTTGCTGATGAAATGCCGCTGCTGCGAGGCATGGCTCGCGTCGAGAACGTAGTTCAGGTTCTTGACCGCATCCTGTGCGGTGAAAAGCCGGCCACTGTGATAGTGGACGCCGCTCTTCAGCGTGAACGTCCAGGTCTTCAGGTCCGCCGACTTGGTCCACGTGGTGGCCAGGCCAGGCTGCGTTGTGCCATCGGAGCCGATCTTTGTGAGGCTGTCGAAAAGCAGCAGTGCAACCGGTTGCTCGCTACCGGACGTGATCGTGTTGGGATTGAGGCTGGTCAGACCGCCGCCTGCGTATCCGTAGGTCAACGCGCCGTTGTTGCTTCCGCCGGAGCCGTTGTTCTCGCTGTCCTGGCTCGAACTGGCGCACCCGGCAGCCAGTGCGACGCTGGTGCTGACGATCGCCACCAGCCTAAGGCTGTTCCACTTCATCATGTACTGAACTCCGTTCACTGTGCCACGGCCTAGGAGGAGACCGTGGCTGCGCCGTTGGTTGTATTCATGAAGGGGCGTCCGTCAAGGTCTGGCGGTGCGTGTATGCGCGCTCGATGATCTGGACGGCGAGCCGTGCTCGGCGCACCCGCTCGCGGGCGGTGTCCAGTGCGTGCGCGCGAAGGTGGTGCCCGTACGGGTACAGCCCCGCCGCGTTACGGACGGCGAACTTCAGGTGCACCGGCGCGGCAACCCGCACGATTTCCGGGACGTCGTAGTACCGAACCGGTGCGCCGAAGTTGTCCGGACCCTCGATGTAGATGTCGAGCGGTGCATCGACGGCGGCTCGTAGACCCGCCAGCTGCGCAACGGAGAGATCGACCGGCACGTTGATGGTGTCCGCCCCTAGATCTTCGAGCACTCGAGCGGTCGCGGGGTTCGAGGCTGGCATCGATGCGGAGACTTTGATCTTCAACTCACTGGGGAGCAACCCGTCGGCCCGCATCTTCCCCAGAGCCCACAGTTGCCCGAGGTCCGCGACGAGGACACACCGGACCCCGAGCTCGCAACCGTGGCGAACGTCCTCCATCGCGGCCAGTAACTGCTCCTCGCCCCGTAGCGTGGCCGCGACGGGTGCGCCGCCCTTGGTGGACGCCTGGATGCCGATGTCCCACTCGGCTCGCGGTCCGACAAACAGACAAATCTCGACCGCGTGCTCGCGGCCGAGCTGAACCATCTCGCGGATCTCGTCGTCGGTCTGCATCATCATGCCGCTGCCCTGGCTGATCCGGTGCACCCGGATTCCGTGGGTCTGGGCACTGTCGAGCACGGCCCGCAGCGCCTCAGGCCCCTCCACGGAGGGAATCTCGATGTGGTATCGCTCGCCATCGGAGAAGGTCGCGATGGAGGTCTCCAGGCAACCGCCCTGCCCACCCGAGACGCCAATATCGCTGAGGTAGATAGAGGTTTCGGCATCGTAAGGCTGCAACACTGGATCACCTAGTTCAGTATTTGGAACTATAGTTCTGCCTGTAGAACGATTATGGCAGTTCACTTACCCCTGTCAAGGTCTTCCGAGCTACTGGTTGCCTACCTGGGATCCTCGGCAAGTACGGCCAGTGCAAAGGCCGGTTGATGCCGCTTTGTCTCAGGCAGAAGAGGGGAAGTCGAGGTCGTCGACGGCGAGGGCAAACGGGCCTCCGGCCACTACTGCGGCAGGCGCGATCAGCAAGACACTCATCATTGTGTGCCACCGGCCGCGACGACACCGTGGATCAGGCAACTGCCCAAGCCGCTCCACCAGCCCTGCACCGGGCTCAGGCACCGGCAGGGCAGCACCGACTCAACCTGGCGGCCACGGCAGACTGACGGCACATCGAAGCTCCTGCGGGCGCGGGCGACTGGCCGTTACCGTCATCAACAAGAACTTCGATCGTCACGTCCGGGGACCGGCCGCAACGTCACACACCGTGATCCGGCAACCACACCGGCAGGACTTCGCCATGGCGTGCTTCGGCAAGCCTCAGCGCGGGCCCAGCGACCCGAGTTCGGCAGAGATCGTGCGCGCCGTCTCGATGACCGTTGCCGCAACTCGTTTGAGTCCATTACCCCGCAAGTCGTGGGACAAGCTGACGACGCCGGCAGAGGCAACGACATCGCCTCGATGGTTGAAGATCGGCGCCGCGACACATCGGACGCCGGGTTCCTCTTCCTCATCGTCCAATGCATAAGCATTTGCGCGCACCTTCTTCAGTGCGGCCTTGAGTGCCGGGATCGACTTGATGCTCTTGTCGCTGCCGGCGGTGAAGTCGAGCTCTTGCCCGATGCGGTCGACCTCCCTGTCCGGCAGATACGCCACAATTGCCTTCCCGACAGCGGTCAGGTGCAGCGGCGCTCGTTTGCCCACATACGTGTCGAACCGAACGAAGCCCGGTCCATCGACCTTCCGCTGGTAGACGACCGAAGCTTCATCACGACCGGCAAGGTGCACAGTCATACCCGTGGCGTCACGAAGCTCCTCAAGATGCGGCGCCGCGATTTCTGCGATGCCGAGATCGCGCATGGCGCGCATGCCGAGCTCGAACATGCGTGAGGTGAGCCGGTAGCGTCCTTCGCCATCGCGGGCGATGTAGCCGAGCTGGTCAAGACACGTCAACAAGACGAAAGCGCTGCTCTTGGGCAGTTGCAGGTGCTCGACGACATCGACCATGCGCGTTCCCGGCTCCCTCCGGGAGATGAACTCGAGGACGGCGAAGGCCTTGGCCACGGCGGGCGTCGCGTACTTGCCCCGCTTCTCCTTGCTCCCCCCGGCCGACGAATCCGGCGTGTTGGTTCCTGAGCGCGTTGTCGGTGTCGCCATCGGCTTCCCTCCGCGTGGTGTAGTCACTCGTCACCGCCGTCCGACGGTAGCCATTGTGGGTGAGCGGCGCGTGCGTCGGCCTGGAACCGGCGCAACGCCGTCGCGACACCGGTGACCGCCGCGTCAAGCCAGGACTGCCCGTGGGCGGCGTCAGCGGCCGCGGGGTTGTCGCTGTAACCCTCGATGGCCAGCCAGTTCTGCTGGTCCTCGGCGAGGTACGGGCCATGGAAACCGGCCGGATCGCTGCGGAAATTCCCGGGCCGAGTAGGTGCAGCGCTACTTCGAACGAGCTCTGGGTGCAGGGCCATCAGCAGCGAGGTCTCGAATGCGCCGGCGTGCCCGGGCAGCCGAGCGTGTTGGTGCGCCCCCTGGGCGACGAGTGCATCCCAGGCCATCACCCAATAGGAGCCCGCCCCGACAGTGACTCCGTGCTTCAAGGCGACCTCGCGCGCGACGACGTTGACGATGTCGGCGTTCCCGCCGTGACCGTTGAGCAGGAAGATCTTGTCGAACCCGCCCGCCACCAGCGACTCGCACATCTCGATCAGGAACTGCTGGTACGTCGCCGCCGAGATCGAGATGGTCGCTCCGAACGGCAGATGGTGCCGAGAGTACCCGACCGGGATGGTGGGGGCGACAATCACCCTGAACTCACCTTGAAGGACCCTGGCGGCCCGGTCAGCGATCTCCGAGACGACCAGCGAGTCGGTGCCCGTCGGCAGATGCGGCCCGTGCTGCTCGCACGCTCCCACCGGCAGCAGCAGCAGGTCCTCTGGCCTGGGCACCAGATCCAGCTTCGTCGCCAGCTCGAAGGACTGCATCGTCTCCGGTCCGTTCACCGCGAGGTGGCCCGCGGGGCGTCGAAGGACGGCTGGTGGTTGAACGGCTCGTTCGACAGGTCGATCACCCGGCCCTCCCGCATCGATTGGACGATCGCGTCGGTGAGCCGGATGCTGGCCAGCCCGTCGAGCGTTGTCGGGCCCCGCTCGGCGGTCCCGCGAACGGCGTGCACGAAGTGATCCAGTTGGCGGTCGAAAGACACCACGTTCCAGTCAGTTCCGAGAGTGGACTCCTCGC
>Ga0193707_1000953_pt1 | contig 10473 bp, 7 predicted proteins | sample U3c2metaG_FD_143043 | JGI IMG/M metagenome (GOLD analysis project Ga0193707, IMG submission 143043) | Soil microbial communities from a riparian zone of the East river system, Colorado, United States - U3c2 | ecosystem: Environmental > Terrestrial > Soil > Riparian zone | place: USA: East River...
TCCACCGAAAACGTGGGGATGCCCTCACGCATCGACACTCGAACGTGTACCTGTCCCCCCGCGTCCGTGAACTTCACCGCGTTGTCGAGCACGATCATGATCAGCTGGCGAACGAGAGTGGGGTCGCCCTGAATCGGCGCTTCCTCGAACTGATCTATCGTGACTTCGACATTTTTTTGACGGGCCACGATTTGCGCCGCGCTGGCGGCATCGACCGCGATATCGTCAAGGAAGATCCGTGCCGTATCGATCTGTTGTTCGCCCGCATCCGCCCTCGCGAGGACCAGCAGACTCTCCACGATTCCTCCCATTCGCCTCGCTTCAGCTTCGACGCCGCGAAGCGCCGAAACGTAGTTCGCCGCTTCGCGTGGCTGCTGCAACGCGACCTCCGCGCGCGTCCTCAGGATCGTGATTGGCGTCTTCAGCTCATGCGCTGCGTCGGCCATGAAACTGCGCATACGTTCAATCGACCGCTCGATTGGGGCTGTCGATTTCCGAACCAGAAAGAAGCCGCCGGCCGCGACGAGAAACAGGGCGGCGAACGCGATCACCACGAACGCTGTGATGAGATCCGCGTATCTGTCTTCGAGCTCGACCTGGTCCGCCACGGCTACTGCGACGAGCTGTCTTCCGGAAGCGAGCTTGAACCGGAGGGCGTGCAGACGGAGCGTCTTGTCCTCCGGGAGCTCGTCCTGAATCGTGATCTGGACGACCCTCCCCGCATTTTTCGCCGCCTGGCTGATCCAGTTGTCCACCTTCGCCGGCTTTATCGGATTTCCGTCGACGTCGAGCAGGTAGAGCACGCGATCAGGGATGTTCAGCTCGTCGACCGCATCGATTACGCGGCCGCGCGCCCCCGCCTCTTCCATCTCTCTGATGCGAGCGGCCCGCACCAGCTCCAGCGTAGCGCTCTTGAGCGAATCATCGAGCTGTTGCGACAATTGATAGCTGATGACCGCGAACAAGCCCGCGCCGAGCAGGACGATGATGAGCCCGAAAGTCGCGACGTACCAGATTGTGAGACGAAGCCGAAGCCTTACGAGGCGCTGAAGCCCCTGCCGCGAGGAGCTCGCTTCAATCGCCAAAGCGATATCCGGAGCCGCGAACTGTCTGGATCAATTTGACCGGGAAATCGTCGTCGATCTTCCGGCGCAGGCGGCGCACCAGCACCTCCAGCACGTTCGTGAACGGGTCGTGGTTCTCGTCCCACACGTGCGCGGTGATCGCCGCCCGATCGACCACTTTTCCGTTATGGAGCACGAAAAACTCCAGCAGCAGGAACTCCTTCGCCGTCAGCTCGATCTGCTTGCCGGCGCGTCGCACGCGCTGCGCTTCGAGATCGACCTCCAGGTCCGAGACCTTCAACGTCTCCGGCAGCGGAGCGCCCCGCCGCCTCGCCAGCGCTCTCACCCGCGCTAGCAGCTCCCTGAAGGCAAACGGCTTGGTGAGATAGTCATCCGCTCCGACTTCGAGACCAGCGACACGGTCGTCGACTGTGTCACGCGCGGTGAGCATCAGTATCGGAGTCGCCACCTGGCGCGCTCTCAGCTCGCGGCAAAGATCGAACCCGTTCCCTCCCGGCAGCATGACGTCGAGAATGATGACGTCGAACTTTCCCATGAGCGCCTTCATTTTACCGTCGGCGTAATTCGCGACGACAACGATCTGCACCCCGTGCTCGGCGAATCCGGTCTTGATGATCGCCGCAAGCCCGGGATCGTCCTCCACAATAAGAACTCGCATTGGCGCCAATCTACTTCGCCGGACTCCGAGCGCACACTATGTAATCAGGATGACAGCTTTGGCAGGTATGATTGACACGTTAACCGTGGGCTGATTCCCGCGATTCACGCGGGCTGCAATCAAACATATGGAGGAAGAAACATGATCAAAGTGATAGCCTTGGCTGTTGCTCTAGCCGCAAGTGCCACCGTCGCTGGTGCTCAAGGCACCTACAAGAGCACCGCCAAGCCGGCCACCGCCAAGCCGGCGACGCAGGCCACGACGAAGGCCAAGCCCCGCACGAAGGTGAAGAAGGCGGAGACGCAGGCTGATCTCCAGAAGGAAGCAAAAATCTCGGAGGAGACCGCGCGCGCCACGGCACTCAAGCAGGTTCCGAACGGCTCCGTGAAGTCCAGCGAGCTCGAGCGCGAGAAGGGAAAGCTGATCTACTCCTATGACATCACCGTCCCGGGCAAGACCGGAATCGACGAAGTGAACGTCAACGCGATGGACGGCACCGTTGTCGCCAAGCAGCACGAGACTCCGAAGGCCGAAAAGGCGGAAGCGGCCAAGGAAGCGAAGGAGAAGAAGGCGGCGAAAAAGTAGTAACGCGCCCGGAGGCGATGCCTCCGCTGCAGCGGCTGGGACGTACTTACGGGTGGGTGCGAGGCATGGAATAAGCCTTGCCCCCACCCGACTCGTCTCTACCCGTCGGCGTAAATTTCCTGATGCGATTTCTTGCCCGAGCGACTGCTCTCCTCGTGTTACTTCCTGTCATTGGACGAAGCCAGGAGCCTGTCACCAGACAGCAGGCGGTGGAATCCGCTGTCGCCCGTGGTGCGCGCGCTGCCGTTGCGCGCGCCGACACGCTCGTCGGGTCGGCCCAGCTTCTCACTGCGCGGCAGTGGGACAACCCCAGCCTTGCCGCGACCTACTCCAAGTCCACGCCTCGGTATCATGAGATCGTGGACATTCCCCTCGATCTGACCGGCGTTCGCTCCGCCCGCATTCAGTCGGCCCAGGCCACAAGGCTCGCGAGCCAGTATCGATTCCAGTTCGAACGCGCTGCCGCTGCTCTCGACGCCGATACTACTTACACCCGTGCGCTGGCAGCCGCCGAACACTTGCGTCTGGCTCGCCGGAACGCAAAGGACGCGGACAGCCTGCGCCGCATGTCGGTCGTGAGGCGCGACGCGGGTGACGCCAGCGATCTCGACGTTCTCCTCTCGACCCTCAACGCCGGGCAGGCCGCGAACCAGGCCGCCTCTGATTCGCTCACCTACATTTCCACGTTGTTCGATCTGCAAACCGTCATGGGCCTGGACACGAATCGCGTTGCCGTCACGCCGGTTGATTCACTCACGCTCCCGCCATCCAACAGAGCAGACGCGGTTCCTGCCCGCGCTCTTCCGATCGTTGCGGCCGAGCAGGCTCTGACGGCGGCGGATCTTTCAGTACGCGCTCAGCGGCGGAGCGTGTTCACGCCGCTCAGCATTCAGGCGGGGATCGAGCACGGAGATCCTTCGGAGCCCGGGATTCTCCCGACCTTTGGCCTCTCGATTCCACTTCCGCTTCTGAATCGCAATCGCGGACCTATCGCGCAGGCCGAGGCCGAGCGCGAGCGCGCGCGGGCGGAGCTGGCGCTGGCACGACTCGAGACGCAGTCTGCGATTGGGCGCGCTGTACGGACGCGCAACCTCGCGCTCGAGAAAATTCAGCGGGATCGGTTGCTGATCGAGAGTGCGACGCGCATCGCCGGAATGTCCCTCGTCGCGTACCGTGAAGGCGCGCAGGGCCTTCCGGCCGTGCTCGAAGCACAGCGCAATGCGCGCGAGATTCTGTCGCAGTACATCAACGACCTGGCGGACGCCTGGATTGCGACCGCCACCCTCAGGCTCTACGACGTGACCCCGTCCCCACGATGAAGCGAATCGCCGTTCTCTGTCTCATTGCCGGCCTCAGCTGCCGCAAGGCCGATCCCTCAAGCGATCCGGACGCGCTCGTTCAGGTCAAGTCGGCGGTCGCTACGATGGAGCCATTCGCCGAAACGATCAGCTCCATTGGGACCGTCAGTGCGCGCAGCGGCCACATCGCATCGCTCAGTCCGCCGGCGCCCGCGCGCATCGCCGCCGTCTATGTATCCCAGGGAGAGAAGGTCAGCGCTGGCACGGCGCTGGTCGCGCTCGAGCAGGCGCCGTTCGTGGCAGCGGCACAAAGCGCCGAGGCAGCGCTCACCGCGGCGGAGCGCAACTTCGAGAGAGCGCGGCGGCTTGCCGACGCGGGCATAGTGCCGCGCAAAGACGCCGATCAGGCGGCGACCGAGCTTGCCCAGGCGCGGGCCGCGGTGGCAATCGCGCGACGGTCAGTGCAGCTGGCAACTCTTCGCGCGCCAATCTCCGGCGTCGTCACGAAGCTCAACGCGCCGCTCGGCGCGTCCGTCGATATCACGCAGCCAATTGTGGAGGTCGCCGATCTCAGCGCGCTCGATATCATCTTCAGCGTCTCGCCCTCCGACGCCGCGCGGATCGCTCCCGGCGCGTCCGCGACGTTGAGCGCGGGCGAGAGCGCCAAGGGAGAGCCGCTCGGCATCGGCCACATCATCGACGTCGGGGGAGCCGTGGACTCGGCTACTCGCAGCGTCGCCGTCCGCGCCATCGCTCCACCGACCGCACGCGCCCTCCGGATCGGCGAGACGATCTTCGGTGAAATTGCGACGGCGGTGCGCCCGCGGGCGATCGTCGTTCCGGTGGCGGCCCTGGTGCCGGATGGCGAGGGGTTCAAGGTGTTCATCGTGACTGCGGGTAACATTGCCCGCGCACGGACGGTCACCGTCGGGCGGAGAACAGAATCGAGCGCCGAGATTCTGAGTGGCCTCTCCGCGGGCGAGCGCGTCGTCACCGAGGGCGCGTACGGTTTGGAGGACAGCGTCAAGGTAGTACAGGCCAAATAGTGAAATCGCTTTTCGACCTGCTCGCGGCGCAGCGCCGGTTCGTCTACCTGCTCGTCGGACTGATGAGCGCCGGCGGCATTTACGCCGCGCTTCGTCTTCCTTCCGCGATCTATCCGGAGCTCGCCTTTCCGCGAGTCCTGATCGTTGCCCAGGGATCGTCGCTGGGCGCGCGTCAGATGCTCTTCAGCGTCACCCGCTCCATCGAAGAAGCGGTGAGCATCGTTCCAGGGGTCACCAGAGTCCGCTCGCGAACAATCCGCGGCGCGACCGAGATCAGTGTCACCTTCGCCGACAACACCGACATGACCTACGCGCTGCAGCAGGTGCAGGCGCGGGTCAACCAGGTGCGAACGTCGCTTCCCAATGAGCTCGACCTCGAAGTCGAGCGAATGACGCCATCGCTGTTTCCGATTCTCTCGTACAATCTGGAAGGAGGCGACCCGGCGACGCTGTACGACATCGCGCGCTACCAGCTCAAGCCGCTCATCTCCCGCGTGCCGGGCGTCGGGCGGGTCGACGTGCAGGGAAGCGACGTACGCGAGATCGAAGTCATCGCGGATCCGGCTCGCCTGGCGGCGCAGCGTCTTACCTACGACGATCTCGCCACCGCAATCCGAGAAGCCACCGGAGTGAGCGCGGTCGGCCGGCTGCCGCAGGATTACAAACAATACCTGATCGTGGCGGCGCAGGAAGCGCACACCGCGGACGACATCGCCGGCATCGTCGTCGCCCACGGCCTGAGAGTTCGCGATGTAGCCACCGTCACCCTGGGAACCGAAGACCACGTGCGTATCATCGCCGGCGACGGGAAACCAGCGGCACTGCTCAACATCACGCGTCAACCCGGCGGGAACACTCTCGCCATCGTCGACAGTGTGGCGAGCCTCGCTGCCTCGGCCAGCAAGACGCTGCCACCCGGGGTGAGACTCAAGGCGGTCTATGACCAGGGCGCGCTCGTGCGCGACGCGATGAAGTCCGTGAGAGACGCGATGATCATCGGCGCTATACTCGCGGTCATCATCCTGCTCCTGTTTCTGCGCCACGCGCGCATCACGGCGATCAGCGCGTCGTCCATTCCGCTCACGCTCGCGATCAGCGTCTTCGCGATGTACCTGATCGGGCAGACGTTCAACCTCATGACCCTGGGAGCGATGGCAATAGCAATTGGGCTCGTCATCGATGACTCCGTGGTAATTACGGAGAACATCGTTCGGCACCTGCGGCTCAATTCCAATCGTCACGAGGCAATCAGGGAGGCGGTGCACGAGCTGATCTGGCCGGTGACGACGTCCACGCTCACCACGGTCGTCGTGTTCCTGCCGCTTCGTCTTCTGAAGGGAGTCGTCGGGCAGTTCTTCGCTGCTCTCTCGATCACGCTCACGATTGCCGTGCTCGTCTCACTCCTTCTGGCGTTGACGATCATCCCGCTGATGAGCGACCAGTTCCTCAGGAAGGAGGACGCCGAGGGCGATGACATCGACGATGAGCCGTCGAAAGCGAAGACGGCGGGAGCGGGTGCGGCGCTTCATCGCATCGGCCACGCGCTCGACATGCTCTCGATCCGCTACCAGCGGTCGCTCGAGAGGGTGCTGCACCATCCGCGACGAATGTTGGCCGCCGGCGCCCTCCTGATCGTCGCGGGCGTGATCGCGCAGCACTTCGTCGGTACGGGATTCCTGCCCGAGATGGACGAAGGCGCATTCGTGCTGGATTACTTCACTCCTGGCGGAACCGCGCTCGCCGAGACCGATCGTCAGGTCCACATCGTCGAGAACATCCTGGCACAAACGCCGGAGATCGATGGCACTTCCCGCCGCACCGGCGCGGAGCTTGGCCTGTTCGCGACGGAGCAGAACACGGGCGACATTGTTGCCCGGCTCAAGCCGCCCAATAAACGGTCGCGCTCGATCTTCGAGGTGATCGACGACGTTCGTGTGAAGGTCGAGGCGGCGGTGCCGAGACTGCGGATCGAGTTCGTTCAGATCCTGTCGGACGTGATCAACGATCTCGCCGGCTCCGCGCGTCCGGTGGAGATCAAGCTTTATGGGCCCGATCTCAATCGGCTCGAGGCGTACGCAAAGAGCGTCGAGCCAAAGATCGCCGACATCCAGGGAATCGAAGATCTCTACAATGGCGTGAGCGAGCCCAGTGCGGAGCTGGACATGCACGTTAACGAGGCGGAAGCGAATCGTGTTGGCCTGACGCCGCAGAAGATCGCGGACGCGGCAATGGGAGCCCTGCTCGGCGCTCCAGCCGGCGAGGTGCATTTGGAGGATCGCTCGATTGGCGTCCGCGTGCGGGCGCCCGACACGGTTCGCTTCAATCGCCTGCAGCTCAACGCGCTGCCCATCGTATCTTCGCAGACGGGCGCGCCGGTTCCGCTGGGGACGCTCGCGACTTTCCAGCCCGTCGAGACGCGCGCGGAGCTCCTGCGCGAAAACCAGCAGCAGATGATCGCAATGACGGCCGATGTGAGCGGGCGGTCGCTCGGCTCAGTGATGAACGATGTGAAGGCGGTGCTGGCGGCACACTCGCCGCCTTCCGGCATCAGGATGGAGCTGGGCGGCCAGTACGCGAGCCAGCAGGATGCATTTCGCGGGTTGCTCCTCGTTCTTGCTCTGGCGGCCGCGAGTGTCGTCGCGGTCATGGTGCTCCAGTTCCAGTCGTTCGTGGAAGCGCTAATCGTTCTGCTGGCCGCGCCCCTATCGTTCGTCGGTGCCGTCGGGCTTCTGCTCATCACGGGAACGCCGCTCAACGTTTCGTCCTTCATGGGTCTGATTCTCCTGGTTGGTCTGATCGTGAAGAACGGCATCATACTTCTGGATTTCACGAGACATCGAATGCAGACCGATGATCTCCCTCTGGAGAAAGCCATCACCGAGGCAGCGGGCGTGAGGCTGAGACCGATTCTCATGACGACGTTGTGCACGCTATTCGGGCTGCTTCCACTCGCGCTTGGCCTGGGGGCCGGGAGCGAGCTGCAGAAGCCGCTTGCGCTCGCGGTGATCGGCGGCCTTACCCTTTCGACACCCATTACGCTATTCGTCGTTCCCACTCTTCTTGTAGCGATAAGGGGCCGCAACTACAGGCTTTCGGGAGAGTCGCGCGCGCACTCTTAGGCCGCGCCAGGCTCTCGCCCGATACTTTTATATCATGACTCTGCCAGTTATTGCGCACCCGCCCGAGACCCTGGAAGGCTGGTACTCGCTCCACCAGATATTTCGATTCACCAGGCAGAAGCCGGACGCGACGCGTCTCGCGCGCATGGTCAAGAGCTCCGCGGCTGCGCTCGCCTCTGGTCCGGGCGCACGCAAGGCAAGGACTTCGTCGGCGCCAGCCGGCTGGAGTTGTTTCGTGCGTCTCATTGGGTCGACGTCGGACCTGATGGTGATTCATTTTCGAGAGTCGCTCGACGCGATTGGCGCGGCGCAGAATGCGCTCTCCAGAACCGAGTTGGCCAGGACACTCGAACCCGTCTACGGTTTCCTGAGCGTCACTGAAGCGGGACTCTATCACATCACCGCCGAGCTGGCGCGGGCGGCCGAAGCACGGGGGGGGAAGGTCGGCGACGCCGAGTACGCGAAGACGCTCGCTTCCCGCTCGACTGCCGAGCGCGAAAGCCAGCAAGTAAAAAGGCGGCTCTATCCGGAGCTGCCTGAGAAGATGCCCTACGTGTGCTTCTACCCGATGTCAAAGCGCCGCGACGCGTCGCAGAACTGGTACACCCTCTCGCTCGATGAGCGCAGCCGGCTGATGCAAGCCCACGGACTCACCGGGCGTCGCTATTCAGGAAAAGTGCAGCAGGTGATCACGGGCGCGATCGGTCTCGACGCCTGGGAGTGGGGCGTCACTCTCTTTGCCGAGGATCCGCTCGAGTTCAAGAAGCTGGTGACCGACATGCGCTTCGACGAGGTGAGCGCGAAGTACGCGGAGTTCGGCGACTTCTACGTCGGCAGAATCGTCCCGCGCTAGCTGCGGGGAATTTGTCGAACGGGCAACGACGCACTGGCCTCGCCGCGGAGTTCCGCTCTACTCGGCCCTGGGGAGAGTCAGAGTGAAAGTCGAGCCGGAGCCAAATGTGCTCGACACCGTGAGATCGCCGTTCATCGCCCGCGCGAGCTCGCGGCTGATGGCGAGCCCGAGTCCCGTGCCCTCATGCGCGCTGCTGAGCGACCTTCCGAGCTGCACGAATGGCTCGAAGATCGCTTCCAGCTTTTCTTCCGGGATTCCCGGGCCGGTGTCGATTACCTCAATCGAGGCCGTGTCCCTGGACGTGCTGCACGCGACTTTCACGTTTCCCTTCGGTCCCGTGAATTTGATCGCGTTGGAGAGGAGATTGAGCAGAATCTGATCGACCTTGGCGCGGTCGCCCAGGATGAGGCATTTGGGATCGGTCCGCTCAGCCGTCAGAGAGATACTTTTCGCGGCTGCCTGCGGTTCGACCAGCGGCATCACGCCTTCGATCACGGTGGACAATGGAAGGGGCCGGATGTCATACGTGAGGTGACCACCCTCGATGCGGCTGAAGTTGAGGAGATCGGAAATAATGCCGAGCAAGTGTTGTTGGCTCCGGCGAATCCTCTCCAGGTAATCCAGCTGCTCGGGGGTTATCGGGCCGCCGAGTCCGAGAGTCAGAAGCTCGGTGTATCCGCCAATGGCGTTGAGGGGAGTCCGAAGCTCGTGTGACATCGCAGCGAGAAATCCACTCTTGGCCACGTTCGCCGATACGGACTCCGCCAGACGGCGCGCATCCTCGAGCGCTTTCAGCTCCGCATTACGCCGCTCGGTGAGGTCGCGCGTGACCTTGGCGAATCCCACGAGAGTGCCGTTCTCGTCGCGAACCGCCGTGATTACTACGTTTGCCCAGAAGTGCGAACCATCCTTACGGACGCGGGTTCGTTCCTCCTCGAACCTGCCCTCACGCGCGGCGATCTCGAGCTCATGCTGTGGGTGGTTTGTCCGGCGGTCCTCTTCAAGATAGAAGACGGAAAAATGTTGTCCGATGATCTCATCGGCGGTGTAGCCTTTGATCTTTTCTGCCCCGCGGTTCCAGCTTGCGACGTACCCGTGCGGATCCAGCATGAAGATCGCGTAGTCGCGCACCGACTCGACCATGAGCTGGTAGATTCGCCCACCGTGCTTAATGGTGTCGGCCAGCCGCGTTTTGGCGATCGGCGCCGGTGGCCTCGGAGCGTCGCCCGGAGCATCGCGCGCAGCATCGTGTGACGCGGGACGCGTGTCTGGTTGATGAAGACTTTCGGCTTTGTCGGCCATTGCTATGGCAGAATGGATTGCATAAGTGCGAATCGAGGTCGGATGACTGGGAGCGCAATCTCCCGCGTCAGCTCGACCGTAAGGTCACCAACAATGGAACCGGAAGGACTCAATTGCAACGACCGTGCGAGGATCGGGTAAGACCGGTTCCGGGAACGTAGCAGCCCTCCCCGCGGGTTGTAGGGCGGTTCATGAGCTACTATACTCCCAGTCTGTTTCGCCACGAGAGTTGTGTTCGAAACGGGACGTATCGCAGCCCGGTAGCGCACCTGAATGGGGTGAAGCCAGCCCCCAGCAGAGTGTTAGCAAGTTGCCCGGATATTCGCGTGAACGGCAGCATCGAGCCGAAATCGCACCCGCCTGACAGGCCCGAGATGTTGCTCTGCTGAGCCAAACTCAGGGACCAATACCAGGGAAAAGCGCTGACCTAAAGTCATACTGAAATTCCCATTGCAGGGTCCTTGCGGTCTACATTGGCGAACCATTATCATCGCGCAGCAGTTTCAAAACCAGACCACTGAGACGAG